>X31_Chicken__coassemble_76_pt1 | contig 7987 bp, 8 predicted proteins | sample X31_Chicken__metabat2_low_PE_001 | metagenome-assembled genome bin X31_Chicken | reverse complement strand
TCATCTAAATTCTTATAAATATCTAAACTATCTATCTTTTGATCTAATATATGTCCTCTATTATCATAAAACCAATATGTAATATTATTGTTATTTAACTTTTGATAGTGTTTATTAACACTATCAAAACCAACCATTTTATCATCACGACTATGCATAATTAAAACTGGTATATTAGCATTAGTTAGTGCACTAACTGTTGTTTTACCTTTATTTTCCTTAATACGATGATTTTCAATCATCATAATTAAAGGTAAAACAACATACTTACTCCAACTACCTAATTTGCTTTTACCAATAAAAGCAAATTCATCGCTAACACTATTAAACCCTGCTTTATTAATAATTAAATCAATCTTATGATTTAATTGGTAATTAAGCACACTACCTACAGCATAACCTCCCCACGAGTGTCCATATAATATCCACTTGTAATCATTTAGCACATCAATTGTTGCTAAATGATTAATAGTGTTTTTTAAATCAATAACACTATGACCTAAACCCACTATATTATCTCCACCACTTTCGCCACAACCAGTATTATCATAACTATAAATAATATATCCATCTCTAGCAAAAACTTCTAGTTTTGCTAGAGATGTTTCTTTACAATTATCAATACCGTGTGCACTAATAATTAAACCTTTATAAGTATCCATTTCATAATAGTAGAAATTACCAACTATACAAACACCTTTATCGTTTGTATAGTTGTAATTTCTACATTTAAAATCAGGATACTTTTTAATTAAGTATTTGTATACTGGTTGATAATATTGATATCTATTATTAAAAACATCATAATATGACTTTTTAATAATTACAGATATCAATATAATCATTAGTAATAAAAATAAAAGTAGATATAACATTCTTCCTCCAACTACTTATATTTTACAACTAAAATAGTTACTCGTGGTATAAAGTAAAATAAAAGTCCTACATAGTAGGACTCGTAAATTACATTATTTAGTAGGAACAAGTTTAGTTACTACTTGACCATTTACATCAGTACAATTTGTTACCATTACTTGGTCTCCTGCTTTTAACGAAATTGAATTATCAAACATTTTGTTTTCACCATTTACTGTTAGTATCTGTGTATTAGCTCCATCCATACCGATACTGTTTTCAACAACTTGTTTTTGAATAATATATTTACCTACTTGTTGATCGGTAATGGTAACAATTTCATCAGGTCTTAAATCAATTGTTGCTCTTGTATCCTCAGCTGTATTTTGTTGAGATGATGATGTAGAACATGTTTCGGTTGTTGGTTGATTACCCGCAATTAAAAAACCAAAAAACATCGCAACAAAAATAATTGCACCATACTTTATCCATTTCTTAAAATCTTTACTCATATGAACCTCTTTCTAATTTTTTCTATATTATATAATAATAATAATAATAATAGATTACTTTTTAACCTTGGTTATGTGTCGTGTTTTTTATAAAAAAAAGAGCAAATTTACTCTTTTAAAATTTATTAAATTTTAAATCCATCATCACTAGAAATACCCATCTCTTCTAAAAACATAGAAGGTACGTATCCTTTAAAATGATCTTCTTCAAAACTAGTTAATATTAACTCTTTTTTAGCTCTAGTTACGGCAACATAACAAATTCTTCTCTCTTCTTCTAGTTCATGTTGCGTTTCTATTTTACTGGGAAGAATCCCTTGATTCATCCCAATAACAAACACAACATCAAACTCAAGACCTTTAACCCCGTGAACTGTAGAAAGTATTACATTAGAGTTGATGTTATCATCACCAGATGATAACGCCATCTCTTGTAATACTTCTTTTAGAGTTCGTTCTTTTAAAGATTCTTTTATTCCTTCTTTTAGTAAAGAAATATTATCCATCTTCTCAATAACTGTTTCTTTAGGATGATTAGACTCTAAATACCCTTTATAGTTAATTTCATTAACTAAACTATCAAAATACTTGTCAAAATCATTTGCTAACAACTCTTTGTATTTTTTGATTAATTCAACAAATACTGGTGCTATACCTTTATCTGCACATGCTTGAAAATAACTAGTGTTATTTTCATAAGCAAGTGCGATAATGTTATCTAGCGTTTTTTGTCCTATCTTTCTACGTGGTGTGTTAATTACGCGTAGAAAGGCAATATCATTTTTTGTATTTACAATTAGTTGTAAATACGAAAGCATATCTTTTACCTCAGCACGTTCATAGAATTTCATACCAGCTAACATCTGGTATGAAATGTTGTTCTTAATTAAAGCATCCTCAACAGCTTTAGATTGTCTGTTCATACGATACAATACTGCTATTGTATCGTTTGGACTAATCTGTTGATGAAACTTAATTTCTTGTAAAACATAGTTTGCTTCTAACAACTGATTACTAAACTCTTTATAGATAACCTTCTTACCAGAAGGTCGATCAGTATAAAGATTTTTATCATATCGTTGTTCGTTGTTAACAATTAACTTGTTAGCAACATCAAGGATGTTTGCACTACTTCTGTAGTTTGTTTCTAATTTAACAACACAAACATCATCATAACTATTTTCAACATCCATGATATTTTCAATAAGTGCTCCACGCCAACGATAAATTGATTGATCAACATCCCCAACGATAAAGAGCTTAGTTTCTTCTTTTTTTAGTAACTTAACTATTTTATCTTGAATTAATGAGGTATCTTGATACTCATCAATCAAGATAAATTTAAATTCATCTTGAATTTTTTGACGACACTCTTCAATTTGCAATAACTCATGCAAATTTATTAATAAGTCATCAAAATCCATTAAGTTACTTGCTTTCATATATTTAGCATAATCTTTATAATAATCTTGATATTCAGAATCAAGATTATTAACAACTTCATCATTAAATAAAGATTCTCCTTTGGCTCTCGAAATATTGTATGCAATATTTCGAGCCTTACTTTCTTCAACACCATGTCTTTTTTCTATTTGTTTAATTACTTGTAATCTATCTTGAGTGTCAATGATTTGAAAATCATCACGATATCCATCAAGATATTTTACATATCGATGTAAAATATATGATGCAAATCCATGAAACGTAAACGATTTAACATAGTTAGCACCATTAACGTCTTGTTTCTCAAGACGTTTTTTAATTTCTTTAGCAGCATTATTAGTAAAGGTTAGAGCTAAAACCTCCCAAGGTTTTATACCTTGTTGTGTAATTACTTTTCTAACCTTTTCTATTAATACTGTTGTCTTACCACTACCAGCACCAGCAATAACTAAGACAACGTTGTTGTCTAAGTCTACTGCTTGCTGTTGTTGTTTGTTTAATTCCATGTATACTCCACGTTTATTGTTGGGTTTGCATTAATGTATTTATGTAGTTTAACATTATTATCTAAATAATATGTTGCCAACAAACCAACCATCATTGCGTTATCTGTTGTTAGTTCTTTATCTGGAAAAATTACGTTTTCTGATAAAGAACTAAGGGCTGTTCTAATTGCATTATTACAACTAACACCACCAACCACGCTAATTGATTGTGGTTGGTATTGTTTAATTGCTTGTTCTAATTTAATTGATAAAATATCAATTACTGTGTCTTGAAATGATTTACAAAAATCATTAATGTTGATTTCTTGATTTTTCATTTTTGCTTGATTTATTAGATTAAAACATGCTGATTTTAATCCTGAAAATGAAAAATCAAGACTACCATCATTAAGTGGTAGTGGTAAATCATAACTGTGGTATCCCTCTTTAGCTAGTTGTTCGATTTGTGGTCCACCAGGATACCCTAAATCAAAGATACGGGCAACTTTATCAAAACATTCACCAACGGCATCATCTTTAGTTTGACCAATTAGATTAAAATCTAATTTGTTTTCTAAATAAACTAAATCTGTATGCCCTCCAGATATAATTAACGAAAGGTGAGGAAATAAAATTTCCTTATCTTTCGTTATGCCATATATATGTGCTTGCATATGATTAATTGCTATGATCGGAATATCATATAATAAAGAAAGACTATTAGCAAAGTTAACACCAACAAGTAGTGCTCCAATTAAACCTGGTCCTGTTGTAACAGCAATATAATTAATATCTTTTATTGTTAAATTAGCTTCTTCAAGAAGCTCATTAAACACATAAAAGATATTATCAACATGTTTACGACTAGCAAGTTCAGGAACAACACCACCTATATGTTTAAAGTCCTGAGCTTGTGAGTTAACTTTATGAGCGATAATATTTTTATCGCGATCAATTAAACACATTGCTGTTTCATCACAGCTACTTTCTATTGCCAATATAATCTCTTTCATAATTCCTACTTACCTAAACAATAACGACTAAATAATGCATTTAGTAAATCATCCTTAGCATTAATACCAAGTATTTCTCCTAAGATGTATAGAGATTGTTTTAAATCAATCTCTACTACATCAATATCTAATCCTAGATTAATATTGTTAATTGCTTGTTCTAAATAATTTTTAGCACTTTGCAAATTAGCAATTTGTAAAGTGTTAATTAATATTGATTTGTTTTCAGTACTAAAGTTATTAATATTAAACAATTCAAGTACTCGTTCTTGAATTGTATCAATATTATAATTCGTTGTAACTGAAATACATAATTCATTATCTAATCCAAAACTAACGTTTTGGTTATCATCACACTTATTAATTAAAACTAAATGTGGTTTTGTTTTAATTAATTCATATAAATCTTGTAGTTCTTGATTAAAATCATTATTTTTATCAAGAACAAATAAAACTAATTGAGCTTCATTAATAAGTTCTTTACTTTTAATAACTCCAATTTGTTCTACAACTTCATCCGTTTCCCTAATACCTGCGGTATCAAGTAAACGAAGAACAATTTTACCAAGGTTAACTTCACTCTCAACAACATCTCGTGTTGTTCCTTGAACATCACTTACTATCGCTTTATCTTGTTTAGATAAGCGATTTAATAGTGATGATTTACCAACGTTTGGAGCACCAACGATTACTGTGGTTAACCCTTGAGAGATAATTGCTCCTTTATTAGAATTATCAATAATTTCTACTAACAAATTATTGATAGTCTCCAATTCATCAATTATATCGCTACCGATAACTTCTTCTAGATCTTGGTATTCGGGATAATCAAGTTTTACTTCTATACTTGTTATGATATTTAATAAACGTTCACGTAATTGATTTATTTCGTTTTTAGTATATTCCACTACTTGATTATTTGTTAAATTATAATTTGTTTCATTTTTAGCTTCAATAGTATTAATAATTGAATCAATTTCAATTAAATTTTTCTTACCATTTAAAAAAGCTATCTTAGAGAATTCACCAGGATTAGCTAAACGAATCTCTTCATCACTAATAAGAATTTCTAAAATCTTATTAGTGATATAGATTCCACCATGACAATTAATTTCTATAATATCCTCACCAGTATAACTGTGAGGATTTTTAAATACACTAACCATTACTTCATCAAGGATTTCTCCAAGGTAAGTAAATTTGTTGTATTTAATTGTATTTGCTTCTTGATTTATTATCGGTTTAGTGAAATACTTGTTTAGTGTATTTATACAAGTATTTCCACTAACACGGATAATACTAATTCCACCAACACCTAGTGGTGTTGAGATCGCACATATATTTTCTTTAATCATCCTTTTCCTCTAGTAATAGATTATATATATTATTTTTTCTAAGTCCTGTAATTTTAACCACTTCTTTTATAGCATCGTTCTTTTTATAACCTAGGTTGATTAAATCATAAACCAAGGTTATAACCTCGTCATTGCTATATACTTTATTAGTAATTTTATTGTTTATTAAAATCACAACTTCACCTTTTAATTGATTATTAATAAGATAATCAATTAACTCACTACAAGTTGCCCACTTGTATTCTTCAAACATCTTAGTTATTTCTCGACAAATACATACTTCAACATCACCAAGTACTTCTAGTACTAGCTGTAGTGTTGAAGAGACACGATTAGGTGATTCGTATAATCCTATTATACCATTATATTGTTTAAAACTTTCTAACTGGTTAGTAGCTTTGCTTATTTGACGATTTAAAAAACCAAAGAAAGCAAAGCTACTAGCTTCTAAGTTGGAAGCAACTACACTAGTTACAAATGCATTAGCTCCAGGTAGTACTTCAACAACCACATCTTGATTATAAGCTTCACGGATAAGTTTAAAACCTGGATCTGCCACTCCTGGCATGCCTGCATCAGAAACTAATCCAACGTTTTTACCATTTTTAACTTGGGTGATAATATGATTAATTGTTTGTTCATCACTATGGTCATTAAAAATAAATAATTCATTTTTAATCTCATAGTGGTTAAGTAACTTTTTGGTAACTCTAGTATCTTCACAACAAATAAGATCTACTTCTTGTAGAATTCTTAGTGCTCTTAGGGTTATATCTTCTAAATTTCCTATTGGTGTAGGAATAATATATAAACGTGAACAATCAGTATTGTTTGTTTTTTGTTGTCTAATCATGGTATTAAAAAAACTACCTGTAGGTAGTTATTTTAATTTTTTCTTATCCATTATTTCTTTAATTTTTCCACGTTTATAATAAAGTGTTACAATTGTTCTAAATAATGTAGAGAAAATCCAATAAACAGATATTACTGCAGGTAACGTAATCCCAATCCATAATGAGAAGATTGGTGAGATATACATCATCATTTTCATTGATTGAGCGTTAGCTCCACTCATATCAACACCAATGTTAGAAATCTTAACTGATACAAATGAAAGAATTGCTGAAACAACAGGGAAGATTAATAACATTGGATTATCTCCAACACGTTGGATTAAATCCATACTTCCAATTGTTGCTGTTAAGTGTTCTACACCAAATAAGTTAAGTCCATTAACTACACTACCATCAGGCATAGTTTGTGTATACATAATTAAATTAGTAACCCCACCATATACAGCAATAAGAAGTGGCATTTGTACTAGCATTGGTAAACAACCCATCATTGGATTAATTTTGTATTTTTGGTATAACGCTAACATTTCAGTTTGCATATTCATTTTAGCAGTTGCATCATCACCATATTTTTCATATTTTTTTTGAATCTTAGCAAGTTTTGGTTGAATTTCAGCCATTTTCTTACTAAAACTTTGTTGTTGAATTGTAAATGGTAATAAAACAATGTTAAATAAAATTGCGAGTGCAATAACCCCAAACACTAAGTTATCATTAAACATTTCACTAAAGAAAATTACTGTTTGACTTGAAAACTTAACGATTGTTTGCCAAATTCCCCCAGTATCAGGTCCTACTAAGTGTTCATTACTAGGTACACATCCTGATACTAAGAATAATACTAATACCACCATTAAAATATATTTCTTTTTCATTTTATTCCTTTTAAAACTTTAGTTAATTTCTGCTTCATTTCTTTAAAATCTTTATTAAGGCAAGCAGGCCTCATAATAATGATAGCATATTTTTGATTAATATCTATATCTATTTCCCGTAATATATGACGAATACGACGTTTATAGAAATTACGAGTACAAGCGTTACCTTGTTTTTTTCCAACAGAAATACCAATTTTGGTTTCATCATCTTCAAAAAATAAAGAAGGTAGATAATAAATGACAAAATGTGAGTTCATTACTTTCTTACCTTCTTTAATAATTTTCTCAAATTGTTCTTTTCGCTTGACAGCTTTTAATTGCATATTTTTCCTTAAGCACTTAAAACTTTACGTCCTTTAGCACGACGACGAGCTAAAACTTTACGTCCACCTGGTGTAGACATACGAGCACGAAATCCATGAACTTTTGATCTTTTTCTTTTATTAGGTTGATAAGTTCTTTTCATATTAACCCCTTTATAATTTAATTAAAATTGGCATCGACCTTATCTCGCACAAACGTACTACCTCAGGCGTTATCGAGCTTAACTTCTGTGTTCGGGATGGGAACAGGTGTATCCTCGACACTATCG
>X31_Chicken__coassemble_71_pt1 | contig 8186 bp, 4 predicted proteins | sample X31_Chicken__metabat2_low_PE_001 | metagenome-assembled genome bin X31_Chicken | reverse complement strand
GATATAAACTATCATCTATCTTCTTTTCTAAAATATACTCTAGAGCATTTTTATATGTATAGAATGTATTTTGAAATTGTTTCTGATAAACTAAAGGCAAGTCATCAAAGTCTCTGAATTCATAAAATTCATTTTTATCTTTAATATACACACCATCACCATTTTTACATAAAGACTCGCTAAAGATTGGTAACCATGGCTTTTCCTGTTTCAGTTTATCTAAATCCCAACCTTCATTTTCGTAATTTTTTTTAGTTATAAAACACTCTATTTGATTTTTAAAATCTTCAAATTTAACCATATTTACACCTCCTATTACTAAATTTATTAAATATAGCTATATTTAGCTCTAAATTAGCGTTTTTAACGACTTTTTTAGTTAAGTTGGTTAATTATTCACAATTTATAAAAAGTCGTTATAACGCTAAATTAAAAAGAAGTTTGTACTCCTTCTTATACTAGGTTATTAAAACGAAACAATTCCAACAAAACTTAATAAGTATGTTATTACTAAAAGAATAGGAATGGCAAGTAAAGTTCTAACGACAAATAATTTAATAACATCAAATAACTTGAATCCTATTTTTGTATTAAGTAATATCATTCCTGTTTCTGACAAGAACACTAATTGTGAGAATGATAATACTCCAATAAAAAATTTAGCAGCACTACTTACAGTTGTAGCTGGATCGACAACAAACAGTGTAGGTAAATACATATCAGCAATCCCAACAAATAAACTTGGTGCCATAACTGATGCACTATTTCCAAATCCTAACCAATCAAGAAATGGGATAAATGGTTTACTAATTTCTGTAAATAATGGCGTATATGTAGCAATAATTAAACCGATTGTTCCAACAAACATAATTGTTGGCACAAAGATAATGTATGTTGTTGTAATTTGTTTAAAGACATTAATTAAAATTTGTTTTAATTTAGCTTTTTTACAAACTTCAACTCCAATCTCAAAACTTCGATTAAATCCAACATTATGATCAGATGGTTGAATTTGTGCTACATCATAATATGTATCTTTAAATCCAAAGAAATTAACTCTAGATAAGATTAGTGCTAAAACGATTGTAATAACAATAATTGAACCATAAAAGATTGGGAATTGACCACTAAAACCTAGCTCTTCTGCTACTAGCGTGGCAAATGCAATCCCAACAATTGAGAAACTAGTAGCAATAATTCCTGCTTGTTTTTGTGTATAATAACCTTTTTGGTATTGTCGATCTGTTACTAAAATACCAATTGTTCCATCTCCAACAAAACTAGCAATTGCATCAATTGCCGAGTATCCTGGAACATTAAATAATTTATTCATCGTTTTACTAGCTAAATTTCCAACAAATTCTACTGCTCCAAACTCAGTAAGTAATGGTAATAAAGCATTACCTAAGAAGAAAGTAATAAATAGTGAAAGAACTAAATTAAATGTAGTACCTCCAGTATCTGGATTAGTAATTCCACTATACATTTGATTAAGTACACGTAAAAATTCATTACTTTCTGGTATTTTTACTTCTACTCCAATTTGTGGTAGTGCTAATAAGATAAAAAAGAAAGAACCAAATATTTTCATAAGAATCATTGGAATAGTTGGTGAACATAATTCATTTAAAAATTCATGATTAAATTCTTTATTAGTAATTCTTTTATAAATTCCTAAACACGCACTAATAATAATTAATACTTGTACTATTAGTGTAAAGATAATTAAAGGTTGATATGCATACTCTTTAATTAATGTATTAATATGTGATATTAGAATATTGCTTTCTTCAAGTCCCGGTACTCCTGGAATACTAAACGGAATTAAGAAAGCAAAAATACCTAATATAAAGATTACGATAAATTTGACTTTATCAAATATGGTAATTTTCATTATAAATCATCCTCCCCAACAATGTCAAATTTAACCAAGAATATCTTAATAATAGATAATAATGGTGTTGAAATAAACATACCAGCAAATCCAAAGATTGTCGAAAACACTAATAATCCTGACATTAATGTTACTGGATGCATGTTAATTGTATTTGACATAATGCGTGGAGAGATCACATTTGCTTCTAAGAATTGTGTGATTGTTACAATAACAATTACTCCTAATATTCCCCAGAATCCATAATATTGGAATACTACTAATGCTAGTGGTACAGCTCCAATAATCGATCCAATGTATGGAATAATATTAAGTAATGCAGCAATCAAACTAAAGACTACAGCAGTTAGTATTCCCATTTTAGCACCAAAGAAAATAGAAACACTGATTGATAAAATCATACATAATACAAATGTATCTAATAATAAACCTTTAAGATAAGCTCTAAGTGTAGTTGAAATACTTTTTAAATCTTTACTTACAGTTTTTTGATGTTCAGGTTTTAATTTTTTGACAACTAAATTTACATAATGATCTAAATTTGGCATTAAGTAAAAACTTAAAATAATTCCAAATGATAAATTCATTAACATATTCATTGCACTACTAGCAATACCAACAACAGATGTTACTCCACTACTAATACCACCAATATTATTTTTAGCAAAATCTAAACCTTGTTTAATTAAATCTTCAACACTTGTATTATAGCTTTGTAAATAAACATCTAATTCTGTAAAGAATGTTGATTCTGGATCAAAAATTCCTAAATCTTGAAGTTGTGTAAATAAAGATGTTGCTACTCCTGATATATTATCAATAAAACCACGTATTTGGATTATAATTTCAGGAATGATTGAAAATACAATCCCACAAACAATTACTATAAAGATACAAATTGATAAGGCACATGCCATAAAATAATTCATTTTAAACTTTTGATTAAAAAACTTCGCTATTGGTTTTAATAACCAGCTAATAAATATTGCAATATATAGAGGTGTTAGTGCATATACTACATTAATAACTGCTTTAACTACACCTATATGTTGGCAAAAGAAATATAAAATAAGGGAAAAGATTAGAATCACTAATCTTTTACACCACTTAACTAAACTTGGATCTATTGTATTCATAAATTATTTATTATCCCTTCTAATTCTTCAACAATGTTATTAGTATCATTATAACACATTAATTCAACTGTTTCTTTATATTTTAAAATATTTGTTTTTGCTTTATCTACTTCTTCTTTAATCTTATCTGGATTAGCTTTACTTACAAAGTTTTGATTACTAAGCATCTTAATACTACGATTTAACTCATCAGTAATATGATCTAATTGTTGTTGCAATTTAGCTTGTTGTTTTTCTTCATCTACTAAGTTTTCATTAATAATATGCATACTAGCATTACCATATACAAAACTTACTACATTTTGATCACTTACATTACTTAATACTTCATTAACATTAGCTAAACGTTTAATAATATCATAATCAGGACTTAAATCTTCATCACTTTCAATGATAATATCAACTTCTTGTTTAACACTAATTTCATTTTGTTCTCTAAAGTTACGAATATTAATAATCATATCTTTAATTAAGTTAAAACGTTCTACTGCTTTGTTATCTTCAAATTTAATTACTTCTGGCCAAGAGGCATCATAAATCTCTTCATTAGTAATTGCACTATAAATCTCATCACTAATAAAAGGAGTAAATGGATGCATTAATTTAATACTATTAATAAGTAAAGTTTTTAATAACTTTTTCTTATTCGTACTTACTTCATCTTCTTGGTTAAAATAGATTTTAGCAATCTCTAAATACCATGAACTAAATTCATCACGAATAAAGTTAATTAAATATTTAGATACTTCACCAAATTCATATTTATCCATGTAGTAATTAATTTTTTCTACAGCTTCATTATATTGTTTAATAATATAATAATCAGCATCATCTAATAAACTTTCATTAATTGTTAAATCATCAATATTTTGTGTATTTTGTAATACAAAACGTGTTACATTCCACACCTTATTTAAGAAGTTCCAACTAGCATCTAGTTTTTCTTCTGAATAACGTAAATCTAAACCTGGTGCTGAGTTTCCAATTAAAAATAAACGAAGTGCATCAGCCCCATGAGACTCAATTACATCCATTGGATCAATCCCATTACCTAAACTCTTAGACATCTTACGTCCATCACTAGCTCTAATTAAACCATGAATTAATACATCATCAAATGGTTTTTGACCACTAAATTCAATGGCTTGGAAAATCATACGACTTACCCAGAAGAAAATAATATCATAACCTGTTACTAATACATTAGTTGGATAAAACTTATCCATATCTTCATTATCTTCACGCCAAATAGTTGTTGCCATTGGCCATAATGCTGAAGAGAACCAAGTATCAAGTACATCTTGATCTTGAGTATAGTTTTCTACATCAGTTGGTGGATTTACCCCAACATAGACTTCATCTGTTTCATTATGATACCAAGCAGGAATTTGATGTCCCCACCATAATTGACGTGAAATACACCAATCTTGAATGTTTTCCATCCATTGAATAAATGTTTTTTCAAAACGTTGTGGATAGAAATTAATTTTATCTTCTCTTTCTTGATATTTAATGGCATTTTTGGCTAATTCTTCCATTTTAACAAACCATTGTTTTGATAAAATTGTTTCAACTACTACTCCTGTACGTTCAGAGTGTCCTACATTGTGAGTATAATCTTCAATTTTAATTACTAAATTAGCTGCTTCTAAATCATTAATTAATTGTTTACGACATTCAAAACGATCTAAACCATTATATTTACCAGCTAACTCATTCATTGTTCCATCTAGATTCATTACTATTGGCATCTCTAAATTATGTCTTAAACCAACTTCATAGTCATTTGGATCGTGAGCTGGAGTAATTTTAACAACTCCTGTTCCAAATTCCATTTCTACATATTCATCAGCTACTACTGGAATTTTAATATCCGTACCTGGAATAATAACATTTTTACCTATAAAGTCTTTATATCTTTCATCATCTGGATGAACAGCTACAGCCTTATCTCCAAATAAAGTTTCTGGTCTAGTAGTAGCTACTTCTAAGTAAGTATCACTATCTTCTAAATAGTATTTTAAATGATAAAACTTACCTTCTACTTCTTTATAAATTACTTCAATATCACTTAAGGCAGTTTTAGCAGCAGGATCCCAGTTAGTAATTCTGTATCCTTGATAAATTAAGCCTTTTTCATATAATTTAACAAATACTTCTTTTACTTTTTCATTTACATCTTCATCTAAAGTAAATTTTTCTTTAGAATAATCAAGGGCAAATCCCATTTTACCCCATTGCTGACGTATAATTGAAGCATATTCTTCTTTCCATTCCCAAGCTTTTTGTAAAAATCCTTCACGCCCTAAATCATAACGAGAAATTCCCATACTACTTAGACGTTCATCTACTTTAGCTTGTGTGGCAATACCAGCATGATCCATCCCAGCAATCCACATAGTTTCATAACCTTGTAAGTGCTTATAACGAATTAGAATATCTTGCATTGTACCATCCCAAGCATGTCCTAAATGTAACTTTCCAGTTACATTAGGTGGTGGTAAAATAATTGAATATGGTTTTTTATCACTTTTAGTGTTGGCATTAAATAATTTCTTTTCTAACCATTTATCATATTTACCTTGTTCTACTTCTTGATGATTAAATTTTTTATCTAATTCTTTCATAATTGTCCTTACTTTATTCTAATTCTTCTACTTCGATATAACTTTCGATTTGATCACCTTTTTTAACATCATCAAAATCTTTAAAACTAATACCACAGTCTTGACCTGCTACTACTTCTTTAACTTCATCTTTATGACGTTTTAATTGACCAATTTCTCCATCATAAACTACAATACCATCACGAATTAAACGAATTTTACTTTCATTTGTAATTTTACCTTCTCTAACTTCAGCACCTAGTACTTTACCAACTCCTGAAATTTTAAAGATTTCAAGTACATCTGCATATCCAATGATTTCTTCACGATATTTTTTATCACGCATCCCACTCATTGAATCCTCAATTTCTTCAATAATTTTATAAATTACATTATTTAGTAATAATTCAATTCCTTCATTTTCAATTACTTGACGAGCAATGTTATCTGGACGTACATTAAATCCAATTAAGATTGCTCTTGAAGTACTTGCAAGCATCGCATCACTTTCATTAATTGCACCTACTGATTTATAAACAACACGAGCTCTAACTCCATTTACTTCAATATCTTCTAATGCTTTAGCTAATGCTTCTACACTACCTTGTACATCTGCTTTAAGTACAATTGGAAGTTCTTTAACATCACCTTCAGCAATACGCATATTTAATTCTTCTAAACTCATTGCATGAGCATTGTTTCTAGATTTTTGAGCATAAATTTCACTACGTTTTTCCCCAATTGCTTGTGCTTCTTTAGCATTAGGTAACACAACAAATTTATCTCCAGCATCAGGGACTGATTTAAGTCCCATGATTTGCACTGGCATTGATGCTGTAGCTTGTTTATATGTTTTTCCAAATTCATCATCCATCTTACGGATAGTTCCCCATGTATGACCAATAACAATTGAATCACCCATATTAACAACCCCTTCTTCAACTAAGATTGTTGCAACAGGACCTCTACCTTTATCAATTTGTGCTTCAATAACAGTACCATAACCTGGAACATCTTCCATTGCTTTATATTCGTGCATATCAGCAATTACATCAATATATTCAATTAAGTTATCAATACCTTCTCCAGTTTTAGCAGAAATCTTAACAAACGGAGTATCTCCTCCCCATTCTTCTGCTAAAACTCCAAGTTCTGCTAATTCACTCATTACTTTATCAGGATTAGCTTCTGGTTTATCTATTTTATTAACAGCAACAATTAATGGTGTTTTAGCTTCCTTAGCATGAGCTAATGCTTCTTTTGTTTGGGGCATTACACCATCATCTGCTGCTACTACTAAGACAGTAATATCTGTAATGTTAGCACCACGGGCACGCATTGCAGAAAAGGCAGCATGTCCTGGTGTATCTAAGAAGGTAATTACTTTACCATCTTTATTAATTTGGTAAGCACCAATGTGTTGAGTAATTCCTCCACTTTCTTTATCAGTTACATTAGTTTTTCTTAATGTATCTAATAATGTAGTTTTACCATGATCTACGTGTCCCATAATAGTTACAATTGGTGGTCGTTTAACACGATCTTCATCGCTATATTCTGGAATTAAAGATTCAAATTCATATTCTTGGTTAGATTCATCATCTTTAATTTCTACATTATAATCTGTACATAAAATTTCAGCAATCTCTTTATCGATTAATTGATTTAATGTTGCCATAATTCCTAATTCAAATAATTTAGCAATAATGTCATTAGCAGGAATTTCTAATATACTTGCAAACTTATTAACAGTCATATCATCAGACCAAGTTACAACTGTAGTTTGTTCTTTTAATTCTTTTTCGCGTTCTAAACGAGCTTCTTTTTTAAGTTGCGTTCTTGTTTTATGATCAACTAATGTTTGTGATTGATCTTGTTTATCAAATTGAGCAAAACGGTCAAATTTATCATTATTATGTTTATGATCATGTTTATTGTTATTGTTTCTTGTATTTTTCTTACCACTATCAACACTAGCTGGAGCTGCTACATTAACATCTTGTGGTTTGTTATTTTGATTGTTTGTTTGAACTTTATTATTGTTATTATTACGATCATTATTTTTTGTATTGTTATTATTTTGTTTATCATCTTTTTTGTTGTTAGTACGTTCTTTATTATTTTTATTACTTACATTATTAGGTTGATCTTTTTTGGTAGTATTACTAGTTTTTTTAATTGTAGTAATTTCTCTTTCTTCACTTTCATCTACATTAAATAATTGTTTTAAAATATCTTCTTCAATTGTTGAAGTATGATTTCTTACTTTATGACCATTTTGTTGTAATAATTTTACTACTTCTACTGAACGCTTACCATTTTGTTTTGCCCATTCATAAATTCTAATCTTTGCCATTGTTATTCTCCTTTTGCTAATGATTTAATCTTATTACTAAACCCACTATCAGTTATAGCAATCATTTTAACTTTTTCTTTTTTAATAATTGAGGCTATAGTTTTATTAGTTTCATCAACTAAATAAATATCTATATTATAAGTTTTAGCTTTATCTTGAATTCTTTTAATTGAATTAAAAGATGCACTACTACC
>X31_Chicken__coassemble_69_pt1 | contig 8284 bp, 10 predicted proteins | sample X31_Chicken__metabat2_low_PE_001 | metagenome-assembled genome bin X31_Chicken | reverse complement strand
GGATTACGATGATTAAGGTAGAAAACATAGAAAAAAATATAAACGATTTAGTAGTTCTTAAGAACGTTAGCATGATGATAAAAAAGGGGAAGATATTAGCATTACTGGGACCTAATGGTTCAGGGAAAACAACGTTGATAAGATGTATACTTAGTTTATTGAGTGTTGATAGCGGTTCTATAAACGTTGAAGGGTGTGAAATTAATATTCCTTCGAGTTTAAAAAGGAAAATAGGATTGGTTTCTGATGGAAATTTATATGAAAATTTGACGGTTACAGAAAATATATTGCTGTGGAGAGATTTTTATAATGTTGACAACTTGTTTTTTACTTCAGAACTAAATTTTTTAATTGATTATTTTGAAATTAGAAAATATTTAAAATATAAAGTAAATGAATTAAGTAAGGGTACCAAACAAAAAGTTAAACTTATAAGAACATTTTGTATAAATCCAGAAATCCTTATCTTAGATGAACCAACAACAGCTTTAGATCCTGAAGCGATAGATAAATTTAATAGGTATTTGAAGAAAATAAATAAGGAAAGAGGTGTTACGGTTGTATTTTGTACACATATATTAAATGGATTAGACGAATTGGCTGACGAAATAGTTGTTCTTAACAATGGTCAGGTAATAGATAATGGAGAAGTTAAAAAATTAAAAGAAAAATATAACGGACTAAAGAATTACGTTTTATGTGTTGATGATAAAATAAAAACCCAAGAGTTCTTAACTAAGAAAGGAATTAAAACAACAAATGAAGATGAACACATTGTTTGTAAATGTAGTAAATATGACATGTCTACTATAATACGCGATTTGTCTTTACTAGATGTTTCTATATATGAAGTTAAGGAAATCAATAATACTATTTCAGATTTGTATTTTAATATATTAAACGAAAGGAATAATTATGATATCTAAACCATTAATTATTAAAGAGTTAAAAGATATTTTTAGAGAAAAAACACTTCTTTCCATGATGTTGATTCCCTTGGTTGTTTTTTCTTTTATGTTACCTATAATTGTAGTCTTTAATCTGGATACTGTTAAAGAATTTTCAAATATATTTATTGGTAAGGATATTCGCCATATAGGTATTTATATGTCATCTGTATTGTTGATAATACCAATTATGATTTCAAATACTTTTTGTGCATATAGCATTATAGGTGAGAAAGAAAAAAATACATTCGAATCATTATTCTGTACACCGTTATCTATAAAAGAAATTATTAATTCCAAGATTTTTGCGTGTATCATGATAAGTTCTGTAATAACAATAATATCTTTTTTAACTTATTCGTTGGTTTTAAATATAAGCTCTTTTGTTTTTCTTAACGAAAACAATCTTTTCATTATACCAATCGATTTGTTTGTTTTAGCAATATTGTTAATTTTCACATCATCAATATTAGTGACAATTTTTGCTTATAAATTTAACACAGCAAAAGGAGCACAACAATTAGGGATAATTTTAGTTGTTCCTTTGGCGGTCACACTATTTAATATTAATTTAATTGATAACAGGTATATTATTATTGTTTTGATTTGTTTATTATTTTGTGTTAACTTAATTCTATTAAGATATATTTACAAAACATTTAATTATGAAAATATTTTAATAAATTAGGAGATGTCATGAAGTTTATAATGAAAAATTACACCAATAAATCAATTTGTTTAATTATCAAAATATTCAATGATTTTGTGGCGAATAGGAATCTAAAAGGAGAAATCAATGTTTCTAATTTTTGTGAATCGATCGGTGTTAGTTTAAGAGAATTTATTACAGATATTGATTTTATTCTTGAAGATTTATTAACCGCTTCAATATACAATGAAGGTTGTGGCTATACTTTAATAGATAATATCGAGTTTAATGAAATATCAATAAAATATAATATATCTAATTATTTGTCAAAAGATGTTCTTCATAAACAGGTGGTTTATGATATTAAAAGTATCATAAAACTCAGCAATAAATATGATATACAATTATATATCGCTTTTTTAAATAATGATAAAAAGTGTTTTTCGATTACTGGATTAAAGGCCATATATGATGCACAATATGGCTATAGCAATGATAGTGATTTTGTTACCAAAAAAGTAAAACCCAGTATAGAAAATATAAACAGAGTTACTAACATTAAGGTAACTTATTTTAGAAAAAAAACAAACGAGGATAAATACTATTTTGATTTTACACCATCTGAAGATTAATCTTCAGATTTTTTAATGCTTAAGTGATATAAAATTTTCTCTCTTTTTTTCTGTTTTTTTTAGCAAAAATATATACTTGTATAAAGTATATAATAAGTGTGTTGGTTAACCAATGAAAGGAGTATTATGTCACAAAGAATAATAAACGGTTATAATTCTTACACAACCACAGAAGATATTTTTAAACAAGCTGGACGTAAGAATGAATTAACCGATGTAGGTACATCAATTACTATTACAGTAAGTTGGTCTTGGACTGTAACTTGGACATTTACATTCTAACCAACACGATGCTCTCTCGAGCATCGTATACTTAATAAGGAAAATATGTTAATTTATTTATTAGATGTTTTAGAAAAAAGAAGAGACATAGATGATTTTAGTTCAGAATTCATGTACTTTAAGTGTGATGATGATGCTATAGTCTTTAAAAAGTTAATAAAAGCTATGCTGAACAGTAACAGTAGATATACAATGTATGATGATTTTATTTTGGCAGAATCTAAAAGGTGTAAATGTAAAATTATGATACACAAAAAAGGTGAATTAATTGACATGGTTTTATTTGACCCACAAACACCTAAAATTAATTCTTTTGATGATTATAGACGTGCAATTAAAAATTTGAATTTTCAAAACAGTAGTTTTGATTTATACAAAAAAGGCATATCTATTTATAATGATGATAAAGTTGTTGCTGTTTCCTCTTTGATAAAAATAGTAGTTGCTGGTTGTGTTTTGTTAGAGAAAAAAACGGAATTAAAGAGAAGGTTAAAAATACGAGAAGGAAATGTTAGTAATTTTTCTCATTTTTATACTTTAAATGATATTAACAAGGAGTTCACAGTAGAGGAACTATTAATGACTATGATGATTGCTTCGGATAACACAGCTTTTGATACATTAATAGATTTTGTTGGAAGAAGTAATATCAATAAATATATTAATTCAAAAGGGTATAGTTTAAGCATAAGAAAAAGTAAAGAAATATATGATATCAATTGGAATAATGAAGAAAAACCAGGTGCTTCAATACTAGATATTAAATGGGATGAAGGTGGTGATTATTTTGTTCCACTAGAATTAATTCGTCTTTGTTTCAAGGATATTTATGATTCAGGTTTTTATCAATACGTAAATAATGATAAATTACTTTTTAAGGGAGGAAACGCTCCTGGAGTATTATCGTTTGCTTGGTATTATCCTCAAGAAGAAATTTTTTTAGGTTTAGCTGTTAACGATAATGAGGTTATAAACGTATTTGATTTGTATTTTATAAACAAAGCAAGCGAGGAAGTATTAAAGATAATAAGAAGGAAGGAACATGTTATTTAACGGAAGAAATAGAGTTGAAGTAATTGAAGATGGAAATAAGAAGAAAGTAATAAAAGAGTTGGTCGGAACTAATGAGGAAATTACTCGGAGAATAGATAATATAAAAAAATGGAATGATTTATTATCTTTGTATTTGTATAAAACCAATCAAAATTATGAGTTTGAAAATCAAAAGATTACATGTGATTATGTTGAAGGAGAAAATTTGCAATCTCTTTTATTTAATAATGAAATTAATTTTTCTCCTGATTTAATTATAAGTATAACGAAAATGCTAGAGGGAATTCATAATTTAAAAGTTGGTGAAAAGGAAGATGTAGTTGTCGATAATTTATTTTCTTCAATTCCTTTGGATTTGTTTGAGATTTCCTCAGGAGGACAAATAGAGTTATTAAGGTTGATCCATAATGATATTGATATACAAAATTATATAAAAGAAAATGATAGAAGAATTACTAAAAATAAATGCTTTGTGCATGGAGATGTAAGATTGGATCAGTTTATAGTGAGCGATGATGGTTTAGCTATCATTGATTTTGAAGAATTCGGAGAAGGTATTCCAGAGCTAGACTTAGCAAATTTTTGGGGATCAATAATTTTCTCAAATTTGTTGAAGGTTTTTTCGTTAGAAGTAGATAAAAGAGATAATATTTTGAGTTTAAACAATAAGATATTAATCGAAGGAAGTAGGGCTTTAGACGAAAGTTTTCAATGGATAAAGTTATCATATAATAGTTACCATAATAATAGAAATCTTGACATTAAATTAATTCACACTAGAATGTGTTCATTCATCATTGGAAGGTTATACAGTAGAAGTTTTCTTTCTGCAAAGTTGAGTCCGATTGATTTAGCAATAGCTGGTATTACAAAAGAACTATTGGTTAATTTCGATGAATTGAAAGGAGATTTGTATGGCAACGATTAACGATTTGTTGAGTTTGATTGATTTAGATTTCTCTACTGGAACAATTATAATAGGTGATAATAAACTAGAAAATATCAATTTACAAGAAAAGGACAAGATAACAAAGTGGCTATATTGTGTTTTACATACTGGGAATTTAGTTGATGATGTTATTGAAGAAAATAATAATAATGAATTGGTGCAAAATTATTTTGAAGAACAAGATATAGATCAACGAGTATTAATAAAACCTAATTCAAAATTCGTATTAGACTCAAACACAGTACTTTTAGATGGAATTAAGGTTTTGGTTAATAATAATAAGGAATTTTATTTAACAAAATTATATTATAATTTATCTCCTGGTTTTATTGTGTATAAAAATGTAGATTTATTCTCTCCGTATTACATAACTAAGAGATTTTATATTGGTTGCCCTAATTTTAAGGATGCCCTAAAGATATGGACCGAAATAATATCAAAATTGAATGAAAATAATATTGAATATATTTCCAAGATATTAAGTGTTGAATCTTATTACCCACGAAATGACTCAATTGTAATATACTGTGATGAAGAGAGTGAAAATAAAGTGGAAAAAATTATTGTCGATGTGTGCTCTAATAATGTGTTAAAAAGTAATTCATTTCTATCTAGAAAAATTATAGAAGGTGTTTCAAAAGCAGATAATCCTGAAGATAAAAATTATAGTTTTGGTCAACATAGATGTGAATGCATATCTGATGCCATTCTTGATTCATTAACCACAGGGATAGAATTTCCTATTACTTTAGAAAATAGGCTTATACAGTATGGAATTGATTTGAAAGACATTTCTAAAAACGGGAGTAAACATGAAAATGATATCAATTATTAATAAGGATGTAAGTGCCAGCAACATAAAAAATAAGAGAAAAATTACAATTGCTGGGAAGAATGTTATTTGTGCTACCATCGAAACGCAGTTCCCAAAAATCGATATGTCCATAGAGAGAAATAAGGATCTTGTATTGATAAAAATTAAGGCATTTAGTTGTAATTATAGAGATAAGAATTTAATGATTAACAATTCTGAGAATACAGAAATTAATATGCAAGAATTATCGTCTCCCTTCACCTTTTTTGGAAGTGATTTTGTAGCAAAAATTGTTGATAAAGGAAATGGTGTTAAAGAATTCAACCTCGGAGATCGTGTTATTCCTAATTGTTCGTACCCTGTGAGTGTTATTCCTGGTGTTGTTACAAATGATGCATCAAAAGGTTGGTTGTTGGTACACAAGGATAAATTGTTGAAAATACCCGACACTATGAATGATGATATTGCTGCTTCCTTTTCGATTGGAGCTCAAACTAGTTTTAGCATGATAAGAAGAGCTAATATTGAAAAGAACGATAGAATATTAGTTTATAGTGGTAGATCAAATACATCTTTGAGCATAATAAAAACTTTGTTAAATATGGGAGTTAATAATATAACGGTTTTATCTACTAAGAAGTGGAATGACTGTGAGAAAGAATTCATATCTGGTTCCGAATTGATATACACAGAAGATTATAACGATTGGGTGAATCGGAATGAAAATAGATTCGATGTTGTCTTTGATCCATTTTATGATTTACACATTGAGGATGCAGTAAAATGTCTTAATTATTATGGTCGATATATTACGTGTGGTTTTAAAAATCAAAACGAAAGGTTTGTTGAAAATTCTGATAAAGAAATTCAGGTACATAGATTATTGACACAAGTAATGATTAAAAACATCAGTTTGATAGGTAATTGTATTGGTTCTACCGAGGATCTGCAAAAGCAAATAGATAGATATAACCCAGATGATCCCATATTGCCAATTTATTCAGCGTATAATTGTGAAAAATTAGACGATTTTTTATACGATACATATGAAAATAAAAATAGGTTTGGTAAGGTTGTAATGAAATTATATTAACGGAGGATTTATGAATAATGATTTAATTTTATTAGTAATGATACTTGGATTTATTCAACTAATTTTATTAGTTGTTAGTTTTGTTGACATTTTTAAAAATAAAAATTTAAACAATAAGATGTTGTGGTATTTAATTTCTTTGATTTCCTTCATAGGACCACTACTATATTTTACGATAGGTAAGAAAAATGCTAGAAATTGTTGATCTTGATGTTGTTATAAATAACAAATTAATATTAGATGGAATAACTATTAAGATTAAAAAAGGTCAAATTCACGGATTGGTGGGACCTAATGGTGCGGGTAAAACTACTTTAATAAAAACCATAATTAATATAATAAAAGGAAAAAAGGGGCGAGTTTTATTTAATGGGAAAGAAATGAATATTAACAATGTGAAAATAGGTTATATGCCAGATGTTATAGAGCCTTATGATTTTATGACTTCTTATGAATATTTATCTTTTATTTCTAGTTCAACAGGGATAAAGAAATCAAATAATGAAATAAATAAAATTTTAGAATTGGTTGGATTAAATGTTGATAAAAAGATAGGTGACTACTCTCGAGGTATGAAGCAAAGATTGGGCTTGGCTCAAGCAATAATCGGTAATCCTGACATACTAATTTGTGATGAACCTGTAAGTTCTTTAGATCCAGAAGGTAGAAGAGAAATCTATAATATTATTTTATCCTTAAAGAACGAGATGGTTATACTTATATCTTCTCACATTTTAGATGATGTTCAACATATTTGTGATGATATAACAATAATTAATAAAGGTCATGTTGTTGTTTCAAAAAATATACGAAATTTAATTAGCGAAAAAAAACAAATGAAAATCATTTTTAAGGATAGTAATGATATGCGAAAACTAGATTTTTGTGGATCAAAAAAATTAGATGAAACAAGTATTTTAATAGAAAATGTAGATGATAAAAGCGTGAAAAAGATATTTGAAAGATTTTGTGAATTAAATGTCTTTCCTATTCATTTTGGTATTAATTCAAAGAGTTTAGAAGAAAAATATATGGAGTTAATCAATGAAGATAATCGCATTAATAAAGAAAGAAATAATAGAATTAATTAGAACTAAACGTTTTCTGATAGTTTCATTAATTTTTATAACTCTAGGTGTTTTATCTCCATACACGGCAAAATTATTGCCAGACATCTTAAATGAAATAAATAATATTGCTGTGGAAGTACCTGAACCTACTTTATTTGATAGTTGGTATCAATTTTTCAAAAGTATATCTCAATTAGGTTTAGTTGTCTTAGTTATTTTTTCTATTAATATATTGTTAGAAGAGTTTAAACAATCAACAATGACAATTATTATTGTTAGAGGTGGGAACATAGCAAATATTATTTTAGGTAAATTTATTGTTTATTCTTTAGCTTGGATGGTATTATTATCGTTAGCTGGTTTTGTGTGTTTTTTATTAACGTCTTATTTGTGGAGTTATGACTATATGATTGAGATTCTATTAGGTATATGTAATATATATATATTCGGTATAATGTTAATATCTATAATTATTATCTCAAGTGTAATGTTTAAGAATATGGGTGCTGTTTTAGGATTTATGATTTTTTTCATAATTTTTTTGTTTGGTGTAGATATGATTAACGATTTATCTATTTTTAATCCACTAAAGTTAATAACTGACAACAATTTACTTATATTAAATGAAATTAGTTTTTCTGATTTTTATAAACCTATTCTTGTTACAACGGTAATAATCATTAGTAATATAAATTTCTTTGTCTTCTAACTCATCATTAGGATAATTTCCATGGCCTTGAACAGAAATACCAAATACTAAATCAGGATTATCTGTAGATGTAATTATGTTACAAA
>X31_Chicken__coassemble_65_pt1 | contig 8483 bp, 9 predicted proteins | sample X31_Chicken__metabat2_low_PE_001 | metagenome-assembled genome bin X31_Chicken | reverse complement strand
AATTAATGGTAACTTATCAACAAATATAGCGTTAAAATTAGCTAAACCACTTAAATCTAATCCAATGGAGATAGCTAGTAGTATTGTAAGTGGTTTAGATTTAAGTGGGATCAAAGTAGAAATTAAAAATCCTGGTTTTATTAATTTCTACTTTGATAACGAACTTTATCAACAAATTGTTGATGAAGTGTTAAGTAAAGATGAATTTATATTTGATACGAATAATCATGCTTATTATAATGTTGAGTATGTAAGTGCTAATCCAACGGGTGATTTACACTTAGGTCATGCTCGTAATGCTGTATTTGGTGATACAATTTGTCGTTTACTTAGAAAAACAGGAAACAAAGTTGATGCAGAGTATTATATTAATGATGCTGGGGCTCAAATGAATAACCTAGGTTTATCAGTGCAATATTATTATTTACAAAATTTTGATATTGATATGGAATTTCCAATAGATGGATATCGAGGTCAAGAAATTCAAGATATTGCTAGTGATATTGTAAAAGAATTTGGTGATAGTAAGATTAATGAAGATATGGAATTCTTTAGAGAGTATGGGTATAAACGTAATTTAGAAGAAATTAAACGTATTATGAAATTACTTAATATTGAATTTGATATCTGGACTAGTGAAAGAGACTTACATAGTTCAAATAAAGTAGAAAATAACTTAAAAATTTTAGAACAAAAAGGAGATATTTTCTATGAAGATGATGCCATGTGGTTAGCTACATCAAAATACTTTGATGATAAAGACCGTGTACTTAAAAAAAGTGATGGAGCTTACACTTACTTTGCAAGTGATGTAGCTTACCACATTGATAAGTTTGATCGTGGATATTCTGATTTAATCGATGTATGGGGTGGAGATCACCACGGTTATATTAATCGTGTTAAATCAGCGATAGCTTCCCTTGGTTATGAAAGTGATAAGTTTGAAGTATTAACAATTCAAATGATTAATATTTTTCAAAACTCTGAACGTGTTAAAATGTCTAAACGTAAAGGAACAAGTGTTACGATTAAGGATTTATTAAAAGAGATAGATGCTGATAGTCTACGTTATTTCTTTATTGCTAGAAGTTGTGATACACAAGTAGATTTTGATATTGAAGTAGCTAAAAAACAAAATAGTGATAATCCAATTTATTATATTCAATATGCTCATACACGTATTAATGCCTTGTTAAATAAAGCAAAAGAAATGGGAGTAGAACCTAATTTAAATCATAAAATTAGTGAGTTTAGTGATTTAGAAAAAGAGATTTTAGCCTACATTAATACATATGGACAAATGATTATTAGTGCTAGTGAAAAACGTTTACCACATCTTGTTTGTAACTATTTATATGATTTAGCTAGTTTATATCATAAATATTATGAGCAAGAGAATGTATTAAGTAACAAAAATGGTCAAATTAATGATAAAATAAATATAGCGTTTGTAATAAAGAAAATCTTAAAAGATGGTTTAGCTACAATTGGAATTGAAGCTAAAGATAGTATGCAACGCAAATAAATTTAGGAGATATATGGAAAATATTGTTGATGTTGCTCTAAGATTAATTGATGAAAAGGGAACTGTAACAACAAAAGAAATTATTCGTAATTTAAAAGATAAAAATCTAAAAGAAATGAAACCAGAACATTTAGAAGCTAATGTAATTACAGATTTAAGTATTGATGGTCGTTTTTTATTAGTTAATAAAAAATGGGCACTTAAAGATAATTATACTATGGAACAAATTATTACAGAACAATATCGTTCACTAGATAGTATTAATTCTTTAGCTGATGAAGAAGATCTAGAAGAAGAAACTACTACAGTAGTAGAAGATATTGCTACTGAAATCCAATTGGATGATGGAGATCAATTAGAAAATGAAGACGCTGTAGTTATAGAAAATATTGAAGAATATGATGAACAGTAAAGTTAATATTGTAATGTATCATCCTGAAATTCCACAAAACACAGGTAATGTAATGCGTACTTGTGTAGGAACTGATACAGTTCTTCACTTAATCAAACCTTATGGGTTTGATTTAAATAAGAGTGAAAAGATTTTTGGGCGTAGTAGTGCTAACTATGCACAATTAGTAGAATTAAGAGAATATGAAGATTGGGATGATTTTGTAAATAAAAATCCTAATACTAAAAATTATTGTTTTATTACGCGATATGGTTTAGATACATATAATCATGTTGATGCTAAAGAACTAACTAATAATAATCAAGAAATGTTTATTATCTTTGGTAGTGAAAGTAGTGGAATTGACCAAGAGATATTAGCACAATATAAAGACCAAACATATCGTATCCCCACATCAGCTAATGTACGATCACTAAATGTTAGTAATTGTGTGATGATGGTTTTATATGAAATGTTACGTCAACTAGATTATGAAGGTTTACTTACAAAAGAACCGCATAAAGTAGATTATTTAAAATAAGGAGATAAAATGGAGTCCAGCCTCATTTACATGGGTCTTGGTATAGTAATATTGTTATTCTTATCAGGATTCATGTCTGCAACCGAAATGGCAATTACATCACTTAATCCAATCAGGATTAAGATGCATGCTGAAGATGGAAATAAAAAAGCAAAGAAAGTATTAAAATTATTAGATAATTATAATTTAACGATAACGAGCATAGTAGTGGGTAATAATATTGTTAATATTTTATTACCTACTATTGCTACGTTATTTTTTACTAAATTAATAGCTGATCCAATGGTCGCTGTTTTCTTTTCAACAACAATTATGACTATAATTGTTATTATGTTTGGAGAGATTATTCCTAAAATTTATGGTAATCAAGAACAAGAAAGACTTATTTATCGTATTGTAAATATTCTTGATTTAATGATAAAAGGATTATATATTTTAACTAAGTTTTTCTTAGTAGTTACTAATTTTATTGAAAAGAAATTCTTTCCGAAAGATGATCTTGATACTGTTTTAGTTGAAGATGAAATCTTAACTAAAATTGAAGAAGGTGTGGAAGAAGGAAGTCTAGAAGAAAGTGAAAAAGAATTAATTAGAAATGCCGTAGAGTTTAATGATATTAGAGTTGAAGAAATACTACAACCTAAAAATAAAATATTTATGATTAATGTAGATACACCTAATGATTTCATCATTAGGTTAATGGATGAACAACGTTATAGTCGTATTCCAGTTTATGAACATGATACTGATAATATTATTGGTATTTTAAATGAGCGTGATTTCTTAACTGATTATGTTGATAATCACGATTTAGATATTAGAGATATTTTGCGTGAAGTTAACTTTATTCCTGAAACAATGCGTATATCTTTATTATTACCACAACTACAAAAAGATCGTAGTCATCTTGCTATGGTAGTAGATGAACATGGTACAATTCAAGGTTTAATTACAGTTGAAGATATTATTGAAGAACTTGTTGGTGAGATTTGGGATGAACACGATGATGTTGAAATAGCTATTAAACGTGTTGATGATAGAACTTACATCGTTGACGGTAGTGTAGCAATCAATGAGTTTAATGATTACTTTGAAGATATTAATGAAGTAGCAATTGATTCAGAACAAGAAAATACAATTGCTGGTTATGTAATTGAGTTACTACAAAAACTACCACAAAGTGGTGATAAGATTAGTGATGAGTGCTATAACTTTGAAGTTCAAGCAATGGATAATAACCGTGTTGATAAAATTAAAGTAACACTAAAGGATGGTGATTGATATGTTTCTACCAATGTTAATTATGACCATCGTGTTACTGTTCTTTTCAGGAATTGCTTCAGTATTTGAAACATCCCTTACTGCAGTAAACCGTTTAAAGATTAGAGCACAAGCTGAAAATGGTAATAAAAAAGCTAAAAAAATTATGAAGTTACTTGATAACTATGATTTAGTTATTACTAGTATTGTTATGTTTGATAACTTTATTAATATTATTTTACCGACAATGAGTTTATTATTCTTTATGTCGATAATTAATAATGAAGCAACAGCTTCAACGGTGTCAACAATGATTATGACTGTACTAGTTATTATCTGTGGAGAGATCGTACCAAAAATATTTGGTCGAACTCAATCAGAACGAGCACTATATGCATGTGTGACACCACTAAGTTTATTGGTTACTGTTTTAAAACCAATAGCGATATTAATTACTAAGATTACTGATTTAATTAAAAAATATGTATTCCCATCACATGTTGAAGAAGATGATTTTGATGATGAGATGATTACCATGATTAATGAAGAGCATGAACAAGGTAATTTAAAAACTAATCAAAAAGATTTGATTACTAAAGCAATTATCTTTAATGATAAAACAGTTGCTAATATTATGAAACCCAAAAATAAAGTAGTGATGATTAGTGATGAAGATTCAAATCAAGTTATTTATAAAACTATAGTTGATGCAAGATTTTCAAGATATCCAGTTTATCATGAAGATACTGACAATATTATTGGTATTTTAAATGAACGTGAATTCTTATCAGGTTTTGGTAAGGATCGAAATTTTGATAAAAATGAATCTGTGTCTAAACCATACATAGTTCCTGATAGTATGAAAATATCCACATTACTTCCCAAAATGCAAAATTCTAAAAATCAATTAGCAGTAGTGGTTGATGAATATGGAGTAATGCAAGGGATAATTAGTGTTGAGGATATGATTGAAGAGCTAGTTGGTGAGATTTGGGATGAACATGATGATGTGGTTAAAAAAATTAGAAGAATTAGACCAAATCAATATTTAGTTGAAAGTGATGTATTACTTAGTGACTTAAATGATATTATTAAAATTGATTATGATGAAGATATTACTATTGCAAAATATATTTTAGATAAATTAGAACGTATACCTGAAATTGATGATGTGGTAGAAGAAGACAATTATCAACTTATTGTTAAAACAATAGTTGATAATAGTATTGAACAAGTACTAATTAATATCTTATATGTTGATTTTGAAATTTGATAAAATATATATGTAAATAGGAGTAATTATGTATAAGAATATATTAGTTGCAGTAGATTTAGAAAAAGATAATACTAGTGTGATTAATAAAGCAGTCAGTATTGCTAAAATTAGTAATGCTAAGATCAATGTGGTATATGTGTCACAGATGGTAGTTATTGATTCAACAATTGATTTAGGTGCTAGTGTCATTACTCCAGGAGATAATGAAACAAGTCACAAACAATTACAATCAATTGTTGAAAGTATAAAAGAACAAGGAATTGAAGCTAGTGGTAGTATTAAGAGTGGTCTTAAAATTGATAACACTGTAGTTGATGATTTATATGAAGAACTAAATTATGATTTAGTTGTATGTGGATCAAATAATAAAACTGAATTTAGTGAAATCTTTTTAGGTAGTGTATCAGCAAAAATTGCTGATAAAGCTAAAACAGATGTGTTTATTGTAAAATCATAATATGAGTAAAAAGAAAAAGAATTGGAAGTTATGGAATTTATTTTGGTCTTTTGTTAGAAAACATAAAAAAGATTATCGTTATTTTAAAAAGACTCAAGATATAGATTATTTATTTGATGTTGCTAATGATTTTTGTAGTGATTTAACTAAACATTATGATATTAAAATAAATGTAACTTATGAAGATGAAAGTTTTAGAGATAAACAAGTATTATTTGTTAGTAATCATCAAAGCATGTTTGATCCTTTATTTTTATTTCAATATATAAATCATCCTTGTGGATTTTTTATCGCTAGTGAATTTGAAAATCTTAAAAAAATTAAAATTATAGGTAATGTGATTGATGCTAGTAAATGTATTTATATTCATCGCAATGATATTAGAAAGACAGCGTTAGAAATTAAAAAAGCTAGTGATTATGTTAAAACTTCTAATACTAGTTATTTGGTCTTTCCAGAAGGAAGGATTAAATCAGAACAAGATTTAGGTGATAAGAAATGTGGTGATTTCTTATCGGGTGCCTTTAAGATTGCTAAAAATAATGGATTATTAATTGTACCAATAACTATTATGGATTCCGAAAAAATCCATAATACCACCAACTACATGGATATGTTAGAACCAGGTGTGGTTAATATTCATTTTCACAAACCACTTACTAAGGAGGATTATGTAGGTTTAAATACACAACAAATTGCAACTAGAGTTCAAGAAATAGTTTCATCAAAATTGTAGGAGGTTAATATGAGTAGCGTTATGATATTTTGGATAACACTAATTATGCTAGGAATTATTGTTGAATTAATTACAGTAGATTTAATTGCAATATTCTTTAGTATTGGAGCAATAATTGCATTAGTTATGAATAACTATAATCTACCATTTTATATGCAATGCATTGTACTCACAATTGTAGTAGTAATTGGTGTTACGTTAACTAGACCAGTTGCTAGAAAATTACAAGGTAAAAAAATAGATAGAACAAATAGTGATCGAATTATTGGTCAACAAGGAATAGTTATTAAAGAAATCAATGGGATCGACTTTGGTCAAGTCAAAGTTGATCAAGAAATTTGGAGTGCAATAAGTGTTAATAACACTCCAATTAAAGAAGGAAGTAATGTCGAAGTAGTTGACATTACAGGAGTAAAAGTAAAAGTAAAGGAGATATAATATGTCAGGTTTATTATTAGTATTATTTATTTTAATTGCTATTATTTTAATAGCTGTAATAATGATGGTTAAAATCGTTCCACAAGCACATGTTTATGTAGTAGAACGATTAGGTAAATATTATGCAACATATACAGTAGGGGTACATTTTATTTTGCCATTTATTGATCGTGTTGCACGTAAAATTAGTTTAAAAGAACAAGTGGTAGATTTTGAACCACAAACTGTAATTACAAAAGATAACGTATCAATGATGATTGATACAGTAATTTATTTAGAAATTACTGACCCTAAAGCTTATTGTTATGGAAGTGAAAATCCATACATGGCAATTGATAAATTAACAGCAACAACATTAAGAAATATTATTGGTGCTATGGAATTAGATGAAACATTAACAAGTCGTGATCGTATTAATAGCCAAATGCGTCAAATCTTAGATGAAGCTACAGATAAATGGGGTGTTAGAATTAACCGAGTGGAATTAAAAAACATTATTCCGCCACGTGATATTCAAGATACTATGGAAAAACAAATGCGTGCTGAACGTGAACGTCGTGAAGCTATCCTTCAAGCACAAGGGGAAAAAGAAGCTCAAATTGCTAGAGCTGAAGGAGAAAAACAATCTCTTATTGCTAGAGCTGAAGGGGAGAAACAATCTCGTATTGCATTAGCAGAAGCAGAAAAAGCTGCAAGCATAGCGAAAGCACAAGGGGAAGCCGAAGCTATTCGTTTAGTTTCACAAGCTCGTGCTGAAGCAATTGAAAAAATTAATGAATCACACCCTAGTGAAGCTTACTTACGTTTAGAAGGATATACTGCTTTAACTGAAATTGGAAACAGTGATAGTAGTAAAGTTATTATTCCAGCAGAAATGGGAAGTCTTGCTTCGTTAGTTACAGGGTTTAGTGAAATCGCTAAAGATTCTAAAAAACAAAATTAATTAAACTAAAAGCACACTATAGTGTGCTTTTTATAAAGGTAATTTATGAAGAAAAATAAGCTAGTTCAAACATTGTTAATTTCGTTATTAATGATAACATCAATGTTTTTAATTTTTGAAGTGTTATACCAAAATTATTTTCAAATGCCAGAGGTAGAAAAAGTTGAAGAAGCTGTTGTTGAAGAGGAAAATCAAGAACAAGAGCCACAATCAGTTGAAATAGAAAAAGTTCCTCAACAACAAGTTCCGCAAGAAACGCCAACTCCACCAACACAAAATGCTAACGAACCATTTTATGTTAATGGTATTTTAGTGGTTAATAAACAACACGCTCTACCTGCTAGCTTTGCACCTGGAGAAAATCCAGAAGCAAAACAACAGTTATTAAAATTAATTGCTGATGCTCAAGCACAAGGAATGAATATCAGCAATAATTATAGTGGATATAGAACATACCAATATCAAGAAAGCTTATATAATGGTTATATTCAAACTCATGGTGAAGAAGAAGCTAACCGTTTTTCGGCTAAACCGGGACACTCAGAGCATCAAACAGGTTTAGCTTTTGATTTAATTGATTGGCAAGGTAATTTAGTAGAAAGTCCTGCTGAAAGTCAATGGATATTAAATAATTGTGCTAAGTATGGATTTATTCTGCGTTATCCATCCGGTAAAGAAAACGTTACTGGATATCAACACGAACAATGGCACTTACGTTATGTTGGTGTTGATATAGCAACACAAATTATGAATCAAGGAATAACACTAGAAGAATATTTAGGGTTAGCGTAAATCACTAAGTATATCATCATAATTAAAATTATGTTGATATACTTTTTTTATACTCATAGGTTTACTAGTTAGTGTAATAATAGTATCTGATAAATTAATTGCTTCATTAATATCATGAGTATTG
>X31_Chicken__coassemble_62_pt1 | contig 8829 bp, 4 predicted proteins | sample X31_Chicken__metabat2_low_PE_001 | metagenome-assembled genome bin X31_Chicken | reverse complement strand
TAATAAAAGTATACTTTTAATTCTCTAATTACATCACTACTTAATTGTTTAGTGTTAACTAATAAGTTAAACATCTTAATTCGATTATAAATTGTTACTAAATCAATACCTTGATTTAGATTAGCTCTAAAGATAGCCATATCTTCAGGACTATAATAAATCTTAGCATAATGATAGATAGCATCTATTGCTAATCCATCAATTTCACCACGTTTAATTTGCCACATTTGCCGAGTATCAAAATCATCACTAAGCATTAAGTTGATAACTTCTTGACTTATCCCTTCTTCTAAAGCATGTCTAATTACCCCAATTTGTTTTTCATTTAAGTTTCTTTTAACAATCCTATTAATTAGTTCTTGATCATTACATACTTGTTGTAATTGAATAATTCGTTTTTTAACACTATCAATTAACTTGTTTTTAGCAACAAAGTTAATTACTTCACTACAGTTTTTAAAACGATCATCAGGATCAAAAGCACTAGCTTTATTAATAAAGGCAACAAATTCTATTTGTTCATCTTTAGCTACACAATTAAGCACTAACTGCTCAATTGTTTTACCTAAACTAAAGATATCACTCGTTATATTCGTTTGACGATATCCATATTGTTCAGGTGGTGCATAATATTTAGTACCAAAGTTAGTCGTATCTTGATGTTTATCATCATCATACACTCTTGAGATATCATAATCAATTACTTTAACTTGATTATTAACAATCATAATATTAGCAGGTTTAATATCCCGATGAATAATTCCATGTTTGTGTAAATCATCTAAACCTAGTGCTATTTGATAAATAATATCTCTTACTTGTTCAACACTAAGTTGTTTTTTTTCTAATATTACTTGTTCTAAAGTTTTACCATCATAAAGTTGGGTATAATACACTAACTTATCTTGATGTTTATAAAAGTACCTTATTTGTCCAAGATGGTCACTATCTAAACTAATATTACTAATCAAACTAAGTAAAGGGTAATTACTTAGCTTAGTTTGTTTAGCAATATACTTAACTTTGTTTTCATCTTCATATACTAAAAATTCCTTAGTATTTGAATATTTAAACGTTCCTACTTTAATTAACTTCATCAGGACCTAGTTCTCCAGTATAATAATGATAATTACATAACATTACATAATTAACATCGTTTTCTTTTTTATCAACTAAGATGGTTGGTCCGTCTTTAGTTAATTTTCCATTAACGACACGACCATTTTGTCGTGCTTTCTTACCACACCAACAAACACTAGTACTTTCTTCAATCTTATCACTTCTTTCAATTACTCGTTTACTACCAGGAAATAAATTTCCTCTAAAATCTACTTTAATTCCAAAAAACATAATTGTATCAAGATTATGGTCATAACCATAATCGATAATTGCATCTATTACTTCTGGAGTAAAGAAGTTACATTCTTCAATTAAAACAATCTTAGCATTACTTTGTTGTAAAACATTTAATACATCACTAGGATCATCTTCTTTAATTTCAATTGCATCCATACTAAGACCTGTACGACTACTAATCTTATTTTTAAGCTTAGAATCAACTACTGGTTTTAGAATTAAAGTCTCTATTCCATTTTCATGATAGTTATGAGCTATTTTAATTAATTCTAAACTCTTACCAGAGTTCATACATCCATATTTATATACAATCTTAGTCATTATTCTTTTTTTCTCCTTTGTTTTTCTAAGTAGATTTGTAATACGGTAATATCAGCAGGATTTATCCCTGAAATTTGCGAAGCTAAACCAATTGTTTCAGGTTTAAACTTATTTAGTTTTTCTCTAGCTTCTAGTGCTAGATTATCAACTAAATTATAATCTAAATCAACAGGTATTTTTTGTTTATATAGTTTATCTTGTCGTTTCATTTGTTCTTTTACTTTATTAATATATCCTTCATATTTAATTTCTATATCTACTAACTTACATATTTCTTGGCTAAATTTATCTATACCAAATAAGTTTAGTATATCATATGTATTAATATTAGGACGCTTAATAAAGTCATAAGCAATAATTCCATGCATTACTTCTTGTGTATCATACTTTTTAGCTAAATCAGCATTAAAGTTTTTAGGAGTAATCATTAACTCTTTTAATATTTCCTGACACTCTTCAATTTGCTTAATCTTATCATTTACTTGATCAATGTATTTTTGATCAAGTAAACCTACATCATAACCTAATTGTGATAAACGAATATCGGCATTATCATGACGTAAATATAAACGATATTCGCTTCTTGAAGTTAGTAATCGATAAGGTTCATTAGTTCCCTTTGTAATAATATCATCAATCATTAACCCAATATAACTATTAGAGCGATTTAAATTAATTGGTTCTAAATCATCAATTGCTCTACTAGCATTAATTCCGGCTACCAAACCTTGACCCGCAGCTTCTTCATAACCACTAGTTCCATTAATTTGTCCTGCTGTATACAAGTTTTTAATTTTCTTAACTTCCAAACTAGTATTTAATTGTTCAGGACACAGTGCATCATATTCAATTGCATATCCATACTTTTGAATTCTCACATTACTAAAACCAGGCAATGCTTTTAGCATTTCATCTTGAATGTCATAAGGCATTGAAGTTGAAAATCCTTGAACATAAATAGTATCTCCTTTTCTTGTTTCTGGTTCTAAGAAAAGTTGATGACTTTTCTTTTCTGGAAAACGTACTAACTTATCTTCGATACTTGGACAATATCTTGGACCTACTCCTTCAATTACTCCAGAATACATTGCTGATTTACCAATATTATCATTAATAATTTTATGTACTGTTTCGTTAGTATGAATTAACCAACAATCAATACTTTCTTCACGAGTAATGTATTTAGGTTCAAAGAAACTAAATGCATGTAGTTCTTCATCTCCCGGCATTAATTCAGCTTGACTAAAGTCTAGCGAATCAGTATACACTCTTGCTGGAGTACCTGTTTTTAATCTAAATAATTCTACTCCAGCTTGAGTTAATGAATCTGATAATGTTTTATTAGTTGGAAAACCATTTGGTCCACTACTTATTTTTTGATCTCCATTAATAATGTGAGAATCCATATATGTACCTGTAGTTATGATAATCTTCTTAGCATATAACTTCTCACCATTATCTAATTCTACTCCTAAGGCAGTTGAATAGTCTTTATCAAATATAATTGATGCTACAGTTTGTTCTAAAATTTCTAGATTATTTACTTGTAGTAAATAATCACGCATAATTTTAGGATATTCATCTTTATCAATTTGAGCTCGAAGTGAGTGCACAGCTGGACCCTTAGAACTATTTAACATCTTGATTTGGATTTTAGCTCGATCTGAGATAATACCCATAATTCCTCCAAGGGCATCAATCTCTCTAACTACTACTCCCTTAGCAGGTCCACCAATTGATGGATTACATGGAGCTGTTGCTATGTTATCTAAACTACTTGTAATCAAACAAGTAGTTTTTCCCATCTTAGCACTAGCATGTGCTGCTTCACAACCAGCATGACCCGCTCCTACAACTATAACATCGTAATTATAATTCATTACTCTCCTGCTTTTTTACTTCTAATGTTGTGATAAAAATACAAATAAGAAACCTTGTTAGGTTTCTTATAACTTATAAGTTATAAACAAATTAATTGTTTATATTTTGTTTTAATGTTTCAATTTGCTCTTCAATATTTTCTTTTTGGTCAAAATAAGCTTCTTTACTTCTTTCTTTTAATTCGTGAGCTTTATCTAACCCCTTATTATAAGCATCTGTAGAGAAATCTAAAATATCTTCTCTTAATTCTTCCCCTGTTTTTGGAGTTGTTAATGCTACAGCTACACCTGTTACTACTGCTCCAAAAATTGCACCTTTAATAAAATCTTTCATAATTACTCCTTTTTTCTTTATTATACCATTTTTACGAACTGAGTTATTATTATCTAAAAATATTTTTTGAAATCCGATGTAGGATACCTTTAAATTTATGCTGATGCATTTTAAAAATAATTATTAAAATTTAGATTTATGCTCGTGGAATCTTAATCGAAGTTTTTGTCCCCATATTAAATAATATTCCATTGGTAAATGTTGGTGATTCTTTTTCAATGACATCAAAAATACCACTATTACCATTATTTCCTAATAAAACTCCTTGTTCTCCTAATTTCATTCTATTAGTTAAAGCATCAATTCCCACTATTGCATTATTGTTTTTAGCTATTATAAGTTTAATGTTGTAGTTAAGTAAATCATTAATTATTTCACATATCTCATCACTATATGAAGTTAATAATGCATCATAATTATCAATAAATATTGATACATTATCTAGTTCACTTAATATTGATTTTGGATTTTTTCTATCTCCCTTCATCATACATTGTTTTAGATACTCTTTTCGTTCATTTAATAAAGAAGATAATTGCGACTTAGCTTCTAAATAACTTGTCATATCACTTACATAGATTGTTGTATCATCAATTTCATCAATCATTTCCATTTTTGGAGAATCAAAAACATATTTAATACCTTCTGTTTGTTTATATAATAATTTAATCATATTAGTTTTCCCCGAATTACTAGGTCCTAATATAATAAATGGTGCAAACAATTCTGGTAAACCAACCAACTTAACATTATTATATTCTAATCCTAATTTAATTGGACTATCATCCATACTCTTATATTTATTAATATCTAAATATCCAAACATATTTGGAATCATTGGAATTCCATCCAATTCTATACCTGTATATTCATCATTAATTTTACTAACTAACGACAATAAATTGTCTACATATCTTTCATCATTATATACAGGAGTGTAAATTTGCATCATTTGTGTTTTTGCTAATGAAACTAATGCTCTACCTTTAGTATCACGATCAAGTTTATAACTTGATTTACCAAAGCTAACCGAATCATCATTAAACATATACTGTTCTATTCTTGTTTTAAAGTTATTTAACAATGCATATCTAAATGATCCTTGCTTATTAGCACTTGATATTAAATTTATTCCTAACGATTGAGCATCCCTTGTTAATTTTATCAAGAAATCATCAAAACCATAAGATAATTCGCTAATCACATCCATATTATCAATTATTATATATAACTGAGGAATTATGTTTTCTGGATGTAATTGATTATACTTATTAATATCAGAAACAAATTCCATAGCAATAAGATCTTTTCGATGTTTCATCTCTTCATTAATAATGTTAACAAACTTACTTATTTTTTCATCTTCTTCAAAGCGAATATAGTCTCTTACATGTGGTAATTTTGATAAACTAATAAGACCTACATTACCAAAATCAAGAATATAAAATTGTAATAATTCTGGATTATTTTTTACTGCTAAAGACAAAATAAATGTTGATAATGATACTGTCTTACCATAACCACTTGAAGCTAAGAATAAAATATTTCCATTATCTTGAGTATTTAATACTAATTCTTCTTGTTTTTGTTGATCTGGAATATCGACCATCCCTAAATGTACATCTAAATCAAGAAATTTAATATCGGAAACATCTAATATCTCATTGATATTTATATGCGGACTACATATATTGGTTTCTAATGAAGGCAACCATGTTTTTTTAATTTTTGGATGAGAACGATTCATTTCCACTCTAGCAATATAATCAATTATTGCATCTAATTGACTTTCTACTTCTTTTGAATTTTCCTCTTGTATAGGATTAATTATCTGTCCTTGACCTAGTCGATTTAATCTGTATATTGGATAGTAAATTTTTTCATTATCTTTACTTTCATAATCAGCTCCACTATATGCTGATTGGAATAAATCATATATTTCATTATTACCGATTTGTAGATAAGCTCTACCGGGATTAGTAATAAATGCAGCATCTGGAGTTTTTAGTATCTCTTTAGAATCCGATTCTGTTTGTACTTTTAATGATATTTTAAATCTAGAGTTAGACCAAATCTGATCATCAACTATTCCACTAGGTTTTTGTGTTGCTAAAATTAAATGTATTCCTAAAGTACGACCAATTCTAGCTATACTTACTAATTCTTTCATAAAATCAGGATGTTCTTTTTTTAATTCTGCAAACTCATCACTTATCATAAACAAATGTGGAAGCGGCTCTTTTGCCTCTCCATTTTTATATTTTGTCGTATATGAATTTATATTATTTACATCATGATTAGCAAATATAATTTGTCTTCTTTGTACTTCTGCTTTAACACTTTCCAAATTCCTATTTATGTTATCTCCATCTAGATTAGTAATAGTTCCTAAAACATGTGGTAGATTTTCAAATAGTTTTGACATTCCCCCACCTTTAAAATCGATTAATAAAAATCCAACATCTTCTGGAGAGAAATTAACTGCCAAACTCAATATATATGATTGAATTAGTTCTGATTTACCACTACCTGTTGTTCCGGCTATCAAACCGTGTGGACCATGAAAACTTTCATGTAAGTCTAAATAGACCATTTCAGACTCTGCTTTTATTCCTAGAGGAACAGCTAGGCTTTTAGTTGGATTTGATTTATTATATCTTTCAGCGATATTTAAATCTTCAATTCTTTTTACATTATACATTTCTAAAAAATCATACTTACTAGGGATAATAGCTGTTCTCACTAATTTGTGCTCAATTTGACTCAGATTTCTTGCAAGCCACGTTGTATCTATTTCAGGTAAATAATATAATCTATGTTCTATACTTACCTCTTCACCTTTATTAAGTAATAATAAAGCTTTATCTCTATTTTCAATTATGTCAATAGTCTTAACAAACTCAGGTAAACTAGTGTAATCTTGTGTACAAATTATGATACTACAATTAAGTTTATTTGCTTCCTTTAACAATAACATAATTGAATGGTTAATAATCATATCTATACTAGTAATTACTAACAATAGATGAGTTGAGAAAACTGCCTTTCCACCACTATCATCATATACTTGTTTTCTTTCTTTTAATTGATTATAGAATGAATTTAATATTGACAAACTATCCGAAAAATTACTCGAACAATTAATCGTATTATATTCCTTATTATAAAAATGCTCTAAATAACTAAAACAATTAAAAAACTCTTCTTCTTTTTCATTATATAGGAGTGTTATTTTTAAATCATGATATGAGTGAAAACAAACTAATTGCCATAATATATTTTGTAATTGTTCACAAACAAGTTTATTTTCTCCTACTATTCCATAATTAAATTCTCTTATTTCTATACTTAACGGAAAATCCTTTAATTTACTATATTGATTATAAAGAACTAATGCTTCATCCTCTAAATCATCTTCATCCAAGTTTAGTGGCTCTTGTTCGAACTTTAATTTATATGTAACATCATTTTCATAATTACCAATTACTACAGATAGAAAATCATCTGATGTTAATTCTCGCTCATATATTCTAGGATTATATTCTTGAATGTATTCTACTACTTTGTTAATATTGGGAAAATTATATATAAGGGCTTCATGCATCTTGTCATGAATTTCTTTTATTTCTTCAGATTTTACCCGTAAATAATTATTATAATTTTTAATTCTTAATTCGTTTCTTTCTTTAATTCTTTTTTTATCTCTAAAATAACGATAAATTGAAAGTATTGTTGTCACAACTGTTGTTAATACTCCTATTAACATGATCATACTTCTACCCATAAATACAGCTAGCAGAATTGTAGCTAAAGCTGATACCACGGGTGGTAGTATTATCATCACCAAACTATCACGAGAAAAACCTTCTTTTTCTCGTGGTTTATCTATAATCACTTCATCATTTGGAATTGTTTTAATAACACGCGGAGAACGATAATAAATTGGAAAATCTTTTGTTTTGAAATCAACCTTACCTATTAATTCTAAATCACTACTATTATCCGTTTTAATAGATATTATTTTATCTTGTAAATTAATAGATAAAATTGTATCATCAATAACAACTTCATCTCCATTATTAAATTTAATAACCTGTTCATCTCTTCTTATTCCATTTACATAAATATCATGATCTGTTCTTAATATTTTATCTTTAGCAAGCAACAATGGATTACCTGATATCTTAACATCTCCATTTTGAGCAAACAAGACATTATTACTATATTTATATTTCATTGACGTGTCATTAATAACAATTAACTTAACACCATCGATAAAGTAAATCTTATTTAATTCTAAACGTTGAAATGGTTCATCTTCTCTTACTACATATATAATATTATTGTACTTATGAAAGTTAATGTTTTTATAAACTAAGACATTTTCAACAGCTTTTATAGTATATCCGATTTCATCAAAAAAATAAATATACATCTTACTCACCATAACCTATTTCTTTTAATTGTTGTTCAATTGTCTTAATTTTTTCATTTTTTTCATCAGCGGACAAAGATGTATCATTTTCAATACTTATTTTCTTTTGATATAAGGCATAGCCTTGATAAACCACTCCATCTAACTGCATTGCCACATTATATGCCTGATCATAATCTCCCCATGCAATATATGTCCAATAGTTTAATATTTTCTCATCCCCATTAACACTAACATTTGACATTGCATTAGCTTTTTGTTCATTAGAAAAATTTGCTGTTTCTATTGCAGCTAACGAAATAATATATTTATCTTCCTTACTTAAATATTTGAATTTTAAATTCTTACTATATGTTATAGTCTCAACATAATTTTTATTGATAAAAGAACTTTTCATGTTATTCTTATTATTTAAAATATTAATATCTTTATTCTCTAGAAATAAAATAAATGAAGAACAAAAAACAAAAATAACCATTAAAATAAAAATAAATCTATTGTAC
>X31_Chicken__coassemble_59_pt1 | contig 8933 bp, 2 predicted proteins | sample X31_Chicken__metabat2_low_PE_001 | metagenome-assembled genome bin X31_Chicken | reverse complement strand
GTATAATAATTACAATCATTATATCTCATAATTACGTAATAGTTGGAATTATTCTATATTTTTATAATTTGTTTTTATATTTTATTTTAAATAATAAGCGATTTAAGAGAATATCTCATATTGTTGAGTTTATTATCGTTGCAATTGCTTCATTGATTGGTATAATCGCGTTTTTAATCTTTGCTGTAGTTATCATTCAACAGATATTATATTGTGTTAATTGGATATATCCTTTTTTAATGAATGTATATGAGGATCCATTCATCTGCTTACCATTTATCGAACTGCTACTATTCTTACTAATAAAAAGTTTCCTTTTAGTAAGAATAGTAGCAACTTATCAATTGGTAGAGTTTAAGCAGAAAAATAAACGATTAAGAAGATTAAGCTTAACATCGCTATTTATAATAGCTATTATTAGCTTTGGATATAATTATTATAATACTAATAATATATTTAAACACGTGATATTAACTCATAAATTCCCTCAAAATCAAGTTGTTTATTATCTTAATAATCAACGGGTCAATGATTATACAAATAACCAAGCAACTGCGATAACGGTTAATCGCGAGTTTGGAGAAAAAGTAAACACAACATTTAACAGTTATGTCTTAAAAATTGCACAAAAAATTGTGCACAATGATCAGATATATGAATTGAGAATTTCATATACTTATTTTTACGTTGATCGAAACAGTTCCCGTCCTGATGAAAACACAAGTACCTATAATGAATTATATATCCGTTTAGAAGGTGTGGAAAATGAAATTAATATTAATGATCAAGATGCCAAATTATTGATTAATCAAGGGATTGAAGCAATTAATAATAATGTCTTGAATCAAATGTTTGCAAGTAAAACCAGATTTAATCAAGAATATTGGGGTAATTTTAATGATACAAGGGTAATAGTAAATGGTAAAGATAGTGGTGTGAAGATAGATGTTGGCGATTAAAAATAAATTTAACCTCCCAAGTCCCAAAAAGTAAATGATTTATGCTATAATAATAAAGTATATGCAAACGATATCGTCAGAAAAATAGTCATACTACTATTAAGACAGGGAATTTACTTATTTTGTAATCCTTGTTTTTTGTGTTTATATAAAGGAGTTAAATGAACAAAGAAAGACACGAATTAAAATTAGGGAAGAATACACGTGTTAATTTCTCTGATAGAGATGAACGTTTAGAGATTCCTAATTTAAATGATATTCAAACAAGTTCATATGAAAAACTTGTTGATGAGCGTTTAGATTTATTATTTAAAAATTATTTTCCAATTACTGATGAAAAAGAAGAATTGGAATTTCGTTATGTAAAATGTTTCTTTGATGTTCCAGAAGTATGGTTTGAAGATGAAGTAGAATACAAAAGACGTGGGTTAACTTACTCTCGTCCTTTAAAAATTACAGTACAACTATATGACTTAGTTAATGAAGTTGTAGTTGAAGAACGTGATGTGTTCTTATGTGATTTACCAATAATTACTGATCGAGGTACATTTATTATTAACGGTGTAGAACGTGTAATCGTTTCACAAATTGTTCGTTCACCAGATTTATATGTAACTAAAGAAGCTGAAAAATCAAACAATGAAGAAAAAATTGTTGGTCAAGTAATGCCTTCTCGTGGTACTAGATTAAGTATTGAACAAAGATATAATTATGATATTTTTTCTGGACAAAAAGATTTATACCGTCAAATTATTAATGATTTAACTAAATCAGAAAAAGAACTTCTTGGTGAAGATGTTGAAAACGGAGAGTTAGTAAGTAAAAATGTATTTGAAGGTAATATCAAATCAGCTAAGAAACATTTAACAGAACTTAAAAAAGAATATAAGAAAAATCAAATTCGTTTCCAATTTGATTCTTCTCGTCGTGTAACATTATTAGCATTTTGTTACTTACTTGGTTTAGATACAAAAAATATTGTAAATGTGCTTGGGGACAACCGTTTAGTGCGTGAAAACTTATTAGTTGAAGAAAATAAAACATTTGATGATGCTCTAGATGCTTTTATTCAAGCACAAATCTTAAACGTTGCTAATTTTGAGAAAATGGATTTAGATTATCAAAAAGATATTGATAACATTATCTCTCACTTAGAAGCAGCAAATGTTGATACTGATAGTAAAGAAATTAAAAAAGTATTAGAATTAAGTAATGAAGAAATTCATAACATAGTAATTAAATCTAAAAATGATGAATATAACAAAGTTATTGAAGACTTTTTAAGTTTGTGTGATGCTAACCGTATTAATCGTGAGAATACATTAATAGTTAAAAATACTCACATTTTACGTCAAAAACGTAAAACTTATGAAGATATTTTAGCTCGTTTTAATACTCGTGCTTATAACTTTGGTTCAGTAGGTAGATATAAATTTAACTTAAAAGCAGATTTAGTTAAGAACGCTTTAATGAGTGTAAACTCACGTTTTTATGGTGTACGTCTAGCTGAAGATGTAGTAAGTCCTACTAATAAAAAATTAAAATTAGAGGCAGGAACTTTAATTGATACAACTAACTTAGATAAATTATCTGAAATTTTAGAAGATGGATTTGGTATTTTTGAAGAAATAATTGATAATCCTGAATTAGGAATTAAAGAAAAAATTAAACTACAAAAAGTAAAAGTACAATCACCTAATTATGATGAAGTAATTGATATTATTGGTATTGTTAAATCATCAGATAAAAAAATGACAATTGGTCTAGATGATATTGTAGTATTCTTTAACTACTTCATTGGCTGTGTATATGGAGTTGGTAAATTTGATGATAAAGATCACTTAGGTAATCGTCGTGTACGTTTAGTTGGTGAGTTAATTGAAGAAGAAATGGCAAGAGCGTTATACGAAATTGAACGTCGTATTATGCGTTATGGGTTTACCGCAATTAAGAGTGGGGATGTTGAAAACAAAATACCTAAAGGATTTGTAACGACTTCATTTGATGCCGCAATCAAATCATTCTTTGCAACTTCACAATTATCACAATTTATGGACCAAACTAACCCACTTGCTGAAATTACACACAAACGTCGTTTATCAGCATTAGGACCTGGTGGTATTTCTCGTGAACGTGCAACAACAGATATTCGTGACGTTCACCCAACACACTATGGTCGTATTTGTCCAATCGAATCACCTGAGGGTGGAAACATCGGGTTAATTAGTTCGTTAACTGTATATGGACGTATTAATGATAAAGGGTTTATTGAAACTCCATATATTCGTGTTGAGAAAAAATATGATAAACAAGGTAACTTCAAAAAAAGTTATATAACAGATGATATTGAATATATTACAGCAATTGATGAAGATCGTTTCTGTATTGGTCAATCGACAGTTAACTTTAATGAAAAAACAGGTGAGATTTTAGATGAAATGGTACCTTCTCGTTATAATGGTGCTAGTGATATTCGTCCACTTGAAACTATTGATTATATTGAGATTTCACCAAAACAAATCTTTAGTGCCGGAACAGGTCTAATTCCGTTCTTAGAGCACGATGATGCCAACCGTGCGCTGATGGGTGCTAACATGCAACGTCAAGCAGTACCGTTAATGATTAGTGAATCACCAATCGTTGGTACTAGTATGGAGTATGCAATTGGTAAAGACTCAGGAAGTGTAGTTAATGCAAAAACTTCTGGTACTGTAACATTTGTAAACAGTGAAGAAATTGTTGTTAAAAACTCTAAAGGTGAAGAGTTTAGTCACCCATTAATTAAGTACTTACGTACTAACCACTCAACAACTCTTAACCAATCACCGATTGTTAAAGTTGGTCAAAAAGTTAAAAAAGGTGAAGTAATTGCTGATGGTACAGCGATTGAAAATGGAGAGTTAGCATTAGGTAAAAACGTTACCGTTGCCTTCTTAACTTGGGATGGGTATAACTATGAGGATGCCGTAATTATTTCAGATCGTTTAGTTAAAGAAGATGTTTATACTTCAATTCATATGGAAGAGTATGTGTGTGAAGTGCTTCAAACTAAGTTAGGGTTATCACAAATTACTCGTGATATTCCAAACGTTGGTGAAGAAGCTAAAAAACATCTAGATGAAAATGGTATTGTAGTTGAAGGTACTTATGTAGAAGAAGGAGATATCTTAGTAGGTAAGGTAGTTCCTAAAGCAAAAACTGAACCAACTGCTGAAGAAAAATTATTATTTGATATCTTAGGTGAAAAATCTCGTGATGTTAAAGATGAATCACTACGTGTAGAACACGGTGGTGGAGGAATTGTCCAAAAAGTATTAGTATATGATGCTGAAAAAGACAATTTAGATGTTGGTGCTGATGTTAAACAAGTTGTTAAAGTATACATCGCTCAAAAACGTAAGATCCAAGCTGGAGATAAAGTTGCTGGACGTCACGGTAACAAAGGGGTTATCTCAAGAGTACTTCCTCAAGAAGATATGCCACACTTAGAAGATGGTACACCAGTAGATATCATGTTAAACCCGCTTGGGGTACCAAGTCGTATGAATATTGGTCAGGTACTAGAAATGCACTTAGGTATTGCCGGTAAACGTCTTGGTGAAAAATTTGCAACTGAGGTGTTTGAAGGGGCAAAAGAAGAAGATATTATTAACTTCATGAAAGAAGCAGGAATTGATGAAACAGGTAAAGTTACATTAATTGATGGACGTACTGGAGAACCATTTGATAATCCAGTAACTGTTGGGGTAATGTATATTATGAAATTAGCTCACATGGTTGATGATAAGATGCATGCTCGTAGTATTGGTCCATATGCACTTGTTACACAACAACCATTAGGTGGTAAGGCACAATTTGGTGGTCAACGTTTTGGTGAAATGGAGGTATGGGCACTAGAAGCTTATGGTGCTGCTAACATCTTACGTGAAATGATGACAATTAAGAGTGATGATATCTTTGGTCGTAGTAAAATGTATGAAGCACTAACTAATAATGAAACAACAACAGATATTGTTGTTCCTGAAAGTTATAATGTATTATTAAACGAAATTCATGGTCTTGGTATTGATTTACAAATGCTTGATAAAGATGGAGAAGAAATCAGAATTACTGATTTAATTGAATACTAAAAAGGGGTAAAATGGTAGAAAAAAGACACATTGATGAAGTAAAATCATTAAAAATCCAATTAGTTTCACCAGATAAAATTCGTAATGAATGGTCTAATGGAGAGGTATATAATTTTGAAACATTAAATTATCGTACATTAAAACCAGAATTTGGTGGATTATTTTGTGAGCGCATTTTTGGTCCAATGAAGGATTATGAATGTGCTTGTGGTAAATATAAAAAATCTACATATCGTGGTAACCGATGTGAAAACTGTGGGGTTGACATTGTAAGTAGTAAAGTACGTCGTCAACGTATGGGTCACATTGAATTAGTAAACCCAGTAGTATCTCCTTTATTTAAAAAATATATTGCTATTTTATTAGGTGAAGGTACTCGTCAAACAGATTTAGATGCACTTATTAATTACCGTGCTTATATTATTACTAAATCTACTAATAAAAGATTACCTGCAGGGACAATTATTGATAAGAATGAATTAATAAAACTTGAAGGTATTGATGGGATTGAAGTAAGTTATGGTACTATTGGTTTAAAAGAGTTCTTATTAAACTATGATGTAGATAAAGAAATTAAGAAGGTTAAACAAGCAATTAATAAAGTTAATAAAACTATTAAATCTAATATCGAGAATGAGAAAACTCCCCGCAATCAACGTGAGAAATTAAGAAAATTAAATGAACACTTAGAGTTATTAACTAATTTTAAAAATTCAGGAAACCGTCCTGAATGGTTAGTTATGGATGTAATTCCAGTAATTCCTGCTGATTTACGTCCTCTTGTACAATTAGGTAGTGGTCGTAACGTAGTTAGTGGGATTAACGAATTATACCGTAAGGTAATTATTCGTAACCAACGTTTAAAAGAAATGATTAAATTAGGTTCTCCTCGTTTATTATTAAACGATGAACGTGTAAGTTTACAAAATGCAGTAAATGACTTATTTGATAATTCTAAAAACAATGAAACAGCCTTAAATAAAGGTAAGAAAATTCAAAAATCATTAGTAGAACAATTAAAAGGTAAACAAGGACGTTTCCGTCAAAACTTACTAGGTAAACGTGTAGACTTCTCGGGACGTAGTGTAATTGTTGTCGGTCCAGATTTAGAATTAGATGAATGTGGATTACCACAAGAAATGGCATTAGAGTTATTTAAACCACTTGTAATGGGACGTTTAATTGCTAAGAAAAAAGTACCAAACATTGGAACTGCTAAGAAAAAAATTGAAAACCGAGATGATGATATCTGGGAAGTATTAGAAGAAGTAGTAAGTGAAAACAAAGTATTATTAAACCGTGCCCCTACGCTTCACCGTTTAGGGATTCAAGCATTCCAACCAAAACTAGTAGAAGGTAAAGCAATTAGACTTTCACCTCTAGTTTGTGCTGCTTATAATGCCGACTTTGATGGGGACCAAATGGCTGTGCACTTACCATTATCTAAAGCTGCTCAAGAAGAAGCGACTAAGTTAATGTTAGCAACTAATAACATCTTAAACCCTAAAGATGGTCAACCTATTGTTACTCCTTCTCAAGATATGATCTTAGGTAATTATTACATTAGTATGGAAGAAGATAACGAACAAGTATTTATCTTTAAAGATGAAGAAGAAGCAATGATGGCTTATGAAAACCGTTTAATTTCTCTTCATGATCGAATCTTTATTCGTGCAACTAATGTAAGTAATGGATACTTAGGAGAAGATTTAGAAGATAAATTATTATTAACTACAATAGGTAAATATATTTTTAATAATATTACGCCAAATGATTATCCATACATTAATGAACCAAGTTTAGAAAATTTAAATGGTTTAGATGAGAAATATTTAATTAAGTTAGGAACTAACTTACATGATGTACTTGCTAATATTCCTCTTAACAAACCATTTAAAAAAGGTTTCTTATCTGATTTAATTTATGATGTTTTTGAAAAATACTATGATCAAGTTATTGAAGATAAAGAAAAAAATAAAACAATTCCAGTTACTAGTCGTATGCTAGATGATATGAAAGCTCTAGGATTTAAATATTCAGCATTATCAGGTATTTCAATCTCTTATGCTGACGTTCCTAGTGTAGAAAAACAAGATATCTTAGATAAAGCACAAGAAGAAGTAAATGAATGGAACCAATTATTCCAAGATGGATTAATTACTGAAAATGAACGTTATCAAAAAATTACTCAAACTATCTGGACAGATGCACGTGAGGAAATTACAGAACGTTTATTAGAAGAATTAGATGATACAAACAACATCTACATGATGTCTGATTCTGGGGCTCGTGGTAACCGTTCTAACTTTACTCAGTTAGGAGCGATGCGTGGTTTGATGGCGGCACCAAATGGTCGTATTATCGAACTTCCAGTAAAATCATCGTTTAAAGAAGGATTAAGTGTACTTGAGTACTTTATCTCTTCTCACGGGGCTCGTAAAGGTTTAGCTGATACAGCACTTAAAACAGCTGACTCAGGATATCTTACTCGTCGTTTAGTAGATGTTGCTCAAGACGTAGTAATTACTGAAGAAGATTGTCATACATATGAATATGACTTAATTACAGATATGAAAGAAGATGATGAAATCATCGTTCCATTCAAAGAACGTATCATTGGACGTTGTTTACAACAAGATGTTGTTGATAAAAAAGGTAATGTTATATTTAAAACAGGACACTTAATTAACGAACAAGATGCTGATCAAATCGTTGACCTAGGATACACTGAACTTAAAATTAGAACAGTATTTAGTTGTAAAGCTAAAGATGGTATTTGTCGTAAATGTTATGGTCGTGACCTTTCTAACAACAACCTTGTTAATGTTGGGGAAGCTGTTGGTATTGTTTCAGCACAATCAATTGGGGAACCAGGAACACAGCTTACCATGCGTACCTTCCACACAGGTGGGGTAGCCGGAGCTGATATTACACAAGGTCTTCCACGTGTAGTTGAGATTTTTGAGGCAGCTAACCCTAAAGGGAAAGCATTACTAGCAGCAGAAAGTGGTAAACTTAAAATTGAAGAAAAAGCTGCTGGATTTGAAATTAAAATTTTACAAAACCGTAAAGAAGTTTGGAAAACAGTTGTTCCACACGGAATTAAAATTAAATACCAAACAGGTGATAAGGTAGAACGTGGACAAGAACTAACAGAAGGTAGTATCTATCCAAAAGAATTACTAGAATACAAAGGTGTTAAAGCAGTACGCGATTACATCTTAAAAGAAATTCAAAAAGTATATCGTCTACAAGGGGTGGCAATTAACGATAAACACGTTGAGATCATTGTTAGTCAAATGATGAAATACGTGCGTGTAATTGAACCAGGAGATACTGGATTAATTACCGGTGAGTTAATTAGACCAAGTAAAGTTTATAAAGCAAATGCTAAGGTAATTGCTAAAGGTAAACAACCATGTGGTGTAAAAGCAGAAATCATGGGTATTAAGAAATCTTCTTTAGAAACAGAAAGTTTCTTATCTGCAGCTTCATTCCAAGAAACTGCTAAAACATTATCAAATGCAACAATTCGTGGGAAAGTTGATCCATTATTTGGTATCAAAGAAAATGTTATTGTTGGTAAGATGATTCCAGCAGGTACTGGTCGTACTCGTAACTATAAAGGGATTAAAGATTAATTAAACGGATACTCATAAACACTTATGAGTATCTTTTATCAATAAGGATTTAATATGAATAAACTACTAACCAATAAAAACTATCATAGGTATCATGATAAGGAAGTTAGCTAAAAATAACTTATTGTTATTTTTAACTTCACTTTCCCTATCTTTTATTGGTAGTAGTATCATTATTAATCAAACTAATGCTTATCTTGAAT
>X31_Chicken__coassemble_56_pt1 | contig 9076 bp, 8 predicted proteins | sample X31_Chicken__metabat2_low_PE_001 | metagenome-assembled genome bin X31_Chicken | reverse complement strand
AAGAATACAAAAACAATTATAGACATTGTGTCTAAAAAATCGTTACCCCTCCATACCAATTTTTATTTTAATAATAGTAGTAGTAGTAGTAGTAAAAAAATAGACCTTTTTAGGTCTAATTTTGCTTTTATTAATGGCGGAGCGTGAGAGATTTGAACTCTCGCGCCGGTTTCCCGACCTACACCCTTAGCAGGGGCGCCTCTTCAGCCAACTTGAGTAACGCTCCAATTTAACACGTTTATATTATACTAAAAAAATTAGGAAAATAGGGGAAATTTTGATATAATATTTAATGTATTATGGTGGGGTAGCCAAGTGGTAAGGCATGGGACTGCAACTCCCTGATCGTCAGTTCAAATCTGATCCTCACCTCCATTAAAAATAAATAAAGAGTTAGCTTACTAAGCTAACTCTTTTTTCTTTACTCGTTCTTTTATGACATCAAGTACACGATGTTGGTAATTTTCTTTTTTAGCAATCTTGATATTTTCTTTTACTTCTTGATAGAATTCATCATCTGTAGCAAACTTAATAATTGCTTCATCGATATTTTTCATCTTTTCACATAAACCTAGACCATGTTTTTTTATATATTCTTGATTTTTCTTCTCTTGACCACTCATACTTTGATCGATATTAATAATCATTGGTTTTTCACTACAAATACATTCAGATATTGAAATACCACCTGATTTAGTAATAACTAAATCTACTTCTTGATATAACTCATACATATTATTAATATAACCATATACTTCTATATCTTCACGATCTTTTAAATGGTCATATATTTTTTCATTCTTACCACAAACTACTTTAACTTCTAAGTTATTATCTAAACTTATTTGAATTAATTTATCTACATCTTTTTTACTAATTTGACCTCTAGCTCCAAGAGTGATTAATATTTTTTTACAACTTGTTTTAGTATTTTCTTTGATAAATTCATTTCTAACAGGGATACCTGTTACAAACACATCATTTGGATCAACACCATATTTTTCTACTGCTTCTTCTTTTACAAATGGAGCAGGAACACAATATATAGCACCTTCATCATTTTCTGCTATATATACTTTAGCAAATGTATAATCTGTAATTACACAACAACGAAGTGCACCTCGTGTATTTTTAATAAGATGTGGGAAAGTTTCAATAATAACGTCTGGTCGTTCTTTTTTAAGTAAATATGTTGTTCGCATACGTCCATCATTTTTTTGAGAATAGTACAACACCTTATGATTTCTTCCTAAATTATAACTAATATCATATGTAGTTTTAACTAATCCATCTTTAGTATATTTACTAACTACATTATTAAACATAAATAATGATAATTTAGTAGTAGGTTTTTCAAACTTAAAACTAGATGATACTACTATATCAAATATATCATCTTTACTACCTTGTTTCTTAATAGTTTCAGAAACAGAAAGATGTCCACTACCAAACTTAGCAGCAATAATCATAAATTTCATTATTCACCTTTCTCCACAACTTCAACATGATTTAGTTGATTCCAAATATCTTTTTTAAAATAAAACATAACCACTAGTATTCCTGCTATAAAAGTATCTATTAATAAAATATAAGAAGATACAACTTGATTATAATTATAGAATATACTAGCAATTATTGCTGGTATAATCATATATAAAAAAGGTTCTCTAAAAAAGCTTTTTACTAAATTAAGGCGTGGTTTAATTCTTAAACCTAGCATTAATTTTCCTAAACTCCAACCAAATTTAGCAGGTAGGATAACAAACCAAATTAAGTATATTACACTAAATATAGTAATTGAAATACAATTTAGTACTAAGATATTTGATATATTAGCAGTTAAAAAAACATTAGCTAATATATCTATACCTACAATTAAAATAATAAAACCCATTGTATCGATAAGTTTTGCACAAAATCGATACAAACCTAAATTATTATGCATCATTATTCCTCATTTCGATAATTAACTCCATTAAATTGAATTGGATGACATAGTCCCATAATTTTACTATGTAGTGTTGTTACTACTTTAGAATCATTTCTTTCTAACATATAGCGTTGACATAATTCCTCAGGACTATAATTGCTAATAATAATTGTTTGTAATTTTCTTTCTAATCGATAGTTAATAATAGAAAATAATATTCCATCACGACTAAACTTAGTAATATTTTCATTACCTAAGTCATCAATAATCAATGCTTTGGCATTTTTAACTTTACCTAGACTAGCAGGTTTATTTTGAAAGTCTTTAACTTTATCAATATAGTCTGGCCAAGAAACATATAAATATTCATTACCACGTTTATTATGATAAATATTACATAATGCTATTGTAAAAGTTGTTTTACCAACTCCATTTGCTCCATGAATAAATGCACTTTTATCCTCATCAAAATATTTAACTAATGTCATTCTACCATTTTGACTACGCGGATCATCTAAATCAAATTGTTCAAATCTAATAGTTTCTGAAAAGAAAGAATTATCCATGTATTTGACTCCGGGATTAACCTCTTTTCTTCTACTAATAACTCTTATATCTTCATCTAAAATCAATTCATAATTTTCTGGTTCATTAATGTATAACATTAAATCGCCCATACGACGAATTACTAAATCTTGTCCATACTCATTAATTAATTTAACGACTTTGGGATGGTTAAAAAAACTCATTATTGTCCTAATTGTTCTTCTAAGTATTTATCTAAATCATCAATACTAATACGTTCTTGTTGCATTGTATCACGGTGACGTACTGTAACACATTTATCTTCTAAACTATCATAGTCAAATGTAATACAAAATGGAGTTCCAATTACATCTTGACGACGGTAACGTTTACCTATTTGTCCGGAAGTATCAAAATCAACGTTATATTTTTGTGCTAACATGTTATATACTTCAAGAGCTTCACCTTCTAGTTTTTTAACTAAAGGTAGAACACAAGCTTTAATAGGTGCTAAGTTAAAAGGTAAGCGTAATACTTCGCGAGTTTCACCATCTTCTAGCGTTTCTTCCACATAACTATTACATAAAACAGCTAAGAATAATCGATCACAACCAACACTAGGTTCAACAACATATGGAACAAAACGTTCATTAGTTGTTGGATCTAAATAACTCATATCTACTTTACTTTTCTCTTGGTGAGCCATTAAGTCAAAGTCAGTACGACTAGCAAGACCCCATAACTCTCCCCAACCAAATGGGAACTTAAATTCGATATCAGAAGTTTTATTAGAATAGTGAGATAATTCTTCTTTACTATGTTCTCTTATCCGATAAACATCTTTACTAAACCCAATGTTTTCTAAAAACTTAACCATTTTATCCATGTAGTAATCAAAGATTTCTAACTCTTCTCCTGGTTTACAAAATACTTCCATCTCCATTTGTTCAAATTCTCTAGTTCTAAAAATGAAGTTACCTGGTGTAATCTCATTTCTAAATGATTTACCAATTTGTCCCACACCCATTGGTAATTTTTTACGAGTAGTTCGCATAATATTTTTATAATTAATAAAAATCCCTTGAGCTGTTTCTGGACGTAAATATACTTCACTACTACTATCTTGTACTACTCCCATAAATGTTTTAAACATTAAATTAAAATCACGAATATCTGTATAGTTTAAACTTCCACATTTAGGGCATACTAAATTATGTTCATTAATGTAATCAAGCATTTGTTGATCACTCCAACCATCAACAATTAAATCTTCATTACTTTCTTCAATCAATTTATCTGCTCTAAAACGGGAATGACATTCTTTACAATCAATTAATGGATCAGAAAAACCACCTAAATGTCCACTAGCTTCCCAAACCATTGGGTTTAATAAAATACTTGAATCTAAACCAACATTATTAGGCTCTTTATGTACAAATTCATTCCACCAATATTTCTTAATATTGTTTTTTAACTCTACTCCTAATGGCCCATAATCCCAAGTATTAGCTAAACCATTATAAATTTCACTACCTTGATATACAAAACCATATTGTTTTGCTAAATTCATTATTTTTTCCATCATCTCTCCTAAATATTTGCCCAATTATCTAAATCTTGTTTACGATAAAAAGCGTTACTTCTTCTTTCAATAACAATACAGAAGAATAAACCTAATGATAAAAACATATATGAGTTAATCCCATTACTAATAAATGGAAGTGTTACTCCGGTCATCGGAATAACATTGGTAACCCCACAGATATTTACTACTACTTGGATAAGTAGTAAGAATCCAAATCCATAACAATATAACATTCCAAAACGACGATGTGCATAATTACCAATACGAATACAACAAGAAATAATAAATAATTGTAATCCAATCGTTAATGTCGCACCAAATATTCCCCATTCTTCACAAATAGTCACAAATATGTAGTCAGTACTTCTAGCTGCAATAAATGTTTTTTGTGCCCCTTTTAAAAAACCTTCACCAAATAAGTTACCATTACTAATTCCAATTAATGCACTTCTAATATCCCAACTAGCACCATGTGTATCACCAAATGGTTCTAACCATGTTGTAATACGATCAATTTGGTATTCAGGTAAAATACTAGGCATTATATCTAGTAAGAAAATTCCGGCTATACCAAGTAATAATACTACACCTGATACTTTAAGAATAAATTTAGAATAGCTACCATGAATACAAAACATTACATAGATAACTAAAAATACTATAATTGCCCCACCTAAATCAGGTTCAATTAAAATTAAGAAGACTGGAATTAACATAAATAAAGCTAACTTAATCAAGTTATTTGATTTAGTTAAATTCCCTACCTTAAACCACATAAATCTAACACCTAAGTTAGCAAAGGCATTTGCTAGAAATAGTATGACAGATATTTTTACTAACTCTAGTGGTTGGAAGTCAACAATACCTAAACTAATTACACTTCGTGCCCCACCACGAGCAGCACCAATAACAAATACTAATACTAACATTGCTAAGGCAATAAAATAGATAAGATTAATATTAGATGTTACTAATTTATAAATTTTATTATAGTTTTTTCGCATAAAGTATAATACAAAAAACATAATTATAAACATTAAGATTGAAACTATAATTGTTATTGGTAATATATTATATTTAATAACATCATTATAAGTTGTTGAATAAATATTTAATATTCCCCAAATACTAATCACAATCCATGCTAATGTTAATTGATTAGTAACACCTTTCATTTTACTTCGTAACTTGTCCACGTTTCTCCTATTTTTTCAGATATTTATTTGTTGATAAGATACTTCCAATTCCCCCAACTAATACACCTAAACATGTAATTCCAACAAATAACATAATTGTTGCTTGATCTAGTGGAATAAACATCGCTTGAATTCCTCCAGTTTGTTGACCAACAAAATTCATTATTTGTTGATATCCAAAGAATAATACTACGAATGATAATAGTGCTCCAATTAGACCAATAAAGATACCTTCCCAAATAAATGGCATTCTTACATATTGTTTAGTAGCACCAACTAAACGCATAATCTCAATCTCTAAACTACGAGAAGTAATAGCTAATTTGATTGTATTCATAATAATAAATACAGAAATAACTAAAAGAATACAAGCAACTCCAATACTAAATACAAGTGCTGAGTGCATCATTGTAATAAATGAACTAGTTGAATCATCATCCCCACTCTTAACATCTTCTACACCTTCAATTTGACGCAACTCTTCACTTACTTCTAAGATTTGATTACCATCAACTAATCTTACTTTTATTTGATCAGATAATGGATTTGATGTTCCTCCAAATAAATCTAAGAATGATTGACGATCATCAAAGTTATCAGCAAATGATTCTAAAACTTGATCTTTTGTTTCAACTTCAATTTGTTCAATATCTGCTTTTTGTTGTATTTGATTAACAATTTCATTTACTTGCTCTTGACTAGCATCAGCTTTAGGCCAAACATAAATAGCTAAATTATCTACAGCAGATTTAGAAGCATTTGCTGTATTGACTGTAATAAGTCCTCCGACTCCAAAGATCAGTAAGGTTAAAAACACAAGTACACAACTTGCAATATTCATCGCCGGATTACGACGCATACTATTTAGTGCAACTTTCATACTATTCATATATATAACCTCCTTCTTTATTTTCTCCTTTAATGCTTCCAGATTCTATTTTAATTGTGCGGTGTTTAAATTTATTAACAATCTTCGTATCATGTGTTGCCATAATAACTGTTGTTCCACCTTTATTAATTCTTTCTAAAATCTTCATAATAATATCAGCATTTTTAGGATCTAAGTTTCCTGTCGGCTCATCGGCTACAATAATTTTAGGTTCATTAACAATTGCTCGAGCAATAGCTGTACGTTGTTGTTGTCCACCTGATAATTCTTTAGGAAATTTATCACGTTGTTCTTTAATTCCTACACGTTGAAGTGTTTTTAACACTTGTTCTTCAATTTTATCTTTTGGATAACCAATAACATCTAATGTATATTTAACATTTTCATAAATAGTTAAATTTGGTAAAAGTTTATAGTCTTGAAAAATTACCCCAATTTTTTGACGTAATTTATGTAATTGCCCTGGTTTTAATTTAGTAGCATTTATTCCATCTACCCATACAGTCCCTGCTGTATTTGTAACATCACGATAAATTAAACGAGATAACGTAGATTTACCACTTCCTGAAGGACCTACTAAATAAATAAATTCACCTTCATAAATTTTTAAGTTTAATCCTTCGATTAAACGATCAACCTTATTATAACGCATTGTTACATTATCAAAGTTAACCATAATCGGATTATTAGAGTAATCTTTAACTACTTGTTTTTTACTCTTACTTTCTTCTACACTTGATTCTTGATTAAGCAGTTCATCTAGAGCATCTAATTCTCTAATTTCTTCTGTTTTCATTTCAACTTCAATTTCTTTTGGTTCTTCTTTTTTTCTTAAATCAAGTTTTTCATCTTTTTTAACTATTTCAATAGGTTCAAAATCATTAGCAAAATCAATTACTTTTAAATCATCAAGTGAATAATCAGTATATTCAAATACTTCTTCATTTTTTAATTGTTCTGTTAATAAATGAGTTTCTTCTTCAACATTAAGATTACGAGTTTTTTCTTTATTAGCTTTTAATAATTCATCAATTTTCTTTGTACTCATAATTATCTCCCTATTAGACTATTAACTACTTCTTGTTCAATATAAGGAACAGTTCCTTCTTTTTTGTATTGAACTTTTTGTCCACCTTTACCTAATAACACTAATACATCATCGTTAGCTAAATTTGATAATCCAAATCTAATTGCTTCCACTCTATCTTCAATTTCACGAACCTTATTAGGATCACCTATTCCTTGTTTAATTTGGTTATTAATATCACTAACTAGTTCACTTCTTGGATCATCTTCAGTTAAGATAATTCCATCACAATATGTATCCATAATTGAACCAATAGTAGCACGCTTAGTAGTATCACGTTCACCTGCACAACCATTTACGACAAATACTCTACCTTTAGTATTATTTCTTACTAATTTTAAAACTTTTTTGATACTATCTGGTGTATGAGCAAAATCAATAATTACTTTATTATTATTTACTAAGCGGGTAACTTCCATACGTCCATCAACAGTAATTTGTTTAATTTCATTTAAATATGGTGTGTAATCAATTCCTAATCGTTCTAATAAAACTAATACTGAAGTTAAATTATAGATATTAAACTCACCTATTAAATTAGAATCAATTAAACGATGATTAATATAAAACTTAGTACCATCTAAATTTGCACTAACACATCCAACTTGATAATTTGCTTTATTTAAATTACATGAAAAACTAATAACATCATCTTGTTTACTTACATCATTAAAGTAAATATCATCAGCATTAACAATTTTAACTCCACCTTCTTTTACTTTATCTAATATTTTTAATTTAGCTTGTTTATAACTTTCCATATCTTTATGAAAATCAAGGTGCTCAGGAGTTAAGTTTGTTAATACAACTCCATCAAATAATAAATCACCTAAACGGTTTTGTTCTAGTGCATGCGATGATACTTCCATCACAAAATACTTAACACCATTTTGATAACTAGTTTGTAAATAACGATATAAATCTTCTGCAAACGGTGTTGTTAAACCAATGTTTTCAACTTCATTATTTGCTATCATAAAACCACTAGTTCCTAGATATGATGCGTTTAATCCCATTTTGTTTAATATTTGACTTAATATTAATGCTGTTGAAGTTTTACCATCCGTACCAGTAATACCAATAATTTTAATATTTTCTTTGATTAAATCAAACTGATATATTTCTTTACATAAATCAAGATAAGTTTGATTAATATCCTCTACTTGAATATAGTTACTTACACCTTCAATTGGTTTAGTACCATATATTCTTGATGCACCATTTCTTATTGCTTCATCAATAAATTCATGACCATCAAATTTAGTTCCTATAAAACAACAATAAATTCCACCAGCTACAACTTTACTAGCCTCTTTTGTTATTAGTTTTTGCATATTCCCTCCTATTATGTATTAATGTCTAAATTGAGACTTTTAATATTTGTTAGTTATTAGAAATATCATCTAAATATGGAACACTTCTATACATAAAATCATTATCATTATCTACAATAAATTTTAGTAGATGAAAATTATCTAATAATGTTGTTTCATCATCAAATTTAAACTCTGTTAACATCTCCCAAGCTGATTTAAAACCATCATTTGCTATTATTTCTCGTCCTTTTTTATCATATGTAGCATTCCCTGATTCTTTTTCATAAAACATGATGTCTCCAGAACCATAACGCCATACATTTCTACTTAACCACTCATAAATAGTATGACAATATGTATATGGATTAATTATAGGTGCTATAATTTTATTTTGGATAAAATTAGTTTCACTACTATATCTATAAAATTTCTTACCATCAAGTTCAAATTTATCCATAAAAGTTTCAAAATCTGGATAATACGTAACTTCTCCAGTAGCACAATTAGTTAATTGTACTCCTTCTTTAATAAAATTACCTTCATCATCC
>X31_Chicken__coassemble_54_pt1 | contig 9106 bp, 5 predicted proteins | sample X31_Chicken__metabat2_low_PE_001 | metagenome-assembled genome bin X31_Chicken | reverse complement strand
AAGGCTAGAAATTAACTAGCCTTTTTCTATTTACACATAAATTTGAATACTACCAAAAAATCTAGAGATTAATCTCTAGATTTTTTATTATTTACGGTTCTTGATTTCATCAAGTAACATTGTTTTAAACTCATCAAAACTCATAGTTTGTGTATCTTCACTAGAATAACGTCTAATTGTTACTGTATTATCTTTAACTTCGTTATCACCAATAACTAAAGTATAAGGAATTTTACTAACTTGAGCTTCACGAATTTTTTTATTAAGTTTTTCATCACGATCATCGATTGTGATACGAACACTTTCATTGTTTAATTCTTCAAATATTTTATCACAGTAGTTGATTTGATCTTTATAGTTATCATAAATCTTAGCTGCTACTGGAATTACATTTACTTGAGTAGGAGATAACCAAGTTGGGAATGCTCCTTTATATTGTTCTAATAATGTAGCAGTCATACGTTCCATCGTAGAAATAATACCACGGTGGATAATAACTGGTCTTTGTTCTTTTTGATCTTGATCAATATAGGTTAAATCAAATTTTTGAGGTAATAAGAAGTCTAATTGTACGGTAGCTAATGTTACATCATGACCTAGGGCAGTTTTAATTTGAATATCTAATTTAGGTCCATAGAATGCTGCTTCATCTAAAGCTTCTACATAATCAATACCTGCTTCATTTAGTGCAGCACGTAATTCGTTTTCAGCCATATCCCACATTTGATCATCATCAAAGTATTTTTCTTTATTATTAGGATCTCTTAGAGATAAACGGTAGTAGTTGATATCTAATTTTAAAGTTTCTACTGCATATTTAACTAAGTCTAATACTTTAGAAAATTCTTCACGAATTTGATCTGGTCTTACAAATAGGTGGGCATCATTTAAACACATGTTACGTACACGTTCAAGTCCTGTTAGAGCACCACTAGCTTCATAACGGTGCATTCCACCAAGTTCAGCAACACGGTATGGTAAGTCACGATAACTTTTTGGTGTGTTTTTATAAATCATTGCATGATGTGGACAACACATAGGACGAAGAACAAATGTTTCATTATCCATTTCAATTGGAGCAAACATATCATCTTTATAATGATCCCAGTGTCCTGAAGTTTCATATAATTGTTTAGTACCAAGAACTGGAGTATATACGTGGTGATATCCACGACGTAATTCTTCTTCTTTAATGAATTTTTCTAATTCATAACGGATAGTAGCACCATTAGGTAACCATAATGGTAAACCAGCACCAGTTTCTTGGGTGAAAGTAAAGATACCTAATTCTTTACCTAATTTACGGTGATCTCTATTTTTACGATCTTCTAATATTTGCAGGTGGTTATCTAATTGTTCTTTAGTAAACCAACTAGTCCCATAAATACGTTGAAGCATTTTATTATTGCTATCACCTAACCAATAAGCTCCAGCAATACTAAGTAATTTAAAGTGTTTAATACGTTTAGTATTATCAACATGGATTCCACGACATAGGTCGATGAAGTCTCCTTGTTGATAAATAGTAATAACTTCACCATTATTATGAATTTTATCTATTAAGTATAATTTATACGGATTGTCTTTAAACAACTCTTTAGCTTCTTCATAACTAACTTCTTTATGAGTAAAGTCTAGAGCATTAGCTGCAATTTTTTGCATTTCTTTTTCAATTTTAATTAAATCTTCTTCTTTAATTTCATTATCTGCATCAATATCGTAATAAAAACCTTCTTCTGTACTAGGTCCAATTGTAAATTTTGCATTTGGAAATAATCTTTGAATTGCTTGTGCCATTACATGAGCAGTAGAGTGATTTAGAATATGAAAACCTTTATCTAAATCATCAGTAGTAATTAAAATAATGTTACTATCTTCATTAATTGGATCGTGTAAATCCTGTTCCTTATCATTGACAATACCAGCAATACATTTTTTAGCAAGTGAAGAAGAAATAGTACTTGCTATTTCATATAAACTAACTCCGTTATCGAATTCTCTTACACTTTGATCTGGAAATTTAATTTTAATCATAATTCTCCTTGTCTATTGTATTATACCATAAATACTATTATTAATAACAGAGTACATATACTAATACTAATTAATTTTAATTTTTCTAGATAAAACATTTAATAATTTTAGATTGTGATAAAATAGAATAGGTAATTTTTAGAATTAAAAATATATATTCATAAAAAATGGAGGAATATAATATATGAGTGATAAACAATTAGGTGAAAAAATTGTTGAGTTAATTGGTGGGAAAGATAATATTGTATCAATTGCTCACTGTGCAACTAGATTACGTATAGTATTAAAAGATGATAGTCTAGTTAAAAATAAAGAGATTGAAGAATTAGCAGATGTTAAAGGTGTTTTTAACGCTAACGGTCAATTTCAAATTATTTTAGGTTCAGGTTTAGTTAATCGTGTTTGTAATTCTATTCAAAGTGATTTAGGGTTAAATACAAATGAAGAAGTAAAACCAGAACCTAAAACACAAGGGAAAAAGAACTTAATGTATTACATTAATTTATTTATTAAAACATTAAGTGATATTTTCGTTCCTATTATTCCAGCTATCGTTGCTTGTGGTTTATTAATGGGACTTAATAATATTTTAAAAGGAAATTTCTTTGGTACTGAAGCAGCACCTTTAAGTATTATTGATTTAAACCCTCAAGTAAAAGGTTTAGCAGAGATGATTAATACATTCTCAAGTGCTTCCTTTACATTCTTGCCAATATTAATTGGATTTAGTGCAACTAAAAAATTTGGTGGAAATCCATATTTAGGGGCTGCTCTAGGTATGGTAATGGTTCATCCAGATGTTATGAATGCTTATGACATTGGGAAAGAAACTCCAGAAGTATGGAACATCTTTGGGATGAGTATTGAGAAAATTGGATATCAAGGTACTGTATTACCAATTTTAGTTAGTTCATTTATTTTAGCTAATATTGAAAAAGGATTACATAAAATAACACCAACATGGTTAGATAACTTAACTACACCACTTATTTCAATTTTATTTACATCATTTGTAACATACGCTTTCATTGGACCAGTATTAAGAGAAGCAGGATTTATGTTAGCTGATGGTATCCAATTGTTATATAACACATTAGGAGCATTAGGTGGATTTATCTTTGGTGTTATTTATGCACCAATTGCAATTACTGGTATGCACCACAGTTTTATTCCAATAGAAACACAATTAATTGCTGATGTTGCAACAACAGGTGGTTCATTCATCTTTATTACTGCTAGTATGAACAATGTAGCACAAGGTGCTGCAGTACTAGCTACATTTATGTTAACTAAAAATAAAAAACTTAAATCTTTATGTTTACCTTCAGGAGCATCAGCTTTATTAGGAATTACTGAACCAGCGATGTTTGGGGTTAACTTAAGATTAAAATATCCTTTCTTTGGAGCTTTAATTGGTGCCGGTGTTGGTAGTGCTTGGTGTGCATTCCATTCAATTTTAGCTCAAGCAATGGGTGCTGCAGGAATTCCTGGATTCTTATCAGTATTACCAGCTCAATGGGGTAACTTTGCAATTGGTTTAATCTTAGCAATGGTAAGTTCAGTTGTAGCAACTATTGTATTATCAAAAGTAATGAAATCAGATGATGGAGTAAACTAATATGTTAGATATGAGATATCAAGGGATTGATTTAAAAACATATAAACGTGAAAAGAAAACATTAAATAAAATGGTTAACGATAAGTATCGTCAATCTTTTCACATTATGCCAGATGTAGGATGGCTTAATGATCCAAATGGATTGCATGAAATAAATGGTGTAAAACACATTTATTTCCAGTATGCACCATTTGATGTTAATGGTAAATACTACAAAATGTGGGGACATGTAAGCACTAAAGATTATATTAATTATGACTGGCACGAACCTTTTATCTTAAATGATTATGTTAGAGATTTACACGGTGCTTATTCAGGTAGTGCATATCTTAATAATGGAAAAGTAGAATTCTATTATACAGGTAATGTTAAAAAAATGGATAAAGACTATGATTATATTAATGAAGGTAGAGAACAAAATGTTATTAAAATAGTAAGTAATGATAGTTTTGATACTACACATAAACAATTAATTATGGATAATAATGATTATCCTTCTGATATGTCTTGTCATGTACGTGATCCTAAAATTTTTAATGTAAATGATAAAAGATATATGATTTTAGGAGCACGTGATGTTAATTCTAAAGGAATGGCATTATTATATGTTGATAATGGTAATGATGATTGGCAACTAGTTAATCGTATTACAACTGATGAAACATTTGGATATATGTGGGAATGTCCTGACTTTGTAACAGTTGATGGACATCAAATAATTATTTGTTGTCCACAAGGAATCCAAACTCAAGGATATCATTATCAAAATGTTCATAGTTGTGGTTACTTTGATATTAATTATGATTTTAATAATCATAATTACGATATCAAAGACTTCCATGAACTAGATTATGGATTTGATTTTTATGCTCCACAAACATTTGTTAATGAAGAAGGAGATAATATCTTAATTGGTTGGTTAGGTATTCCTGAAGCTGATTACCATAACCTAGAAGATACATTAGCGTGGCAACACTGTTTAACAATTCCGCGTAAATTAGAGTATAAAAATGATAAGTTATACCAAGTACCTGTTAAAGAATTAGAAAATTTAAGAAAAGAAAATGTTGATTATCATAATTATAACGAAGCTAGTTATGAATTATTAATTAACAACATTAATGGTAATGGTGTGATTAATTTTACAAATGAAGTAAAATTAATTATTGAAAATAATCTAATTACATTAGATTTAGGTACTAAAGGTGGTGGTAGAGATAAACGTTATCTTGAAGTAGAAAATTTAGATAGTTTGAGAATATATGTAGATAATTCATCATTAGAAATCTTTGTAAATGGTGGTGAGTATGTAATGACTTCACGTTTCTTTGATTTAGAGTATAATTTAAATATTAATTTAGATTCTGAAGTAGTATTATATCCACTAAATAGTATTACAATTAATAATAAGGAAGTATTATGAAAAAAGTATTAACAATTGGGGAAGCGATAATTGATTTTATTCCAAAACAAAAAGGTAAAGGTTTAAAAGATGTAGAAACTTTTAATAAAAAAGCAGGAGGAGCTCCAGCAAACGTTGCTGGTGGGATTGCTAAATTAGGTGGAGATTCTATCTTTATAACACAAGTAGGTCAAGATGGATTTGGAGATTTCTTAATTGAAGAAATAGCTAAAGTAGGAGTAGATACTACTTATATTAATCAAACTCCAGATTATGATACATCACTAGCATTTGTTGCTTTAGATGAAAGTGGAGAACGTGATTTTATCTTTTTTAGAAAACATGCCGCTGATTTAGCTCTAGATTTTACTAATGTAGATATTGATAATATTGATTATGATATTCTTCATTTTTGTAGTGTAAGTTTAGTTGATTCACCAATGAAAGATACTCATATCAACTTAATTAAACACGCTAAAGAACAAAATAAATTAGTTAGTTTTGATCCAAATCTACGTCTTAACTTATGGCCTGATACAAAGAGTTGTATTGATACAGTTAATGAATTTATTAAATATAGTGATATCTTAAAAATTAGTGATGATGAATTAGAACTTATTTTTGGCACTAATGACGTTGATCAAGTAGCTAAAGAGTTAATTGATAATGGTTTATCAATTTTAATCTATACAATGGGTGGAGCTGGAAGTAGAGTTTATACTTCTCTAGGTTCTAAAGAAGTAGCAGGAAGAAAAGTTGAAGTAGTAGATACTACAGGAGCTGGTGATAGCTTTATTGCGGCGTTTTTATACCAACTTAGTTTAGTAGATGAGTTTGATATTGATTATTTAGAACAAGCTCTTGATTTTGCTAACCATTATGCTTCAATCACTACAACAAAACCTGGAGCAATTGAAGCAATGGCTACTAAAGAAGAAATGGAAGCCTTAAGATAATAAATTTATAATAAGAAAATCGTGTTTTAACAAACACGATTTTTTTAAATTTTATTTATTGGTGGAGGTGATGGGAGTTGAACCCATGTCCAAAAACGCCTACCTATTAGCTTCTACGATGTGTAGTTAGTTAAGTAAGTTTAAAACTACTACAAAGTAACTAACAACTAAAGTAGTAATTCGAGTATTTAAAATTTAAGAATATAAGCAATACAATTATATTCCGAGTTCTATAACCGACAGTACTCTACTATACTAGAACGATACAGTAGGACTGGTGCAGACTTATACTATGCTGCAGCTAAATTTCTATTAAAGTTTCCGATTATTTTCGGTTGTGAGTATTACGTACTCAATCGACACGCAACTAATAGATAACAGCATTCTTGTCGAAACCGTGACACCCCCAATAAATATATAAATTATATTATATATATAATATTATATCATATTTAAAATATGGTATAATACTATATGTTATAATTGAAAGGAAGTAATATGAAAAAATTAATAATGAATTTAATGATGTTATTTGTACTATTAACACCAATAACATTACAAGCTGATAGTACTACAAGTACTAAAGAAACTTATCAAGAAGGAAGTATTGTAAATGATGTAGATGCAGGTACAATCATCGAAATGGATTTAACTTTTACAACTGAAGGTGTTGAGGTTGAAGGTTTCATGGGAATTAATTTAAATTTATTTAAAGAACAACTTAAAAAAGCAGGGGCAGAAATGTCAGATGATGATATTATCAATTCAATTAAAAGTATTATGCCTAGTGCTAAAATTATAGAAATTGATGGAACTAAAGTAATTCGTTGTTTTGATTCTATGGATTTAGAAGAATTAGCAGATGAAGATATGGATATGAGTGATTTAGTTAACTCTGATGGAACATTAAACTTAAATAATGCTGAAATTGATATACCATTAGGAGATTTACAAGAAGTATCTAATTCTAGTTATAGTTTAAGTAGAAAATTTGGTAATGTCTCAGATATTAATTCAATTAGTGTGGGATTAAAAATTAATGTTGAGGAAGGTTATAAAATAGTAGATAATAGTGTAGGTACTATTGAAGATGGTTCTTTAGTTTATGCTACTACTGATTATGATGGAATTGATGATGTAACTTTTACTATTAAAAAAGATACTATTTTTACTACTGAACTGTTATTACTTATTGGTGGTATTATACTTTTAATTGTTTTAATTGTAATTATTGTAATTTTAGTTAAAGCAAGTAAAAAAAATAAAAACCAGTCACAAGGACCTGTTGGACCTAACCCAGTTGGACCAATGAATCCTAACCCTAATATGCCAATTAATAATCAAGGAGTTAAACCTAATAATCAAAATGTGATGCCAACACAACAACCACAATCACCACAAATGAATCAAGTTAATAATCCACAGGTTCAACCTATGGTTAAACCAAATCCACAAGTAATGGATCAAAGAATGGATAATGTTCAACCGATTAACCAACAAAAAGTTAAACCAATGATGAATCAGGTTAATCAACCACAAGGGCAACCAACACCTCAAGTTGGTGGAGGACAAGTGGGTGTTCAAACTCCGGTTCAAGAAGTTAAACCTAACATGAACAATGTGAGTCAATCTCAAATCAAACCAAATCCACAAGTTGTAAACCAACAACCAGTAGGGCAACCAGTTGTTAAACCACAAATTACACCAAATCCACAGGTAGTAACAAACAATGTTGAGATTAACCAACAACCAGGTTCTGTTAACCACAATAATCCATTAGAAAAACCAGTTGTTAATAATAACCAAAATCAAGATGTTAACAATGGGTTAAATAATTAATAATGAAGTTCTACTTAGGTAGAACTTTTTTTATCCAAACTTTCTCAATTAACAGCCATTCTACAACATATATATATATAGTAAAATAGTTTATATGTAAAGTTTGGAGGATTTTATGTTTAATGTTGATCAATGTTGTATTGGTAATTTAATAGATTATGGTGATATAGAAATACCTTTTTTTCAACGTAGATATGTGTGGAATGAAGAAAACTGGGGAGAATTGTTAGATAATTTATTTGATAATCTTTTAATTGAAAATGGATCAATATTTCTAGGTTCTATTATCTTACAAACTCAGGAAACTCCTGCAGGGATAACAAAAGTTTCTTTAATTGACGGTCAACAAAGATTAACCACTATAAGTATCTTGTTAGTATCTATGTTGAACTCGTTAGATAGTGAAACAAAAGAATATTATAAACCTCTTATACGTCCCATTTTGTTCTTAAGTCGATCAGCTAAAGATGGAGAAGAAGCAAGAATAAAACACTCACGTTTAGATAAAGACGATTACGAAAAAGTGATAAACATTGATGATAATGAATCAATTGATGTTGAAAATAGTTCTTTAATAATGGAATGCTATAGATTTTTTATTACAAAGTTAAAGAACAAAAAAACGACTGATATTGAGGAAGTCCTTAAAAAATTATATAACCATAGAGTTCCAATACTAGCAACTATTTCTATAACATCAGAAGCAGATGAACAACAAGTGTTTGATACTTTAAACACGGGAGGTGTTCGTCTAAGTAAAGCAGATACTATTAAAAACAATTTATTTTCTAAATTAAGAAAATTGTGTTCTGATGATTTAGAATATGTTACTTCTTTATACGAAAAATATTGGGAAGACGTATTTTCTTATAATGATGAGATTGATAAATTATGGAATCAGGAATTTAAAAACGGTAGAATTACTATGTCAAATATAGAACAGTTTTTATATTGTTATGCTGTTATTGAAGGATTTTATAATCCAAATGACCATAAAATCCAAGATCTTAGTAAAAGATATAAAGAGCGAATAAAAAATATTGATGATAAGGAAAGTTTTGAGGAATTATTAGAGTCATTAAAAAAATATGCAATAATATATAAAGAAAAAATGTTGATAGTTGATGAGGATGATATAAAAACATATGAAAAACAAAAAGTATTATCAAGATTATTATTTATATTAGATTCGTTAGAATCAAAAACATTATATCCATATATATTACATTTGTTGAAAAAATATCATAATAATACAGA
>X31_Chicken__coassemble_53_pt1 | contig 9139 bp, 9 predicted proteins | sample X31_Chicken__metabat2_low_PE_001 | metagenome-assembled genome bin X31_Chicken | reverse complement strand
TTTCATAAAATATCTGAGTTTTTTAAATTTTCAGATTTTCGCGTGCAAATAACAACTACAAGAGTTGATTGCCCACGACAACAATTAAAAATGGTATAATATTAGAGTATTTATTAAGGAGAACATATGGAAAAGAGTAATAAAAAATTTTATTTACTTGTAGGAGTAATCTTAATTCTTTGTGCTGGAGCTATATTTTATGTAAGAGGTCCATTACAAAAAACTAATGTAGCTACTACTGGAGATACAGTTGACTTTACATTCTCAGGAACTTTAGAAGATGGTGCAGATATTAAAACTGTATTAGACCCTGAAAATTCTAATACAAGTTGGGATAAATCTTCTATTACTATTGGTGATCAACAAGAACCAGTTCAATTAGAGGAAGCATTAGTTGATAAAAAAGCTGGAGATATAGTTGAAAATGTTGAAGTAACATTTGAAGAAGGATACACTGGAAACTTCTCAGAATTAGCTGGAAAAAAAGCTAAATTAAACTTAACTGTTAATGAAGTAAATAAATGTAGCGATAGTGGTTATGGATGTTATACAGTAAACAACAATAATAAAAAAACTTTTGATAAATCTTACAAAGAATTTGAAAAAGCAAGTAAAAAAGCATTAGATCACGCTAAAAAAGCAAGTGAATTAGCTGCTAGTGATAAAGAAAAAGCACAAAAAGAATTAGATGAAGCCAACAGTGCTAAAGAAGATGCTAATAGTGCATTTGAAAGTATTACAACAGCTTATGATGGTATGAAAATTCAAACTTTAAAAGATGAATATACTGAAAAAAGAAATAGTGCAGAAACAACAAATAATCAAATTGAGACTGACATAACAAATGCTACTGCTGCTATTAATGGTTAATAATTAATTATATAAAAAAGAAATGTAATTACAAATTAAGTAATTACATTTTTTTATCATTCTTAATATATTCTTTATATTTAGTATAGATTATATCTTCTAGATACTTAGTTAACTCTTCTTGATCCATATCTTTATATTCTTCATAAGAGATCGGTTTTGAAAAATCAAATACTGTGGTTACAACCCCATTATCTTCTCTATCTTCAAATACTTTTCTAGTATTATAAATAGTTAGAGGAAGTATTTTTACTTTTGTTTTTTGAGCCATTGCAATAACACCAGGTTGGAAGCCTAATGGATCATAACTAATCGTACCACTTGGAAATATTCCTACATTGCCTCCAGCTCTTAGTATTCTAATTGCTTTTTGTAGGACTAGAAATCCATCCTTAGTTGAATTTTGATCAATAAAGATAGTTCCATATAACTCAAACCATTTGTTAGCTAAGGGAATAGATGCTAATTGCTTTTGAGCAATAAAGCTAATTGGTTTATCACAAATCATTCCTAAACTAGCTAAATCAAAACCAGATAAATGGTTTGCTACAAGTAAATAATTATTACTTTCTTCTAAGTATTCTTTATTTATTACTGTATAATTATTACCAGCAAACATGTTAATAGGTCTTAACATAATCTTAATACACTTTTGTGTAAACTCTGGTTTATTATAAATTTTTGATATTAGTAACAGTGGTGACATAAATACAACTACTGCTACAGACATGGTATCAATAATCCATTTTCTCCACACACATTCTCCTAATGTTGATATACAATATTTTCTAATTGTTTTGTTAAATCTTCACTATCAATATCTTGATAGTCTTTTTTAGTAATCGGATCATGAATTATAAACTCAGTATTTATATTCTTAAATCCTTTTCTTTCTTCAAATAATAACTCGGTATTTTTTATTGTTACCGGAATAATAGTATATCCTTGTTTTTGAGCTACTTTTATTAAAGCGGATTGAAAACTAAGTTCTTTAGTACTTCTAGTTCCTGCAGGAAATAAACCAATATTATTTCCTTCTTTCATATTACTAATTACTTCTTTCATTGTTGTAATTCCACTCTTAGTATCATTACGATCAACAAAGATAGTATTTTGTGATTTAAACCACCCACTAGCTATCGGAATACTACTTAAACTCTTTTTAGCAACAAATACAATTGGATCATTAATAAATCCCATAATTGATACAATATCAAAGAAACTACGGTGATTAGCTACTAACATATATCTTTGATTATTATCTAGTATTTGTTTATTAATAATGCTAATCTTATTTCCTGCTACTAGATTAATCCAATAACATAAAACATGTAAACATTTAAGACTATATCTAGTATCTTTTTTCACTTTACTTATAAATAAAAAGGGAAGTGACAATAAAGCTATTATCACTACTCCAATTATTAGAAAAACTTTTCTAACCATTTATTTCTCCTCGGCAATGATCATAAGCCATGTTCTGTCCAATTAAGTGGTGCTTATTTATCTCTAGTTACCTAGCCTGATTGTAGTTCGTTTCCTACGCTCAAGTTCCCCTACCAAATTTTGGGTTTCTCGCTTGCAGAGTTTACCGCGTTTCACTTTCTTTTTTCAAAGAAATTCGTCACTGTGGCACTTTATAGGATTAATCATAGCATACACCTTAGACTAATTACCCGTCGTCACAAGTAAACTTGTGCCTAGACTTATTGTTTCGTCTAGTACAAACACTACAGACATCACAGTCTGTGCGAGCATGGACTTTCCTCACAACAAAGTTGCGCAAGCACCTCACATTGCCTTATATATTATAACTTATTTTCTAAGTTTAGAAGGATTTTTTCCATACGATCCATCTTAGTTTCTAACTCTTCTAATCTTCTAGTTTCTACGTTATCTTCTACTTCTTTTTCTTGAATTAAATCAATACTATCGCGTTTACTTAAACTAGAATCACTTTGATTCATTAAATCTTTTTTAAGTTTATAATTTTCATCACGTAAACGTTGATTAGTTTCTTTACATTCACTAATGTATTGAGCAATTACTTCATAATCCTCAATAACTAAGTTTAAAAACTCATCTACTTCTTCTGGATCATATCCTTTTAATTTTGTTTTAAATTCTTTTTCATAAATTTTTTTTACACTTAAATTTAGTTTCATTTTACCTCCGTATCTACTATTATTTTATCATAATTACTTGATAGGAACTAAGTTATAATATAGTAATTCTTCAATATCTCCATCTAAAACTTTATTTGCTTGACTTGTTTCATAACCTGAGATATTATCTTTAATCATTTTATATGGATGAAGTACATAACTTCTTTTTTGACTCCCCCATCCTATTTCTTGATTATTAGTATTTAATTCATCTTTAATTGCTTGTTGTTCTTGTAATTTAATTTCCATTAACTTAGATTTTAATATCTTTAATGCTTGTTCTTTATTTTGAATTTGACTTCGTTCATTTTGACAAGTAACAACAATTCCTGTCGGTAAGTGGGTAATCCTAATAGCACTATCAGTGGTATTAACACTTTGTCCACCAGCTCCACTAGAACGATATCGATCTATTTTTAATTCTGATTCATCTATTTCTATATTATCATCACTACTAAGTACTGGCATTACTTTAACACTACAAAATGAAGTATGACGTTTTTTATTAGCATCAAATGGTGAAATTCTAACAAGTCGATGAATACCATTTTCTCCTTTTAGCATCCCATAAGCATCATTACCTTTAATCTCTATTAAAACTGATTTTAAACCTACTTCAGCTTTTTGCAAATCAATGACATTAACTTTATAATTATGCTTATTTAAATAACGCTCATACATTCTAAAGACCATATCTGCCCAATCTTGACTTTCTGTTCCTCCAGCTCCTGGATGAATCTCAAGGTAAGCATCCTCATGATCATATTTTTCACTAAGTAAAGTAATCATTTCAAATTGTTTAAAACTAGCTTCTAGTTTTTCAAATTCAATATTAACTTCCTCTTCACTTAATTCATTATTATAAAAAAACTCTAAATCTAATACAAACTCTTCAAACAAATTAAGATTATTTTGATATATCTCTAAATTATTTTGAATTAACTGTTTTTCTTTTATAACTTTGGTTGCATAATTATTATCATCCCAAAAGTTAGGTTGTTGTTCAATTGCTTCTAAACGTTTATACTCTTCTTCTAAGCGTTTTACATCTAATTTATTAGTAAGTAAACTAAACTTATCCTGATAATTTTTAAACGTTTTAACAATATCATAGATTTCCATGATTATCCCCTATTATATAAATAAGAAGTACGATTGTACTTCTTATTTACCATGACACTTCTTAAATTTCTTACCACTTCCACAAGGACATGGTTCATTTCTTCCTACTTTTGAAAAGTCGATTTCACTATCATTTCCATTTTCTTTAGCATTTTCTTCTAATTCTTGAGCTAAACGGTTCATAATAGTTTCACGCTCTTCTACAGTGTGGATTCTACCTTTACAAATTGCACGCACAATTTCTGCTTCAATTTGGTTAATTAAATCTTCATATGCAATACGAGATTCTTTTTGGTATTCAAGTAATGGATCTACTTGTCCATAACCACGAAGTCCAATACTTTCACGTAATCTTTGCATTTCATCTAAGTGGTTAATCCAAGCACGGTCAAATGCATTAAGCATAACTGCTTTTAAGAAAGTGTTTACTACTTCTTCTCCATGTTCTTCAATCTTAGCATCTAATTCATCATTAGCTAATTTAATAATATTTGCTTTAATATCATCACCTTCATAAGTCATTGATTTATTAGCAATATTTTCATGAACGATTTCTTGTAAACCCTCCATATCATCTTGTTGTTTGTAGGCTGTTACAATTGTATCCACATAATCTTCAATAATACCACGAGCATCTTCAATTAACTCACTATTTTCCATAATGTAGTTTCTTTGTCCATATACTTGTTCACGTTGTTCACGAATAACATCATCATATTTTAATGTTTGTTTACGTGATTGATAGTTTACAGACTCAACTTGTTTTTGTGCTTGTTCAATAATTGTTGTAATTGTTTTGTTTTGTACAACTTCACCATCAGGTAACATATCAATTACTCTACGTTTACTAGCTGGAATAAAACGACGTAATAAGTCATCATCAAATGATACAAAGAAAATACTTTCCCCATTATCTCCTTGACGTCCACTACGTCCACGTAATTGATTATCAATACGACGTGCTTCATGACGTTCTGTACCAATAATTAATAATCCTGAAGGATCTACTTCTTTATCAGTTAATTTAGAAGTAAATGGTTTTAATGCTTTAACATCATCACTAATTTTAATGTCAGTACCACGACCAGCCATGTTTGTTGCAATTGTTACAGCACCTTTTTGACCAGCTTCAGCAATAATTTCTGCCTCACTTTCATTTTGTTTAGCATTAAGTACACGGTGTGGAATACGAGCTTCACCAAGTAATTTAGATAATTCTTCACTTGTTTCTACCGCAACTGTACCAATTAAGATTGGTTGTCCAACTTCATGACGCTCTTTAATTAATTTAAGCATCATATCGTATTTTTCACCTTTATTTTTAAAGATAACATCTTCTTGGTCAACACGAACTACAGGTACGTTTGTTGGAATACAAACAACATCCATGTCATAAGTTTTTTGGAATTCATCTTCTTCTGTTTTAGCAGTACCTGTCATTCCTGCTACACCTTTATATAATCTAAAGAAGTTTTGGTATGTAATAGTTGCTTGGGTAACAGTTTCTGGATTAATAGTAACATGTTCTTTAGCTTCAATCGCTTGGTGTAACCCATCAGAGTAAGCACGACCTTCTAAAATACGACCAGTAAACCCATCTACGATTTTAATTTTATCATCAGAAACAACATAATCCATATCTTTATGCATTGCATAGTTAGCTTTAAGTGCGTTATTAACAGCGTGAGCTACTATAGAGTTTTTAACGTTGTATAAGTTATTTAAGTTTAATCCTTTTTCAATATAGTCAATCCCATCGTTAGTTAAGGTAACTAATTTGTCTTTTAAGTTGACTTCATAATCACGACCTTCTTCTAATGCTTTAACTACTGCATCTACTTTTGTATATAAATCATGATTATGTTTTTCTCCACCAGAAATAATTAATGGAGTTCTCGCCTCATCGATTAAAATTGAGTCAACCTCATCAATAATAGCATAAGCTAGTGGACGTTGTACACGAGCATCTTTACTATTAACCATGTTATCACGTAAGTAATCAAATCCTAACTCACTGTTTGTAGTATAAGTAATATCTGCTGCATATGCTTCACGTTTTAAATTAGAAGGCATTTGATTTAAGTTAAGTCCTACACTTAATCCTAAAAATTCGAAAATTTGACCAATATTTTGAGCATCACGTTCAGCTAAGTATTCATTAACTGTAACAATGTGTAACCCTTCACCTTTAAGTGCTAAAGTATAAGCAGGTAAGGCAGCTGTTAATGTTTTACCTTCCCCTGTTTTCATTTCGGCAATATTAAAGTCTAAAAGAGCTAACCCACCCATTAATTGAACTTTAAATGGAGTTAACCCTACAGCACGAGTACATGCTTCACGACATACAGCAAATGCTTCAATTTTAATATCATCAAAACTTTTACCATCTTCTAAAGCTTTTTTAAAATCTTGTGTCTTATTTCTTAATTCTTCGTCTGATAAAGCTTTAAACTTATCAGATAAAGCGATAATTTCTTCAGCTTCTTTATCATATTTAGCTAGATATTTTTTATCTACGTCAAATAAATTCTTTAATCCCATATTAATCCTTTTTTCCGTTTAATATATTCTTTACAATCTCAATACCTATTATAGCAAAAATACCTAGAATTAGGGCAATAATATTTAAATTATCTAAAGTGAATGGAGCAAAGTTATTACCATCAACTCCTTCAATTAATGGAGCAGAATTATAAATAGCATAAATACTACCAATTAATAACCCCATTATAAAGTATAAAACCTTAGAACGGTGGTTTTTAAATGCATTAGAGATAATTTTACTTATAAAGAATGCTCCAAATAATACTCCTAACCCAAATACTAATAAAAATCCAAACGATTGAAAATTAAAATCAGTAATTAAAGTTTTAATATTTGTTAAAACTAACTGATAAATCCCAAAAATTAGTAAGATGGTACTACCACTAATTCCTGGTAGTAACATCGCACTAATTGCACAAACTGCTACAATAAAGGCATACCCATACACCCATATAGGTAAACTATCACCTAAATTAAGATCAATTCCACTACCTGCACTACTAATTAAGATTACTAAAATCGCACCAATAAAAGCAAAATAACAATTTTTATAATCTTTTAAGTATTTAACTTCACTTTTAAACGTCATTGGAATTGAAATAATTACTAGCCCCAAGAAGAAACTAATCATCATATAAGGATTAGTGGCTAGTAATTTTTCAATTACTAATACCCCAATAACTAAACCAACAATCCAACCTACACCAATTTTAATTAAAAATGTAAGTGCACTCTTTCTTTTATCTTTATTTAATAGATCTTTAATACTACTTAGTAATTTATCATAATATCCCATGATAAAACAAATAGTACCACCACTAAGACCTGGCATTGTATCAGCTAATGCCATTAATAATCCAGTTAATATGATTAAAATATTCATAATTCTCCTAATTTAATACTTTAGTACATACTACTAAAGGATATTTATTTTCAAGATATTTAATTATATCATTTTTATTACTGCTTTTATCTAACACCACAAAACAACTACTTCCACTTCCTGACATTAAGTAGTTAACACCAAGGTTATCTAAATCATTTAACAACGCATCAAGTTTATCATCTTGTAATCTTGATGATGTTGTTAAATCATTATGAAGTAATTTTAAATCTTTAGTATTAATTAACTTGGTTATATCAGCATGTTTATTAGTATTTTGATAATTATCAAACACTGCTTTAGTAGATAAATGACTACCTGGGTTAATAATTATTATTTCATTATCTAAACTAAAATCTACTACTTCTATTATCTCACCACGACCACTAATGATACTTGGTTTATTTTTAATAAAAAACGGACAATCGCTACCTAGATGTGCACTTAAAGCGATTAATTCTTCATCAGTTATGTTTAAATCACATAACTGATTAATCGCTTTAAGGACAAATGAAGCATCACTACTCCCTCCTGCTAAACCTCCCCCTTGAGGGATATTCTTTTTCACATCAATACTAAAATTATCAGCGATGTTATAAGTATCTTTTATTAACTTCACTGCTTTATATATTAAATTATCTTCTAATTTAACACCAGGAGTATTAATCTTCATTTCATCACTAATAGTTATATCAATCTCATCATAAAGATCAATAGGTACCATTAAAAACTCTACATTATGATACCCATCTTCTCTTTTATCATAAACATTTAATATTAAATTAATCTTTGCATTAGCTTTAACTAACATAATTCATTAATATTAAAGGTAGTAATTACGTTATACGTAATTGCTTCCTTTAATTCAATAATTCCACTTTCTTCATCAAACACCATATAAGTATTAGGATACTTACTTCTACTTTGTACATAACTACCTGGATTAATTAAAATAATATCATCAATTTTTTCGACATTAACTACATGAGTATGACCATAAATAGCAATATTAGCTCCTTCATTTTTAGCACGTAGTGCTAAATCTTCTAGATCATACTTAACATTGTCGTTATGTCCATGCACTACTAAGTAGTTATATTTTTCTGTAGAAAAATTAATTGATTCATGAAAACCTGCACCAAAATCACAATTACCACAAACACCAAGTATTGGTAAACTATTAAATTCACTAGCTATTAATTGTGAATCTCCGGCATGAAAACAAATATCACAATTTTCATGATTAATACAATCAATAAATGAAGTTGATGTATGCGTATCACTAAGTAATAAAATTCTCATCTTTACTCCTATTTGTCTTTATTATAACAAAATGAATTTGTTATAATAAAGTATGTTTGATAATTTTATCGGTCAAGATTTTTTAATTAACAAAAAAACAGGAATACTACAACGCATGATTGATAATCAAAAGTTTTATTCCTTTATTTTTTATGCACCAGTAGGTACTGGAAAAACTACATTAGCTAATTTATTTTTAGAAAACATTAATGCTAGTTTCACAAGTATTAATGCTTGTGATATTACTTATAAA
>X31_Chicken__coassemble_52_pt1 | contig 9161 bp, 10 predicted proteins | sample X31_Chicken__metabat2_low_PE_001 | metagenome-assembled genome bin X31_Chicken | reverse complement strand
GAGTAATATGAATAATCAAAATAATTTTAATATGAATAATCAAAACCCACAACCTGGGTTTAATCCAAATCCTGGATTTAATCAAGTACAAGTGCAAGTAAATCCAGAGATTGAAGCAGTAAACAAAGAAAAAGAAGCTAATTTAGAAAAATTAGCTAAAAAAATTAACATGCCAACAAACAAAGTTAAAAATTATTTAACTTTAGTTTGTTTAGGTTTTGTTGGTGGGATTGGTTCACTAATTTGTCAATCAGATGGAAAAGTTAATAGTATCATCTCAATAGTAGTAGTTATTAGTGCTCTTACTGTAATTGCTACGATGTTTAGTTTGAGTTTTAAAAAACAATTTAGTCGTGGTATCTTAGTTTTAGGAAACTTAGCTAGTGGGACTATCCAAATAGCTTTGGGGATTGTTATGTTAGTTAATTCACTAATTACTAGTGTTAATAAATCTCCAGTTGAAGTTATTTTATTTGATTTAGCAGTTATTTTATTTGGAGTAGGAAGTATTATTCTTGCTATAATGGCAAATAGATACTTTGCAAATGATAAAAAGTATGCTTTTTATAATCAAGCTTTAAGTTATGAGAAAACTACATTTATTCCTGCTATTGTAGTTACTGCAATTGGAAGTTTATTTCAATTAATTGCAATAATTATGACGTTAGTTACTAAAATTGAATATAATATTGGAATATGGTCAGAAATATTTGCATTTTTCTTTATTATTATTCCACCTATTAATGTAGTAGCAATGAATTGTGCTATTGCTCGTAAAAAAACTGGAGTTACAATTATTGGTGGTTTAGTGATAGCTATTGCAATCTTAGGATTAATTGATGATATTATACTTTTAACTTCAATGTATGCATCTGATGGGGGAAGTTTTATCTTACCTACAACATTTAGTATGTTATTTGCATTTGCATTTACAATGATGATTGGTTGTGGTGTAGTTGGAGCAATTAAAGTATGTGGTGCTGATAGTGAAGATGGAAGCATTATTAAACCAAAACAAGTTGTTATGCAACAACCTGTTATAAATAGTAATCCACAAGCAGTTAATAATCAATTTGCAAACGCTAATGTTAATCAACCAATTAATCATCAAAATGGATTTAATAATCCACAAGCACAAGGAGTGGTTAATGGTAATGGAATGCAAGGAGGTAATGTAAATCCAACAGTTAATCAACAGATAAATAATCAAAATGTATTCAATAATCCACAACCCCAAGGAGTGGTTAATGGTAATGGAACACAAGTTAATAATGTAAATCCAACTGTTAATCAACCAAATGTAGAAAATAATAATACATATAATCAACAAGTGCAACAAACACCACAAGTTGAAACTAATAACAACAATCAAGAACCAAAACCGTTTTAATTAAAAAATAAGGATTTAGTTTAAACTAAATCCTTTTATATTTTAAAATGGTACGGATGAAGGGAGTCGAACCCATACGCCGTGAGGCACTAGATCCTAAGTCTAGCGTGTCTGCCAATTCCACCACATCCGCATTTATCTGGCAGGGACTACAGGAATCGAACCCGTAACAACGGTTTTGGAGACCGTGATTATACCGTTTAACTAAGTCCCTATTAATTTAACAGTATTATTATAACATATATAAATTATTAATTGTTAAAATAAGCAAAAAAGCAATAATTTATGCTAAAATATACATAGCACAATGATAAAAACATGCTTATGCCAGATATATAGTGCCTAGTGCTTAATTAAGTGGTCTATATGTTAAAAGCAGGTGTATTAACGAAAGGAATAATATGGCAATTAGTACAAAAGAATTAGTAGAATCAGGTGCACATTTTGGACATCCTAAAAGAAAATGGAATCCAAAAATGCGCGAATACATTTTTACAGAAAGAAAAGGAATTCATATCATTGATTTAAAAAAATCTTCTGAAATGTCTCAAAGATTAGAAGATTTAGTAGCTAAAGCTGCTAGTGAAGGTGATATCTTATTTGTAGGAACTAAAAAACAAGCAAGTGAATTAGTTAAACAAGTAGGGATTAAAACAAACCAACCATACGTAGATAACCGTTGGTTAGGGGGAACATTAACTAACTTAAAAACAATCAAAAAACGTGTTGATCGTTTAAAAGAGTTAGAAGCTTTATTTGAAAGTGGAGATATTAATGTTTATCCTAAAAAAGAACAAGCAGAAATGCAAAAAGAAATGGATAAATTAAATCGTTTCTTAGGTGGTATTCGTAATATGAACCGTTTACCTCGTGCAATTTTCGTTATCGATAGTGAAAACGAAAAAAATGCTATTAAAGAAGCTAGAAAATTAGGAATTAAAGTTTATGGTATGGCAGATACTAACTCAGATCCAAATGACTTTGATTACTTTATTCCAGCTAACGATGATGCGATTAAAGCAATCGAATTAGTACTTAACAAAATGGCTGATGTTATTTTAGCTACAAAAAATAAATAATAGGAGATAAAATGTCTGTTGCTCAATTAGTAAAAGATTTAAGAGAACGTACTGGTGCAGGAATGATGGATTGTAAAAAAGCACTAGAAGCGTGTGAAAACAATATCGATAAAGCAATCGATTGGTTACGTGAAAACGGGATTGCTAAAGCAGCTAAAAAGGGAGACCGTGTTGCTGCTGAAGGTTTAACTAAAATTTATGTTGAAGGAAACAAAGCAATTTTATTAGAATTAAACAGTGAAACTGACTTTGTTGCTAAAAATGAACAATTCTTAGAAATTTTAGATAAAATTGCTGTGGCAATTTTAAACTCAGGCGTTAAAACTGTTGATGAAGCATTAAATATAAGTGTTGATGGTGAAACTATTAATGATGTAATCATTAATGCAACTGCAACAATTGGTGAAAAAATTACACTTCGTCGTTTTGAAATTTTAGAAAAAACAGATGATCAAGAATTTGTAAGTTACTCTCACATGGGAGGACGTATTGGAGTTATCGAAGTAGTTAAAGGTAATGATAGTGAAGGTGTTGCTAATCAAGTAGCTATGCACATTGCTGCAACTAACCCTCGTTACTTAGATGAAACGCAAATTGATCCTGAAGTATTAAAACACGAAGAAGAAGTTTTAACTAAAGAAGCATTAAACGAAGGAAAACCAGCTAACATTGTTGAAAATATGGTTAAAGGTCGTATTGCTAAATTTAAAAAAGAAATTTGTTTATTAGATCAACAATTCGTTGTTAATCCAGACTTTACTGTATCACAAGTTTTAAGTGATAATGGATTAGAAATTGTTAGTTATGCTCGTTATGAAGTTGGTGAAGGTATTGAAAAAGAAGAAGTTAACTTCGCTGATGAGGTAGCTGCTCAATTAAATAATTAATTAGGTAAAAGGAATACAAAAATGTATTCCTTATTTAAAATAAATTTTAGGGAGAGTGCATGTCACGAATTTTATTAAAATTATCTGGAGAAGCTCTTGCTGGAGAAAAAGGATTTGGAATTGATCCTAAAATTGTTAAAAGTATTTCTGAGGAAATCAAACAATTAGTCGCTCACAATCACCAAGTAGCGGTAGTTATCGGTGGAGGTAACATTTGGCGTGGAGAAGAAGGGGCTAAACTAGGAATGGATCGTTCACAAGCTGATTACATGGGAATGTTAGTTACAATTATGAATAGTATAGCTATGCAAGATGGTTTAGAACAATTAGGTGTCGATTCTCGTGTACAAACAAGTTTATTAGTTAATCAAGTAGCAGAACCATACATTAGAAGAAAAGCAATCAGACACATGGAAAAAGAACGTGTGGTCTTTTTAGCAGGTGGTACTGGTATGCCTTACTTCTCAACTGATACTAATGCAATGATTAAAGCAGCAGAATTAGATTGTGATGTAGTTTTAATGGCTAAAAATGGTGTTGATGGAGTTTATGATAAAGATCCTAACACTAATAGTGATGCTACTAAATTTGATAAGTTAACTTATCAACAAATTTTAGAACAACAATTAAGAGTTATGGATTTAACAGCATCAACTATGGCTCAAGAAAATGATTTAAAAGTAGTAGTATTTAATATGAATGAAAGTGGTAATATCTTTAAAGCAGGAGATGGTGAAGATATTGGGACAATAATAACTAATTAAGGAGAATTATGCAAAAACATTTAGATCAAACAAAAGAACAAATGAATAAAGTAATTGAAATTTTAAAATCTGATTTACAAAAAGTTAGAACTGGACGTGCACAAGTAAGTATGTTAGATGGTGTAGTTGTTGATGCTTATGATCAAGAAACACCAATTAATCAAGTAGCATTAATTACAACACCAGATGCACAACAAATTTTAGTAAAACCATTTGATCCAAATTTAATGGAAGCAATTGAACATGGTATTATTAAAGCAGATTTAGGTTTAAATCCAATTAATGATGGAGAAAACATTCGTATTGCAGTACCAGGTCTAACTGAAGAAACACGTAAAGAAATTGCTAAAGAAGTAAAAGCAGTTGGAGAAAATGCAAAAATTAAAGTACGTAACGTTCGTCGTGATAACATGGATCGTGTTAAAAAAGATGATGAGTTAACTGAAGATTTAGTTAAGGGTGCTGAAAATAAAATTCAAGCATTAACTGATGAATGTAATAAACAAATCGATGAGATTGTAAAAAATAAAGAACAAGAAGTATTAACAATTTAATTATGAAAAATTTAGAACATGTAGCTATTATCTGTGATGGTAATGGGCGTTGGGCAAAAAAAAGATTAATGCCGGTTAGTTTTGGACATAATAAGGGTATGGATCGTATTGATGAAACGATTCGAACTGCTAAAGAGTTAGAGATTAAGTTTCTAACTTTTTATGCTTTTAGTACTGAAAATTGGAAAAGAGATAAAAAAGAAGTAGATCATTTACTTGGTTTAATTAAGAAATTTTATAAACTAAAACGTCAGGAATTTATTGATAATGATATTCGTTTTAACTTTATTGGTTCTCGCGAAAATGTACCACAAGATATCTTAGATATTTTTGATAAGTTTATGATCGAGACTAGTCATTGTAATAGTTTAGTAGTAAATATAGCATTTAACTACGGAAGTCATCTAGAAATAGTTGAAGCAGTTAATCAAATTATTAGTGAGAGCATCAAAGAAGTTGATGAACAAACAATTACTAGTTATTTATATACAAAAGAACAACCTCCGGTGGATTTATTGATCAGAACTAGTGGCGAACAACGCGTATCTAACTTCTTGTTGTGGCAAATAGCATATGCTGAATTTGTCTTTACTGATTGTCTGTGGCCTGATTTTAGTCGTGAAGAATTTTTAAAATGTATTGATATCTATAATGGACGTGATCGCCGTTTTGGGGGAAGATAGGAGAATTATGGTAAAACGAACAATAATCGGAGTATTATTATTAATAGTATTTATTCTATCTTTTTATTATAATGTTTTTCCTTTTTTATTAGGATTAATTTATGTGGTTGGTACTTATGAATTAATTTCATTATTTTTTAAAAATAAAAAATATGATACTTTAATATATTTAATTGTTTTCACATTAGGATTAGCTAGTTGTTTCTTATTATATAACCTTAATCCCCCGATTGTATTTGTAGCTATTTTGTTAGTGGTATTTAATGATAGTTTTGCTTATTTATTGGGTAAGTTATTTGGGAAAACACATTTTTCTAAAATCTCACCAAATAAGACCATTGAAGGTATTGTCTATGGAATTATTGGTACATATGGATTATTCCTAACTATTAACTATTTTGCTAATAATCAATTTTTATCAATCTTATCAACAAACCAATTACATATTCCAGGAATTTTTGTCATTTTGGTTGTATGTATTTGTGGGATTATTGGTGATCTATATGAATCATTGATGAAAAGAAGGGTTGGAATCAAAGATACATCAAACTTATTAGGAGAGCAGGGAGGAATCATCGATCGTGTTGATTCATGGATTATTACGATGATTGTTCTAGCGTTATTGTTCTTGATTTAGGAGTAGTAATGAAGAATATATGTTTGTTAGGAGCAAGTGGTTCTATTGGAACACAAACTCTAGATGTATTATATCAACATCAAGATAAATTTAATCTAGTTGCTTTTAGTGTAGGAAGTAATATTGAAGTTGCTAATCAGATTTTAGCCAACTTTAAGCAAGTAAAATATGTTTGTGTTAGTAATCGTGAAGATATTACAAAATTAAACATTACAGATCAAGAAGTATTATCAGGAAGTGATGGTTTATTAGAGTTAGTAGTAATGAAAGAAGTTGATACTGTAGTTAATTCCTTAATTGGATTTGTTGGTTTAGAACCAACAATTAGGGCAATTAAGGCAAATAAGGATATCTGTCTTGCTAATAAGGAAACACTAGTAACTGCAGGTGATATAATAATGTCCCTAGTAAAAGAATGTGGTGTTAATTTAATCCCAATTGATTCTGAGCATAGTGCAATTATGCAAGCATTAATGGGTAATAACATTGAAGATGTTAAGCGGATTATTTTAACAGCTAGTGGTGGAAGTTTTCGAGATTTAACTTTAGAAGAATTAGAAAATGTAACATTAGAACAAACACTTAATCATCCTAATTGGAGTATGGGGATAGGTATTACAATAGATAGTGCTACAATGTTTAATAAAGCATTAGAAATAATTGAAGCTCATCATTTGTATAATATTGATTATGATAAGATTGAAGTAATGATTCATTATGAAAGTATTAATCATTCAATGGTAGAATACATTGATGGAAGTGTTATGGCTCAATTAAGTTTTCCGGATATGCGTATTCCTATTGCTTTATCATTATCTTATCCGCGCCGTATTAAATTAGATGTTAAAAAAGATATTATGCAAATGAAGAAGATGAGTTTTAAACCTGTTGATTTAGACAGATTTAAAGCAATTAAAATTGCTTATGCTGTGGGAAGAGCAGGATATACTTATCCAACAGTTTTAAATGCTAGTAAAGAGGTAGCTAATCAATTATTTATTGATGGGATTATTAAATTTATTGATATTGAAAAAGTGGTTATTTGGGCACTTAAAAATCATCAAGTAATTAATAATCCTAGTATAGAAGATATTTTAAATACCGATAAGTTAACTAGAAAACAAGTATTAGAGAAATGGAGTTAATATGCAAACATTTTTAGGTTTATTATTCTTTTTATTTACAATATGTTTAGTAATCTTTGTTCATGAATTAGGACACCTACTTACAGCTAAAATGTTTGGTGTTTATTGTCATGAATTCTCAATTGGGATGGGGAAAAAAGTAAAAACATTATTTGTAGATAAAACAGGGACTGAATATAACTTACGTTTAATCCCAATGGGTGGTTTTGTTCAAATTGCCGGTGAAGATGTTGATAAAGAGTTAGATAAAGATGTTCCTTATGATCAAAAACTTGATCATAAACCAGCGTGGCAAAGAATTATCATTCTTTTTGCTGGTACATTTAATAACATGTTATTATGTTTTATCATTATTATGTTTATGAGTGTAACTAATATGTTTCCGGAAGGCGGAATGTTTATAACTGATAACCAAGGTGTTTTTGAAGGGATTGTTGCTGGATTTAAAAACTTTGGAATCATGTTTAATCAAATGATTGATGCTATTGCTTCTATTTTTACCCAAGGATTAAATAATGTAAGTGGACTTATTGGAGTTGCTGATGTATCTGTTAGTGTATCACAATCAGGACTAGCTAGTCAATTGTTCTTTATTGCTATGATTAGTATTAATATTGGGATGGCAAATCAATTACCAATCCCAATGTTAGATGGTGGGAGAATTTTATTAGTATTATATGAAGTTATTTTTAGAAAACCAATTAGTAAAAAAGTAGAAAATATCTTAATGTATGGATCGCTAATTTTATTAATTTATATTTTTATTCATACAGGAATAGTAGATTTAGGAAGGATTTTTAGTCGTTAATATGAGTAAAGTAGTTATTAATTTTAATTCTAAATATACTAATAAAGAACAAATTATTAATTGTTATTATCCATCCACTAATGTCGATAAAGTATTAATCCTACTTCATGGTTTAGGAGGAAATCAAGATACAATTGGTAAGTTTGTAGATTTAGAAGCCTATGCTTCTAAATACAACACACTAATAGTTACTCCTAATGGTGATAGAAGTTTTTATACTTGGCTTAATACTGGAGAAGATTATTCTAAGTATTTACAAGAAGAAGTAATTGATATGGTAGATAACTTACTTACCACAGATATTAACGACTTACCAATTTACATTGGTGGTATTAGTATGGGTGGTTATGGTGCTCTCCAACAAGTAGTACTATATCCTGATTTTTATCAAGGATTAATCTCAATTAGTGGTAGTGTTGATATTATGGCACGAGATGAATTTAAACGAACTAATCAAGATACCAAAGAAGAGTGGATTAGGATGTTTGGGTATAAAATAGATCCAAAACATGATTTGTTTAGCTACAAGCTACCAAATATCAAATATTATCTTGCTTGTGGAGAAGATGATTATCTAATGTTTGTATCAAAACGATTAGCAAAAAACTTAGAAGATAATAAACTAGATTATCGATTTGATATTGATAAAGGAGAACATAATAAAGAGTTCTTCTATCCGTATTTAGAAAAGGCTATTGATTATATGTTAGGATAATTATGAAAGATATAAGGGATACGATTATAAACAAATTTAGTAAAAAAATAAAATGGTTTATTATTATTGGTTTGTTTTGTGCTTTATTTAACGTCATTGTTGTTACGGGTTTGTACTTTTATATGCCAAATGGAGAGTTTCGATTTCTATTAACAAGTTTAGTATTTAAAGATCCAGAAATGTTTGTTTATATTTTTCCATTATCAATTTTCATTTTAATATTAACATTTTTTTTGGATATTATTATTTTGCAATTGTTAGTGGTTTCAGCATTTTTTTCTATTTTTTTAACACCAGTAGCAATTTCTGGTTTTGTTTTAATCTTTGATAAAATTGCACTATATATAGTTAGAAAAGTTTGGAAAAGACAAAAAGTAGTTATACTAAATACTAATACATATGCTAAAAATAAATGTAATATATTATTAGTTACTTTTATTACAGTGATTGGATGGGTAACCAAAATTTAGACACGGTTTCTATAATTTGTTAGAATAAA
>X31_Chicken__coassemble_50_pt1 | contig 9327 bp, 8 predicted proteins | sample X31_Chicken__metabat2_low_PE_001 | metagenome-assembled genome bin X31_Chicken | reverse complement strand
TACATATTTTAAATTTCAATATCTTTTTTATCAATAATATATTTAGTTTGACACCAATCACATACCATTTCTATTTCTTCATCTTCTAATATTTCTTTTTTATCTTCAATAGATAATAAGTTAATTGCACTAACACATTTTTCATAACTACAATCACAAGTTAAGGTAATTGTTTTTTCTTCTAAGATGCGATAGTCATCTTTAAATATGGTATCTAAAATTTCACTTAAACTGTTATCTTTTAATAGTTTTGAAATTTTAGGACCATATTCAACCATAATTGTTTCTAATTTTTCTATTATTTTTTCATCACAATTAGGCATTACTTGAATCATTAAGATTCCACTACCTTCTACTTCAAAGTTATTATTTAATTGTATTCCTCCACCGATAGCTGTAGGTGTTTGTTCTGAATAAGCAAAATAATAACTATAATCTGATAGGATATCTCCTTTAATAATTGAAGTTTCACTATAATATGGCGTTTTTAATCCATAATCTTTAGTAATTTCAATATTACCAATAGTTCCTACTCCATCAACTATTGTTAAATCTTTAGTATCATCATACACATAACGATTACTAACAAAACCTTTTACTTCACCTTTATTATTAGCTTTAGCATAAATCTTACCACATAACCCATCACCATTTATTACACTTAAAATATTAGTAGGTGTTTTTTCAAGTAAAGCAATGATTGCTGTAATACTCATACTATCTACTAGAGCTGTTAAACTAATTGGCGAAATAGGTCCTTGATCAAGGACTTGTGTAGCCAATTCTTTGGTGTTAGCAAAATAAAATCTTATTTGATTATCAAATGCTGTTCCTATTAGTACTTGATTCATTATTTTATCCCTTTTATTTCTTTATATGTTTCTTCATTTATTACTTGACAAAATGCAACTAATAAATCAATTAATGCTTCGACATCTTTTAAGTTAATGATTGATAAATGAGAATGAATATATCTAGTAGCAATACTTATACTCATACCAGGTGCTCCATCATGAGCTAGATGCATTTTCCCTGCATCTGTTCCACCACCTGGTGTGAAGTCTAATTGTATCTTAATACCATGTTTATTTGCTACTTCTAGCATTTTTTCTCTAAGACCAACATGACCAAACGTTGTTCCATCAAGAACCATAATTTGTGGTCCTTCTCCTAAATCAGACATTGATTCTTTTCTTGTCATTTTAGGAGTATCACCTGCAATACCAGTATCTACTGCTATAGCAATATCTGGATTAATTAAGTTACTACTAGTACTAGCACCTCTAAGTCCTATCTCTTCTTGTACTGTACTTACCCCATAAATAGTAGCCTCATTATTTCTATCATTACCTAAACGTTTTAATACTTCACAAATGATATAACATCCAATCCGATTATCAAAAGCTTTACCTAAAACAAAATCTTTATTAGCAAGCTTTTGATAACCCCCCACTGGTGTGATCATATCTCCAGGTTTAATGCCTAAGTTTTGAACTTCTTCTTTAGAATAAACCCCTAAATCTATAAACATATCATCGATTTCTACTGGTTTTTTTCTCTCTTCAACACTTAACACATGAGGTGGTTTTGAACCAATAACTCCATCATAAGTTTTGTTATCTCTAGTAGTAATTCTTACTTTTTGAGCTAACATTACTTGATTCCACCATCCCCCTACTGGTACAAAGGAAATAAATCCATTATCATCAATATGTTTTACAACAAAACCAACCTCATCCATGTGTGAAGCTAACATGATTTTAGGTCCTTTATCTCCAATTCTTGCTATAAAAGATCCTAAATTATCACTAGTAATTTCATCAACACTATCTTTAACTTCTTCTTCCATTATTTTAAATATTTCTTGTTCATGTCCTGCTATTCCATTAGCATTTACTAAACTTTTAAGTAACTCTTCATTTATCATATAACTCCTTACCTATATAATACCATTTTTAACTATAGATAATTAATAAAAATAAAGTTAGCTATAGCTAACTTTATTAGTTTTAATAATCTCTAGATTCAATGTTTTTATGGTATAGTAAATAACTTCTAATTAATGTATAAACTATTGTAAATACACCTATTGTTAAAAATATTGGTATCCCTATTGGATCTGTTGCTAGTTCCTCTTGATAAATTAAAACTGTTATTGGCATTAAGAATACAAATGTTGGTGCAAATAAATTAAATAAGATAAATGCTAATACAGATAAAATAATATATAAAAATACAGGACTATAAATTGATATTGATATTATAAAAGAAAACAGAAAACAAATTATGAATGGAACAATACCTAATACAAAAAGTAATATCACACTAGTTTGTGGTGTAATTAAAGATGCAAATATAATCCCATCAAACATAGCAGGTATAAATTTATTAGGTTTACTTGCTCTAATTATTGCTATTGCTGGCATAATAAATGTAGCAATCAAGAAGTAAAAAACATCAATTAAGATAAATTTATAACCTAACATTTCTGTAGCAATATCAAGTTCAAAAGATAAATCAGGATATAAATTTAAAGTACATATATAGATTATAAATGATGATAACCATAAACTTAAAATAGTTGCTCCAATACTGCAGGCTAGTATTATATATCTAGCAATAAATAATTTATTACGGTTTATTCCTACTCCTAATAACATTTGGATTGAGTTATCCTTAGCACTATCAATAATTAGTTTTTTAAAAACTAATAAATTGACAGTAAAACAACAAATCAACATTCCAATATTAGTGATTGAAATTAACATTGAAAACATAGACATATCTTCAAGGTTTTGTGCTTGACTAGATGCTATAAATGATAATATTAATATTAATAATGATGCACCTATAATTGATCCAAATAAGATAAGTAATAAGTTTTTTAAGTTAATTCTAAAACTTTCTAATTTAATTATATGTGATAAACGATTTAAATCATTACTCATGTTTACCTCCATTATTTAAGAAGTCAAGTAATACTTCTTCTTCATTAACATTGATATTTTCTTCTACTCCCATCATATTAAGTACTTCACTAAGCATTTTAAATTGATCTTGTGTTAATTTAACATTAACTTCACTATTAGTATTTTGCATTATCTCTTTAGTAGTGATTTCACCAGTAATCATCCCGTTTTCTAATCGTCCAAAACGATTACAAATCTCTGCTAAAGATTTAAGATAATGTGATGATACTAAGAATGTAGTATTATAATTTTGATTATAATACTTAATTAATTGTCTTACTGATACCATTGCCTCTGGATCTAATCCATTAGCTGGTTCATCTAAGATAATTAGTGAAGGATTTCCAAGGAATGCTGTAGCGATTCCTAATCGTTGCTTCATTCCTAATGAAAAACTACCTACTGGAGCATTAACTCCAAGTAAACCTACTTGTTCAAGAAGCATATTAATTTCTTGTTGATTAAAAATGTTTTTTAATTTTGCATAATACTCTAGATTTTCATATGCTGTTTTATTACTAATAAAGTAATTAGTAATAAAGAAACCAATAAACTGTTGATTGTATTGGAATTGATTCATTGATTGTGATCCAAATAATGAAATTCCATCACAAGAACAATCGTTGATACCTAGAATTGATTTAAATAAAGTAGTTTTACCACTTCCATTTAAACCAATTAAACCATATACATCTCCACGATTAACAGTTAAGTTGACACCTGATAAAACTTTTTTACCAACACTACTATTTTCAAAAGTTTTGTGCAGGTTTCTTATTTGTAACGCTGGAGCATTATTAGAATAATCAAAACCAACAACAGCATCCATATTTTTATCCTTAGGTGTTTGGTTAACCGCATTTTGAATATTTGGGTTAGCACCTAAGTTAGGATTAAATTGCTGTTGTGGTTGTTGATTATTAACCACAACATTATTTGGTTGTTGTGTAAATACAGGTACTTGTGTTTGATCAACATTACTACTTGTTTGTTGTTCAAATACTGGTACTTGATTATTTACATTATTATTCATATTTTGATTATTATTCATAAAACTCCAAACTTCTAATAAAAGAAGTTAATTTATTATACCAAAATTAATTTAGTTTCTATAATTACAATCTCAGTAAATTTTTTTATTTAAAATAGTCGACGAGTAAAATTTTAAATGCTTTCATAATAATGAAAGAATTTTTAATCATAGTATCTTTCATTATAGGTAACTACTACTTGTGGGGTTAAAAGTTTCTACCCCCACACTATTGTTAAACCCTTTTTTACTAAAATTTGCAAAAAAAATACAACAACGTAGATATTGTATGATAATTTGTGTAAAAGGTATTGCAATTAAAAAATAGACCTTTTTAGGTCTATTTTATCTAATTAAGCAAAGAAACCAAATGTTGTTGTTAACCATAAGAAAGCAATAGTTAAAACAAAGATTATTACTAATAATGGAGAAATTACTTTAACCCATTTACCATAATCCATTTTAGCCATAGCAAGTGCTCCCATTACTACTCCTGAAGTTGGTGTAATTAAGTTAACTATTCCACTAGCTGCACTATATGCTGTAATTGCTTGTACTTGTCCATTTGTTGATCCAAAGACATTATATGCTAAGTCTCCAACTATTGGCATTGTAGCTGTTGCTAACCCTGAAGTTGAAGGAATTAAGAAACTTAATGGAATATAGAATAAGTAAGTTAAGATACTAAATATTCCTTCAGGTAAACCACTAAGTAATTGTGATCCATAATAAAGAATTGTTGGTGCCATTCCACTATATTCTAGTATAATTTGAATTCCACGTGCTAAACCTATAATAAAGGCAACACTTAACATATCTTTACTACCAATAATAAATGTATTTAATAAATTTTCTTTTATTAACCCGCTTCCTTTGGCAATACAACCTGCAATAAAGCTTCCAAGTAAGAATAACGCACTCATTTCAACAAAGTACCAATTACCAAATGCTAATATCCCTTTATCTCCTCCAATAATTGGAATTGATAAGTTATTAATATTATCAGCTAGAGTTGCAAATAACGAAACATTAAATGCATTTTCCCATGGAATTACTGATAATACCATACAAATAAATGTAGCAGCAAACACAACAAGAATTAATTTGTGTGCTCCTGTCATTTTTTTCATTTGGTTAGTATCTTCGTGAGAACTAAAATCTTGTTTTAGTTCTTCATAACGATCATAACAAATTGATTTAGTTGGATCTTTTTTAACACGTTTAGCATACCACATAACATATGCTATAGTAACACTAATTAAAATTAAAAATAAAATAATACGAGAAACGATTCCATCTCCAGGTGATAATCCAACTGCTGTAGAAGCTACTCCAATTGCAAATGGGTTTACAGTACTACATAAAGTACCTACTCCTGCTCCTAAACAGATAGTCATCATTCCAACAGCATTATCAAATCCAGCCCTAAATAAAACCGGGACTAATATGGCATAAAATACAATAGTTTCTTCTGCCATTCCAAACGTAGTTCCTCCAATTCCAAATAAAATCATCAAAATTGGAATCAAAATAATTTCTTTGCCTCTAAATTTATTTAATAAAGCATAAATACCAGCATCCATAGCTCCTGATTCAATTATGATATTTATAAATCCACCAATTGCAAATACAAAGACAATAATTTCAATGGCTGCTATAAAACCATCTACAGGTGCTTGAATTACATTCCAAATCCCTTGACGCTGAGGTTTAGTTTCTACATATGTATAACTAGGCTCTTCACGAGGTAGTGTATTAATACTCTCTTCTATATACGCTGTTAATTCATCAGGATTTTGTTTTTCCATAATGATAAAAGAATTTAATTCTTCTTCACTAATAGGACATACTGCAGCATCCTTTCCTTCTGAATTTTCATAAATATAAGCTTCACCATTACTACATTGATATATATATTCTCCACTAGGAACAAACCAAGTAGCAAAGGCAACTAAGCACAAGATGATAAATAAAATACCAAATGCACTTAATTTAAAATTTTTAAATAGGTTTTTCATATATCTCCTTATTTTGTAATTATTGTACCATTTTCTTTTGTAGTTAGGGAGATATTAAGGTTTAAAAGATCAGTTATTATACTTTCTTTACCTGTTTTTTCACTAAAATTAATACAAGCTTCTACTTTTTCTAACATACTTCCTTTACCAAATTCATTTAAATTTTCACTTAAATATTTTGTATTTACTTGATGTAATCTAATTTCATCTTCTTGATTATAATTAATACATACTTCACTAACTGCTGTTAAAATAACTAATTTATCAACATCTAATTCACAAGCTAATAAACTAGATACACTATCTTTATCAATGACTCCAGCAATACCTTGGTATTTATGATCTTCATAAATAACAGGTACTCCACCTCCACCACAACAAATTACAACATTACCAGCATCAGATAATTGTTTTATTATCTCTAATTGTTTAATTTGTTTTGGTTTTGGACTACCAACAACACGACGATAACCTTTGCCGCTATCTTCTTTTAGTACATAACCTTTTGTTTTTTCTAAATTTTGTGCTTCTTCTTTTGTATAATATTGTCCAATTGGTTTTGTTGGATTTTTAAAAGCTTGATCATCTTTACTAACAACTACTTCTGTAACAATTGTAGCTACTTCTTTTTTAATATTTTTTTCTTTTAATTTTGATTCTAAAACTTGTTGGATACATACACCAATACTAGCCTGACTCATAGCAACACAAATATCTAAATCACTACTAGGAAGTTCTTCACTATTAGCTATTTCTTGTTGTAATAATATTCTTCCTACTTGAGGTCCATTACCGTGTGTTATAATTACATTATAATCTTTTTCGATTAATTTAATAATTTCATCTACAACAATACTAATATTTTTGATTTGATTAGCAATGGTAGGTGCTTCACCTTTTACTTGAAGAGCATTACCACCTAATGCTATTACAATAGTTTCTTTCATTATTGTCTTCCAATAGTTGCTACCATTACTGCTTTAATTGTATGTAAACGGTTTTCAGCTTCCTCAAAAGCACGTGAGTGTTTTGATTCAAATACTGAATCTGTTACTTCCATACCGTTTTCTCCAAAACCAACTGATGCAATTACATCTTTTGCTGTAGTTGTTTGATCATTGTGAAATGCTGGTAAACAGTGTAAGAAAATGTAATCTTCTTTACAGTGAGCTACTAACTCATCATTAACTTGGTAAGCTTTTAATTGTTCAATTCTTTGTTTAAATAACTCTTTACTCTCACCCATACTTACCCATACATCTGTAGTAATTATATCGGCATCTTTAGCTGCTTTAATAGGATCATCAGTAATTATTAATTTTCCCCCACTTTCTTTATTTACTTCATTAGCATAATCAACTACACTTTGGTCTGGTTGTAGTTCTTTAGGACAACCTACACGCATTTCTAATCCCATTTTAGCTGCCATTACAATATAAGAATGTGCCATATTGTTATGTCCATCTCCCATGTAAGTAAATACACGTCCTTTTAAGTTTTTACCAAACTCTTCTTGGATTGTTAAATAATCAGCCAACATTTGTGTTGGATGCCATTCATCAGTTAAACCATTATATACTGGTACATAACTATTTTTAGCTAATTCTTCCACATCACTTTGAGCAAAACCTCTAAATTCAATTGCATCAAACATTCTTGATAATACACGTGCTGTATCAGCAATACTTTCTTTACTTCCCATGTGTGAACCAGTTGGTCCAATATAAGTTACATGTCCTCCTTGATCATGTGCACCTACTTCAAAAGCACAACGTGTTCTTGTTGAATCTTTTTGAAATAATAAAACAATGTTTTTCCCTTCTAAATTTTTAGCTTCACATCCTGATAATTTATCTTCTTTTAATTTTTTAGATAAATCTAATAAATATTGAATTTCTTCTTTACTAAAATCTTTAATTTTTAAAAAATCTCTTCCTTTTGAATTTACTGCCATAATTACTCCTCTTTATAATATATTATTTTATTTGTTTGTATTATTTTATTTATTTATACTAAATATCCTCACGTTCTAAAGGCATACTCATACATCTAGGTCCTCCTCGACCTCTAGATAATTCACTACTACTCATTACATGTATTTTAACTCCATTTTCTTCTAACAATTTGTTTGTAACTGGGTTACGTGAATAAACTATTACTTCTCCTGGAGCAATCGCAAGTGTGTTTGCTCCATCATTCCATTGTTCACGTAATGCAGCAATTGGATCTCCACCTCCACATTCAATCAAAGTAACATTATCATTTCCAGTAGCTTGCGCTAAAATTTCTTTTAATGTTTTGTCTTGATTATCTTCAACAACTACTTCGCTACCTTCTTTTTTAAATATTTTAACATGCATCTTTTCATTAATAGCTTCTGGGTGGACTGAAAACTTATCATAATCTACCATTGTAAATACAGTATCTAGATGCATATATGCTCTACTTTTACCAATATCAAAACCATAGATAGTTTCAAAGTTGTTATTAGGATCCTTAAATATGCGTTTAGCTAATTTAATGATACTTTCTTCTTGAGTACGTTGAGAAATACCAATCATTAATGTTTTATCATTAATGATTAATTGATCTCCACCTTCAATACTTGTTGTTTCTTTACGATCATACCAACTTGGAATTTCATTATCTTTAAATTCTGGATGGTATTTAAACATTATATGTGCATATAATGTTTCACGATTTCTCGTAACACTAGCCATATGATTAATACTAGCTCCATTACCTATACTTGCAAATGGATCTCGTTGGAAATATAAATTAGGTAGTGGATCTGCAATAAAGAAATAATCATCAAGTACTTCAATTTCTTTTATTTCATTTCTTCTAATCCCTGCAATTGTTAAGTCTACTAATTCTTTATTGTCTTTAATATTCCATAAATAATCATGTAATAATTTTTTTGCTTCAGCTTTTTTAACAATCTTATCATTTGTTTCAATTGCTTCTTCGACAAACGTTGAGATAAACTCTTGTTTAGCTTCTTGTTGTTCGATTGCTTCAGCAACTAAGTTTTCAATATAAAATACTTTTACTCCATTAGCTCGTAAGATTCCTGAAAACTCATCATGTTCTTTTTGAGCTAATTCTAGATACGGAATATCATCAAACAATAAACGCTCTAAATTATCCGGTGTTAAATTAAGCAACTCCTCCCCTGGGCGGTGTAATAATACTTTTTTTAATTTACCAATTTCACTATTAACTTTAATTTTCATAATACTCCTTTTTTGATGTTAATAATTATCCTTTACACCTCTATTATACTCCTTTAATAATTTATGTGTTAGAT
>X31_Chicken__coassemble_49_pt1 | contig 9409 bp, 4 predicted proteins | sample X31_Chicken__metabat2_low_PE_001 | metagenome-assembled genome bin X31_Chicken | reverse complement strand
GTGAAAAAAGGACTGAAATTTCTCAAGAGCTAGCTAAATTTGAAAATAAACTTAAATTAGAGAAAAAAGAAATAGCACAAAATATTTTATTAAATGCTGCTGAAAATATTTCTGGTAGCGAAGTTAGTGAGAAATTCTCGAAAGTAATTGCTCTGCCTGATGATAATCTTAAAGGAAGATTGATTGGACGTGATGGTAGAAACATTAATTTATTAGAAAATCGTTTAGGAATAAATTTAATCATTGATGAAACTCCGGAACAATTTATAATTTCATGTTTTAATCCTGTAAGAAGAGCAATTGCTTCACGTGTATTTGAAATATTATTAAGCAGTGGAGTTATTAATCAATCGTCGATTGAAGAAACAATTGAGCGAGTAGAAAGTGAATTTGATGAACAAATTCTAACAAAAGGAAAAGAAGCAGTTTCAATGTTTGAAATTGAAGATATAGATATTTCACTTGTTAAAAAAATAGGTGGATTATACTATCGTACAAGTTATGGACAAAATGTTTATAATCATACAATTGAAGTTGCTAAAATTGCTGTAAGTATTGCAAACCAATTACAACTTGATGCCCAACTAGCAGCAAGATGTGCTCTTTTACATGATATTGGAAAACTAGATAGCGAAGAAACAGGTTTATCACATGTAGAATTAGGAGTTGGATTTGCTCGTCAAGCTGGTGAAAATGATATTGTTGTTAATGCAATAGCATCTCACCATGGAGATGAAGAATGTGATAACTTATATTCTGTAATTTTAATTATTGCAGATAGTATGTCAGCATCACAATTAGGAGCTCGTCGTGATACACTTGAAGCGTTTATTCAACGTGTAGAAGCACTAGAAGAAATTGCTTTATCTGTCGAAGGTGTTGATAAAGCATATGCTCTTAAAGGTGGTAAAGAAATAAGAATTATCGTTAACCCACACGATGTTAAAGATAATCAATTAAAAGCGTTAGCTCATGAGATAAAACATAAAGTAGAAACATCTTTATCTCTACCTACACCGATTACAGTTAATGTACTTCGTGAACAAAGATATATAGCTAATGTTAAAAAAACAGGAATTGAATAAAAGATAGGACTAAGATGGCAAAAGAAACTAAAGATTATGCAAAATATTTTCAAAAACCAGATATGCGTGCAAGTAAAAAAAGAAGCCGTGATGAGGTTAATGTCGTTTATGCAGATTTAGAGTATGATGATCGTATTAAGCAAATAGCTCGTAAATCTAAATTCTATTTACGTACTTATGGATGTCAAATGAATGTCCATGACAGTGAGGTTATTTGTGGGATTCTACAAGAATTAGGTTATCAGCAAACTGAAGATGAAAAAGAAGCTGATTTATTAATCTTTAATACTTGTGCAATTAGAGAAAATGCTGAAAACAAAGTGTTTGGTGAAATTTCCCGTCTTAGTTATTTAAAAAAACAAAATCCTGATAAAATTTTTGCAGTTTGTGGATGTATGAGCCAAGAAGAAAGTGTAGTTGAAAAGATTTTAACTAAATATCAATTTATTGATGTAGTATTTGGTACTCATAATATCCATCGTTTACCTGAAATCTTAAAACAAGCAGTATTTGATAAACAAAAAGTTATTGAAGTATGGAGTCAAGAAGGGGAGATTATTGAAGAACTTCCTAAAGTAAGAGAACATGACTATAAAGCTTGGGTTAATATTATTTATGGTTGTGATAAGTTTTGTACTTATTGTATTGTACCTTATACTCGTGGTAAAGAACGTTCACGTCATAAAGAAGATGTTTTAGCTGAAATTCAAGAACTTAAAGATAAAGGATATCAGGAAATAACATTACTAGGACAAAATGTAAATGCCTATGGTAAAGATTTAGGTGATGGAAGTTATAAGATGGGACAATTGTTAGAAGATGTAGCTAAAATTGGTATCCCTCGTATTAGATTTATGACTAGTCACCCTTGGGATTTTGATGATTATATGATTGAAGTTATGAATAAATATGAAAATATTATTCCTCATGTTCATTTGCCAGTGCAATCTGGTAATAATGCAATCCTAAAAATTATGGGGCGTAATTATACTAGAGAAGATTATTTAGATCTATTTGATAAGTTAAGTAAAATTAAAGATATTAGTATTACAACAGATATTATTGTTGGATATCCTAATGAAACATATGAACAATTTGAAGATACTCTATCTTTATATGAATATTGTAAATTTGATTCAGCATTTACATTTATCTATTCACCTCGTGAAGGTACACCAGCTGCTAGAATGGAAGATAATGTAAGCATTGAAGAAAAACAAAAACGTTTAACAGAATTAAACAAGATTGTAGATAAATACATGATAAAAACTAATGAAGCACAAATTGGTAAAACGATGAAAGTGTTAGTTGAAGGATGTTCTAAACGTGATGAAAATTATGTATCAGGATATACACAAAATAATAAACTTGTTATTTTTAAAGGTGATAAATCAATGATTGGTAAAATATATGATGTTAAAATAACAGGTGCTAGAAGAACAAGTCTTGATGGAGAAGTGGTAGGATTACATGAGTATTAGAATTAATAGTGCTGAAATATTTTATGATGAACTTAAACGTAAATTAGCTAAAAAAAATACGTTAGTTTTAGAATTAAGAGAGTTTTTATTTTATCATCGTAATGATCCTAAATTACTAGATTTTTTAATCAGTAATTTAGCAAACGATGATAAAATAGTAAAACGTAATAGTATGGTAGCTATTTATATCATGGTTAGTAACTTTGATAATAACTTTCAGTTATCTTTAAAAGAAGAAGAGTTATTAATAAAATATATAAATAAATACCAAGTAGATGAAAGTTTAGAAGACATAATTGCGATTGCTAAGGAGAATTAATGACAAGTCAAGATGACATTTTTAAATCGCTAAACATTCAGGTTGATGAAAATCAACCTCTTTGTTTTAAAGAAATAGTTAATGACACAATGAACTGTGCTTTTGATGTTTATTGTGAGTGTGAAAGTATTTTAAGTGTTGATTATTATCAACACGTTTTAAGTTGTATGGAAAAAAGTTTAGAAGGACAAATTGATAGTATTAAACTATATCTTTGTCCACAAAACAACAACTTAAAAGATGTTGATAAAAAAGTTTTACTTGATTATGTAAATTATTTTTTTAATCAAAATAATAAATTAAAAAATGTTTTAAAACAATTAAATATTCAAAAGATAGAAACTAAAGATAATGACTTAGTAATTGATGTACCTATTATTATTAATCAAACTAGTGTTGATACAATTAATAAATATTTTGTTGTTATTTTAAATCGTTTAGGTTTAGAGTTTAATCAAGTTATGATTAGACAAACTGTTAGCGAAGAAGAGTTTAGAGCTAAAATGAAACAACAACAAGAAGCTTATAATAAACAGGTAAAACAAGAGTCTAAACCACAAACACCAACAAGTTGTAATTTTGGTAATATTCCAAGTAATATGGAAGTAGAACCGATTATTGATATAATTGAAGATCCAATGCCAGAGACTAAATGTTTAGTTTGTGCAGAAATTATTAAAATAGAAATTATTGAAGCTATTTCAAAACGAGGAAATCCATTTACAAAATTGGATTTATTATTGCATGATGATAGCGGAAATATTAAGTGTTCTACATTCTTAAATGATCGAACTAAAGCTAATGCTAAGTTACTTAAAAAAGGAATGGTAGTAAATATTGCCGGTACAGCTAGTGCTAATAAGTTTACCCAAAACCAAAAAGCAATTCAAGATGTTATTGGTTTAGAGTTAGTTTCACAAAAAAAAGAAACTATTACTAGGGTTGATCAAGAAGATGATAAACGTGTGGAACTACATTTACATACTAATATGAGTATGTTAAATGGAGTTAGTAGTATTAGTGATTATGTTGCTATGGCAAAAAGTTTTGGTCATGAAGCAATTGCAATTACAGACCATGATGTAGTTCATGCTTTTCCTGAAGCTGAATCAGCTAGTAAGAAAAATGATATTAAAATGGTTTATGGGGTAGAAGCAAATGTCTTTACTGAACCTAACTTAGTATTTGATCCAACTGATGAAAATATAGATGATGTTAAATATTGTGTATTTGATGTGGAGACTACAGGTCTTAGTGCAAACTTTAACAAGTTAATTGAAATTGGTGCGGTTATGATGCAAAACAATGAAATTATTGATGAATTTCAGTGTTTTATTAAAATTGATGAACCACTTAGTGAATTTACAACACAATTAACGGGAATTACTGATAAAGATTTAAGTGAAGGTCTAGAATTAAAAGAGGCATTATTACAATTTAAAGAGTGGAGTAAAGATTCTGTATTAGTAGCACATAATGCAACATTTGACCGTCAGTTTATGGCAAGAAACTATGAACGTGTGTTAAATGAAGAATTAACTCAACCAGTAATAGATACATTAGAATTATCTAGATTTGTAAATCCAGAAAGAACATATCATAGTTTAAGTATCTTATCAAAACTATATAGTGTACCAATTGATGAATCATCACACCACCGTGCAGATTATGATGCTAAACAATTAGCTCAAATTTTTGTTAAAATGTTAGATCAATTACGCCAAAAAGACATTCATACATTAAGAGAAATTCAAGAAAGAAATGATGTATTTGGTAATCGTGGTCAACATAATTTAGTTTATGTTAAAAACCAAAAAGGATTACCTGTTTTATATCAATTAGTTAGTGATGCTAATACAAAATACTTAAATATTAATCCACGAATGAGAGAAAAAGATATATTAGAAAATAGAGAAAATTTAATCTATGTTGGTGGTGGATGTAGTAACGGTACTATTATTGATGCTTATTTAAATAAAAGTAAACAAGAATTAATTGATATCATTAACAAATTCGATTACATCGAATTATTACCAGTAGCACAATATCAACCATTAGTAGAAAATGGAACATTAAGTGATTATGAACAAGTAAAAGATATGATTAAAAATATTATCAAATTATGTGATAGTATTGATAAAAAAGTAGTGCTTAATGGTGATGCTCACTTTACTAATCAAGAATTATTAATTGCTAAAGAAATAGTAAAAGGTAAAACGTATAAACCAAATGCTACGAGAAAAATAGATGGTGAAGAAGTATTTATTGAAAAACAAAAATATAATGAGTGGCGTGAACAAAATAAGCTTAAAAATGAAGATCAATACTTTAAAACAACTTCTGAGATGTTAAATAGTTTTGATTTTATTGATAATGCTAAAAAATATATTGTTGATTATCCTAAGGATTTAGTTAATCAAGTAGAAGAAGTTAAAATTATTCCAGATAAGTTATTTACTCCAACAATTAATGGAGTTGATGAAAAAACTCGTAATATGGTATATGAAACAGCTAGAAAAATTTATGGTGAAGAATTACCAGAAATAGTAGAAGCTAGAATTGAAAAAGAATTAAAGGCAATTATCGGTTATGGATATGCAGTAATTTATTATATTTGTTCTAAACTAGTTAAGTATTCTCTAAAAAATGGATACTTAGTTGGTAGTCGAGGAAGTGTAGGTTCATCGTTAGTAGCATTTTTAATGGAAATAAGTGAGGTAAACCCACTTATTCCGCATTACGTATGTCCTAATTGTAAACACTCGGAATTTATTGAGGATGGTAGTGTAGCCTCAGGTTATGACTTAGATATTAAGATGTGTCCTTGTTGTGGAGAAGAGTTAATTAGAGATGGACAAGATATTCCATTTGAAACATTCTTAGGTTTTGAAGGAGATAAGGTACCAGATATTGATCTTAACTTCTCAGGAGAATTCCAAGCGCAAGCACACGACTTTATTCGTAGTAAAGATAAATTAGATGATCCTGAGTTATTTGATGATACGCATGCATATCGTGCTGGTACAATCAGTACCGTAGCCGATAAATATGCATATGCCTATACGAGAAATTACTTTGAATTAATCGATCAAGAAGTTAATAATGCAACAATTGAATATAATTCATTATTATGTTTAGGAATTAAAACCGGAACAGGACAACACCCTGGGGGAGTGATTGTAGTTCCTGAAGAATTATCAATCTTTGGATTTACACCGGTTCAATATCCAGCTAATAAGAAAGAAAGTGCATGGATGACAACTCACTTTGATTTCCATAGTATTCATGATAACTTATTAAAATTTGATATTCTAGGTCACGATGATCCGACAATGCTAAGAAGATTACAATTACTTACAGGAGTAGATCCTCAAAGTATTAATATTACTGATGAGAAAATTATGGAATTATTCTCATCAACTAAGAGTTTAGATTTCGTTGAAGATATCGACCAAGAAATAGGAACTCTAGGAGTTCCTGAGTTTGGAACACAATTTGTTGGTGGAATGCTTAAGAAAACCAAACCTAAAACTTTTGCGGAATTAGTCCAAATTTCAGGTTTATCACACGGTACAGATGTATGGACAGGTAATGCAGAGAGCTTAATTGAATCAGGACAATGTGAGTTAAAAGATGTTATTGGTTGTCGTGATGATATTATGGTATATTTGATGCAAAAAGGACTTAGTCCTAAAGATTCATTTGATATCATGGAAAAAGTGCGTAAAGGTAAGGGTGTTAATGAAGATGAGATTCAATTAATGAAAGATAATAACGTACCAGATTGGTATATTGGATCTTGTCAAAAAATAAAATATATGTTCCCTAAAGCTCACGCTAGTGCATATGTACTAATGGCATTACGTATAGCTTGGTATAAAGTGTATGAACCATTAGCTTATTATTCAGCATACTTCTCATCTAGAATTGAAGATTTTGATGTAGTAAGTATGATATCAGGAATTGAAAAAATTAAACGTAAAATAGATATGGTAACTAAAGGTGAAGTTAAGTTAGCTAATGGTAATGATTTATCTAAAGATAAAAAAGAAAAACTGTTAGTGAGTTTAAGAATGTGTCAAGAGATGTTAGCTAGAGGATTTAAATTTTACCGTGTAGATTTAGAAAAATCTAGTGATTTCCAGTTCTTAATTAATGATAAAAAAGACGGATTAATCATTCCATTTAGTGCAGTATCAGGACTAGGTGAGAGCGAGGCACAATCAATTGTTAGAGCTAGGGAAGAACATGCTTTTACTAGTAAAGAGGATTTTAAACAAAGAACTAAAGTTAAAAAACCGACTTATGAAGCATTAGAAATAATGGGAGTATTAGATCATTTACCTGATACTGACCAACAAGATTTATTCTAGGAGAAAATATGGAAAATTGTTTATTTTGTAATATAGCAAATAAAGCAGAGGAAGCTTATATTTTATATGAAAACGATGATGTTATCGTTTTCTTAGATAAGTTTCCAAAGGATGAACATCCAGGACATACGTTAGTTGTTCCTAAAAAACACCAACGATTAATCTATGAAGATGACTTTGATTTTAACATTATTAAAGAAGTTAATAAAACAGCAAGATTATTAATTGATAAACTTAAATGTGATGGAATTAAAGTAGTAAATAACAATGAAAGAATAGCAGAACAAGTAGTAGATCATGTTCATATTCATGTTATTCCTTATTATGAAGATAATAATCATCTTCAATCTAAAAGTTTAGAAGAAATATTAAATATTATTAAAGGATAAATATGAATCTAAACCCGCAACAAGAACAAGCAGTTAATAGTACTAGTAAACAAATAGTAGTATCCGCTGGTGCTGGTAGTGGTAAAACTGCAGTACTTACCCAAAGAATATTAAGATTAATTAAAGAAGGAATTAATCTAGACCAATTAATCGTTATTACTTTTACTAGAGCTAGTGCTAAAGAAATGAAAGAACGATTAATTAAACAATTACCAGAAAAAAGAAACGAAATCGAGAATGCAAATGTTACAACATTTGATGGATTCTTTTTAGATTTCGTTTCTAATTTTGGTTATTTAATTGGAGTTGATAATAATATTAGTATTATTAGTGATAATGTACTAAATTATGAAAGATATCGTATTATTGATAATTTAATTAATAATTATCCTAAGCAAGATAGATTAATGGATTTTATTAGTGTATACTTTCATGGAGACAAAGACCAGTTTGTTGATGCAATAGCATCACTTCATAAAACAGTAAGTGATAAAATTAAAGTAGAAGATGTATTTTATGCTAATAAAGGAGTTGAAGAAATTGCTTGTCAATTGTTAATTAATAAAATCCAAAATCTAATTGATTATAGTGTTGATACTACAGTTGAAGAATATGGGTTACTTCAAGGTTTATTACAAGAAAACAATTATCTAGAATTAGCTAATAAATATTTAGAAGTTCATAAAGAGTTAAATGGAAGAAAAAACAGTGTTAAGTTATTAATGGGAGAAAATTCGGATTTATTTGGTGAAATTAAAAAATCAACTAAAGACTTGGCAGATAAAATTATTAATTGTAGTTTAGATAAAGATAAAGAACAACAATTAAAAGAAGTATATGATTTCTTAATTAAATTTATCAATTTAGTTGATTGTGAGTTAACTAAATTTAAAAAAGAATTAAATAAATATACTTATAAAGATATCATGGAAATGGTAATTAAAATTCTTGATTATGATAATGATTTATCTAAACGTAGTGATTTAGATAAATTCTTAGAAAATATAAAAGAAATCATGGTTGATGAGTACCAAGATACTAATAAACAACAAGATGAAATCTTAGAAAGATTAGTATCAAAAGGAGCTACTTTATTTGTCGTAGGTGATGCTAAGCAATCAATTTATGGTTTTAGAGGAAGTAGTCCAGAGTATTTTAATAATCGAGCAAATAGTGAAGATAGTGAATTAATTAATCTTAATACTAACTATCGTAGTGATGAAAATGTAATTAAAGAAATAAATAATATTTTTAGAGATACAATGACACTTAATTGTGGTCAAGTTGAATATCAAGATGGTCATGAGTTAAAAGCAGGTAAAATTGGTGGAGTTAATTTTAAAGAACCAGTTTCAGCAGTAATAATTAATGAAACGGAATTACCTGATGATAGATTTGACAAACTATATTATCAAAGCTATTTAATGATCAAAGATATTAAAGCAAAAAAAGAAGAGTTAGGTTGTAGTTATAGTGATTTTTGTATCTTAGCACCTAAGAAAAATAAGTTTAAATATTTAAAAAGAATATGTAGTTATTTAGATGTTCCAATTAATATTCAAGAAAGTGATCGTAATTTAGAAAATCCAATAGTACAAGTATTTATTAATATAATTAATATTTTAGACAATAAAGATGTTAATTATCATTTGTATGCATTACTTAGAAGTTTTATTTACAATATGAATGATAATAATTTATATACCATTTATCATAATATACAAGGTTGTGTATTATATAATGAAGAAGCTGTCTCTTATAC
>X31_Chicken__coassemble_43_pt1 | contig 9827 bp, 10 predicted proteins | sample X31_Chicken__metabat2_low_PE_001 | metagenome-assembled genome bin X31_Chicken | reverse complement strand
CAATAAACTTATCATTTATTCCAACTAACACTATTTCTTTATCGATATTAATGAATTTATTATTTCCTAAGTTATATAGCTGGCTTAGTAATTCATCATCTTTTACTTCTTTATTAACAAAAAGAGAAACTCTAATTAAGTCTTTAGCACGATTAAGTGGATAATCAAGTTCTTGAACTTGATTATAATCAAGAGCATCAAAGATTAAATCATAAAAATCGTTTTGTGTTAAAAAACGTTTCGAAAATTCATTTTTCTTTGTTGCTTGCTTTACTACGTATTCTTTTATTTCTTTAGGTACTATATATAACTTAGTCATTTTCCACTTCCTTATATAAAACTTGAGCAGAAGCAAGTAAACGTTGATAACGTTTAACTACATCACTTCTACTATCTTGATTTTCAAGATGATCTACTTCAATACTATCAACTAACATCGTTGGTTGATGGTATTTATTTAGTCGATAACACAATAAATCTTCTTCATAGTATAAGAATGTATTAGGATTAAATAAATAGTCATATTCTTTAATATATTTATTAGTAAAGATTAAATAACATCCATTATAAACATAATACTCATTTTCTTTAAGTTTAGTATGTACTGCTTGATAATCTGAAGTTTGTACAAAACTTTGGTTATGAAGCATATACTTTTTATAGAACTTACCAAACATTCTAGCTATCTTATGCTTAATAATTTTCTTTTTATACATCTTAATAGTACGAGCTATATCTTCTTTAATAGTTTTATCATTTCTAATTAACATAGGATTAGACTTATACCCATTTGTATAAACACATGGTGCTAGTAAATAATTGTTTTTGATATTCTTTTCCACATCTTTTAGAAGATTATCAACATTTCTAATATAAATATCACTATTTAAACAATGAATAGCATCAACAACAAAATAATTTTTTTTAATATATTCATAACCAATGTTGTTTCCTTGAGCAAAACCAACATTGGTATCACTACGAAGTAATGTGATATTTTTATCATGATTAATAAATTCAGCTAACTTATTATAATCATAACCAGATGAAGCATTATCAACCACAACAATTGGTTGATTTAAATGCTTTATCTGGTTGATTAAATTAATTGTATCATTACTACTATTGTAGTTTAATAATAAAAATATTTGCACACTACTCCTCTTTTATAAGTAAAAACGAACTAATGTTCGTTTTTATATAATCCTAATTTTTTAAACTCTTTATAGTTTTGTTTTATATAATTAGCTTTCTTAATACTAGCACCTTTACTACTACCGCCATGGTAATGATAAACTTTTAATTTGTCATCAAAATAAATTTGTCTAATTCCTTGAGACATTAAAGTATATGTTATTAACATCTCTTCATTATATAAGAAGGTAATTGGTCGGTATAAATAATCAAAACGATCAGTATGATCTTTTGAAAAGATTACATAACAACCTGATAAGATCGGAACAATCTTTTCACCCTTACTTAATTTAGCACAAACTTTTTTTGCTATATCTCCATTACGATTAGATTCTAATTTATTTTCAAATGCTCCAAAAGTTAATCTTGTAAATATTTTAAGTCCACTTGCTAGAACATTTAACTTCTTCATTTCTTTTTCAAAGTCACTAGCTTTTTTAAAATAACCAATTGGTGAAGTATTAACTCCATTAGTAATAACACTAGGACCTAATAAATAAAACGGATTATTGTGATAATCCGTTTCCACACGTTTTAAAAACTCAGTGTCTTTAACGATTATATCACTATTACTAACATGAATAAAATCATAACTATAATTTTGTTCTTTAATATATTTATAAGCATAATCAATACCTTTTGAATAACCTAAGTTATCTTTGGTTTGAATTACTTCGATATTGTCTATGTTTTTAAATTGATTAGATAATTGCATAAATGAATCATTGTTTGAACAATTATCTACGATAATAATTTTTTTATTCCCATCTAGTTGATTGATGGCATTAGCACAATTAATACTATCAGTATAATTGTTGTAATTGATAATAATAATGATATGTTTCATAATTTTTCCTAATAGAATTCAATTACTTCTTTTAATTTTTCTTCAAAATTTGAACGGTCATAACGTGATTTCCATCCAATTTCTTCATAAGTGTGAGTAAAGTCAATTGCATAACGTTCATCATGACCTTTACGATCTTCAACAAACTCAATACTATCTTCACTTGCACCCATTAACTTAATAATTAATTTAATTAAGTCAATATTAGACCATTCATTGTTAGAACCTAAATTATAGATTCCACCATCTTTACCTTTAAGTAAGATTTCTTCTACTCCAGTATTGTGTTCAGATACATAAATCCAGTCACGTACATTTTCACCAGTACCATATACAGGAATTTTTTCTCCAGCTCTTAATTTTCTAACAACTGTAGGAATTAATTTTTCTTGATCTTGGAATTCTCCATAGTTGTTTGAACAACGAGAAATACTATAAGGTACTTTGTGAGTACGTCCATATGCTTGAGTTAACATATCTCCTGCAGCTTTAGATACAGAATAAGGACTTGAAGGATTAAGTGGTGTATCTTCAGTGAATAATAAATCAGGACGATCTAGAGGTAAATCTCCATATACTTCATCTGTAGAAATGTAGTGGAATCTATCAATTCCATAAATTCTACAAGCTTCTAATAATACTTGTGTTCCCATAATATTTGTTTCTAAAAAGATTTGACTATCTTTAATTGAATTATCAACATGACTTTCAGCAGCAAAATGTACTACTTTATCAAATTTATATTTTTCAAATAAAGAATTAACTAAATCAGCATCACAAATATTACCGTGAACAAAAATATAATTTTCACAATCTTCTATTTCTTTTACTTTATCAACACTACCAGCATAAGTAAGTGCATCTAAATTAACGAATGTAGTTTCTGGATATTTTTTTACCATTTGACGTAAAAAGTCACTACCAATAAATCCACATCCTCCTGTTACTAAAATTGAATTTCCTAAACTTTGCATTATAACTCCTAATATTAATTTTCATCAATTAATTTTTGTAAATATTGACCATATTTTGTTTTTTGTAAATCTTTAATACTTTCTTGTAATTGTTCTTTAGATAACCAACCATTCATATATCCGATTTCTTCTAAAGAACCAATTAATAACCCTTGTGCATCTTGCACCGTTTCAACAAAATTAGCCGCTTTAAGTAAGTCTCCATGAGTTCCAGTATCAAGCCATGCCATTCCCCGACCAAATAACTCAACATTTAATTTACCTTCATTTAAGTATTGCTCAATTACACTTGTAATTTCAATCTCACCACGAGCTGAAGGGGTTACCCCTTTAGCTTTAGCGCTTACTGTATTATCAAAGAAGTATAAACCTGGAACAGCATAATTTGACTTAGGTTGTGTAGGTTTTTCTTCAATACTAAGTACTTTATGATTCTCATCAAATTCAACCACACCATAAGCAGTAGGATCACTAACTAGAGTTCCAAAGATAGCACCACCACCATTAGTTTCCACAAACTTACGAGTATTTAATAATTGTTCACTAAAGTGTTGCCCATAAAAGAAGTTATCTCCTAGAATTAAAGCTACACTATCACTACCAATAAAATCTTCACCTATAATAAATGCTTCAGCAAGTCCATTTGGATGATCTTGAATCGCATAGGTTAAATTAATTCCAAAGTCACTACCATCACCTAATAACTTTTTAAAGTTTTCATTATCTTGTGGTGTAGTAATAATTAAGATATCTTTAATACCTGCTAACATTAAAGTAGATAAACTATAATAGATCATTGGTTTATCATATAATGGCATTAATTGTTTACTTGTTGCTTTAGTAAGTGGATATAAACGCGTACCACTTCCTCCTGCTAATACAATACCTTTCATAACTCTCTCCTATTCCCAAACAATATCAGCTAATTTTGTTTGATGTTTTTGATCTTTTTCACTAATAATTAAATCACAATCAACTTCAGGCCAAGTGATATTAATTTCTTCACTATTATACATAATTCCACTATCAGTTTCTGGATCATATAACTCACTACATTTGTAGTTAAATACTGCTTCATCACTAAGAACAACAAATCCATGTCCAAAACGTGGTGGAATATACATCATTGTTTTATTATCACTAGAAAGTTCTACTCCAAACCACTGACCAAACGTTTCACTCTCAGGACGTAAATCAACAGCTACATCATAAATAGTTCCTTGTGAACATCTAACTAATTTACCTTGAGGATTTCTTGTTTGAAAATGAATTCCACGTAAAACCCCTTTTTTAGATTTAGATTCATTATCTTGAACAAATACTGCATCTAAACCTAAATCATTCATTGTTTTTTGATTATAACTTTCCATAAAATAACCACGATCATCACCAAATACATCTGGTTGATAAAGGTATAAATCTTTAATCGGTGTTTCTATCTTTTTCATCTTGCTCCTTATAATTATTTAGTGATTGTTCAACACTTATGATACTAGCAATCTTATCAATCTTTTCATTTTGTTTAGCAATAATTATTCCTTGAATAAAGTTTGCATAAAATAAATAACCCACCGCTACAGCAAGTAGAAAGTCACGAGGAATAAAACCAACATACTGCATTAAAAACGGTTTAACTTGTGGTATCATTAGAATTAAAACTAAAGCTATAAAGCATAATAATACGATAAAATTTAAATATACAAACTTAAAATTAATTTTATTCTTTTTAATTAAATAGCTCATAATTACTAATAATAGAATTATTGCTACTATTACAATTAAATAAAGCATCTAACTCCTTAAAACCCAAAAATAATAGCAAGTGATTGTTCTAACATAAACTTAATTGAATTCATTAAATTAAAATGACTCTCTCCAGCTTCACGTTCATTCATCACTACTGGTATTTCTTTTACTCTAAAACCTTTATTATAATATTTTATTGCAAAAGAAGGTTCACTACTACTAGCATCATTAACATAAGTATCTTTAACTCTACTAGCAAGAATTCTTTGGCCACTAGTTGGATCAGTAATTTTTAACTTACCCCTAGATTTAATTAAAATTAAAGTAGATAAAATCTTACTTCCAAGCATTCTTAAACTTTTAGGTTTCTTTTTAGTTAAAAATCTAGAACCAATAACTATATCATATCCTTGATTAATTTGATCGATTAAATCAAAGATATAAATCCCATTATGTTGACCATCAGCATCAAATTGCATTACATTATCATAACCTAAACGATCAGCATAGATAATCCCAGATTTTATCGCTGCCCCTACCCCCATATTAACTATGTGGTTAATATGAGGAATATTATTATCTTCTAAAATCTTTTTAGTATTATCAACACTACCATCATTAACAACAACATAACCAACATCATATTCAGGTTTTAAAGCTAAATCTTTATTTAACTTATCTATTGTTTTAAGTATTGATTCTTCTTCATTATGGGCAGGAATAATTACTAGAGTTCTCATAATCTCCTTAATTAATATTATTCAATATTAGTACTATCAACATCCATTAAAATTGGCATATAAGCTTCAACATTAACTTTATTAACTATCTTACGATAAATCTTATCACCTTTAGTAGGTTCAATTTTATTTAATACATCTTTAGCCCCGATTAAACAATCATTATAATTGTTTAAGTTATAATTAGAATACAGACCTTGTACTGATTCTCTAGCTACAGATTTATTAATTCTTGAAATATATTGGATTAGATAATAACATCCAACACGACGTTGTACGTCTTGTTCAATTAAATTATCTACTCCGCCTTCTTTTGAGACTAATTTTTTGTAATTAGCTATTAATGATTCACTAAGTGTTGCCACTTGGTGAATATCAATTTGTTCTTTTTGTAGTTCATGTACTAACATTTCATAATCATTATCAAAATCTGTTAAACATTTTTTAAGTTTACTTGATAAACTATCAATATGTCCATTACGACGTAAATATAAATCAATTTCAACACGATCTTTTGGTAAATTATCAACTAATTCACGAGCTTGTAATTCTTCTAATCTAAATCCTTCTAATTCTTTAACTGATTCTTTTAAAGACATCAACGATTTTCTTAAGAATAAATTAGCTTTCTTAGCACGATCAATTAATTGCTTATGATTCTCTTTAGCGTCATGAATAATTTCAATTAATTTTTCATGATCTTTTTTAAATCCATCAAATGTTTTTCTAAATTTCTCTAATGTAGCCATTTGTGTCGAATCATTAATGTTATATCTAACTTTAATTGCTTCTACTTCATCTAAACTACGAGTTAAGATATCATCCATTAATGAAATCTTAACTGTATTATCTTCTTCAATATCCATTAATTCTTTAATATATCCATATTGTTCTTCAATCTTAGAATTCATGTTTTCTAAGTCTTTTCTTAAACCTTCAATATCATTACTAATATTTTTAATTAATGATTCATCAGGATTTAAGAAACTTACATCTGCCATTTTACTTAAGGTATTTTCTTCACGAATCTTAATTTCATTCATAAATCCATCAAAGTTATTAATATATAATTTATAACCTTGATTATCAATCTCACCAATAATTAAGTGAATTGACCCTACAATTGAATCAAACTCATCTAATGCTTTATAAAAAACAGTTAGTCTAGTTAAAACTTCAGTGATTGCTTGAATCATCTTATCAGTTTTAACTAGTGTCTCACGAGCTTGTGTGAAGTGAGCTTGAGTTTGCAGTTCTTGATAATGTAATAATTGATTCTTAACATCAACAATTACACTATTAAAACTTTCATCATAAATTTCTAAAGGTCTTAATTCAATATCAAATTGACGTTGAATACTCTTTAAGTTGGAATTTAATTTTAAATTATAACTTGCATTTTGATCCCCAACCTCACTAAGACGTTTAGCTCTACTAGCTAAATCTTTAACTTCATAATAAAGATCACTATATTTTTCTTTAATTTCAGCTAACTGTTTAGAAAATTCTTTTTCTTTAAATACAGAATTGTATTCTTCTAATTCTTCTACTGCTTGATCATATCCTCTTAATAAAACATCTAAATGGTTACGCTTCTTTTGATAACTTTCATAAATAGTACGCATTTCTTCTTTAGTAGAAATATCATCTAATTTCTCTAAATACATATCTACTACTTTAAATTTATTTTTTACACTATCTAAATTATCTATTTCAGCTTGTAGAGATGTTTTTCTCTTTCTATCTACAATAATCCATCCAATCCCAATTAAGATAATTATTGCAATAACAATTATTACTATATAATTCATTTGTCTCCTTAAGTAAAATACTCTATATAACTATACCATTTTTAATCATATATTTGCAAGGTTAAGAATTAAGCAAACTAATAGCTTCTTTAGCTATTGCTAATTCTTCATCTAATTTAACGACATAAACCCTTGTTTTAGCATCTTTTTTACTGATAATATTAATCTTATTAGGTGTATTTTGGTTTAAATCATTATCTATATTTAAACCAAAAACACCTAGTTTATCAATCACTTTTTGTCTAATTAGACTACTATTTTCCCCAATTCCTGCTGTAAAAGTAATAATATCTACCCCTTCTAGCTTATTAATATAGCTAGAAATGGTATCAACGATCCGATTAACAAAGATATCAATAGTTAAACTAGCTTGTTTGTTACCTTCTCTACTTGCTTTTATTACATCACGAATATCTCCACTTACTTGCGATACTCCAAGCAGACCACTTTCTTTATTAAGAATGTGGTCTATTTCTTTACTATCTACATTAAGTTCTTGTTGTAGATAGCTGACAATACTAGGATCTATATCTCCACATCTTGTTGCCATCATAATTCCACCAAGTGGAGTTAATCCCATACTAGTAGCAATACTTTCTCCATTTTTTATTGCACAAATACTACTACCAGCACCTAAATGACAATTAATCATTTTGAAGTTATTAGTACCCAATTTTTCACTAATAACTTCATAAATATACTTATGACTAGTTCCATGAGCTCCATATCTTCTAACTCGATTATTTGTATAATAATCGTAGTTAATTGGATAGACGTATTCTTCTGGTGCTAATGTTTGATGGAATGCTGTATCAAATACAGCTACATTTGTAGCTTGAGGTAATAACTTAGTTATTACTTTAATTCCATCTCCATTAGCACCATTATGAAGTGGGGAAAGTTTTTTTAATGCATAGATATTATTTAAAACTTCTTCATCTACAATTACAGCACTATTATATAACTCTCCACCATGAACTACACGATGTCCTACTACTTTAATTTCATCTAAACTATTAATAATCTTTTCATCAACTAAACTATTAATAACTAAATCAAGAGCTTGCATATGATTTGCTAGCTCTTTTTTGATATTTTTAGTATCATTATTAAAGTTTAGATGAAATTCACTTTTATCAGTTCCAATTCTTTCAACTAAACCAGAACATATTGGTTGTAGTTCTTTGTTAAATAATTTAAATTTAACTGAAGAACTACCAGAATTTAAGACTAATATCATTATTACTCCTATAATAAATTATCTAATAATTCATTACTATTAATTGATTGATAATCAAATACTTCCCAATTACTATTATTATAAATTTCAATATCAATTAATTGTTCTTGTGCTTCTACTTCACTAAGAACAGGATGTGTTGCTGGTTTTTTAGGTAAAAAGATAACACAACAATCTTCAAATGGTTGAATCGAAATATCATAAGTATTATATTGTTTTGCTAATTTAATAATTTCAGTTTTATCCATACAAACAAGTGGTCTTATTATAAGTTTGTTAGTGGCATTGTCACTAACAAACATACCATCTATTGTTTGTGAAGCTACTTGTCCTAGACTCTCTCCTGTAATTAAAACTTTAGCTTTTAATTTAGTAGCTAAGTCACTAGCTTTTTTAATCATAAAACGTCTAAGTAGTGTTACTTGGTATTTATCTAAACAATGTTGATTAATCGCAACTTGTAAATCAGTAAAGTTTGTATTATACATTTTGATATCACTATCAAAATCTTGTAATACTTTAACTAAATCTTTTACTTTTTGTAAACTTTGTTCATTAGTATATGGGGGTGAAGAAAAATGAATACAATCAATCTTAATTCCACGTTTCATAGCTAAGATAGCAGCTACTGGTGAATCAATACCACCGCTTAACAATACTACTCCTTTTCCAGCACTACCAATTGGTAAACCACCCATCCCACCAATAAACTTAGAATAAACGTAAGCACAATCCTGATGAATTTCAATATGAATTAATTGATCAGGATTGTGCACATCTACTTTTAATCCTTCTAAACCATCGTTATTGATAAGTATATGAGCTCCTACTTTTCTTGATATCTCATTAGAAACTAATGGATAATCTTTATAGATGCGTTTAGTCTCTACTTTAAAACGAGGTGTTTGTTTATCAAACACTGCTAGTACTAATGATTTAATATCTTCTAAATCATTAGTAGTAGTTTGAGCTAAACAAAAACTATGAATACCTGGTATAATTTGTAGTTTTCTTACTACTTCATTTAAATGAGTTTCATTTACATCAATATAGATTCTATTTCTATCTTTATGATAACTATCTACTCCTAAACCTTTTAGTTGTTTTTGAATATTGTTAAACAATATTCGCTCAAACTCACTACGGTTTTTACCTTTAAGCGTTAACTCTCCATATCTTACTAATATTTTTTGCATATGCTTCCTAATTTAATATTTTTTCTTTTATTCTATGATAATATTTATCTATTTTGGGATTAATTAATTTTAATTTATC
>X31_Chicken__coassemble_39_pt1 | contig 10038 bp, 4 predicted proteins | sample X31_Chicken__metabat2_low_PE_001 | metagenome-assembled genome bin X31_Chicken | reverse complement strand
ATGATAAAATAAAGAAAGAAGTTCAATTATTCAGATAATCGCTTGTAAGCTACATTTGTGTCAACTTTTTCTGTTATTTTTTTACGTTTTTTAATAGTTTGGTTATAAAGCCTTTATTTTAAGGGTTTTTTAGCATTTGTTTGCGGATTTTACGGTAATAAAAAGAAAAAAGATAAGAATTTTTTCTTATCTTTTTAGATTTTTTAATTAAAATTATCCAACAATTGTAATACTATCTTTAGTCATTTCTTCATCACTCATTGTATGAGATTGTAAATTAAACTCATTGTAAGTGTCAAAGTAATAAGTTTTAGTAGCTGATGAATAACAACTACTATAAATAGTTACCTCACCATCTACAGCACCTTCTGGCATTGCTACTGATTTTAAAGTGTTAAATAAACGAGTAACGTTTTTTTCTTCAGTATCTTGAGTTGGATAGAAGTGGTTAACGTAAGCCACTTTAACAAAACGAGAAGGTGGAGTCCAGTCACCTGGCATTCCAAATGCTCCAGTACCTACACCTAAAGTCCATAATTCAGCATCTCCCCATTTAGTTGCATCTTTTCCTACTGGGTTCATTCCTAAATAATTATTTAAATTCATTAAGTGCCAATCAAACTCAGGGTTGTTTGTTAAAACACCTACTGGGTTGTCATACACTTTAACACCACGTGGTGATGGTTCAACTACAATTGATGCAGTAGCATCACTAATTAACCAGTGAGCTGGTGCAGTTCCCATTTGTTCATTAAGTGGTGTGTTAATAAATGATAAGTTTTTTTCTAAATCAAATGATTTTATTTCTTCAACTGTATCAAAGTTTTGTAAAATCCATGTCATGAATTCATATGAAGTGATGTTTTGTTTACCATCAACTTCGTTATCTAAATATGTAGCAAATTTAGGAAAGTTTAAGTTTGCAATACATAAACCATTTTCATTAGCTGCATCAAAATATAATGGATAATCTCCAGCAGTGATACCAATACCAATCATTGCTTTCGTTGTTACCATATCATCCACATGTTTAAATGGGATTTTATAATTTCTTGGTGTAACCATAATTTTTTGCCCATAACTTGCAGGCACATCTAAGTTACGACCGAAGAATAAGTTATTATTATTATCTGTAAATCTTACTCCTGTACACATAATATCTCCTATCTAAATATTTCTTACACTTATATTATACCACTTTAAAATTTTTTTTCTTTTTTTCTTAAAAAATATGGATTTTTTTAAATTTAAAAACATGGATTAAATATAACCATGTTTTTTATATCTTATAATTTTCCACGTTCATGTTTTAAACGTTCTGTTTTATTTAAATATCTTTTTCTTAGTCTGATATTTTCTGGAGTACATTCAAGTAGTTCATCATCAGCTAACATTTCAATATATTGTTCTAGACTCATAACTTTAGCTTTTTTAAGTGTTACTGTACTATCTTTAGTAGCACTACGAACATTAGTTTGTTCTTTAGCTTTTGTTACATTTACTACTAAGTCATTAGCTTTATTATGAATACCTACTATCATTCCTTCATATACATCTACACCTGGTTCAACAATCATTACTCCACGATCTTCTAATTTATTCATCGCATAAGCAGTAGTTTTACCTTTATCCATTGATATTAAAACACCGTTAAAACGTGTTTTAATATCTAAATCCATTTTTGGTTTATATTCTAAGAAGTTATGAGCATAAATCCCATATCCTTTAGTTAGAGTAATAAATTCTTGAGTAAAACCAATCATTGCTCGAGCATAAGCAATAAATTCCATTCTTGTTGTTCCATTATTAGTGTTTTTCATATCTTGCATTTCAGCTTTACGGTTTCCCATTGCTTCAATTACACTACCTACATATTCATCAGGAACATCAATACTAATAAATTCAGTAGGTTCACACAACACACCATTTATTTCTTTAAAGATAACTTTTGGTTTACCTACTTGTAATTCATATCCTTCACGACGTAAGTTTTCAATTAAAATCGATAAGTGCAGTTCACCACGCCCTGATACTAAGAACTTAGAAGGATCATCTGTATCTTCAACACGAAGAGCAACGTCCGTTTGTGTTTGCAGGTGCAGTCTTTCTTCTAGTTTTCTAGCTGTAACAAACTTCCCTTCTTGACCTGCAAATGGAGAGTCATTGATTAAAAACTCCATTTGTAGTGTCGGTTCTTCAACACTAAGAGCTTCTAGTGGCATTGGGTTATCAACATCAGTTACTGTTTCACTAACGTTAATATCATCTTTACCCACAATAGCAATAATTTCACCTGCTCCTGCACTATCAATTTCTACACGATTTAGTCCTTTAAATCCAAACAACTTAATTACTTTAAAGTTTTGAATACTACCATCATTTCTACATAATGCTACTTGTTGACCAACTTTAACACTACCTTGAGTAATACGACCAATCCCTATACGTCCTACGTAATCATTATAATCTAGTAATGAAATTTGCATTTGAAGTGGAGATTCTGTATCTTGATTAGCATCATCAATGTTATTGATGATGCTATCAAATAATGGTACCATATCATCTTCTAAGTTGTTAAGTTCAGTTCCTGATTGACCATTAATTGCTGATGTATAAACAACTGGAAAATCCAGTTGTTCAATATCAGCACCTAATTCAATTAATAATTCCATTACCTCATCAATAACTTCATCACAACGTGCTTGTGGTTTATCTACTTTATTAACAACTACAATTGGTTTAAGACCTTGTTCCATTGCTTTTTTAAGTACGAATCTAGTTTGAGGCATACATCCTTCGTATGCATCAACTACAAGTAGTACTCCATCTACCATTTTAAGAATACGTTCTACTTCTCCACCAAAATCAGCATGTCCTGGTGTATCTAAAATATTAATAACATAATCTTTATAATCTACTGCTGTATTTTTAGCAAGGATTGTAATTCCACGTTCTTTTTCAAGATCATTAGAATCCATCATTCTTACTTCTACTTCTTGATTATCACGAAATAGACCACTTGTTTTTAACAATTGGTCTACTATCGTTGTTTTCCCATGGTCTACATGGGCAATAATTGCTATATTTTTAATCTTTTTCAATTTTACTCCTACTACTTATTATAGCATTTTAGATTTTACTATTTAATACTCTTTATTAATTATTCCCAATAATCAATATCTAATATGAATGTAAATATTAATTTTGATGTTAAACCATTTGAAAAAGTTATTTTCAAATATTTAAGTAATGATACCGTATTTATACAATATTGTTTTACAAAAAAATTATAACGTGAAAAATTCTCTTGTTCTAACATACTAAAATTGGAAACCGTTTTTAACTCAGAACGAGGAAAAAACCATCCCCTATGTTGGAAGTCAACTTGAACACCATTAATCACATAATCAGATTCATTTTCATTCAAGATTATATCCAATAAGTTTTGGCAACTATCTAGATTATCTACAACAAAAGAGTACTTCTCATTCACAAGAATTTTTTCAGATTCGTCGATTTCTAACTCTTCGTTTGGTATAATAATGTCCATTTCTCCTATTTTATTATACGCATAACCTTCTTCTAATTCAGTTACATTATTTCCAGATTCAATTGGCTCATCATCTGCACTATCGTCAGCGTAACAATTATATGGTATACAACCATAAAAATTAACATCAAACATACTATAGTTTGGCTTAATCACAATCCCTTCATTAACTATTGAAATTCTATCGTATAAAAAATCATTAGTTAGAACTTCCATACCTTGTTCAAAGGTTACAACATCTACATTGTCATAATCTAATAGTTTTAATGTTGTTGGAAAATATTCCAAATAAAGGAATTCCTTTGTTACTGCATCTACATACACCGATTTAGAAAAAACATCTTGTGCTTTTTTAATAATTTTGAATGTTTTGTTATCTTCATTAGTCATACCTCTAAAAGATCTATAAAATATAAAACAGCTATTAGAAATTTTTTCTTCTTTTTCGACTAATTCCTTTAATTCATTCCTAGAAATGAAGCGAGGTGTTATAAACGATTTACTACATTGACTAATAATATTTGAAATATCATCCTTTTTCGAATATATGAAGACATCCATTCCTTTATTGCAACAAAAATCCAAAATAAAGGAAATATCTAAATTGATATCACTTAAAAAATATTCTTTTTCTCGCCTTAATTCTTCAAACTCCAAACCTTCATTATCATGTGAAATATAACTTTCAAAATCAGATGTACAATCATACAAAAACATTGATTTTTCATTATCTCTAACAATTTCCGATATCGTTCTCATTAATTTAAATTTGCAACCTTTCTATTTTTATAATTATTATATAACTCCTCGAGGAATTCTTTATCCAACATCGTAATTAATTCAGGGATAGCAGCTGTTATTTTTTCATAAACTAATAGTTTTAATTGTTGGTTCTTCTTAGATGTTGCTGTTTGACGAACACCAATAATAGACTCAAAACCTCTCCAATTAAAATCTCTTTCTGTTAGTTCAAAAACATCTTCAGTATTCAAGACTGCATTAATTGGATTATCTTTTGCAGAATAATCAAATTGTTGGGGAACTTCTATATAACAATACCCTTGCTTATTTCTTCTACCAACTCTACCTCTAAGTTGATGTAGTTGTGACATACCCCATGTAATACGTTGATTGTGAGGGTAGTGGATTATTATAAGACTTGCTCGAGGCAAATCTACTCCTACTTCAATTACTTTTGTAGCTACCAAAATATCTATTTCTCCATTATTACATTGTTCTAACACATTGTCCCTATATTCATCATCATTACCGGACAAACTTCTTACACAAGCATCAGGATATCTTTTTTGATAAAAATCAGTTGCTGGTTTTACAGATTGATACGGAGTAAATCCACCTGATTTTAATAAAGGACAAATTACTAATACAAGCTCTTTGTTTTCTATTAACTTCTTAACTAGTTCATCTAATTCAGAGTTATACTCTTCAAACGTTTTTGTTATTTTTGGCAATCTTCCAGGAGGCATCTCTCTTATTCCAACTACATCTAAATCTCCTAACATAGAAATCAATTTAGTTCTTGGATGAGGTGTTGCAGTAGTGAACACCATATCTACATGTGGGTATTTTTGTTGTATTTGGTTTCTTTGCTCAACACCAAACAACTGAATTTCATCCATGAAACAAACATCGATAGTTAAATAGTCGTATATTGAATTACTAAACGAATATCCTTTAACCAAAATATCAAATGTTTGATAATTTTCTTCATTAACTTCATCAACTACATTGTAGTTGAACCCCAATTTCGATGTAATTTCTTTTATCGTGTTTATATGTTGGGTTCTCAAACTTCTTCTTGGTGCGATCATACATACTTTATAACCTTTATTTACCAATAAAATCATTAACGCTATGACCACTATAGTTTTACCGCAAGATACATCTCCTTGAATTAATAAGTTTGTTGTGTTTTTATCATTTAATCTATCTACCCCAACTCGAATAGCTTTTTCTTGATCACTAGTCAATTGGTATAAATTTGTATTAATTCTTTTTATTAAATCTTCTGTTTCTTCTATGCTTATATTCTTTGAAAAACCAAAGGTATTGTTCATCTTATCTAATTGCTTAATTACCCTGTAAAGAAAATAATCCATCATATCATCAATTACATTAGAATCACTGATTCCATACTCCAGTATTAAATTATGAACCGGCGACAGCATTTTCTTATATTCATTTAGGTAGGACGTAACGTCAACATAAAGTTTATCTAAATCATCTATCACATTAGGCGTATCAACTAATTTTAGATGATATGTGTTTATCAATTCTTTAAGTTGTTCCTTATACCTTTGTAATGTATTTTTCATCCCTTGTTCTATAATGAAGTTATACTTCATTTTTTCTTCATTTAATGCAAATATTTCTTTTAATTCGTCAATCTTTCCTTCAACAGCAGTTGCGTTTATTTTTAACCCGTCGAATAAATTTTTTCTCACAAAAATATGTTCATAAACACTAATGTCAAAATTATTCCAATTAATACCTTTAACAACATCATTAAAGTACATTTGAAGCATACTATAACCCGGATCTAACTTGGGATATTTCATTTTTGCACTTTCGTATTCTTCTAAATATTTAATTGTTGCCATATAATAGCTGGCTTTAACGTAGTCCTCATGTTTAAATAACTCTTCAACATAAGCTATTTCTTTACCCGTTCCTTCATTTACTAAATTAAATCTTCTAATTTCTTCCTTAACAATTATATCATTCTTTTCTGCCAATTCTACTCTATTACCAACAGAAGAAATAATATTTTCAGATTCTTGTTTCATATCCAATACATTATTTGAATTTTGATTGCTCATTTCTTTTATTCTAATTAATAACTTATTACTATTAATGTGATTATCTATTTCTGTTTTGAAATCTTCAAAATTCATATTATTGTTAATAGCACTAATAGTTAAAAGCTTTGCTTCTTCTAAAGTAAACGTCGATATACCATCTACCTTATATTTTTCATTAGGAAAACTATCTTTATTATTAAAAATATATTCTTCGTATTTTGTCATCATTCTCCTCGTATTAGATATTTCTATTTCTTATATTATATCACATACAACATTCACAACTTCATTTTGGCATTATAACCTCCTTAATAAAATATAGGTGTAAGAAAAATTCTTACACCTATTACATTAAATATATTATATAAACATATATTTGTAGCATAGACCCAGACACCTATATATTTCAGATGATAAATTCTTCTTGCCACAAAAAACACATTTAATATATCACAAAATACTTCTACTTTTAATTTTTTAAGCTTCATATCCAATGTTATTATTACAACATAAAATTAATCCATAAGTTAAATAAATTAAAATATATAATAATTAATTAGATAATTCGTAAAAGTAGTCATATTAATTATTTTTGCATTTTTCTATATACAAGTGTTGAAACACTAATAATTAAGAATAATACTAATAAATTAATTCCTGTACTTAAGCCTGTATTTTGACCATGAGTAGGTTTTTGTTCTGGTGTTGGCTTAACTTCCGGAGTTGACACAGCACACACCACATTTGGATCTAACACTTCATCATCATTTTCAGTATTTGTTTGTCTTTGTGTATTGTATGGAGGAGTATCTATTATTCCGTTTGCTCCTGGATTAATTACCACTCCATTTGGTTTTACAATTCCTCCTGGTAAAACAGTAATTTGACAATCACTTCCAATATTAACTATACCACCTTGTGGTAATGTTACACTTCCATCTGGGTTAACTATAGCAGGACCATTTGGTGTTATGTTAACATCATCATTTGTTCCCATTTCTTCATCTTGACCTGGTAAAGTTATTGTTCCATCTGGATTTACCACTCCACCTTCTGGAATATTAACACTTCCATCTGGATTAATTGTTGGTTTTGAACCATCTACTCCTGGTTTAATAATTATATCATCACCAGTTCCTGGTTTTCCATCTATTCCTGGATGTGTAATTGATCCATCTGGATTTAATATATTTCCGTTTTTATCAATCACTGTTCCATCAGGTAATACTGTACTACCAGCCGGTGCATTTATTGTTCCATCGGGAGTTTCTACAACTCCTCCGTTTGGTAAATTAATATTACCGTTAGAATCAATTGTTGACCCTGCTCCTGGTTTAACAGTTACATCATCACCTGTTCCTAAAACATGATCTTTTCCTGGGATTATAATACTTCCATCTGGACCCGGTTTAATTTGAACAGTATTGTCATTATCAAATCCTGCTTCTGGATTTTTATCTGGTAATGTAATTACTCCATCAGGTGCTACAGTTGATCCTCCTGGCACTTGAATTGGTTCTCCGTTCCCATTATCTGGCGTAACTGTACCTCCATTTGGTAAATCAACGCTTCCATCTGGATTTAATTGACTACCATTTCCACCAACTACAATATTGTCATTATCATTTGGTGCTGGTAATAATCCATCTGGTCCAGGTAATGTGATTGATCCATCTGGATTTGGTCTTACTTCAACTCCACCATCTGGTAATATTACACTTCCATCCGGATTTACAACACTTCCTCCAGGTACTGTTGTTGGTTCTCCATCAACTCCTGGTGTTACTGTACCTCCATTTGGTAAATCAACGCTTCCATCTGGATTTACTGTTGCTCCCTCTTCTGGTTTAACTACTACATCATCAGGAGTTCCTGGGATTTTATCTTCACCTGGTAAAGTAATTGTTCCATCAGGATCTACTGTTCCTCCATTATTTGGAATATTAACGCTTCCGTCTGGATTTGTTGTCGGTTTAGAACCATTTTCACCCGGTTTAATAGTTACATCATCATTTGTACCTGTTTCTTTATCAGGTCCTGGCACCGTAATTGATCCATCTGGATTTAATATATTTCCATTTTTATCAATTACTGTTCCATCAGGTAATACAGTACTACCAGCCGGCGCATTTATTGTTCCATCTGGAGTTTCTACAACTCCTCCATTTGGTAAATTAATATTACCGTTAGAATCGATTGTTGACCCTGCTCCTGGTTTAACAGTTACATCATTACCTGTTCCTAAAACATGATCTTTTCCTGGAATTATAATACTTCCATCTGGACCCGGTTTAATTTGAACAGTATTGTCATTATCAAATCCTGCTTCTGGATTTTTATCTGGTAATGTGATTACTCCATCTGGTGCTACAGTTGATCCTCCTGGCACTTGAATTGGTTTTCCATTTCCATTATCTGGTGTAACTGTAGCTCCTTGATCTGGAACAATAACATTTCCATTATCATCAGTTTCTAATTTACCACCATTATCTGGTGTAACTATAATATTATCTGCATCATCTGGGGCAGGAACCGCTCCATCTGGTCCTGGTAATGTAATTGATCCATCTGGATTTAATATATTTCCGTTTTTATCAATTACTGTTCCATCAGGTAATACAGTACTACCAGCCGGTGCATTTATTGTTCCATCTGGAGTTTCTACAACTCCTCCGTTTGGTAAATTAATATTACCGTTAGAATCAATTGTTGACCCTGCTCCTGGTTTAACAGTTACATCATCACCTGTTCCTAAAACATGATCTTTTCCTGGAATTATAATACTTCCATCTGGTCCCGGTTTAATTTGAACAGTATTGTCATTATCAAATCCTGCTTGTGGATTTTTATCTGGTAATGTAATTACTCCATCTGGTGCTACAGTTGATCCTCCTGGCACTTGAATTGGTTCACCATTTCCATTATCTGGTGTTATAGTACCTCCATTTGGTAAATCAACGCTTCCATCTGGATTTAATTGGCTACCATCTCCATCAACTATTATATTATCATTATCATTTGGTGCAGGTAATAATCCATCTGGTCCTGGTAATGTAATTGATCCATCTGGATTAGGTCTTACTTCAACCCCACCATCTGGTAATATTACACTTCCATCCGGATTTACAACACTTCCTCCAGGTACTGGTGTTGGTTCTCCATCAACTCCTGGTGTTACTGTACCTCCATTTGGTAATGTTACACCACCATTAGGATTTTCTACTACTGGATCACCTTCAACTGTAACATCATCATCTGTTCCGTCTTGTCCATCTGGTCCAGGTAAAATTGCTGATGTTTGTTTTTGCCATTGTGCATATAACGTAACATTTCCAGCAACTCTTACTTTAGTAACATCAAAATTATTAGAAATTGTTTCTGCGTTTTGATACTCTACAGGACCATTAGGATCTTTTGACCAACCTGCAAATATAAATCCTGGGTTTTTAAAAGTATTTGAATCTAATGTAAATGTTGAATCATATGTCCATCTTTGAGGCGGCATATTTCCTGTAGCATTTGGATCATTTTTTTCAAAAATTATCTCATATTCATTTGCTTGCCAAATTGCATATAAAGTCACAGTACCGCTTGTTGTTAGATTAATAACTTCTTGACCATCAGTATAAGAAGTTCCTGTTCCATCTGCACTAGTATTCCATCCAC
>X31_Chicken__coassemble_36_pt1 | contig 10543 bp, 10 predicted proteins | sample X31_Chicken__metabat2_low_PE_001 | metagenome-assembled genome bin X31_Chicken | reverse complement strand
GTATATTAAACTCAGTTCCTCAACCAATTATAAAACTACTAAGTAAACAATATCCTAATGATTATTTAGATATTATTAAACCACATAAAAAAGATACATATGTACGTTTAATCGGTAAAGATTTATTAGAACCTAATAACTTTAGTACTACACAATTTGAAGATCTTTTTATTTGTAATACTAATGTTATTCAAACAAAAGATTATATTGATAACAATATAATTATCCAAGACTTAGGTTCTTATCTAGTTACTAAACTAATTGATCCACAACCAGAAGATACAATTTTAGATTTATGTGCTGCTCCAGGAAATAAAACCATGCATATGTATAAATATTGTCAAAACATATATGCTAATGAAATTAATCCTAGTAGATTTAACTTAATGAACGAAAACTTTTTATCTCGAAGCATGAAGATTAATACTAGTAATCTTGATGCAACTAATACTGATAGTATACTAGAAAACTTTAAAGATGTTAAGTTTAATAAAATATTAATTGATGTACCTTGTTCTGGTTTAGGGGTTATAAACTCTAAACCTGAAATCAAGTACAATATTACTAATCAAACTATTGATGATGTTATCAAAATACAAAGAAAGATAATTGATAGTAGTATTAAACTACTAGATATTAATGGATATCTTCTTTATTCTACTTGTAGTATAAACAAAGATGAAAACGAAGAAAACATTAAGTATATTTTAGATAACTATGATTTTGAAGTCGTTACTTCAAAATTACTAGATAACATCATTAAACCATCAAACCTTGGTTATACACTTTTACCTAATCAATATAATTCAGATGGATTCTTTATGTGTTTACTTAAAAAGAAAGGTGAATAATGATTATATTTAGTCCTGCTAAAACGATGAACTTAGATGATCTTACTAATAAGAAACCAACATATAAGTTTAAAGAACAAACTAATAACTTACTTGATATTATTAGTAATATGGATAAAGATACTCTTGCTACCTTTTTAAAAATTAAAGGTAATACTCTTGATTTAACTTTTGATTTTTATCAAAATTTAAATCAAACTAAAGAAGCTATCAAGTTATATGATGGTGTGAGTTTTAAACAAATAACAAGTTATAATAAAGAATACATTAAAGATAATATCTTTATTATGTCTGCTTTATATGGGATGGTTAATGGTTGTGATTATATCTATCCATATCGATTAGATTTTTTATATAAAAATATAATCGATATCAATTTATATAAATATTGGCATGATTGCGTTAATGAACAAATTAATAAACTTAATCCTGATTACATACTTAATCTAGCTAGTAATGAGTTTTTTAAAATGTTAGATCAAAAACTCATTACTAGTGATATCTATAATCTAGAAGTAATTAGTGATAAAAAACCTAGCAGTGTTTTAATGAAGCAAATTAGAGGTGATATTCTAAATTATAGTATTGAGTATACAATAACTAAGATTAAAGATTATAATAAATTAAGTACTGATATTATTAAGAATGTTGAAGTGGATACTAACAACTTAATACTTAAAGTATATGTCAAATAAAAACTGGAATCATTTGATTCCAGTTTCTTTATGCTTGTGGTGTTAATTCTTCAATAACACGACGTTCTTGTTCATATTCTTCTAAGTTAGGTGTTACATATCCAGTGTGAGTGAAAGTGTTCATTACCTCTAAACCTTGTGGTGTATCTTTTAAATTAATAAAGATTTCTCTTAAATCTTGATTTAATTTATCACTTAAATCTTTTGAATTTTGACTAACACTAATTGTGTCATAAGGAATTAAACTACTAACTCCTATTACATTAGTTTCCTCCCAGATACTTCCTTGCCAAGAATCCTGGTAGTCATATCTAAAGTCACCATAACCAACACTAATATCACATACTTGTGATTTTAGTGAGTTGACACTATCACCATATCCTTTAATTCTAACCGTATTTTCTAAATCTTGAATTTCTTTATTATAATTATCTTTTAACCATAATGAAGGATATAGATATCCTGAACTACTTGTAGGAGATGATGTACACCAAGTAGCACTATTTAAATCTTCCCAAGTTAATTCTTGGTTATTATTTATTTTATTAGCTAGTTCTTGACCTTTGCTACTAGGTCCTGCTACAATAATAGATTGATAACTACTAGCACCATCACCTGTAATGGTTGTTGGTTTGTTTTCATTCCATACTTTAGGATCTTCACTATTAATACTTACACTAGGGTGTAATGCTGCAAGTAGTACTTCTACTCCTTCTGGTTGGTACTTAATATAAGTACCAGCCGGAATAAATCCTACATCAACACTTCCACTAGCTAGTGCTTCACCAACCACTTCATAACTATCACCAACACTTAGATTAATAGCTTCAATGTTATAACCACGGTTAGTTAATTCATTTGTTAATATTGCTTTTAATGGTTCTACTCCTTTTGTAATATCTTCAGGATTCTTACTAGGGGCAAACATAATATCTAAGGTAATTTTATCATTGTTATTATTACATCCAGATATTACACCTACTACTAAAAAGCACATTAAAAACTTGATTAATTTCATTATTACTCCATAATACTAGAAAAATCATGTTCAATTACTTCTTTAATAATAAATTCGTTATTATCAAATTCTAGTTTAACAATTGCACAATTACCTAATCTTCTTGGCACTTCACAATCAGCATTACATACTTGTAAAAATAATCTAATAACACAAGTATGAGCAACACATAAAGATGTATTACCTTCTTGTGTTTGCTCAATAATACTATTAATTGCATTAGAGAATCTATCTAATACTTGGCTTTGAGCCTCACCATTAAACGGTACTAATCTTTCTTCATATGGAAATCCACAAGGAAATAATTTTTGACTCTCTCCTTCAAGTAAACCAAATCCCCATTCCATTAATCCATCATCACAAGTTAATTCTACATCTTGTAAATTAGTTACTAATTTTAATGTATCTATTGCTCTTTTAAGGGGAGAAGCAAAAAATTGATCTATTTTAATATTATTATTTGTAAAATATTGTCCTGCTATTTTTGCTTGATTAATACCTAACTTTGTTAGAGGAGCATCACATTGTCCTTGTAGTAACATTTTTTGATTAAAAATTGTTTCACCATGACGCATTAAATATAATGTTTTCATACTATACCAATCTCTTTCTTATTTTTGTACTTACATAATCAATAATTAAGAATATAATTATCATTACATACATTATCATGGCAAATTTAGACCAGTTGTTAGCACTTATCGCATTATTAATCTCAGTACCAATCCCACCAGCACCAATTATACCAATGATTGTTGAGTTTTTAATGTTAATATCAAAACGATAAATTATAGTTGAAATAAAATTAGATAATAACTGTGGAAATAATATGTATCGACATTTATGCCATAAATTAAGACCTATACTTTCTCCGCTTTCTAAAAGTCCTGCTTCTACTTCTTCAATCGCTTCAATAAACATTTTAGATAACATCCCGATTGAAGTTACTGCGATTGTTAAAACACCACAAAAAGCTCCAGGTCCAACAATTTTAATAAATACAATCGCAAATACTAGAAATGGAATCGTACGAATAAAAGTAACAATACCAGTTGCAATATTACTTACTACTTTATTAGTAACATTATAACTTGCTAAAAACGATAAGGGTAGAGCAATAAGTGCACCTATTATTGTCCCTAAAAATGATATCGCTATCGTTTGTAATACTAAGAAGATTAATCCTGCACTTGATGTATCTAATAAGAAATCAAAGTCAGGATTAATAAACCCTTTAACTATTAAGTTAATTACTGGTAATGGATTAGTCTTAATTTGTTCAAATCCAATATCATACATACAAAAAGCAAGAGCAGCTATTAATAATACAATATAAATTATATTAGTTACTTTAAATTTAGGAGCACTATTTAACTTATCTATTACATTACTCATTATGATAACCTCTTTCTAATATTTTTAGTAACAAAATCAATTACAAAGATAATAATAAATAATTCTATTAAGATTAATCCACCTAAATAAGTATTAACTCCATATAGTGCATCATTTAACATCATTCCAATTCCAGCACCACCAACTAAACCAATAATAGATGATGTACGAACATTCATATCAAAGATATATAATGATGTTGATAAATAAAATAATTTAATTTGAGGAATAATAGTATATCTGATAGCTTGAATCTTACTACACCCTAGTGCTAGCGCTGATTCAAAGCTAGATAAATTAAGTGTTTCTACATATTCATATACCATTTTAATGGCAATTAAGAATGTAGTAATAAAGATTGCTATTGTCGCTGAAAATGGTGTAGCTCCTAAAAGTATTTTACAAACCATAGCAATTACAATTATTGGAATTGTTCTAAATACATTTAATACGTTTCTAACAATCCATACAAATGGATTGTTAAACAAGTTAATAGAACAATATAAACTAACTGGAAAAGCAAATACCATTCCAAAGATTGTACCAACTACTGCCATTGATAGTGTTTGTAACATTTCTGGCTGAATCTTAATTAATCCATTAACTACTTTTTCAGGATTGCTAAAATCAAATACTTTAGCAATATAACTTCCACCTTTTTCTAAATTATCAATTAATAAGAATATATCAAAATTAGTAATATTCATAGCTAAAATTACTAATAGAATACATACTACTATATAAACCCAGATGAAACTTTTAGGTTTTTCTACACTCTTACCATTATTTAAAACAATCTTACTCATCTTTACTACCTATCTCTTGTTCGTAACGATCACCATAAATTGTTTTAAGTACATTTTCATTAACACTACTAGCATCCCCATCAAAGACTACCTTACCTTCTTTGATTCCAATTACACGTTTAGCATATTTTAGTGCTAAATCAACATGGTGAATGTTAATTAGCACTGAAATATTATATTCTTCATTAATACGTTTAAAATCTTGCATTACTTGATTAGCACTAACAGGATCTAGTGCTGCTACGGGTTCATCTGCTAAGATAATCTCAGGATCTTGACATAAAGTACGAGCAAGTGCTACACGTTGTTGTTGTCCTCCTGATAATTGATCAGCACGCATATAAGCTTTATCTAAGATATTTACTTTATCTAATGCTTCTAATGCTTTAATTTTATCTTCTTTAGAAAATAACCCAAGTAATGATTTATACCAAGGCATTTGTGGTACTTTAGCAATTAATACATTATTTAATACACTAGTTCTACTAACCAAGTTATAAGATTGGAAAATCATTCCAATATTTTTTCTAAAGTTACGTAACTGCTTACCTTTTAATTTACTAACATCTTGATCATTTACTACTAACTCACCACTATTAGTATCAATCATTTTATTAATTGTTCTAATAAGTGTTGATTTACCAGCACCACTAAGACCAATAATGGCTACAAATTCACCTTGGTCAATATCTAAATTAATATCATCTAATGCTTTTTGATTACTATTATTATATACTTTATCTACATGTTTAAAACTAATCATCTTACCTCTCATAATAAACAAGATAAAATGAATTCCATTTTATCTTGTTTTTAAATAATTATGAATTATTATTCACTTAATTCTTGAACTTTACGTTCAGCATCAAAATCTTCTGGTTTAACTTCTACATAACCAGTGTGATTATAAATTTTCATTACTTCTTTACCTGTTTCACTATTTGGCATTTCGCTAAACGTAGTAATTAATGCTTTTTGTAATTCATCACTCATGTTTTTAGATGTAGTAGATACACTAATTGTATCGTTTATTATTGGTCCAGAAACACCAATAACATTTGTATCAGCCCAAATGTCACCTTCCCAATTTTTAGCTTCATCTATACGCATATCAGCAAATCCTACACTAATATCACAAACTTGAGTTTGTAATGAATTCATAGCATCACTGTACCCCTTAGTTCTTGTAGTATTTTCTAAATCAGTAATTGTTTTATCATAGTTTTCTTTTAACCATAATGATGGATATAAATATCCTGAACTACTAGTAGGACCTGAAGTACACCAAGTCGCTTCGTTTAACTCTTCCCAAGTTGGTTTTTCACCATTATTTACTTTTTCACCTAACGCTTTACCTTTTTCACTAGGTCCAGCAATAATTAATGAATTATAAAAATCAACTTGTTCTTCAGTTTCTTGAGTTGGTTTGTTTTCATTCCATACCTTAGCGTCTTTACTGTTAATACTTAATCCATTACGTGTTGCAGCCATTAAAGGTTTAACACCTTCATTTTCATATTTAACATATGTTCCTGCAGGAATAAAACCTACATCAACACTTCCTGAAGCTAATGCTTCACCTACTACCTCATAACTATCCCCAGTTGTTACGTTAACTGTGTTAACATTAAACCCTTGGTTAGTTAATGATTCCTTAATTAAGTTAGCCATCGGCTCACTTGCTTTTTGGATATCGTCTGGGTTTTTACTAGGCACAAACATAACGTTTAGTGTATCAATAGTTTTAGGATCTGTGTTTTCACTGCTACCACATCCACTAATACCAAGTACTACTAAAAGTGCCATCATCATTGATAATAATTTCTTCATGTACTCCCCTAATTTTTATTTCAATTCTATAATATCATAAAATTAATTGTTTTATAATTATTTATATTAATTATTTTAAATTATAGTATAATATTATATATATATGGAGGAAAAATGAAGAATTTAACTATGCCTTATGTTATCGAATCCACGCCAGGTGGTGAGAGAACATATGATATTTATTCTCGCCTTTTAAAAGATAGAATTATCTTTTTAAATGGCGAAATAAATGATGAAAGTGCAAATATTATTATTGGTCAATTACTATTTTTAGCTAGTGAAGATCCACAAAAAGATATTAAAATGTATATTAACTCACCAGGAGGTAGTGTAACAGCAGGATTTGCTATTTATGATACAATGCAACACATTCCATGTGATGTACAAACTATCGCTATTGGTATGGCTGCTAGTATGGCTGCATTCTTGCTTTCTAGCGGTGCACCTAAAAAACGTTATGCTCTACCTAATACAGAAGTAATGATTCACCAACCATTAGGTGGTGCTAGTGGACAAGTAACTGAAATTGAAATCAGTTATAATCGTATTAAAGAGATGCAATCTCGTTTATACAAAATCATGGCTAAAAACTGTGGCAAAACTGTTAAACAAATTACACAAGATTGTGATCGTGATAACTTTATGTTGGCTAAAGACGCTAAAAAATATGGTTTAATTGATAATGTATTATAATATATAAAAAGTCTAGAACTTAATGTTCTAGACTTTTTACTATAAATTGAATTTCTCTAACAACTGATTTACTATTTTGTCTGTTCTTTCTCTTACTTGTTCTTCGCCAAATACTTCTAGAGTTCCATATTCATCATATACTTCTTTAGTAACAAAAAAATCTCCTGTTTTGTATGTTGTTCTTTTTTTAATAAAGTTCTTTTTACCATCTCCACCGTTTGGTGTCTTAGTTAATATTGTCATATTTCCTATCTTGTTTATCCAATCATTAAAATTAGGAAACTTGTCAATCATATCTGGAGACGGTGTTCTGTCAAAAATATGTTCTAGCTCATAATTTTTTCCAAAGATAATGTTTGTATTTTCGTTTATATAGTTATATAGACCCAATATTAATTTACCTTCATTATTATCTATTTTATTACAGTAATAGTATACATGTTTTGATTCTTCTTGAAATATTGATTCGCTATTCAATAGTTCCATTAAATCATCTGAAGAAGTATCTCCACATTCATATATATCATTTGTAATTCTATTAAATTTAAAGGATTTAACTTTATCTCCTCTTAATAAAACTCTCAATACTTTAGCTACTAAAACCTCTATTATTCGAACATTCTTCTCATTAGTTTTTTCAAAAGAAAAAATAACTGCTAGTAACGGAATTATCTCTGATTGACAAGAAATCAACCAATTGACATAATCCCTACATTCTTCACATACATAATTCTTTTTAATTTTGTTAATTTGATCAAACCATCTAGTTATCTCTTCAAACTCTTTCTGCAATTCATCGATTCCAAATGAATTACCATATTCTTTATTAATATATTTTTTATAGATATATGAAATAGATTCCTTTTTGTTACCTTTTTCATCGATTGCAGCCAATTTTCCTGTTTTAATTACAAGATAATATCTAAAAAGTGCATCAACTTCTTTATAATTAATACCATCCAAGTAATTATTTAAATTCTCGGCAATTGATGAATTCATAGTCTCTCTATTAAATAAAATCGTTTTGATAAGTTCAAACTCTCGAAGATTAACTCCTGTCGTGTTTATAGAATTATAAAGAACGTTTGCGTCAAATTTATTGCCCGGAAGAATAACAACGTTTAATTTTAAATTATTAATTTGTTCCTTTACTTTTCCTTTTCCAATTTCATTAATTTGTTTTAATATAAAATTAAAAATAGTTAACTGGTTATAATCACTTGTTGAGAACTTAGCTCCCTGCTTCAAGTCCCTAAAAGCTTTTATGTTTTCTTTGAACCCCGGAATGAAATCTATTTGTTTTTCTTCAACTAAATCTAATGCGTATAATAATAAACCTAACGTTGTTAGTCTTTGTTGCCCATCTATAATCATTTGATCCATTATTATTATTTCACCTAGATAGTGTTCTTTGTTTGTATCACTTAAAGATTCTATATCTTCGAATAATTTTTCAATTTGAGGTTTATTCCATACGTATCCTCTTTGGAATATAGGTACATAAATTTGTCCTTTTTCTTCGAAAAAATCTTTTACTTTGTAAATGTTACAGTTTACATCACTAACAATATTCTTACATTCCTCTACATTATGATCTTCGAAAACGATATTATCCATCAAAGAAACAACAATTTCATCATTTTCTGTTTTCTCAAATTCTAATCTTGTCGGTGATAATCTTCCGCCATCTTCTCTTTTTTTGAGAGTCTCTCTGATTTCTTGACCATAATTTATCTTAATGCGATTACCTTTTTTATCTTTATCATTAACTATACTTATAGTTATTAAAGTTTTCTTTCCTTCAAATATAACTTCAATTTCTTGCTTTTTAAAATCATAAGTAGAGTTTTCTTCATTATATTCATATTTATTAATACCAAAGAAAGATAATACTTCTTCTCTCTCATCTTTTTTCAAATATATCGCAGATTGTTTAATAATAGTGTCGTCTAATGTTTTAGAAAATCTCTCTCCTGTTACGTAATCGTATTTCATTCTTCCTCCATACTTATCAACAAGAATATTGCTTCCAATACATTTACAACAATTGAATTACCTGCTTGTTGATATAATTTTTCTTTTCTTATGTTTTTACTTTTTGCTTTAGAGAAATCTTGTGTTGAAAATCCCATCAACATATAACATTCTCTAGGTGTTAAGAACCTTGCTTTTAATTTACCTTTTATACCACTATCAAAATATTTCATACCTGCATTCGGATGCCTATCTTGTTTAGTAGTAATGGTTCTTACTTGTTTTAAATTTTCATCTTCTAGTTTGTGATTACTTTCTCTCATTCTTCTTCTAGAAGGGGTGTCGTTTGGTGTTGACTCAATCAACTCATCTTTGTATTTTTCACTAGATTTAAAAATACTTTTTAAAGTTAGATTCTTCTTTTTATTTTTTTTACAGTACTCTTTATAGTAATTAATTACATCTTCTTGAGTATAATGATTTTTACCATTTAATATTGATAAACAAAAATATCTTTTCCGTCCTTGCGGTATACCAAAATCACTGGCATCTAAAATAAACTCATTATGGGTATATCCTTTAGATGTTAAGAACTCTAACCACTTATCTAATTCGGGAGAGTTCTTTTGTGATTTGATGGCAGGGACATTTTCTAGTAGTAAGTATTTAGGTAATCTATTTTCTTTATCTAAACCTTTTATTATTCTTTCAATTTCCCATAAAAGTCCACTTCTAGTACCACTACCTTTTACCATTCCTTTACCTCTACCCATTGAGGCAATAGATAAATCTTGGCAAGGAAAAGAATATGTAAGTAAATCAATATCTGGTATTTCATTGCTTTTTATCTCGGTTATTGAACCCAAATTATTTAATGCCTTACAAGCATTAAACAATTCTTCTTTTCTACTTTCGGGGAGTCTATTTATATTAGTTGGACTTTTACCATTAGATGAAAAAGTATATTTATTATAATCAATAGCATTATCGTAATCTACATTAGCACCATGAATAGCGTTATAAGCAATGATAGCATCAATATCCCATTCACTAATAGCAACTACTTCATAATCAATAATACCTTTTTCTTTTAAATTACTTAGAGCCTTATGTTGAGCTCCAATCCCAGCAAACGTTTCAAATACTCTTAACTTCTTCATAAAAAAAGAGCAAAAATGGTGTTAGTCACCACTTTTGCTTTCTAAATATATTTTATTAAAATTAAAAACTGAAACGCCCTCTGAGCTTAATTTTCTATATATATATATATATATATATTAC
>X31_Chicken__coassemble_35_pt1 | contig 10691 bp, 8 predicted proteins | sample X31_Chicken__metabat2_low_PE_001 | metagenome-assembled genome bin X31_Chicken | reverse complement strand
AGAATACAAAAACAATTATAGACATTGTGTCTAAAAAATCGTTACCCCTCCAGTTTTAATTCGTAAGTGTAGATAGGTTTATTTCTAATTTTTTTAAAATTAATAATTTCTATATCACTTTCTTGATTAATAAGATTAATTGCTGGTTTTAAAACCTGAGTATAAAAGTCTCTAAAATATGAAAACCTATATTCACAATTAAAAATATTTTCTAATTCACTAACGCTAAATTCCATATCTTTATTATCAAGTATAGCTAAATAAAATTTTATTACATCTTTATCCTTTATTTTATCAAACACACTAAAATCAAAACTTATTTTTTCCTTTCTAGCATCTTTACTAAAATGTGTATTAAATATATAATGAATATTATAATTATCATCAATATCAATCATCGAAAATACTGTAGTTCTTTTTGTGCCACGACAAATTGTAATATAAGATAAAGTATCAATTATACTTCTTAATGTATAAGTTACATTCTTTTCGTCCTCTAACATTTTAGCTAATTCTAAAAGCGGAAAATCCCCTTCTAATTTCCCATCATCAACATACTGATTATAAATCCCGACAACAACGATAATAGCCTCTTTAATGTTATCATTAATAATTACTCTCATAATCATACCAAATATCACTTATTATGTAAAATTATTTATTTCTATATTCTTTACTAGCTTTAATAAGACCTACAAATAAAGGGTTTGGGTCTGTTAATTTTGAACTTAATTCAGGATGATATTGAGATGCTATAAAGAAGTCGTTATTAGGATATTCAACAACTTCTACTAAATCCCTTTCAGGATTAATCCCACTAAACACTAATCCATTTTTTGATAATATATCACGATACTGATTATTAAATTCATAACGGTGTCTATGACGTTCTTTAATGATATCTTGATTATATACACTTTTAGCTAAACTACCATCTAACAACTTACACTCATAGTTACCAAGTCTTAGTGTTCCACCTAATTGTTCTAAGTTTTGATCTTCCATAATATCAATTAATTTATTACTAGCTTCAGGATTAAACTCACCATGCGCTACATCTAGATTGCATACATTCATAGCAAACTCTAAACAAGCAAGTTGCATCCCTAGACATATACCTAAGAATGGAACATTGTTAGTTCGAGCATAAGTAATAGCTTTAATCTTACCATCAATTCCACTATTACCAAATCCACCAGCGACAATAATCCCATCATATTTATCTAAATCATAATTGTCATCAATCTCATTACTATCAATTAAATCAATATTTACTTTTACTAAATTAACAATACCGGCGTGTTTAATTGCTTCAATAACTGATAGATATGCGTCTTCTAATTGTGTGTATTTACCTACAATCGCAATATTAACTTCACCATCACTATTTTCCATTTTATCAATTACATCACGTAATTGTTCATGATTACAACCATTTAGCTCTAGATCAAAATATTTAGCAATAATTTGATCTACATTTTGTTCTTTTAATAAAAGAGGAATTTTATATACACTATCACAATCAACACTTTCAACTACACTATCATGATCCACATTACATAAATTAGCAATCTTATCTTTAGCAGCTTTATTTAGTGGTATCTCATTTCTAGTCACAATCATATTAGGTCTAATCCCTAAACCTTGTAACTCTCTTACTGAGTGTTGTACAGGTTTAGTCTTAAGTTCTTTACTACTACGTAAGTAAGGAACGTAAGCACCATGAATAACAAAAGTATCAGCTTCATTTTGTAATTGTCTAATTGCTTCTAAGAATGGTAATGATTCAATATCTCCAACTGTTCCACCAAGTTCGACAAATAAAACATCATAACCAACAGCATTATCTAAAATTAATCTTTTAATTTCATTAGTAACGTGAGGTATTACTTGTACTGTTTTACCTAAGTATTTACCTTGACGTTCATTATTTAAAATATTTTGATAAATTTGTCCAGAAGACACACTACTTTTTTTAGATAACTCCTGTGATAAAAAACGTTCATAATGACCTAAGTCTAAATCTGTTTCTCCCCCATCAAAGGTTACGAAAACTTCACCATGTTCTATTGGTGACATTGTTCCAGGATCAACATTTAAATATGGATCTAATTTCATCATGTTTACATTGATTCCTTGATCTTTTAATAAACGAGCAATACTACTAGAAATAATTCCTTTCCCTAGACTAGATATTACTCCTCCAGTAATAATAACAATTTTACTCATAATTATTTTCCTTCCAAGTATTATAACTAATATACAACATTATAAACGTTTTTACATCAATTTCTTCAGCTCTTGTATTTGTTGTTAGATTGTTACTAACTACAAAGTTAGTAATTAATTCTTTACTAATCCCAGTAGCATTAGCTAAAGAATTAATTAATGTCTTTCTTTTAAGACTAAAACAATCTATCAAGAAATCTGAAAAGTTTTCTAAATTATCTATTTCATTTTCTTTTCTTCTTAAACTAATTATAGCACTATCAACTTTAGGTATCGGTTTAAAATATTTTTTATCAACAATAAATTCAATATTACATTCATTTAATGCCTGACAATAAACAGATAGAGAACCATATTTTTTGTTATGGTTCGGTGCACATATTCTTTGTGCTACTTCTTTTTGAACCATTAAATAACTACAACTAACTTGATGATACTCTTCTATTAACTTAGTTATAATTGGTGTAGTAATATAATATGGAATATTAGCAACAACTATTAAATTAGCATCTTTATCAAAGTTATTATATAGTTCATCAGGATTTAGTTTTAAGAAATCCTGATGAACTAATTTAAAGTTATCATAACTTCCAAATTTATCTGTAAGTATTGGAATTAGATCGTTATCTAATTCCACGCTAACTACAGGTAAGTTTGTTTCTAGCAAACCTTGAGTTAGTGCTCCTATTCCAGGTCCTATTTCAATAATCCCATCAACATTATTAAAATCAATACAATCAATAATTCCATCAATTATATTAATATCATTTATAAAATTTTGACCTAAACTTTTTTTAAGCTTATGCTTACTATTTTTTATCGCTTGATTACTCGCTTGGTTGTCCATCGATTATTAACTTGCTCCCATTATATTTTCTAATTTGTTTTTGGTATAAGAATTCTTCATTATAGAATGGTGATTTTTTTCTTATTTCTTTATCTAGTTTTTCAAGACCAAACTCTTCTGCTAAAGTTTTTGTTTCACTAAATAAGTTTGTTCCTAAACCTAATCTATCTCCTTCAATGTCATAACCTAAAGCACCTAGTATTGTTGGCATATAATCCATTGTAGTAAACGTTCTACTAGTTTCTATAACTTTATCATTTGTTGGTTGTGCATTAATAAATGCATTATAAATTCTTCTAGCTTCCTTAGGTTCATTAGGATTATATCCTCTTTCATACTCCTTAGAGAATGTTTGGTTATTCATTGTAGTATGATCCCCTGTTAATACAATAGTAGTATCTTCATACCAATCTTGTTCTTCACACCACTTAACGAAGTCAGTTATCATTTGATCATTGTAGATAAGACTATCATAATAATGAACTCCTGTAATTTCTGGATTTTCTTCATCATAGTAGCCATAAGGTGCATGGGTATCAGAAGTTAAAAGTGTTAAATTAAATGGTTGATCAGTTGATGATAGAATATCTAGTTCTTCTCTTGCATAGTCAAATACTTTTTGATCTTCCATTCCCCAGTTTAAATTGTAATCTTGTGGAATAAAACCATTTTCTTTTAATTTATCTAAATCGATAATTTCATAATTACCGTGGTTTTTCATTAACGCATCTCTTCCACCAAAATTAGCTTGACTTCCTAATAAAAATACATTTTTATACCCCGCTGCTTCTAAAATGTTACCTAATCCAATAGCACCATTCATAAAGTTTCCTTCTTGTCCATAGCTATTGATATCCTCTAGCATCCCATTAATTTTTAATGGTAATCCTAATTCAGTTGCCGTCATCCCTCCAGAAGTCCAAGATGTTCCTTCTACGCACGCAGCACCACCAATACGATTAGGATCTGCTTTATCGGAAAAACTATAATTATCTTTAGCAAGAGAAGTTAAACCATTAATTAAATTATCATCTAACAATCCACCATCTTCTTTACTTGCAAAACTACTTTCCATACTTTCCATATAAATATGAATCATATTTCTTTTCCCACCATTTAAAGTTATTTCAACATCATTTGGTGAAACATATTCTTCTTCAATAAAACTTGATTCTGAATTTGTATAAACAATATAATCAATTAATTTTATTTGCTTGTTCATAAAAACAAGAGAAAATATAAGTAATACACATGATAACACTAAAAAGCAACGATTAAATTTTTTTGAAGATATACTAAGTTTACCAAAACAAACCGTTTTATCACCTGTTAATAATGTGATAATTATAATTGATATAACGACCCCGTTTAATAAAGGATTGATGATTACACGCATAAACTCATCTTTACTTGCTCCTTCTACAGGAGCAAGTAAGTTAAACATAATTTGCTGTGCTGTTGCTCCACCAAAAGTATTTTTAATATATGATAGAGTCATTATAATGACAAGAGATAGTATTAAAAACACACCAGTTAGAATTATAAATTTTCTCTTATCTTTTTCTCCACAAGCAAATTGAATATATTTTTTAATTAATACTGTTACTGCTACAAAAACACCATTAATTAATATTAAACTAATAATAACAAATATCAATCTATTTTGGACAACCTGAAGTAATTCAGGAATAGAACTTACTAATCCTACTACTCCTAGCCAACGAATTAGTAAGTAGGTAATACATATGTTTAATATTATATATTTACTTTTTTTCTCAATTTTTAGGTTAAATAAATTGTATTTATCAAATAAATATAACTCAACTACTGGAAGTAAAATAACAACAACAATACAAGTATTAAACTAATCATCATATCCTCCTATTTAATTAAACTATATAACAACTTAACTTCTTTTGGTTTAATAACACGATAAGCACCAGGTGCTAATGCTTCTTGATCTAAATCAAAGATTGCATATCCTGTTCGCTTTAAAGTAACCACCTTACAACCAATAGCTTCTATCATTTTTCTTACCTGTTGATTTTTACCTTCACTAATAATTAATTCAAGTCTTCCAACCTTATTTTTTTTATCAAAACTTATTAATTTTACTTTAGCTCTTTTTGTAGTATATCCACCAATATCAACACCATATCTTAATTGTTTTAATTTATCTTCATTAAATTCTCCACTAAATTTAACACGATATCTTTTTTCCACTTGATGGCGTGGATGCATTAGTCCGTTAGCAAGCTCACCATCATTAGTTAAAACTAATAATCCTGTTGTATAATAATCTAGTCTTCCGACTGGATAAATCTTATCACTTTCATGAATCAAATCAACTACTGTAGTGCGACCACGATCATCACTTCTACTACTAACCGTTTTAATAGGTTTATTAAGTAAATAATATACTTTTTCATGGTGATAAATTACTTGTCCATCAACAATAATCTCATCACTATTACTTACTTTAGTACCTAGTTCTGTTACAACTTGATCATTAACTATTACTTTACCTTTAGCTATTAATTCTTCTGCTTTTCTTCTAGAAATATCAGAATTATTAGCTATAACTTTTTGTAAACGTTCTAAATTATTCTCCATCTATTTCATCTTCTTCCATATTATTTAATTCTTCTTCACTCTTAGGTATAATTAAATCATTAACTTCTATACTATCAATTTCACTAAAATCATGTTCTTCCATTTCTTTAATAAAATTATCATCAGATAATAATCTTTTTCTAATCGCTTTAAAGTCATCTTCATCACTAAATAAATCACTACTATCAATACTAGTATCAATGCTAAAGCTTGATAGTGGCGGTAATTCTTCTAGGGAATTAATTCCTAAGAAATCTAAGAACTCTGAAGTAGTACCGTATAAATTAGGTTTACCTACTTCATCACTTTTTCCCACAACCTTAATTAAATCACGATTAATTAAAGTTTTAAAGTGGTGTGATGTCATCACTCCACGCGTCTCTTCAACCATAAATCGTGTAACGGGTTGGTTGTAGGCTATAATTGCTAATGTTTCTAATGCTGAAGTACTAAGTCGATCATTATGTTCCATATTAGCATATTGTTGATAGTATTCATAATTATCTTTAGTTGTAACTAATTTATAATTTTTTGCAGTTTCAATAATCGTAATCGCACTATTAGTATCAAGATATCTTTGTTTTAAACTTTCTATTCCTTTAACTATTTCATCCTCACTTAAATTAAGAATCATAATTAATTCACCAATAGTAATACCTTTATCTCCACTTAAAAATAATAAACCTTCCATTGCTTGTATTTTATTATTCATTATTTACTCCTGGATTAATAGTTATAATTAATTGTTCACTTACTTCTACCTCAATATAACCTAATTTCAAACTCTCAAGTATTGCTAAAAACAAAGTTATAAATTGATGTTTATTTAATGTTTTAACTACTTCATCAAAACTAAAAGGTTCTGTTAATGTTTTTAGATGATTCATATAATCTTCCACATTAAGTTCTTTAACACTAATCTCTTTTTCTTCAGTTTTTTCTTGATAATGACGTAAGTAATTTTTAGTAGCTATATAAAATTTATCCACATCAAAATTAGATTTAAAATTATCATCACGATATTCCATCATCTTATCTTGAGGACGAGTTAAAAAGTTACTACGATTATCAATTAAATGATTAAAATCTCCTACTATTTCTTTATACTTTTTATACTCTAGCAATCTTCTAATCATCTCTTGACGATCCACTGCTAATTCTTCTTCCTCTAATTCAAGTTCCAAATTAGCATTATAATTTAGTATTGATACTGATTTTAATCGTAGTAACTCCGCAGCCATTTCCAGATATCCACTTCTTATATCTAAACCTTGCTCCTGTACTTTTTGTATAAAATCAATATATTGATCAATTAGTAAATCTAGTGATATTTCAGTTATTTCAATTTCATGTTGTTTAGCTAGTTGTAATAACAAATCAAAAGGACCACTAAACCCTTCAACACTAAACTGATATTCATTATTATTTTCCATATATTAATCTACCTTTTCAAAGTCAATATTATTTTCAATCCAATCACGACGTTTAGCTACATCATCACCCATTAATGTTGTAACATCTCTTTCAGCACTTACAATATCATCAATTTTAAGTCTAATTAATTGACGACGTTTAGGGTCCATAGTTGTTTCCCAAAGTTGTGTTGCATCCATTTCTCCTAAACCTTTGTAACGTTGAATGAAATATTTCTTTTTCATTTTCTTGGTAATTTTATTTAACTCTTCATCAGTCCAAGCATAATGTATTTCTTTATTATCATTTGTTGCAACTTTATAAAGAGGTGGTTGGGCTATATATACATGTCCTTCTTCAATTAATGGTCTCATGTATCTATAGAAGAATGTTAGAAGAAGAATTTGAATATGACTACCATCAGTGTCGGCATCGGTCATAATTACAACTTTATCATATTTTAAATTACTAATATCAAATTCAGAACCCATACCAGCACCTAAAATATTAACTATTGTTGATAACTCTTCATTTTTATAAATATCTTCAATCTTAGCTTTTTCTGCATTAACAACCTTACCTCGAAGTGGTAATATTGCTTGGTACTTACGGTTTCTTCCTTGTTTAGCGCTACCTCCGGCACTATCACCCTCTACTAAGAATAATTCTCTTTCACTAACTTTTTTAGTTTGTGCCGGAGTTAATTTACCACTAAGAAGTAACTCTTGTTTATTTTTACCTTTTCTAATCTCACTTCTAGCTTTTTTAGCGGCAAGTCTTGCATTTCGAGAAGTAATAGCTTTATTAATTATTTTAGTTGTTTCGTTTTTATTTTGATCAAAATATAAACCAAGTTTTGAAATAACTAAATTTTCAACTACTCCCTTAGCTTCAGGAGTACCTAATTTAGATTTAGTTTGTCCTTCAAACTGTAATAAGTTTTCCGGAACTTTAATACTTATAATACACATTAACCCTTCACGTACATCAGCACCTTCAAAGTTTTTATCTTTAGCCTTAAGTAAGTTATTTTTTCTAGCATATTCATTAATTGTTTTAGTAAGTCCTGATTTAAAACCTGATTCATGACTACCACCATCTTTAGTACGAACATTATTAACAAAGGAAATAATATCTTCAGTATAAGTATCATTATACTCTAAACCAATCTCTACTTGGATTTCACTTTCATTATCTTCAATAATAATTGGTTTAGTAATATGTTTTTTATCAGCAGTTAAATAATTTAAGAATTCTTTAATCCCATCTTGATATAAATATTCTTCTTTAGTATCTGTTCTTTTATCTTCTAATACAATTTTAAGACCACTGTTTAAGAAGGCTGATTCTCTTAATCGCGTAGCAATTGTCTTAAAATTGTATTCTGTAGTATCAAAGATTTCTGGATCTGGATAAAATGTTACACTAGTTCCTGTTTCTTTAGTCTTTTTACCTTTAGTAAGTTTACTTGCTTTAGAACCACCATCACTAAATGTTTGTTCCCATATATAACCATCACGCCAAACTTTTAATTCTACTTTAGTACTTAAGGCATTAACAACACTAGCACCAACCCCGTGAAGTCCACCAGAAGTTTTATAACCATCTCCACCAAACTTACCACCAGCATGTAATTTTGTAAAAATTACTTGCGTTGTTGGTATTCCTGATTCGTGTTTATCAACCGGCATTCCTCGTCCATAATCACGAACAGTAATACTATTATTTTTGTTGATGGTAACATCAATTTCATCACCATAACCATTTAGTGCTTCATCAATAGAGTTATCAACAATTTCCCATACTAAATGGTGTAGACCACGATAATCAGTACTACCAATATACATTCCTGGTCTTTTACGTACTGCTTCCAATCCCTCTAATATCTTAATATTACTTCCATCGTATTTTGCCATTAACTCTCCTTAGTTTATATTACAAATATTACAGATTAATATTAACCTGCCTCTAATTCTTATACCTATATATTATAACTAAATTTATATATATTTTCATAAGTATTGATAGTTATGTATTGCTTAGAATCGATTTATAGTTTCAAGAGTAAATTACAAGTTTCATAAATTGGTAAAATATCATTAAAGAAGATATATAGGAAGAAAATTTACTCAATTAAAGAAACACGATAGAGACGTTATTCAAAGAATGGTTAACAATGGTAGTACAAAATCAGAAATAGCAAAAGCATTAGGAAAACACGAATCTACAATAAGTAGAGAATTAAATTTCAAGACTGTTTAAAGAAAAAAAATCGAACAAAACTAGTTTATACTAGTCTTGAAGCACAAACTAAAAGAGATGAGAAAAGACATAAATCAAGACATAAACGATTAACGAAGTGGGATTTAGAGTGGAGATATCGTAAATTTACTCTTGAAAAAATAGAAAAACGGTACTATTTACTTTTTGTGTAAACCTGCACATGTATAAAAATATAATTTGTTCTTAGTTTGGTTTATAAAATTTTATACAATACTGTATTTCATAAAAAAAAGGAAGTCTAAATAGACTTCCTTATAATAGAAGAATTATTTTCTTCTTCTTAATACAATTACAACTACACTACTAATTGCAATTGTTACGAACAACATCAACATGTTATTTTTAATACCAGTATGAGTTGCTTCTGGTTTTGTTGATTGATTAACAATTGGAGTTTGAACACTTGGTTGAGTTGGTGGTGTTGTATCTTTAATTACTGTGTAATTACGAGTAACACTTGCAACATTTCCACCTGCTCTAGTTTCTCCAACAAGTGTAAATGTAACAGGATATGTTCCTTCTTTTCCACTTGTTATACTATTCCAATCAGAATCACTTATGCTAACTTGTGGTACTACATTTTTATTATCATATTGTGCAACAGCATTCATTTCTTTAATCAATTCATCTTGATTTTTTAATGTTTTAGCATGAGTATCTGATACTGTAGTATTGTTAGCATTTATCCAACCACGACCATCTGGCGTAAATATTTCTCCGTTTGGTCCAACTACTGTTCCATCTGGGTTTACTACACTTCCATTAGGTGCATTAATTGTTCCATCTGGAGTTGTTACTGTTCCTCCATTTGGTAAGTTAATATCTCCATCTGGAGTGATTTGTGAACCTTCACCATCTACTATAACATCATCACCAGTGTTGATATCTCCATCAACTCCAGGGATTGTAATACTTCCATCTGGGTTTGGTTTTAATGTTGGTTTATCTCCCGTTGTATCATTATTATCTGGTACAGTAACTGTTCCATCCGGATGAACTATACTTCCACCTGGTACATCTGTTGGTTTTCCTGTTCCTTTATCTGGAGTCACACTTCCACCTTCACTTGGAATTGTGATACTTCCATCTGGATTTGGTGTTAATTGACCTGGTTTATTTGGTGCAACTACAACATCATCACCTGTTCCTGGTTTTAAGTCTGGACCTGGTACTGTAATTGTTCCATCTGGATTAATAATGTTTCCATTTGGATCAATGACTGTTCCATCTGGTTTTACTACACTTCCATTTGGTGCATTAATTGTTCCATCTGGAGTTGTTACTGTTCCTCCATTTGGTAAGTTAA
>X31_Chicken__coassemble_33_pt1 | contig 10732 bp, 9 predicted proteins | sample X31_Chicken__metabat2_low_PE_001 | metagenome-assembled genome bin X31_Chicken | reverse complement strand
ATGTAAAGATATTATCTTTAATTATATCTTTATAACTTTTACCTACTTCATCATTAAACTTATTAGTTTTACCTTCTTTAATTCTTATTTCTACTTCTTTATCACTTAGACCTGTTAAATTATTTTGTTTCATTTTTCCTCATTTACTTGATCAAAAGCATCTTGTGTCTTTGGTCCAATTTCTATTTCTTTTTGTTTTAAAAAGTTAACACAATGATTTAATACTTTTTTATAATGAGTATCTAAATCTTTTTCTACTAATCGCAAATATTCTACTTGACTAAAATTTCTATTAGGTTCGATTGTATCTGCTATATATAATATTTTACCAACATCACATAAATCTTTTTTACTTGTTGTATGATATTTAATTGCTTCAATTACATCTTGATTATTAAATTTAAATTCATCAACAATTTCATAACTAGCAACATATCCATGCCAAACGGCTGGAGCAGTTTCTAAGTAATCGTATTTATCTTCTTCTTTAATATCATTATATGTTAACTTATCTTGTTTGTTGTAATCATGCATCAGTCCTGCTATTTCACAAAGATAAGGATCAACACCATAATAGTATGCTAATCGTTTACAAGTATTACTTACTCCAATAATGTGGTTATATAATTTATCGTCTACTTTTTCTTTTAACTTCTTTTTTATGTAACTTATCATTATATTTATAAATAATAATACTTGTACCAATAATATAAACTATCTCACATTTTGTTTCTTTACTAATAGTATTAGCATATTCTTTTACAATCGTCTTATCACTATTATCTTCACGATTAACTTTAATTTTAATTAACTCAGTTGTATTAAACATTTCTTTAATATTATTAATTACAGCATCAGTTAATCCATTATGACCAATTTGAACTTTGGCTCTTAATTGTTGAGCTTGACTTCTTAACTCTTGTCTTTTCTTACTACCTAACATATATCTTCCTTAAATAAAGAATCAACTAATCGATATCCAACATTACTTGGAATTATTAATTTGAATTCAATATTTTTTTTATTATTAAATGTTACCCATCCAAGTCCATCAATAAGTAACATTTTATCTTTACTAATATTCAATGTAATTTCTTTAAAGTTATCAAATAAATCTTTTTCTTCGATACTTGGAATACTTAAAAATTGTGTAAATAAATGTTTTGACCTAATCTCTTCTTTTTTATCTGTTTTAAAACGATGAATATTGACATTATCACTTACAAAAACCGAACAAGAAACACGTTCACCTTTAACAAAGTCTAATTCAACAAGTGAAGAAATTAGGATTGAATTACCAACATTCATTTGATACGTTCTTTGTCTATATTCGTTTTTAGGAACTACTAATTTCAAACTATCTTTTTTTAATATGTTTTGAACGTTTAAATTATTTACAATACCTGGTGTATCAATAAATGTAATTCCATCAACTTCAACTTTAATTTCATCTAGTGTTGTTCCTGGATATGGTGATGAGATAATATTTGTTTCTTCATTTGGATATTTACTTTTAATTAAAGCATTAACTAAACTACTCTTACCAACATTAGCCATACCAATAATAGGTATCTCTTTTATTTTTTCTTCATGCAATGAATAAATAATTTCATCAATATTTAATTTTTTATAAGTAGAAACTAATAAAATATCAATAAAGTTTAAATCTAGTACTTTTTCTAACCAGTTAAGTACTTTCATTGGTCTAATAACTTGCGGAATAATATCCACTTTATTAGCAATTAAAAAAACTTTTTTATTTTTAATTAATGCTCTTAATCTATCATTAATACTTGCATTAATATTACAGACATCCACAACTAAAATAACTGTTTTATATGAACTAATTACTTTTTCTACAACATCGTAATAATAGTTTTCATCAATTAACTTATCAAACTCTACATTTCGATGTTTTAGTTGGTAACAACGATCACACAATTCGTTATTTATATTCCTAGAATAACCAAGGTTATTTTTGTTTATGTTTTGTTTTTTAATTCCACACCCTAAACAGTAACTACTCATAGTAATTTCCTTTTTCAAAACATGAAACTTTTCTAAAGAAATTTTCAACAAAAGTCATTACCTTAGTATACCAGTATTTTTTTTGTAGAGTTAAAGGATCTACTAATATTGTGTAACCACCATGTAAATTACCACCAATTACATCTGTTACAATTTTATCACCAACAAAAACAATTTTATCCGCTTCACGATCAACAAAGAATTTTTTATAATTCTTTCTAAAAGGTTTTTTTGCATTTGCAATACATTGGTGTTTAAAATGTTTACCAAAACTATCTACACGTTCTTGAGTATTATTTGAGAAGAATATAATTTCAAAACCAAACGAATTCACTTTATCGATATAATCTAATAATTCTTTAGTAATTATAGTTTCTTTATCCGGAAGATCTAAAGTATTATCAATATCAAAAACAACAACATTAAACCCTTGTTGCTTTAACTTTTCCCAATTAATTGTTGATACATTTTTATGATATTCGTTTGGTTTCCAAAACATTATTCTCCTAAAAACAACTTTTTAAAATTATTTGTTGTTCTTTCAACTACTTCCTCTATACTTATACTTCTTTGTTTAGCTATTTCCTCAGCAACATAGTAAACATATTGCGGTTCATTTCTTTTTCCTCTAAAAGGAACGGGTGTTAAAAAAGGACCGTCTGTTTCAATCAACAATCTATCTAAATCAATGTTTCTAGCAACATCTTTTTGGTTTTCTCCATTTTTAAATGTAATCGGTCCTGTTATACCTAAATAAAAGCCTAAATCTAGAAACTTTTTAGCTTCTTCATAATTTCCTGAAAAAGAGTGAACAACTAATCTTAAATCACTATAATCTTTTAATATATCATAAACATCATCTAAAGATTCTCTAGCATGGATAATAACAGGTAAATCCTTTTTTCTAGCTATTTCTAATTGTTTTATAAACAATTCTTTTTGTTCTTCTTTATTATCTGGATACCAGTGGTAATCTAACCCTATTTCTCCTAAAGCGATAACACCTTTTGAATCTAATTGTTGTTCTAACTCTTCTAACATTTCATCTGTTACTTTCTCAAACTCACAAGGATGATAACCTAAAGCTCCATACAACCACTCTTCTTTTTTTAATAAAGTAATTGTGTTGTTAATTTCTTCTTGGTCACAACCAACAACAAGTGCTGTTTTTAAACCTTCTTCTTTAGCTTTATTTAACAACTCATTTAGATCTTCTTTATATTGTTCATTTGTTAAATGTACGTGTGAATCAATCATTATACCATACTTTCATTAATTCGTTTAATTTCTACTTCTTCATCTAAACGATTAAATATAATATCTACTTTTTGTGGAACTTTAATTGTATCTCCTTCTACAATTATAGAATCCATAATGTATTTACCGGCATTAGGCATATATGGAGATACCATTTCAGCTATATTTCTAATGTTTAATAACAGATTGTAAATAACTGTGGCAAGCTCTGATTCATCTTCTTCTTTAGCTAAAATCCAAGGTTCTGTTAAATCAATAAACTTGTTTGTTGCCTTAACATATGACCAAATTAACTCTAAATCTTTAGAGAAAGAAAAGTTATTTATTTCTGTTTCACGTGAAACAACCACCCTTTCTTTTGTTTCTAACAACTCTTTAACATGAACGTTTTCGACTTTAGAATCTGTTACTTCGCCACCAAAGTATTTGTTTGCCATAGAAACAGATCTATTAAATAAGTTACTAAACTCATTTACTAAATCTCCATTATATCTATTAACAAACGAAGAAGGTGTGAATACTCCATCGCTACCAAAAGGAATCTCTCTTAATAAGAAGTATCTTACCGCATCACTAGAATAGTTTTCTACTAAAAACTCTGGGTAAATAACATTCTTTTTACTTTTAGACATTTTCTCGCCATTCATTAATAACCAACCGTGAGCAAATAATTTATCCGGCATTGGTAAATTTAATGCTAGCAAAAACATTGGCCAATAAATAGCATGGAAACGAGTAATTTCTTTCCCCATGATTTGTATGTTTGCTGGCCATACATCTAAACCTTTTTCTTTAGGTGTTGTAATATAATTAGTTAAAGCATCTAACCATACGTAAATAACGTGTTTTGGGTTTTCTTTTACTGGGATACCCCAAGAGAAGTTAGTTCTAGTAACAGCTAAATCTGGAATACCTTTGTCAAAAAAACTATTTAATAATTCATTCTTTCTTGATTTAGGTTCAATGTTAATAATATCTTTTTCTATCATTTCTTTAACTTGATCTTGATATTTAGAACATCTAAATTTATATGTTTCTTCTGTTACTTCTTTTAATTCCCCATTACAATCGGGACATTTGTGTTTTTTTGCTTGTGTTTCAGTTACGTATGTTTCACATGAAACACAATATAAACCTTTATATTCCCCTAGATAAATATCATCCTGTTCTAATAATCGTGAGAAGATGTCTTGAACTTGTTTCACGTGAAACTCATCAGTTGTTCTAGAAAACATATCGTATTCTACACCTAATATTTCCCATAACTTTTTAATATCTTTTTCTGCATTATCTACTAGTTGTTGTGGTGTTAAACCTTGTTCTTCTGCTTTCTTTTGGATTTTTTCTCCATGTTCATCCATACCGGTAAGAAAGTATGATTCATAACCTTGTTGTTTCTTAATTCTATTAATAACATCAGCACTAACTGTACTATATACATGCCCTAGGTGTAATTTACCTGAAGGATAGTATATTGGTGTTGTTACATAATATTTCATTATACTCCTTTCTATAATAACGAATTATATAAATTTACAAAGAATCTAGGAATCATATATAATACTTTTTGAACGATTCCTTCTTTCTTTGTATTTGAATTTTTTGTTAATTCTACATCAGTATATCCATCAGAGAAATAAATAGATAAATCATTGTTTTCATCTGTTGTTCTGACTTTTAGTCTGGCGACAGTTTCTCCAGCAGGTACTGTTTTAATTAATGCTGAACCGTCAAAATAATTTTGATTGTATTCTATTGATTCAAATATAAGATCGTTGGTTCTACCTTTAACCACAGCAAAATTTCGTTTTGGTACAAATTTGTCTTTTTCCATCCCGTTATTACTTACTGGAACATGAATTTTAGTTTCTGTAGATAACATAGATTCTAGCTCACAATCTTTTGCGTAATCTAACATTCTTGCTGTTTCCGTAAACCTACTTGAAGCTGAAGAAATACCTGTTGTGTCTTGGGCTCCTGCAACAAGAGTAATTGTTTTTCTTTCTCCTTGTTGTGCTAAACCTAAGAAACTGTGTCCTGCAGTATCGCTACTCCCTGTTTTTAATCCAAGCATACCATCATATTCATATGGTTGTCCTGGCAACATTTTATTTCTTGTTTCATAAGTTTCACCCATAAAATTAACTGATTCTAATTTTGTGTAATCTAGTATGTCAGGGCGTTTAGCTAGTATATCTGCTGTTATTTTAGCTATTTCTCTTGCTGTAGACACATTGTAAACAACTTGTCCGTTTTGTTCTACATCTAACCCCGTAGAGTTAACAAAGTTTGTTTGTTTAACGTTTAGCGATTGTAAATATTGATTTAATTCTTTTACAAATGTTTCTTCATTACCAGATAACGTTTCTGCTAATTGAACAGCTGCTCCGTTATCAGAATAAACTAATGATAATTCTAATAAATTTCGTACTGTAACTTCGTCCCCTTCTGGTAAATAAACACCTGATGCTTCTGGATGATCATTTAAGAAGTTACTAACTTCGTTAGAAATTCTTGTTGTTGAGTCTGGAGTTATCCCTTTTTCTTCCATCTTCATCATAAAATATCCTGCAGATACAAATTTAGTGATGGAAGCAATTGATATTTCTTTATCTATTTCTTTACCATAATATATTGCTCCAGTATCATAATCACAAGCAATAGCAGCATTTGCATAAATATAAATTGAGTTATCTGCTTTGTTTATATTACTAGTTGTTGGAATAAATAGTGAGATAATAAGCAGGAAAGCGAAGAGTAACTTTTTACTCTTCACTAAAATCACCTTCTTGCTCGTTTTTATCAACTATCTCACATTTAACAACTTTGTCATTTTCTTTTAGACGAATCATTCTAATACCTTGAGTAGCTCGACCACTAACCTTAATATCTTCTGCCTTCATACGAATGATTTTTCCTGCTTGTGTTAAGATTAATAAATCTTTATTGACTAACTCTTCTTTTTGTACCGTTATAAAAGCAACAGTTTCTCCATTTTTGTCTGTTGTGTTAATATTTTTAATACCTTTACCACCACGATTTTGGATACGATAATCTGTTGTTGGTGTTGCTTTACCAAATCCATTAGCTGTTAGAGTAAATGCTAAACTATCATCATCTGTTTTATTAACACCAACCATCATGTCATCTTCTGATAAGTTTAATAATCTTACCCCGCTAGATACACGACCTTGTGATCTAATTGCACTTGTTTCTACTTTAATTGCTTTACCTTTTGAAGATGCCGCAATTACTTGATCTTCATCATCTACAGCGATAACAGATACAATCTCATCACCTTCCATTAGTTTAATCGCTAATTTACCATTTTTATTAATGTTTACATATTCTGACAATTTAGTTTTCTTAACTTTTCCTTGTTTTGTTACAAACAACAAATAACCTTGGTTGTATCCTTTGATCTGTAACACGTTAGTTATATTGTCTTCTTTTTGTACATCAATTAAGTTAACTAATGGCAATCCTTTTGCTTGACGACTAGACTCAGGAATTCTGTGAGCTCTTTGTTTATAAACCTTACCTGATTGGGTAAAGAATAAAATATCTGTATGTGTTGTTGAAGAAACAAGTTTATCTACTAAATCTTCTTCGTTTGTTGACATCGCTTTTATTCCGGTACCACCACGATTTTGGGTACGATATTCATCTTGATTAACACGTTTAATGTATCCAGATTTAGTTAAAGTAATAATAACTTCTTTTTCTTCGATTAAATCTTCATCATCAATTGTGTTTTCAAAACTTCCACCAATGATTTCTGTACGACGATCATCTTTATAGTTGTTTTTAATTTCTTCTAAATCTGAAATAATTACTGCATCAATTTTTTCTTGGCTTGCAAGTGTTGCTTGAATATCGGCAATTAATGCTTCTAATTCTGCTAATTCACTTCTTAATTTTTCGCTTTCTAAACCTGTTAAACGTTTAAGTTGCATATCTAAAATAGCTTTAGCTTGCACTTCAGATAAATTAAACTTTTTAATTAATTCTTCTTGAGCTATATCATTAGTTTCTGAATGTCTAATAATATCAACTACTTCATCAATATTATCAACAGCTGTAATTAAACCTGATAAAAGATGTGCTCTTTCTTGAGCTTTTTTAAGTTCAAAGTTTAACTTACGACGCAAGACATCATTTTGATGTTCAATATATGCTTGAATTATTTGTTTTAAATTTAAAATTTCTGGTGTTCCATGATTTAGAGCTAACATATTAATAGAATACGGAACTTCTAAACTTGTGTGTTTAAATAAAGAATTTAAAACAACGTTTGCATCAAAACCTTGTTTTAGTTCTATTACTATTCTAATTCCATCTTTATCTGATTCATCACGTAAGTCTCTAATTCCTTCTACTTGTTTTTCTTTAGAGCACTTAGCAATTCTTTCTACTAATTCAGCTTTATTAACTTGATAAGGAATTTCTTTAACAATAATTGTAGTATTTTTTTTATCTTCGATTATTTCATATTTAGAACGGATTCTAATTTTTCCTTTACCTGTTTTATAAGCTTTTTTAATTCCGACATCTCCTAAGATGATTCCACCTAAAGGGAAGTCTGGACCTTTAACGATTTTACATAAATCATCAATACTAATTTCAGGATTTTTAATTGTTTCGATGATTGCATCAGCAATTTCTTTTAAATTGTGAGTAGGAATGTTTGTTGCCATCCCCACAGCAATTCCACTGGCTCCATTTACAAGTAAGTTAGGGAATTTAGCAGGAAGCACAACTGGTTCTTGTTCACTTCCATCATAGTTATCTTGAAAATCAACAGTATCTTTTTTAATATCTTTTAATAAATCCATTGATAGTTTTGCCATTCGTGCTTCGGTATAACGCATAGCAGCAGCTCCATCTCCGTCAATTGAACCAAAGTTACCATGTCCATCAACTAATGGTACACGATAAGAAAAGTCTTGTGCCATTCTTACCATTGCACTATATACACTACTATCACCATGAGGGTGGTACTTACCTATTACATCCCCAACAATACGTGCTGATTTTTTATATGGTTTGTCGGCATAGTTTCCTAGATCGTTCATTGCATAAAGAATTCTTCTTTGTACTGGTTTTAATCCATCACGAACATCTGGAAGTGCACGTGATACGATTACACTCATTGAATAGTCTAAGAATGATGTTTCCATTTCATCAACAATGTTTCTATCTCTAACTTTGTGACTCACAATTCTCCTTAATTAAATTTTAGATATCTAGTTGTGCATATGTTGCACGTTCTTGAATAAATTCTTTTCTTGGTTCTGTATCTTTACCCATTAACACTTCAAATACTTGATTTGCTAACTCTGCATCTTCTTCTGTTATCTTAATTAATGTTCTTACTTCAGGATCCATTGTTGTTTCCCATAATTGTTCGGGATTCATTTCACCTAAACCTTTGTAACGTTGAATATTAGCTTTTTCTCCCATACGTGCTACTAAATCTTCTTTTTCTTCATCAGTATAAGCGTATTCAATTTGTTTTCCAACACTTACTTTATAAAGTGGTGGTTGAGCAATAAAGATGTTTCCATTAATAATTAATTCGCGCATGTATCGATGGAAGAAAGTTAATAATAATGTTCTAATATGGGCTCCATCCACATCGGCATCGGTCATAATAATAATTTTGTTATATCTTAATTTTTCTGGATCAAATGTTTTTCCTAAACTTGTACCAATTGCAGTTGCCATCGCAGCAATCTCAGCATTAGCTAAAATTTTATCTTGACTTGATTTTTCTACATTTAATACTTTACCTCGTAAAGGTAAGATTGCTTGGTAGTGACGATCACGTCCTTGTTTAGCACTACCTCCGGCACTATCTCCCTCGACTATATATAACTCACAAATTTCAGGATCTTTACTTGAACAATCAGCAAGTTTACCTGGAAGACTAGTCGATTCAAATGTTGATTTTGAACGACTTAACTCTCTTGCTTTTTTAGCGGCATTTCTTGCTCTACTTGCTGTAAGTCCTTTTTCTAAAATCTTTTTAGCATCTTGTGGGTTTTCTAACATGAAACGATGTAATTCTTCATTAATCACGTTATTAACAGCAGTTCTTGCATCGCTATTTCCTAATTTAGTTTTTGTTTGTCCTTCAAACTGCGGTGCTGGGTGTTTAATTGAAACGATTGCTATTAACCCTTCACGAACATCTTCTCCAGTTAATGATTCGTTTTTTAGTAAGTTATTATCTTTTCCGTATCGAGAGATAACACGAGTAAGTGAAGATCGAAGCGCTTCTTCGTGTGTTCCTCCTTCTTCCGTTCTTATGTTATTTACAAATGAATAAATTTTAGTCGAGTAAGAATCATTATAAGTAAGAGCTACTTCGACCATAATATCATTATCACTACCTTCGACATCAAAAACAGAAGATAAAATAATTTCATTTTTATCTCCATTTAAATCAATAATATAATCTTTTATTCCGCCTTCAAAATGGAATTCTTCTCTAACTTCTGTTCTTTTATCTTCTAATATTATTTTAATTTGTTTATTTAAATAAGCTAATTCTTTTAATCTTTGAGCTAAAACATCATAATCAAAAGTTGTTGTTTCTTTAAAGATTTCTGCATCTGGATAAAATGTTACTATTGTTCCTGTTTTTTCACTTGTTCCGATTTCTTCTACTTCATTGTCTGGAATTCCTCGTTTATAACTTTGTTTAAAAGTTTTTCCGTCTCGATTAACAATAACTTCGGTTTTTTCACTAAGCGCATTAACAACGCTAGCTCCTACTCCGTGAAGTCCACCTGAGATTTTATAACCTCCTCCACCGAATTTCCCTCCTGCATGAAGTTTAGTCATTATTGTCTCTAAAGTAGAAATTTTAGTTTTTGGGTGAATTTCTGTTGGAATTCCACGTCCATTATCTTCAACACTAACACTTCCATCTTGATTTATAATTACATTAATCGTATCAGCATAACCTGCTAGGGCTTCATCTATTGAGTTATCAACAATCTCCCAAACTAAATGATGAAGTCCTTTTTTATTTGTACTCCCGATATACATACCAGGACGTTGTCTTACTGCTTCTAACCCTTCTAATACATCAATTTGTGATGCACTATATTGACTATTATTTTGATCCATTTAGCTCCTTTATATATATTATAGCAAAAATTCACATAATTTACTTTTTAAAACTATGTGAATTATTTATTGTGAAAATGTGAATTATTCGGTTTTATTTTTCTTTTTTTGTTATACTAATATTGAATAGGAGCGATGTGATAACAAGAATAATATGGAGTAAAATACGTGAAAATTTTGCTAAATTCACATCTAATGATTCGGCAGATTTAATCTTTGAAACTTTAGAGATTCATGAAGATGAAAAAGAAAAGAAATTAACTCTTTGTGCTGATACCCTAACATTTCTCTTATTATCAGAAAATAATTA
>X31_Chicken__coassemble_31_pt1 | contig 10988 bp, 11 predicted proteins | sample X31_Chicken__metabat2_low_PE_001 | metagenome-assembled genome bin X31_Chicken | reverse complement strand
ATATAATTCTAATATTTTATTAAAATCACTTGTTTTATATAAATAACTATCTAATTTAACATAATCTAAATCTACATCAATTAAATCATCTAACTTATGAATCATACATAAATCATTACTTGATAAAATATGAGTTCCTTGTTCGTTTTCAATTACAGGATAATAAACGTCACGCTCATTATCATATAAACGATATTCTTTATTATCATCTAATTTAATATTAACTTCTTCTTGATAATTAGTAAGTAATCTTCTAATTGATTGATACATATAGATTTGTCCATGGATACTAATTCCAACTTGACACTTCTTATAATCACATATTTCTTTAATTTCATTTAATGTAATTTCTTTTGCTAATTCAATCCCTAATAGATTTAAATCACTAGCAAACTCACTAAAGTATTTATTAGTAATTGTAGTTTCAGTACTATAAATAATATCAAGATTAATATTTAATCTCTTAACCATTTCTACAATCCCTAAATCAGCTACAATAATCGTTTTTACACCAACACTAACTAACTGATTTAAATAGTTTTCTACATCCATCATTTCATGGTTATGAAATAGTTTATTAACATTAACAATAACTTCTTTATTAAATTTTTGTACCAATTCTTTAATTTCAGTAATACTAAAATCTGCACTACAGCGTAGTGCATATTTATTATTACCCACAATTACAGCTCCAATACATTCATGCTTACTAAGAAGCTTGAATGTATCTTCGTCTTTATAAGGAACAACATTAAATTTCCACATCTTTCTCCTTGTATAATATTCCTATTCCATCACCTTGTTCAATGATATCAAAACGATAACCATCTAAATTTTTGGCATAATTAATAAAATCATTAATCTTACGACTTAATTGACGCATATTTCTTGATTCTATTTCTTCTTGTTTTTTCTTAACTATACCATGAAAAAATAAATTGTCAATTACTATAATCCCTCCTACTTTTAAATTAGGATTGTATTTTTTTAAAAAGGCTTTATTTTGTGCTTTGGCTGCATCAAAATAAATAACGTCAAATAATCCCCAATTTTGACTATTAACATGTAGTGCATCATCAAAAATAAGTTGAATTTGATTAGTTAAATCTAGTTTTTCTACTACTTCTTTAGCTATATTATATCTAGATTCATCTCGTTCAATACTAATAATATCAGCATTAGTATGTTGATACATAAGTAATGCAGAATATCCAATCGCTGTACCTAATTCAAGTATACGCTTAGGTTTAGCTTGATCTAATACTTTAAGTAGTACTTTAAGACCACCATCTTCAATAATAGGGATATTGTTTTTTATTCCATATGCTTTTAACTCAGCTATTTTATCATCTAGCATTTAACTCCTAATTATATTAAAATAAAATTAGCTTGCACTAATTTCATTTTCAATCATATCTTTAATTTTATTAACACTAACATCATCTGTAGCACTATAAAAAATTATATTATCTTTATCTATTCCTAATTGGTTAATAATTTTATCTTCTTGTTTTTTACGTTTGCTTTTAGCAATCTTATCATATTTAGTTGCTATAATAACAAAAGGTATATTATGATAAGCTAAAAAATCAAACATTATTAAGTCATCTTGAGTTGGACCGACTTTAAAGTCTATTAATAATAATGCTAATTTTAACTTATCACTACCTGATAAATAACCTTCAATCATATTACCAAAAGCTTCACGTTGTGTTTTACTTACTTTAGCATAACCATATCCTGGTACATCCACAAACACTAAATTAGGATTAATATCATAGATATTTAGTGTTTGTGTTTTACCAGGAGTTTGAGAAGTATATGCTAATTTTTTGCGATTAGTTATTTTGTTAATAAATGTGGATTTACCAACATTACTTCTACCTAATAAAACTATTTCAATTCCATCATGATCAGGAATATCTTCTACTTTAACACAACTAGTTACGTATTTAGCATGTGTTACATCAAGCATAATTAAACACTAGCTTTCTTTTTTGTTGTTTTAGTTTTTTTACGTTTGATAATCGGATCTTTTTTATTTTCTACAACATCTTTATTAATTGTAATAGATTCTATTGTTTTATCACCTGGTACTTCAAACATTAAATCATTCATAGTTTTTTCTAAAATACTACTTAAACCACGAGCTCCAACATTTTTTTCTAATGTGATTTTAGCCATTGCTTCTAGCGCTGATTTATCAAATTTAATTTTAACATCATCCATTGCAAACAATTTTTCATATTGTTTAACTATTGCATTTTTAGGTTCGGTTAAAATATGTAATAAATCAGTTTCTGTAAGAGGTACTAATGGTGCAATATTACTAATGCGTCCCATGAATTCTGGAATTAATCCATATTCAATTAAATCATCACTAGTAATATTTTCATACACTTCTTTTTCACTTAAAGTTTTAACTTCAGAATTTAAGTCAAATCCAATATCTTTTTTGTTAAAACGTTTCTTAACAATTGTATCAATCTCAGGGAATGCTCCACCAATAATAAACAATATGTTAGATGTATCAACTTTAACCATTTCTTGATTAGGATTTTTACGTCCCAATGATAATGGTACACTGGCTTCAGTTCCTTCAATTAATTTAAGTAAAGCTTGTTGTACTCCTTCACCACTTACATCACGAGTAATGGATCTACCATTACTTCTTTTAGAAATTTTATCAATTTCATCAATGTAGATAATTCCTTTTTGTGCTAATCTAATATCACCATTAGCATCATCAATTAAACGAGTAATAACTGTTTCTACATCATCACCAACATAACCAGCTTCTGTTAAACTTGTAGCATCTGCAATTGCAAATGGTACTTTTAATATACGCGCTAAAGTTTTTGCTAACATTGTTTTACCAACACCTGTAGGCCCAACTAGGATAACATTGTTTTTGTTTAATACAACATCATCTTCACCATCATAGTTTAATTCGTTATCTAGTAGACGTTTATAGTGATTGTATACAGCTATTGATAAAACTTTTTTTGCTTCATCTTGACCAATTACATACTCATCCATAATTTTTTTAATTTTTTTAGGGGTAAAATCTTGAAATTTGAAATCATTAACTAAGTCTTCAATGATTTCTGTATGAAACTCATTGTAAGCTGCATCTACACATAAATTACAAATGGAAGCTTCATTGCTTCCAATTGCCATTTTCTCTACTTCAGATTCATATCTTCCACAAAAAGAACAATAACGTTCATAGTTTTTCATATTATTCTCCTATAAGTAAATCTATTGCTTTTTGAGCTTGAATTTGGAATTCAAAGTTTCTTAATGCACGTTCATCACTAAACTCTTTATCGAATTCTTCTTTAGCTTGCTTTTGCGTTATTCCTTGAGCTTTAGCAAAATTTTTAATAATTTCATCTTTATCAGCTTTATTAACTTTAATTTTTTCAGCTTCAATTACTGCATTAATAATCATATTATTAGTTTCTATTTTAGTAGCATTTTTCTCTATTTCTTTTTTAAACTCTTCTATATCTTGTCCCATCATTTTAACAAATTCTTCAACAGGCATACCAAATTGTTGAGCATATTGCATTAAACCTTGCATTTCTTGTTCAATACGCCAATCAATAATTTGTTTAGGTACTTTTACTTTGTTTATTTTAGCAATTTTGTCTAATACTTTTTGTGTGAACTCATCTTTAACTTGAGCTTCTTTAGCTCGTAACAATTTTTCTTCTACCTCTTTTTCTAATTCTTCTTTAGTATTAACATCATATTCTTTAATTTCTTTAGCTAATTCATCAGTTAACTTAGGAACTTTTAGAGTTTTAACTTCATGTACAGTTACTTTAAAAAGTGCATCTTTACCATTTAAATGTTCTTGACCATAATTTTCAGGGAAAGTAACATTTACATCGACTTTATCTCCGGATTTAGATCCAACTAATTGTTCTTCAAATCCAGGAATAAATGCTCCACTTCCTAACACTAATGGATAGTTTTGTGAACTACCACCTTCAAATTCAACACCGTCTACACTACCAACGAAATCGATTACTACTTCATCTCCTTCTTTAGCTGCTTTGTTTGTTAATTCCATAATTCCTTTAGCCTTAAGTAAGTTATCAATTTCTTCTTTAACTGCTTTTTTAGTTACTTTAGCTTCTGGTTTTTTAACATCTTTATATACATCTTTATATTCTGTTAATTCTAATTTAGGCATAATCGCAACATGTCCTGTTACACTAAATCCATCTTCAACACTTGCTACCAATTTGTCCCAATCAATTTGGAATTGATCAATAACATCAAGTTTATTTTCTTCTACCATTTTTTTAGTAGCATCTTGTAACACTTTATCAATCGCATCAGGAATTACAGATTCATAACCATATTTTTTCATAAACATAGCTTTAGGCATTTTACCTTTTCTAAATCCATCCATTTCCACATTTTTAATTTTATTATCTACACAATCTTCAATAATAGATAAGAATTCTTTTTTAGCTACTTTAATACTAAAATCTGCTTGATCTTTTTTTACTTTAACATCAATTTTCATATATAAAACTCCTCTTTTACTATGTACTTTATTATACCATAAAATTGCGGAGTTTTTCTTAAAATAAAAAAGATGGTTTGCTACCATCTTCTTAAAACTACTACTAGAGTGAACTTATGATAATTGCACCTAAATATAACAAACTATTAGCACTTTTAGATAGTTGTACACCTTTTTTATCAGCATTATTTTCTTATTATTTTACTGGTTCTTTTGGCATAATTGGTTTAACTGATTCTACTATAGCTAAATAATTAGGTACTACTGTGGAGTTGGAGCTAAAGTTTTATAACAATTACCAACATAATATCCACTAGTTGGATTTTGATACATAAACAAAATATCTTGTTGTGCACCATTGTTATCATTTAAGTTAAAAGTATATACTACTTTACCTATCTTTTTACCACAATAAAAACTATTTTCTAAGTTTGTATAGGTTGCTGTTAGAGTTTATTCTTTAGAGATTAAATGACCAACATTTGGTTGGTTATCTCCTCCACCTCCAGGAAAAATTACAGCTCTACCATCTGGGGCAATCATATCAGTTTCAGTTCCCCCACTTACACTTATAATTGTGTTTGGTTCATCAACAAACTGTAGACTTTGAGAAATAGCTTAAGATACATATCATTTTGATTTTTTTTGCTTCTGCTAATTGCATTTATTTATTAAACTCTTCTAAATCTACTAAGTACTGTTGGTATTTTTTTCATATTGAGCTAATTCTAATCATATTGATCTTTTAATTGTTCATTGATTAATTTATTAGCTTACATTTGTTTTACTTCTTCTTTATACTTATCCATTGTTTGATTATGTTATTCTAATAGTTGTTCATAAGTTTTCTCACTTGCCATCATATTCGTACTAACAAGTAACATCATCATTACTGCTAGACATATTAATTTAACCATTTTACTTTTATACCTCTCCTAACTACATATTATTTTATATATAATTTTTTGACTTTTTAAATTTCATGTTCGTTTGTTTTGGAAATTTTTACCACATTAATTTTATATGGTATAATAAATATGTAAAGGAGTTATATGTATAAATTAAAACCTATTAGTTATAGTTATGACGCTCTTGAGCCAGTAATTTGTAAAGAAATCATGGAGCTTCACTATGATAAACATTTACAAGGATACACTAACAATTTTAATAACGCAGTTAAAGATACTAAATGGGATGAAATTGATGTTATTGATGTTTTAAAAGATTTAAATAACGTTGATGAAAGTATTAGAACTACTGTTAGAAATAATGGTGGTGGAGTTGTAAACCATGTTTTATTCTTCGAACAATTAAAACAAAACGTTGAATTTAGTGATTCAAACTTTAAACAAGCAGTTATTAATGAATTTGGTAGTGTAGAAAACTTTATTGAAGAATTTAGTAATAAATGTATTACATTATTTGGTTCAGGTTGGGCATGGTTAGTTTTAAACAATGGAAAATTAGAAATTAAACAATATGCTAACCAAGACAATCCTTATATGGATAACTTAATTCCATTAATGGGAATTGACGTTTGGGAACACGCTTATTATATTCAATATAAAAATGTACGTCCTGATTATGTTAAAAACATTTTTAATATTATTGATTGGGATGTTGTCGCTAAACGTTATGATGAAGCAACTAAATAATTAATTTAGTTTATAAAAAAATCTAGAGTTTTAAACTCTAGATTTTTCTTTTTACTAGATACCAAATGGTAATCCCATGTAAAACCATACAATAAATAATACAGTCCATGTGATTAAGAATATAATTGCATATCTAGACATAATGTTAATCATAGTTCCTAAGTTGAAATCTTTATCAAATTTTTCAACTAAAATCATAATAATTGGCATATATGTCATTAATGGTGATATTATGTTTGTACTACTATCAGCAACACGGTATGCTGCTTGTACTACATCTGGTGTCATACTATTGTTTGCTTGGTATAACATCGGAATAAATATTGGTGCAAGTAAAATCCATTTAGCTGACGCACTTCCTATAAATAAGTTAATAAATGCAGTAAGTAAGATAAATACAATTAATAATAATATTGGGTATTCTCCTAATCCAGATGTATATAGGAAGTTAGCACCATTACAAGAAATTAAGTTTCCAATTCCTGAATGAGTAAATATAGAAATAAAGTTACCAGCAAAGAAAGCTACAGCAATAACACCAGCATTATCTTTTAATCCTGAAATTATTATGTTTACAAAATCTTTTCCTGATTTAATTTTACCTACAGTAACTCCGTATGCAAATCCTGGAATTAAGAACGCAAAAATCATAAATACAATTAAGTAATCTAATAATAAATTAACCGTTTTAAATCCTTCATCAGTTCCCATGCTTGCATAAGTAGCCATAGATAAAATTTCACCAGTTTCTTTGTTGTAAGCAAATTCACAAATTCCACTAAAGTACATTACTAATACAATTACAATGTAAGCTAAAAATGCTAAACCAGCATTACGTAATCCTTTTTTCTCAACAGCTGTAGTTGTATCTAATTCGTTTGTTTTGAATTCTTCTGGAACAACTATTTTTCTTTGTTCTAATTTTGGTTTAATAAATTTAACTGTAACAAACCATCCAACTAATGTAATAATAAATGTTGATGCTATCATGAAGTATAAGTTCATCGTTACTAAACCTTTATTAAATTCAAAGTTAGTAATCCCTTCAGTTGCTTGAAGGGTAATTCCTCCAAGTAATGCATCCCCTGGTGTTGGGAATAAGTTAGCAGCAAATCCTGCTGAAACTCCGGCAAACGCTGATAAAATACCTAATAATGGGTTTTTACCAAGTCCGGCAAATAACATACCAGCAAGTGGTAATAATACTACATAACCTACATCACTTGCAATTGATGACATAACTCCTAAGAATATAGTTAGCGGAATTAATAACGATTCATTTTTAATTTTTGAACCTATTTTTTGAATTAATGTTCCAAATAATCCAGTTTTTTCGGCAATTGATGTTCCTACAACACTTACTAATACTAATCCTAATGGTGCATATCCCATAAAGTTAGATTCTAAATGCATGATCATCCATCTTAGTCCATCGACAGAGAACATATTAACTACTGTTGCACTTACTTCATCTTCTCCTGGTGCAACAGGTAAATCTGTAAATACATACTCACCTTGTAAGAAGAATGAAGCTAATAAAACAATCCCTGTTAGAATTAAAAATATTATATTTATATCAGGTAATTTTTCCCCAATTCGTTCTATCAAAGACTTCTTCATAACCTCTCCTTATTTTAAAATATATTAATTATACTCTTTTTTTATGATAAAATGTAAAAAAAATTCACATATTTAGTATTTTACGGTATATATCTGATAATTATTAAAAATTCTTGGTATATAAATACCTTTTATCTCCATATCATAGTTACTTGTACCACTACTAACTAAGAGTGGAGTATTATAATCATAATACATTCCACGAGTTAGTTTTGGAAAAAATAACTCTTCTGGAGCAAAGGCAGAAATATTAGTAAAGGGAACTCGCCATTGACCTCCATGTGCATGACCTGCTATTACTAAATCAAATCCACTATCTTGAACTTGTTCTATTGCCATTGGTCGATGGACTAATAAGATGTTTTCTAAATCTGGATTAACTTGAGCTTCTACATTACGTAGTTGTTCTTCAATAACTACGGTATGTAGATCTCCTGTTGTAATATAGTTATCATCTAAACCACAAACATTTAATCCTTCATACACACTACAAGTTCCATCTAAAACTTCTACTCCAATATCTTTTAATTTTATCTTAACTTGTTGATAATCATTATCACTAATTTCATGATTACCTGTTACATAAAATAATTTATATTTTTGTGCTAGTAATTCTATTAGTTTATAACTTTCTGGATTCTTATCATCTTGAATGATATCCCCTACTAACATGATAGGTACATTATTGGGATTATTTTCAACAATATAATTATATAATGATTCTTCATGTGGCGAATAGAATTTTAAGTGAGTATCACTAACTACCATAAATTCATTATCAGCATTCTCATTAATTGTAACTGTTTTATGTTCAAATTGAGGAAAACTTCCTAAGAACACAAGTAAGATTATTATTAACATTAAAATTAACATCCATTTAAATACTTTTAATACTTTTTTCATATACTCTCCTAGCATCATTTATATAAATATTATATCTTAATATATCTCTTATTGCAATAAAAATAAATAGACTAGTTTAACTAGTCTATTTTTATATTTATTCATCTATTAATATTGTAACGTTGTTAGACTCATCTAATAAAATACTACCATTTTTTATTTCAATAACTTGATCATTGATTTTAGCATAACCATTATCAATTGTTGATAAATAAGGAACATGGTTTGGATAAAATGATACTTCACCATTAATTGTCTTACAAACTACACAATCTGTTGTAGTTTGTAAGACACTACCTTGTGGATTTGACACTCGTACATTAAACATCTAATTCCTCTGCCTTTTTAACTGCATCTTCAATTGTACCTACATAAAGGAATGCTTGTTCTGGTAAGTGATCATATTTACCATCTAAAATTTCTCTAAATCCTCTAACTGTATCTTCACGTTTAACATAAACTCCTGGAATACCGTTAAATGTTTCAGCAACATGGAATGGTTGTGATAAGAACGCACGTACTTTACGAGCACGGTCTACTAATAATTTATCTTCTTCACTAAGTTCATCCATCCCTAAGATAGCAATAATATCTTGTAATTCTTTAAATCTTTGTAAAGTTAAAATAACTTCTTGAGCTACTTCAAAGTGCTCTTGTCCTACTACATCAGGATTTTGAATTACACTTGAACTCTCTAATGGGTCAATTGCTGGATAAATACCTAAACTTGCTAAGTCACGACTAAGCACGATTTGAGCATCTAAGTGGGCAAATGTATTAGCTGGTGCTGGGTCAGTTAAGTCATCTGCTGGTACATATACTGCTTGTACTGAGGTAATTGACCCTGACTTAGTTGAAGTGATTCGTTCTTGTAAATCACCCATTTCCGTTTGTAATGTTGGTTGGTAACCTACAGCTGAAGGAATACGACCTAAAAGTGCTGATACTTCTGCTCCGGCTTGAGTAAATCTAAAGATATTATCAACAAATAATAACACGTCTTGGTGATTTACATCACGGAAGTATTCTGCCATTGTAAGACCTGTTAGGGCTACACGCATACGTGCTCCTGGTGGTTCATTCATTTGTCCAAAGACTAAGGCAGTTTTACTAAGTACTCCACTTTCTGCCATTTCGTGGTATAAATCATTACCTTCACGAGTACGTTCTCCTACTCCAGCAAACACAGAGTATCCTCCGTGTTGCGTAGCAATGTTAGTAATTAACTCTTGAATTACTACTGTCTTACCTACTCCAGCTCCACCAAATAAACCAATCTTACCACCTTTTAAGAATGGAGCAATTAAATCAATTACTTTAATTCCTGTTTCTAGAATTTCTTGTTCATTACTTAATTGATCAAATGTTGGCGGATTTTTATGAATTGGTTCATATAAATCAAAATCACTATCTTTTCCATCAATTGGGTTACCCGTTACTGAAAACATTCTTCCTAGTACTTTATCTCCAACTGGAGCCATGATTGGTTGATTAGTTGTTGTTACTTCTAATCCTCGAGCAATTCCTTCAGTTGAACCCATTGCAATACAACGAACTAAACCTTCACCTAAGTGTAGGGCAACTTCTGCTACTTGTGGTTGATTATTAAGTTCAAAGTGAATGGCACTTTTAATATCAGGAATAAAGTTATTTTCAAAACTTACATCTAAAACAGGTCCTAATACTTGTTTTATTTCTCCTTTTACAGTTTCCATTTATTACTCCTCATTTAGTGCTTGTGCACCACCAATTATTTCTGCAATTTCTTGTGTAATCATTGCTTGACGAATTCTATTCATTTCTAAATTAAGTTGGTCAATAATCTCTAGTGAATTGTTGTTTGCTGCTTCCATTGAATTTCTTCGAGCTGCATATTCACTAGCTACTGCATTAAGTATAGCATGATACATTACACTATTAATATATTGCATCAACATATTTTTGAATATTTTTTGACGATCACCATCAACAATTAATTCTACATTCATTTGGTTTTCTTCTTTTTTAACTGATTCTAAACCAAATAAATCAAGCACTTCTACTTCTTGAACAATTGGATTAACAAACTTAGTATAAACTATTAATACTTTATTGACTTTTTGTTCAAGGTACATAGTTTTAATAATATCACTTGCTTGTTTTGCTAAATCAAAATCTTTAATTTTACTTATATCACCAATAGTATCTTTCATTGTGACATTTTCATAATTTAATTTATTAATCCCTTTATTACCTAACATTACTGTATAGTTATTAGGATTCTCTTT
>X31_Chicken__coassemble_26_pt1 | contig 11561 bp, 15 predicted proteins | sample X31_Chicken__metabat2_low_PE_001 | metagenome-assembled genome bin X31_Chicken | reverse complement strand
AAATTAAGTTATTTAATGTATAGGATAACTAAAAAAATTGGATTAGTAAAAATATATAAATTATTCTTAATAAGAAAAATAGGTTATAAAATCTAGGAGCAAGATGAAAGAGATTAAAAAAGCGATTATTCCAGTGGCAGGTTTTGGGACAAGATTTTTACCTTTTACTAAAGCTATGCCTAAAGAGATGTTACCTATTGTTGATAAACCAACAATTCAATACATTGTAGAAGAAGCAGTAAATAGTGGAATTACAGATATTTTATTTGTAACAGCTTCACATTCAAATAAACGTGCAATAGAAGATCACTTTGATCACAATGAAGTATTGATGCAAATGCTAAATAAAAAAGGTAAGACAGACTTAATCTCAGAAATTGATAAATTCTCTGATATTAATTTCTACTACATTCGTCAAAAAGAAGCAAAAGGTTTAGGTGATGCTATTTTATGTGGTAAAGAATTTATTAACGATGAACCTTTTTGTGTATTATTAGGAGATGATGTAGTAGTTAGTGATACTCCTGTTTGTAAACAATTAATTGAACAATTTAATAAAGTTAATGCAACAATTGTTGGTACTCAAACTGTAAGTCCAACAGATATTGATAAATACGGTATTGTTGTTGGTAGTGATGAATCAAAATTAACTAAGTTAAATGATATTGTTGAAAAACCAAAAGTAGGAAGTGTTGATAGCACTAGAGCTTCCCTTGGTCGTTATATCCTAACACCAGAAATCTTTCCACTTTTAGAAACACAAACTGTTGGTAGTGGGAATGAAATTCAATTAACAGATGCGATTAAACGTTTAAGTGAAAACCAAGATGTATATGCTTATGACTTTAGTGGTAGTCGTTATGATATTGGTGATAAACTAGGATTTATTAAAGCAACAATTGATTTTAGTTTAAATCGTGACGATTTAAAAGAAGCAACACTAGAATTTATTAAGAGTAAACTATAAAAAAGGATGTAAATCCTTTTTTACTTCTAAATAGAGATAAGGAAGAAGATATGGAAAATATTTTATTAATTGATGGGTCTAATTTATTGTATCGAGCATATTATGCTACTGAAAGTAGAGAAATGATATCACCACAAGGAATGGATGTAAATGCCATTCATACAGTGATATCAATGATCAAAAAGTATATTGAAGAATATCAACCTACTTATGTGTTTGTAGCTCTTGATGAAGGTAAAGATACTTTTAGACATCAAGCATATGAAGATTATAAAGGAACAAGACCACAAACTCCAGATCGATTAAAAAAACAATTTGAATTAGCTCGTGAGTTATATAATTGTATGGGAATTAAAGCTTGTGGACATCCTGAGTATGAAGCTGATGATTTAATAGCAACACTAGCAAAACTAGCTAATGAAAAAGGAATAGAAGCACAAGTAATTAGTAGTGATAAAGACTTATTACAAATAATTAATAAACAAACAAAAGTATTTGTTCCTAAAACAAATACTTTTGGTAAAGACATTAATTATACCCAAGAAATATTTAAAGAAAAATATGAAGTTGATGTAAGTGAGTGGGTATTATATAAATCACTAGTAGGAGATACTAGTGATAATATAATTGGGATTAATAAAATTGGTCCTAAAACTGCAGTTAAATTAATTAATGAATATCATGATGCAGAGTCAATTATTAATGCTGCTAAAAATGAAGAATTAAAACCAGCACAAAATAAAAATATAACTCAAGGGGCAGATAATCTTCTTACTAATTTAAGTTTAGTAAAATTAGTTGATGATATTAACCTAGACTTTGATTTAGATGATTTAATCTGGCATGGTTTTACTAATAAAGACTTATTAGTCTTTTTAGAAAAACATGGGATGAATCGTCACTTTTCAACTTTCCAAAAATTAATGAAAGTTGAAAAACAAGCAATTAGTTGTGATTATCAAGAAATAGAAAAGTTTAGCGATAAATATATAGGTAAGGTTAACTATATTTTTACTAAAACTTTAGAAAGTAATTACTTTTTATCTCAACCATTAGGTTTTGGTATTTATAATGAATTAGGACTATTTTATTTATGTCATGATAAAGTAAATGAAAGTTTCATTAACTTTATCAAAGACGATAGTGAAAAAGTAACATTTGATTTAAAACAATTAATGGCTATTTTAAAATTAAAAGAAGTTGGAAACTTCTTATATGATTTAAAAATAGCTTATAGTTTACTTGATAGTGATAACTATAAACGTGATTTAGGTTTTATTTGTTTAGAATATAATGTTAAAGGTGTTTATAATTATACACAACTATATGGAAGTAAAAGTAATCCTACTCTAGATTGGGATAATGCTAAAGTTGATGTATGTAGTAGTGCTAAAGCATTAGCTGATTTATCACTACCAATTTTAAATAAATTAGAAGTAAGTAATCTAGCTAATGTGTATTATAACATTGAACATCCATTAATTAAAGTATTAGCTAAAATGGAGATTGAAGGACTTGATATTGATTTAGATAAGATGGAAAGTCTTAAACAACAATATTCTTCTTTAATTGATGAAGTAAGTGATGAGATTAGTAAAATTACTGATATTAATGTTAATTCTTCTAAACAATTAAGTGATTTTTTATTTAATCAATTACAAATTAATCCCAAAGGGATTAAGAAAACAACTAATGGTTATTCAACCGATCAAGAAACACTTAATTACTTACTTACTGTCTTAGATGAAGATGATATAGCTTATAAGTTTATTAACTTATTATTACAACATCGAAGTTTAAGCAAAATCTATAAAACTTATTTACTTGGAATAGAGAAATTTATCATTGATGGTAAAATTCATCCAATTTACCATCAATTATTAACAGAGACGGGAAGATTATCTTCTTCAGATCCTAATATTCAAAATATTCCAGTTAGAAGTGAAGAAGGTAAAGAAATAAGAGGGTTATTCCCAGCACCTAAGGGATATAACTTTGTTACTTGTGATTACTCACAAGTAGAGTTAAGAGTTATCGCTCAGTTAAGTGGAGAAGAACACATGATTGATGACTTTAAACATGGATTAGATATCCATGCTCAAACTGCTAAGAAAGTGTTTGGTAAAGATGAGATAACACCACTTGATCGAAGTAAGGCTAAAGCGATTAACTTTGGAATCATTTATGGAATTTCCCCATTTGGGTTATCAAGTCAAATTGGTAGTAGTGTAAGTGAAGCTTCAGAATTTATTAACACTTATCTTGATACATACCCAAATATTAAAAAGTATCAAGATAAAGTAGTTAAAGATGGTTTAAACAATGGATATATTAAAACATATTTTGATCGTATTCGTTATATTAAAACAGATTATAAGAAAAGTAGTGAATTAGAAGCAATTAAACGTATTTGTATTAATACTCCAATTCAAGGTACTGCTGCTGATATTATTAAGATGGCAATGATTAAAGTAGATGAGTATTTAACGACAAATAATATCGATGCGAAAATGGTTATTCAAATTCACGATGAACTTGTATTTTATATTAAAGAAGATATAAGTAAACAAGTGGTTAGTGATATCTTAGATATTATGCAAAACATTGTTGACTTTGATGTTAAATTAGAAGTTGATTCAACAATCACTTCTAATTGGAAAGATGCTAAATAATGTTAGTAATAAAAAATATATTACAACATTATAATCCAAATGATCATCAAGATATCATTAGATTAATTAATGGTTTTAATGAAGTAGAAGATAAAATGATCATCAAAGATTTAGGTTTTTTAAACCCAAATCTTTTAGAAGTGATTGATGAATTTAGAGTTCATTATCCAACAATCAAGGTGATTTTTGATGGTGGATATGAAGATGCGATTAGAAAAAAGGTTATAATTTATCCAGATTTTTATGAAGATATTGATAGTAATATCATTATCTATAATCTAGAATATGTAAATAAGTTTGAACAATTAGATCATCGTCATGTACTAGGTACATTACTTAATAATGGAATTAATGAATCAATGATTGGTGATATCATTGTTGATAATGATGGATTCATCCAAATAGTTATGGATAGAGATTTGGATGAAACCATCCATTATCTAATTACTAAGATTAGTAATTTAACTGTTAAGTTTGTTGAGTGTGATGATGTTAATCTAGTTAGAAAACAAAAACCATTAAGTGTATATAAATCGCGCTCACTTAGAGTTGATAGTGTGCTTAAAGCAGTACTTAGAATTAGTCGTAATCAATGCACTAAATTACTTAGAAGTAGTAAGGTTAAGATTAACTACTCGGTAGTTAATGATTTAACCTTACTAATTAAAGAAAAGGATGTAATCTCAGTACGTGGTTATGGACACTTTGAAATAGAAGAAATTAGAGAAGTTAATAATGGGTATAATATTTTCTATAGATAAAAGTAGATAATATAAATGTTATAATAACAATGAATAATAGAAAGGATATAAATATGAAAATACAAGGTAAGATAGTACCGTTAAATCTTTATATTTTAAGAAATAGAGAGTTGTATAATAATGTTAGTAGTTTACTAGCTTATACTAGTAACCACATTGAAGGAAATAATCTAACATTACCACAAACTCAAAAAATCATCAGAACAAGTATTAATGACACATTAAATAACTTGATAGAATCTGGTGAAATTATTTCATACAAAGATTTTTATGAAGCTGAAAACCACAATAAAGCATTTAGATATATGTTAGAGCAAATTGATTTTGTTGAAGGTTTAACATTAGAGTTTGTAGAAACATTATCGATGTATATTAATGATCGTATTTTATATCCAGAAGTGTTAGGTTTTAGAAAGACTAATGTTGTTATAACAAATACTGATGTTCAAACAGCACCACCTCATTTAATAACTAAAAAGTTAGAAGATTTATTTAATAAATATAATAAAGAATTTGAACATGAAATTGATTTTGTTAAATTAGCTCAATTTCATGAAGAATTTGAAGAAATCCACCCGTTTTTAGATGGGAATGGAAGAACGGGTAGATTGCTTGTTAATTTTTATTTAATTAAAAATGAGTATGCACCAAGTTATATTCAAGATATAGAAAAAGAAGAATATTATCGTTGTTTATCAAATAAAGATTATAATAGTTTAGCTAAGATGTTAAAAGATAATTCTAATAGTATTAATAAAACTATTAATCAATATCTTGATAAAGATAATATTACTAATATAGAATTATTACAACATTATTTTCAAACACCTAAAGGAATGTATGGAAGTGTTGCACCATTATATGAGAAAAGAATTAAGTATTTAGAGAAAAAGAATTAGGAAATATATGAAGGTTAGCAATATAATTGATTATTTTTAAAATACAAAAAACTGAAGTTTTAAGTAACAAGTTAAAACAGAAGGTTCTAAAGTAAGTGAATATGAAACTAAAAAGTTTCTAACAATCAAAAATAATGATGAAGATTATGGCAAAATTATCTAAAAGAAAACAATATTCACGTTGTTGTGGATAAATATGTTAAATATATTCCAGAAGTTCCTAATTTAGAAAAAATAGAAGAAAATTAAAGGAAATTAATAATATCGAAGATCCTATTACCAAATCATTAGAATTATTTACTGTTATTGCTAGAAGCCAAATGTTTGAGATTGTAATAAGCGTATTGCTTATTTAACTGCAAACATACCACTGATAAAAGCAGATTTAGCAATAATGTATCCTGTTTAAGCTATTAATCGTGATTTTCTACATTTATTAACATCATTATATGCAACCTAGTGATTTAAATAAGAGAAAAGAATATATTAATGGTCGTGATAAAAGATTAAAACAAGTAGAAGAAGAATTAAAGCAAGATGATGACTTGATATGTATTTAAATAATGGTGGTTTAGCATACTTAAAAATAATGGAGCTAAACCACCATATTAATAATAATATATGGTAAAATATAGATGTTCTTGTGGAAAGTAGAGAAAATCTCACCTGAGGTAAAAAGATACCTAGGTCAATGCTACAATATTATCTTTTTATGTAATATTTTTGTAGTGTTAGTGTGAGATTGTTCACACTTTTTTATTTAAATAAATAAGGAGGTTAGATTATGCCAAAGATGAAATCTAAAAGTTCTGTAACTAAGAGATTTAAAAAAACTGGTAAAGGTAAATTAAAACGTGGTCGTGCATTTACTTCTCACCAATTTATTAGAAAATCTCAAAAACAAAAAAGACATTTAAGAAAACAAGCTTTAGTGTCTACACAAGAAACAAAAAATATTATTGATATGATGTAAGGAGGTATATATGCCTAGAGTAAAAGGTGGTGTAGTATCACGCCGTAGAAGAAAAAAAGTATTAAAGTTAGCTAAAGGATATTTTGGATCTAAACATACATTATATCGTACAGCTAATGAACAAGTAATGCGTTCAATGAAATATGCTTTCCGTGATCGTAAGCAAAGAAAACGTAATTTTAGAAAATTATGGATTACAAGAATTAACGCTCAAGCAAGAGTTGAAGGAATTAGTTATTCCCAATTAATGAACGGATTACACAAAGCTAATATCGACATTAACAGAAAAATGTTAGCAGATATGGCTGTAAATGATCAAAAAGCATTTAAATTATTAGTAGAAAAAGCTAAAACAGCTTTAAAATAATAAGGAGGGAAGATGAAAGCTATTATTAAAACTGGTGGTAAACAATACACTGTAGAAAAAGATACAGAAATCTATGTTGAAAAATTAGTTGGTGAACCAGGAGATAGTGTTACTTTTGATGAAGTATTAATGCTTGGTGATGAAGTTGGAACTCCTTATATTTCTGGAGCAACAGTAACTGGGGAAATTGTTAAACATGGTAAAGGTAAAAAATTAACAATTTTCAAATATCGTCCAAAAAAAGATTCAAAAAGTAAAACTGGACACCGTCAACCATATACATTAGTAAAAATTACTAAAGTAGGAAAATAATGATTAAAGTTAAAGTTAAAAGAGAAAACAATAATATTACTTACATTAATGTAACTGGTCATGCTAAGTTTGCTGATTATGGTAGTGATATTGTTTGTAGTGCTGTTAGTTGTTTGTGTTTTACAATTGCTAACCAATTGTTATCAATTGATGACTCGTTAAATATAACAGCGGAAAATAACGATTTTAGCTTTACTAATTTAAGTGATACTCATGATGTACAATTACTATTAAACACACTAGTTAATGGTTTAGTGCAGGTTGAAAATGAGTATAGTAAAAATATAAAGGTAATGGAGGTGTAATGATGTTAAAATTACAATTACAGTTCTTCGCATCTAAAAAAGGGGTTGGGTCTACTAAAAACGGTCGTGACTCTGAAAGTAAACGTTTAGGTGCTAAAAAAGCAGATGGTCAATTTGCCCACGCTGGAAGCATTATTTACCGTCAACGTGGAACTAAAATTCATCCAGGTAAAAACGTTGGTTTAGGTGGAGATGATACTTTATTTGCAAAAGTTTCTGGTATTGTTAAATACGAAAGAAAAGGTCGCAATAAAAAACAAGTATCTGTATATCCAGCATAATGAGATTAAATCATTTATTAATCATTGGGTTATTAATTATTATTATAATCCTAATAACTATGTTATTACTACGTATTAAACGTAGTAATAAACAAGGTTATTATGGTGTAGTTCAAAGTGTTAATGATAATCAATGTATTAATGCTAAGTATAACATTAGTGAATTTGATAACATGATTAGTAATACTAGTAGTGGTATTAGTAATCATCATACAAATAATGATTATCAAGCTGAACTAAACAAAATAATTAATGATTACAATCAAGTTAAAGATAAAACCGATGATATATCTAAATTAAAGAAAGCCGCTATTTTACAACGTTTAGTCGGTTTAAATAATAAAATATCAAAACAATAAAGAAGAATATTCTTCTTTATTTACTATTAAGGATATCATGTTAAAGATAGGAAATATAGAACTTGATAGCCAAGTGGTACTAGCTCCCATGGCTGGAGTTACTAACTCAGCCTTTAAAGAAGTAGTACGAGAACTAGGAGCAGGTCTAATTTGTACCGAAATGATTAATGATAAAGCATTAATTCATGGGAATGAAAATACACAAAAGATGATTGATATTTCTGAATTTGAGCGTCCTGTTAGTGTTCAAATATTTTCTAATGAAGTGGAAACATTAGTTAAGGCAGCCAAAGTAGTTGACAAATTAGACAATGTTGATATTATTGATATCAACATGGGATGTCCTGCTCCTAAGATTACTAAAAACAATTCTGGAAGTAAAATTCTTTTATATCCAGAATTATTATATGAAATGGTTAAAGGAGTAGTTGATAATGTTTCTAAACCAGTAACAGTTAAAATGCGTATTGGTTGGGATGAAAACAATATCAATGTTGTAGAAAATGCCCTACTAGCACAAAAAGCAGGAGCTAGTGCTGTATTTGTTCATGGGCGAACTACTAAACAACAATACAGTGGTGAAGCTGATTGGGAAGTTATTAAACAAGTAAAAGAAGCGCTTGATATTCCAGTTATTGGTAACGGAGATATTGATTCACCACAAAAAGCTAAAGCAATGCTAGAGTATAGTGGTGTTGATGGAATCATGATTGGTCGAGCAGCGATGGGAAATCCTTGGATTATTCATCAAGTAGATCACTATTTAAAAACAGGTGAACTACTTGATGAACCAACAATTGATGATAAAATTAACATGATTAAAAAACATGCTCATAAACTTATTAGTCTAAAAGGAGAAAAAGTAGCAATTAGAGAAATGCGAGGGCATGCTAGTTGGTACTTAAAAGGAATTAAGGGTGCTAATAAGTTTAAAGTTAAATTACAAGAAATAAATACATTAGATGATTTAAATAATGTACTTATTGAAATTAAAAATACATTAATTTAAATCAAATCGTTTGAATTGGATTCAAAAAATTCACATCAATTAGCAATGAAATAAGTAAATACTAGTATATGATGGAATGGATGATAATCTTAAAAAATTAACAAAAATTAATTAGTAAGGAGAATTATGGAAAATATGAATAATAATAATGATAAATTTGATAATCAACAATCTCAACCAATGATTAATCAACAACCTAACGGTGGTTTTGAATCAACGTTAGAAGATAAACCAAAAAACAATGATGTAGCTAAAGGTTGTTTCTTGGGTGCAGCAATAATGTTACTAATTATGGTTATTATTGGTATAGTTGGATTTTTATTTATATTTGTTTATAATAAATAATTTTTATACTGATGATAAAAATCTATAATTTAGCATCTACTTTAAATGGAGTAATGGGGATTGATAATGCTATTACTACCGATATTAAAGTTAATGAAAAAGGAGTTAAAGTTACTAATAATACTGATAAGTATATTAATAACATATGTATTCTTTACCGACGTCTAATGTTACATACATTGGAGGTATGTTATCTATACTCCTAACGATACAGCTTTACTTGCTTCTTTTAGTGTAGAAGAAGAAAGTATTAAAACTTATGAGGAAGGTTTTGCTCTAAAAGCTAGTTTCGATGCTAAAACCAATGATTTAGGATTGTAATTAGAAACGATATAAATAGTACTACTAGTAGTCAAGAATTTGTTTCAATGAAACCTGGTAGTAGTCGTGAAGTTTATGCTTCGCCACGTGTTAAAATGATTAAATTAGATGAAGATTTAAACAACGAAGTTGTTATAAATCATCAATTCGACTTTACTACTAAATTTACTTAACAAAAATGTAGCTAATTTTTAGCTACATTTTTTGTTATAATAATTAAGAAAGGAAATTTATGAATAATTTTAATGATTTTAATCCTAATAATGACAACAATAACAATAATAATGTTGATTGGAATAATTATGTGAATAATGATAATTTCAATCAAATGAATCAAAATAATGTTAACAATAACAACGATTATTATAATTATAATGGATATAATTATAATAACGTTGCACCAAAACCTAAAAAAAACAATAAAGTTTTTTTAATAGCGATGTTAGTCGCTTTAATCCTAGTCTTTGTTTGTGGTGTTGGTATTTTTATATTTAATAGTAATAGAATGTCTTCTAATAAAGATTATAATGAATATACTAGATTAGAAAACATCAATGATGTTATAGGGACTAAAGCACTTAGTGTTGAAGCTAAATTCTACAAACATGAAGATTATTATGATCTTATGTATGTAGTGTTAGAAGTAAGTAATGATAGTGACTACTTTATTAATGACTTACCAGTTAAGTATCTTTATGATGGTTATCCATTTACTAGCCATATTAGTATGCGTCCGCATACTAAAGCAGTACTTGATTGTTTTACAATTGATGATAAAGAGCAAGATTACTACAAAGATATGGAACTAAAAGATCCTGGTTATTCTTCATATGATAATGAAAACCATTTAAGTAAAGAAGCTAAAGAAAACATTATTTATGCTTCTGATATTAGTATAGAAATAACTAATGTAGATGATCAAGGTGTACATTTTAAAGTAAATAATTCTAGTAAGTATGATTTTGAATTAGATAGTTTGTATACTAAAATAATGGCTATAGATAGTAATGATTCTAATGTAGGTGAGATAGTATATGGTTTAGAAGTTAAAGATATAAATAGTAAGGATTCATCAAATAAATTTAATATACCAAAAGAAAGTAGTAGAGAGTTAATTTATGCTCCAGCTTATGATGATTATGAATTTGACCCTAAACTAGATTATAAAATTATCTCGGTATTTTGTGGAAAACAGGTGTTTTAATTTGGTATAATTAGAGTATGAAAAACAAAAAAATTAATGTGTTTTTAGATACTCTAAAAAAGCCTAATATATATACTAAATTGGGCTTTTTTAATGAAAAATTAAATATTTAATAGTAAGGATAGACAAAGTCTATCCTTTTTCTAGTTTTAAGGATGGTTATGAGTAATAAGGGGTTTAGTTTTGAAAGTAATTTAGAGCATCAACAAAAAGCAGTAGATAGTGTTATTGATGTTTTTGATTATGCAAAAGGTAATACAGATAGTCGTATTAATCCAGAACTTGATTTTAGTAATTTTACTAACAATGTAAAATTAGTTCAACAACGAAATGGGATAAGTATGAGGAATAAAGATGATGAACACATCATTGATGTTCAGATGGAAACAGGTACAGGTAAAACATATAGACAGCGGAGTGAGTCCAATATCAAATTATGTTGGGCAAACTATAGATATTGAAAAAAGATTGGATAATCGTAGAAAGAATTTAGAAAAAAAAGATAGAAATTTTAGTAAGTTTAAAATTATATATTCAGATACATTAATAAGTCTGGTATATATTTAATTGAAACTATGTAAATGAGATTTATAATTGTGGATGGAAATCTTAAATTAGTTAATAAGAAGAGAAATCAAAAAGCGTATAATTTCTATTAGAAAGAATAATACGAAGCTCTTCTTCCAAATATATGGAAGGTATTAAAGGAACATTTATTTATATTGAAGATGATAATGGAGGGGTAACGATTTTTTAGACACAATGTCTATAATTGTTTTTGTATTC
>X31_Chicken__coassemble_24_pt1 | contig 11721 bp, 11 predicted proteins | sample X31_Chicken__metabat2_low_PE_001 | metagenome-assembled genome bin X31_Chicken | reverse complement strand
ACTTATGGTACTTATACTTAATTAGAAATAATTTAGATAAGTTTGATGTAGATAACGAATTTGAATTTGAGACTACTTCACAAATTGGGATTCATTTTCCTCATATTTCATCTAAAGCATTTGCTGATATCAAAGTAAATGAAATTTCGATTATAGAAAGAAAATCTGGAGATGATGCTAACTTTTGTGAACAAAAGTTAGCCCCAACTAAGATAGGTAGAACAACACTAAGTGATGATGAAATTTTATCTATTAAAAACAGGGTTAAAGAAGAAGTTATATCTAATAAGTTAGATAACTACTTAGAAGAAGTTTCAAAAGATATTAAAAATGGAAAATTTAAAATTGATCCAATATATGAAAAAAATAATTTAGATGCATGTAAGTATTGTAAGTTTAAAGATATTTGTCATGTACCAAATAATGTAAGAAGAAGTGTTAAGGAGAAAGATGCAAGAAGTGAAGCTTCAAACAATTAATGATAGTTATTATCATGAAGTATTAGATAATGGATTAGAAATAATAATAATCTCTAATCCATTAATAACAGAACAAAGTGCTAAGTTCTTAGTTCGTTGTGGAAGTAATGATGTAATTGATTATGCACCAGGTATCGCCCACTTTTTAGAGCACACTAAGTTTGCTAAAAAAGATGGAGATTATTTTGATGATTTTTCAAAATATGGTGCTGATTGTAATGCATATACTAACTACCAAGAAACAGCATATTATTTTACATGCAATCAAAACTTTTATGATAACCTAAAAGTTTTGATTAACATGATGCAAGAATCAAACTTTACAAAAGAAGTAGTCGATAAAGAATTTAGTATTATTTGTCAAGAAATTAATATGTATAAACAAATGCCCGATAGTGTTATTAACAATATGTTATTTAATGCGATTAGTCAAAAAGAATATAAACATGATATCGCTGGTGAAATTATTGATATTGAAACTATAGATAATAATAAATTACAAAGTGTATATGATCATTATTATGTGGCTAATAATATGACTCTAGCAATAGCTACTAATCATGATGCTAATGAAGTTATTAAGTTTATTAAAGAAAATATCAATTTAAATACCAATGATAATATTAATTTTGATTATACACCAGAAACAAGTAGAGTAAATGAAGAAGAATTGATTAAAATAGATAACAAGTTAACTACTTCTTTATCTAGTTATGTTTATAAACTAGATAAAGAAAGTAGTGGAGTAACACCACTTGATTTAATTAGTTTAGAAGTATATCGTATTGCTAACTTCTCAAAATTAAATCCAGATTTTGTTAGCAAGTTAGCTAACAAAGAGTTAGATGAAACACTTAGTGTGTTTAACTATCTAACTATGGATTTAAGTTTGATAAGTTTTGATGCAAATACTAATGATAAATCAATAGCTAAAGCGATTGATGATATATCAACACCTAAGTTTGAGTTATTTGAAATGGCACTAAATTCTTATGTTGGTAGTGAGATTAAAAAAGCAAGTAATAAAAGATTACTTATTGAAAAAATTCAAGAGTTAATGTTTCTAGGAATTGACCCTAAAAAGTATTTTGATATGTTACTTAGTGTTGATATAAATGATTTATATAAAAATGTTAATAAGTTATTAGCTAACAAAAAAACATCATTAATAACGTTAAAAAATGATAAAATATAACAAATAAGAGACTTTAAGGAGACAAAGGATGAGTGAAAAAGTTTTAGATCCAAAAGAGATTTTAGGTCAAGATTTAAAAAAAGAACGAGAAAAGAGAAATATTAGTATTTCTGAGTTAAGTAAAGAAGCTAGAATTCCTGTTGATAAATTAGAAATTATTGAAGCAGGGAGCGATAATAATAATAATACAATGTTACGTGTATATATTATTAAGTATCTTAAGTTTTTAGATATGTATAATGATAAGTATAAAAAATTATTAGAAGAAGGATATTCTTCTAATATTGAAGAGTTAACACATACAATTAATTTAAAAGAAGATGTTGGTGAAGTTAACTTTGCTGATGATATTAAACGCAATAAAGACCGTGAACACCATAAACGACTTTTTAAATTAATTGTAATGGGTTTAATTGTACTAGCTACAATTGGGGGACTTGGGTATTTGATTTTTGGAAACTTAAAATCAAATGTAGTAGATGTTAGTGAGAATGAAACAACGCTTTTAACTAACACTGTACTTAATCCACAAGAAGTGATTGATACAAAACCAAAAATTGAATTCAAAGAAACTAATAATGGTTATGTTGTTAGTGGAGATAGTGAGTATGAAGTAGTAATTACTTTTGCTGGACAAGCTTATTTAGAAATACCAACACAAAAAGATGTTGTAGCTAAAGTTTATAAAGAAGGGGAAGAAGTTAAATTTAATATGAAAGCCGATGAGTATGTAACAATTTATACTGGTAAGTTTGAAAATATTAAAATAACTATTAATGGTGAAGAGTTACCATTAAATGATAAGAAAACTGGTGTACAAACATTTAGAATTGATTTTAAAAATGAAGTAGGGGATACAAATGAAAGTGGACAAAGTTCAAATTAGAAATTGGTTTATTTCAATTTCGTTATTAATTTTATCTTTTGTTTTAATTATTACTAAAACTCAAGACATACCATTGGTAGGAATACTAATAGATAATACATATATTTATTATTCAGATATTTTATTAATTATTTTTGCATTTATTGTCTTTATCTATATTATTGCATCTAAATATTATTTAATTATTAATATTGATCGTTATAATAAAAATTCGTTTCATGCGCTAGTAAATATTTTAATGTTACCATTTTTAATTATTACAACATTAGTGTTTGTTGATAGCATTAATCCAATTGTAGGAATGATTGCTATTTTAGTTCAAGTATTATTTACGATCTTAATTGTCGTAATTAAACAAGAAAATGGTAAGTATCAAGTAGATAACTTTCGTTTAGTAATGCAATTAGTATTATTACTAATTCTATTAGTATCAACACTACTTAGTAATTTACCATTTTCAAATTTCTATATTCCGCTTAATATTATTTGTGTTGTAGCATACATCTATCTAACAATAGTAGATATTTATCAAGGTTTTAAAATATTCTCTATCTGATTATAGAGAATATTTTTTATTTGTGTTATAATATTAAAAATTTGTTTAGGAGATGTATGGAAAAAAGAGTAATTGGGGTTAATGAAAGACTTCCGTTTTTAAAGTGTTTACCATTATCAATCCAACATGTATTTGCCATGTTTGGAGCTACGGTATTAGTACCGACTTTATTTAATATTGATCCGGGAATCGTATTATTCATGAATGGGTTAGGGACATTATTATTTTTAATTATTACTAAAGGTAAGAGTCCAGCGTACTTAGGTTCATCGTTTGCGTTTTTAGCAATTGGACAATCAGTAATTGCAACATATGGTTATCAAACAGCATGTGGTGCTTTTATTGTAACAGGACTTGTTGGTTGTTTAATAGCATTATGTATTAAGTTCTTTGGAACCAAATGGATAGATGTAGTTCTACCACCAGCAGCAATGGGACCAATTGTAGCACTAATTGGTCTAGAACTAGCTAGTAGTGTAGCTAGTACTGCTGGAATTATTAGTGTTGATGGCGCACCGATTTTAACACAAAATGTAGTAGTGTTTATCATAACGCTAGTAGTAGCAGTATTAGGAGGGGTAGTATTTAAAGGTTTTTTTAAATTAATCCCAATCCTAATTGCGATAATTGCAGGGTTTATTAGTGCTGTAGGATTTGGAATGATTGATTTTTCAGCTCTTAGTAGTGCACCACTAATTCAAGTACCAAATTTCCAAGCACCGGTCTTTAACATTAATGCAATTTTAATGATGTTACCGGTAGTGTTAGTAACTACTACAGAACACATTGGGCATCAAGTAGTTACAAGTAAAATTATTGGCAAAGACTTATTAAAAGATCCGGGTCTTGATCGCTCATTATTTGCTGATAACTTCTCAACAGCAATTTCTGGAGCGATTGGTTCAGTACCAACAACTACTTATGGAGAAAACATTGGGGTTATGGCGATGACTAAAGTTTATAGTGTCCAAGTAATAGCTATTGCTGCAGTAATTTCAATCTTAATGGGATTCTTAGGACAAGTATCAGCATTTATTCAATTAATTCCGCAACCCGTAATTGGTGGTATTTCATTCATACTTTATGGAATGATTGGTGCTAGTGGGATTAGAATATTGATTGATAACAAAGTAAACTATGATGATTCTGTTAACCTAACACTTACAAGTGTAGTATTTATTACTGGACTTTCAGGAGTTAGTGTTAGTTTGGGTAATATTACCTTATCAGGAATGGTACTTGCTTGTGTAGTAGGAATGATCTTAGGAATAATCTTTTATGTCCTTAAAAAGTTAAAATTAACTAATGATGAATAAAATAACGGCTAAACTTTTGTTTAGCCGTTTTTTAGTTAATTCTTAGAAATTTTGTTGTTGGTTATACATAGGTGTATTATTTGGATGACTGTTTTTATTGTGGATTACAATAATATCAATCATTTTATTAATGTTGCTTTGGAATTTCATCCATCCACAAACAATAGATGATAAAACAACAACAAAACAAAGTAAATAAGATAACGATATTGTCATAAATGAAAGATAGCTAAAATAATCATTTAATTGCGAGACATACAATGAACCTAGTGTAATTTGCCATAGCAAAATAACTGAAACCAATGGTATAACGATACTTGTAATGACAATGAATTGTTTTTTAATATGAATTTTAACGCCAGTAGTGCTGTAATAATAATTAATTAAGTCAGTAATGCTATAAGCCCAAATGATTGTAAAAATAAAACAAATAAAATTTAATGGTAATAGAAATATTAAAATATTTCCCAAGGATAAAATATAGGATATTCCGATACCTAGGGTTATTATACTGCTAATAATCCCCAATATTAGCATTGTAGTAGAGTTTAACTTTGTTTTAAATCCCACAACTTCAAATTGCTTTGTAGTTCTATACAAATACCATGTATTAACAAAAGGAATTATTAGACAAACAACTGCTAAAAAAGGGTTGAATCTTTTCATAGTTTATTTTCTCCTTAAATGATTTATAACAACTTATTTTAGCATAATTAATTTACAAAATTACGATATTAATACTAAAAGAAATTTGTATATGTTATAATAAATAGTGTTAACATGAGGAAAAAGTGGAATTAAACAAAAGGAGTCCAGTGGTTTTAACTACATCTTCAATGTTTTCAATAGTGGGTTTGATTTATTTTTATTATTGGGTTTATGTAACCATAGAAGGTTTTAAAAAAATTAATGAAGAAAATGAAATTCCAGGAAGTAGAATAACGATTATTTTATCCTTAGTAATCTTAAGGTTAGCTTTTCTTTATTGGTTAATTAAAGTTAATAAAACTATAAATGAATCATATGCTAAAAGAAGAATATCTCCGCCAACTAAGTGCTCTAATTTTGTGCATTTTTTGTGGCTTCAATAGGTGTAAACCTGTTAGCTTTTGTATCATTCTTTTTTTGTGTAATGGCGTTATTATTCCTGGTGTATTTATTGGTCTATTTGTGATGGTGAGTATATTTTAGTATTGCTAAGATTTTACTATGTAGAGGATTATGGCAATTATAAACTAGAATTAATGATTTGATTGATGCAATCAACATGGACAACCAAGAAACATACGATCAATTAAAAGATCAAGAGTTTTGGAATATTAAAAATGAATAGGAGAATTATGAAAAGATTATTTACAATTTTAAGTGTATTAGTAGTTATGTTAGGTGTTAGTGCATGTGGTACTAAAAACTATTCAACTACAGATATGATTGATGAAGAAACTGCTAAAAGTGAAGGGTTTATCCAATTAGGAGATCAACCTGATAGTGAGGGACGTGTAATTTATTTAAGTCCAGATAGTAGTGTTGGTGTTTTCTTTAAAGATGGGCAGTTCTATTCAGCATACCTTACTCAAGGTACTTCAGTTCAAGTAATAGCTAAAGATGGTGAGCTATACTTAGCTGATAATGATGCAAAACAATTAATTAATGATAATGGTTGTTTTATTGATGGAACTAAATATGAAAAAGATAGCCAAGAATGTCAATCAATTTCTCTAGTACAAGGAAATGTTAATGATTTTATTAAAGAAAACTTCAAATCTATTGTAAAATAGTTAAAAAAGACTCTAAATTCAGACTTAGGGTCTTTTTTATTACAATAATTTAGTAAAATTAAGTATAATATAAGTGAAAAATAATAATTTTTGAAAGGATAGTTATGAGTTTAGAATCAATGACAAGTATGTTAAAAAAAGCACAAGAAGGAAAATATGCTGTTGGTCAATTCAATATTAATAATCTTGAATGGACACAAGCAGTATTAGAAGCTGCTCAAGAAAATAACTCACCAGTTATTTTAGGAGTAAGTGAAGGTGCGATGAAATACATGGGAGGAGCTAAAGTAGTTGCTGATATGGTTAAAGCATTAGTAGAAACTATGGATGTTAAACAACCTGTTGCTCTACACTTAGACCATGGTAGTAGTTTTGAAAGTTGTAAAGCAGCAATCGATGCTGGATTTACATCAGTAATGATCGATGGTTCACACCACCCAATTGCTGAAAATGTAGAAATGACAAAACAAGTGGTAGAATATGCACACGCTAAAGGAGCTAGTGTTGAAGCTGAAGTAGGAACTGTAGGTGGAAACGAAGATGGTGTAGTTGGTGGAGTTAAATACGCTGACCCACAAGAATGTTTAATGGTTACTGAAGTAGGGATCGATGCGTTAGCTGCAGCTCTTGGTTCAGTGCACGGTGAATACCACGGTGAACCAGTATTAGGTTTTAAAGAAATGGAAGAAATTAGAGATCTTACTAAAATGCCATTAGTATTACACGGTGGTAGTGGGATTCCTGAGCACCAAATTAAAAAAGCAATCGAATTAGGACACTGTAAAATTAATGTTAACACTGAGTGTCAACAATCGTTTACTAAAAAAGTACGTGAAGTATTAGCTAATGATAGTGAAGTTTATGATCCACGTAAAATTATTGGTCCTGGTCGTGATGCGATTAAACAAACTGTAACTGATAAAATGATTGAATTCGGTTCAGTAAACAAAGCGTAATTACATAAACAGGGATAATAATGGGAATGGAATATAAAGAACAATTACTAGAAAAAACAATTAGTGAAATTCAAAAACAAGTTAGAATTAATTCAATAAGAGATATTAAACATCAAGAAGAAGGTAAACCTTTTGGTCCAGGTGTTGATAATGCTTTTGACCAGTTTATTAGTTTAGCTAATGAATTAGGATTAGATACATTTAAAGATCCTGAAGGTTATTATGCATATGCAGAGATTGGTCCAAAAGACGCTGAAATGGTTGGTATTTTAGCTCACGTTGATACAGTAGATGTTGGAGATTTATCAATGTGGACTGAAGCTGGACCATTTAGTGGTGATGTTGTTGATGGCAAAATCATCGGGCGTGGTAGTTTAGATGATAAAGGACCATTAGTTATTAATTTAATGGCACTAGGAGAATTAATTAAATCAGGTTATGAATTTAGAAAACGTATTCGTGTAATTGTTGGTGGTGCTGAAGAAACAACATGGCAGGGAATTAAAAAATATATTAAAGAACAAGAAATTCCGGCTATGGGATACTCTCCAGATGCCAATTTCCCATTAATTCATGGTGAAAAAGGTCACCTTCAATTTAGAGTAACAACGACTGGTAGTAATGAATTTAGTATTACTACTAACAATAGTATTAATGCAGTTTGTGATAAAGTAATTTATCAAGGAGCAAACGTTGATACTTTAGTAGATAGTATTAAAGATGCAACTATTGTTGAAGATAGCATGGTAGTTAGTGGTAAAAGTGCTCATGCCATGGAATGTTTTAAAGGGGATAGTGCGATTAATAAACTAGTTAATAGTTTAGATACTAATCATCCTTTAATTGTGTTTGTTAAAAAATATTTAACTGATATTTATGGAAATGATATTTTACCTGATACTCAAAATGAAGAAATGCGTCTAAACATTGGTAATATGATTATTAATGAAGACAAAGGTTATATTGAAGTAGATATGCGTTTTCCATTAGGAATTGATGGTCAACCATTAGTTGATAAAATAGAAAGTACTGTTAAAGAAAATGGTTTAGAGTGGGAATTAATTAAATTCCAAAAAGAGTTATATTTAGAAGAAACTCATCCATTAGTTACTACATTATTAGGAGTATATAATGAAGTAACTAATGAGAATGCTAAACCACTTACTACTGGTGGAGGAACGTATGCACGTGCCTTTGATAACTGTTTAGCATTTGGGATGGTGTTTACTAGTCAAAATATGATTGATAATATGCACCAACCTAATGAATGTCTAGAAGTTAAGTTTATTATGCCAGCTTTAGAAATATATGCTAAAGCAATTGTTGCTCTAGATAATCTAACAATTTAGTTAGGAGGGGAAATGAAAGATAAAATCATTAATCATGCTAATGAATTAGTTGATGAAACAGTAAGTAATATTCAACGATTAGTAAGAATTAATTCTGTTCGTGATGTAGAACATCAAGAACCAGGAAAACCTTTTGGTCCTGGAATAGATCAAGCTTTTGATGAGTTTTTAGCGATGAGTCAAGAGTTAGGGATGCGTACGTTTAAAGATCCAGATGGAAAATATGCTTACGCTGAATTAGGACCAGAAGATGGTAAGTTAATAGGTATTTTAGGACACTTAGATGTAGTACCAGTAGGGGATGAAGCTATGTGGACTGAAGCAAAACCATTTAGTGGTGATGTTAAAGACAACATTCTTTATGGACGTGGTAGTTTAGATGATAAAGGTCCAGTTGTTATTAATATGATGGCAATTAAAAACTTACTTGATTTAGGTTATGAATTTAAATCAAGAATCCGTGTAATTGTTGGTGGTGCTGAAGAAACAACTTGGGAATGTATTGATAAATATAAAAAAGAACAAGAAATTCCAGTTATTTCATTCTCACCTGATTCACAATTTCCATTAATTAATGCGGAAAAAACATTATACCAATTTGATGCTAAAGCTAAAGGAAGTTATGACTTTAGTGTAGAAGCACCTGGTGCTTATAATGCTGTATGTGATAAAGCAACATATACAGGAAGTAAAATAGAAGAAATTGCTGCTAACTTAGATAAACTAGGTTATAGCTACGAAAAAACAAATGATAGTATTATTGTTTCTGGTCAATCAGCACATTCAAAAGACTGTTTTGAAGGAAAAAATGCTATCCTTGGTTTATGTATGGCATTATATGAAGCAGGTATTCACTCACATGCAATTGATTACTTAGCTACAGTAATTAAAGATGATTGTTTTGCAACAAACATCATGGGTGAAAAATTAGAAGAAGATGTAAGTGGAGTACTTACATTAAACGTTGGACGTTTAATGATTAAGGATGGTGAAGAAAGTATTGGTTTTGATTCACGTATTCCAGTATTATTAGATGACCAAGAAATTAAAAATAAATATAAAGCAAGTGTAGAAGATAGTGGGATGGAATTTGTTCAAGTAGATAATATGGATAAACTATATGTACCTGCTGATTCTCCATTAGTATCCACATTACTGGATATTTATAAAGAAGTAACAGGAGATACTAATGCAAAACCATTATCTAGTGGTGGTGCTACTTATTCTCGTGCTTGGGATAACTGTGTTGCTTTTGGTTGTGTATTTAGTGAACAAAACATGATTGAAAGAATGCACCAACCAAATGAATGTTTTGAAATAAAATTCATTGCCCCAGCATTAGAAATATATTCTTTGGCGTTATATCGCTTAGATCAATTAAATTAATAGGAGTAAAAAATGAAAAATAAAGTAGGAATTGTAGGAACTGGTTTCGTAGGAGCTAGTTATGGATATTCATTAATTAATCAAAACTTAGTTGATGAATTAGTATTAGTAGATTTAAACAAAGATAACACTGTAGCTAACCGTGATGACATGATTCAATGTGTTAACTACTTATCTTGTCAACCAAATGTAATTAGTGGTGATTACCAAGATTTAGCTGATGCTGATGTAATTTGTATTACTGCTGGTGCTAACCAAAAACCAGGTCAAACTCGTTTAGAGTTAGTAGAAGTAAATGCTAAAATTATGGAAGGTGTAATTGATCAAATTATGGAAACTGGATTTGATGGAATTTTATTAATTGCTGCAAACCCAGTAGACGTTATGACATTAGTTGCACAAAAACGCTCAGGATTACCAAAAAACAGAGTATTTGGTTCAGGAACTACTCTAGATTCTGGACGTTTACGTCACTTTACAGCTGAATACTTAGGTGTTAACCCTGTTGATGTACATGGATACATTATTGGTGAACACGGAGATAGTTCAGTACCATTATGGTCAACTTGTACAGTTGGTCAACAACCAATCTTAGATATTATTAATGATTCTAACAATGACTTTAACCAAGAAGGTTTAGATGAATGTTTCGTATCTGCTCGTGATGCAGCATACCGTATTATTGAAGGTAAAGGAGCTACTTACTACGGAATTGGTTTATGTTTAGCTCGTATTACTAAAGCAATTTTACGTAACGAAAACAAAATTTTACCATGTTCAGCATACTTAGATGGTGAATACAACCAAAGTGGATTATATACAGCTATCCCATGTTGGATTGATGGTAATGGTGTAAGAAAAATTCAACAATTAGCTATTACTGAAGCTGAACAAGCTAAATTTGATCAGTCTTGTGCACAATTAAAAGAAGTAATCAACTCAATTGGTTATTAATATAAAATTATAATATATTATAATGTAATACACAACTAACCACCCTAACGGGTGGTTTTATTTTTTATAGTAGTGGAGAACGTTTAATTTTGGTATAATATTAGTATGTAGATAGATAAAAAGGGGAATTATTTATGTGTGGAATTGTTGGATATATCGGAAAAGATAAAGGACAAGAAGTAATCATTGAAGGATTATCTAAATTAGAATACCGTGGTTATGATTCAGCAGGTATTGCTTATTTAGATAATGATAGTATAAATGTGGTAAAAACTCAAGGTAAGGTAAATAATTTAGTGGAAAAATTAACTACAACACCAACCTCTCTTAGCATTGGACATACACGTTGGGCTACTCATGGAGAGCCAACGAGTACTAATGCTCACCCGCACCAAGTTGGTGATGTAACAATCGTTCACAATGGAATCATTGAGAACTATCAAGAGTTAAGAACTTTACTAGAAACTAAAGGTTATGAGTTTAAATCACAAACTGATACTGAAGTAGCTTGTGCTTATATTGATTATCTATATCAAAGTAACAACCATGATATCATTGAAGCTTTAACTAAAGCTAATAAGGATTTTTTAGGTAATTATGCCATTGGTGTAATCTTTAATCAAGATTATGATCACCTATATGCAATTAGAAGAAATGCTCCACTTATTATTGGTATAGGGGATAATGAAAACTTTATTGCTAGTGATATTATTGCTATTATTAAATATACTAATAAGTATACACTTCTTAATAATAACTATGTTGCTAAAATTAGTACTGATAATATTACAATTTATGATGAAAATAAAAACGAAGTAAGTTATGAAGAACATATTTCGGATAAAGAAAATGAAGTATTAGATAAA
>X31_Chicken__coassemble_22_pt1 | contig 12537 bp, 10 predicted proteins | sample X31_Chicken__metabat2_low_PE_001 | metagenome-assembled genome bin X31_Chicken | reverse complement strand
AAAATAATTAATCCGATTAATATAATACTTCCGACACTATTAATAATGTTTTCCGAACAAATTAAAAAACTAAAAAGAATTAATAAATGGAAAATTAAAGCAATAACTGGAATAATAATACCTTTACCCATTTTTAATTTACCTTGTTTATATAACTTAAAGTTGATTAAAAAAACTAAACCAGTAATTGTAGAAGAAATTGCTACAACTGCATCTTCTAATAAAATACCATTAAATACTTCATAACCATTAATACTAAATCCAGTCGATTGTAAGTATAAAATAACACAAGTGATAATAGTAAGGACAACGGTTAAGATACTTGCATTAAATGGAGTATCTTGTTTTGTTCTTTTTTTAAAGAAATTAGAGCAAAACATTAAGTTATCATCTGCTAATTTCTCAATATATCTATTTCCTGACATAAAGATCGCATTAAGAGTACCAATACCTGATACTACCACAAACACTAATACAAACTTGGCTGCTCCTACTCCAAAAATTTGATTAAAGATTGTAAATAGATAATCATTACCTAAATTCATAATTTGCTCTGTAGGTAATAACAAGTTAACACCAACAAAGTAAACTACATAAACAATACAAACAGCAATAATACTAGCAGTATACACAATCGGTAAATCTTTTTTAGGATTTTTCATATCTACTGCTAAACTTGATACATTAATCCATCCATCAAACATAAAAGCAATAGCAATAAACGGTGCTAACATCGTTGTCGTTGTTATTGCATGTTGACTACTTGTTGCTAAATTAATAGACTCATAATTTCCAAAGAATAACCCATAGATCGATATAAGAATTAATGGAATTACTTTTAGTGATGTTGCACTAACCGAAATTAGAGTAGCTAATTTTGTAGATAAGTAATTCCAAAAAGTAACGATTAAAATTAATCCAATCCCCATAAATAATTTAACTTCTTGAGTTGGGTTAATTCCAATTATTGTTGAAAAATAGTTAATAACAACACTTGCTAGTACTGATATCATTACTGGAGTATACACACATAGTTGAAACCATCCAACAACAAATCCTAGCTTTTTACTAAAGAATTGCTCATAGTATCCTACTAGTCCCCCTTCAGGATTTGCATGTTGAGCAATAGCTGTGGCTGCAATTCCTGAAAGAACAAAACCAATACAAATAATTGCCCAAATTAACATTGATAGGGCAAAATTACCATTTGTTTTCAATAAAATATCATCAGCTTTAAAATAGATACCAACACCAATCATAATTCCGACTGCTGTCATAAATGCTTGCATTCTAGTAATCTTTTTTTCCATATAATCCTTTCAATATGCTTTATTTTAGCACAATATAGCAAATATTTCATATATTATGACAATAAAAAAATCTTTATGATATAATAATAATGTTGTTATATACGGCGTTTGTGGTGAAGTGGTTAACACTCCGGATTGTGGTTCCGGCATGCGCGGGTTCGAACCCCGTCAAACGCCCCATTTTTTTAAAATTTAAAAAGTCCGATTAAAATCGGACTTATTTTTATTATTTTTTCATTGATTTTTTAAAGTTGTTAAATAAGAATTTAAGATAATGATTAAATACATAACCAACTATTAAAATTGCAATTGTTAATTCCATTACATAAATTAAAGCTACAATTCCCGATACGTTTGCTGAAAAGTTTTGTTCAAAAAACGAAATTGTTTTTAACAATGCAAACGGTGTAATACACATAGGGAAAGTTAGTGCTGCATATGATGGATAGAAAGGTAATTTGATAATTTTAGGTATTTGGAATAATACTACAATATATAAAATTTGAGCAAGTACTTCCATCGTTAACATAAACATTGGATCTGGATTACTTGAAATTGTTAAATAACCAACAATAGATAATGACATTGGTGCTGTATAAATGGCAAATAAAGGTTTTGAAGCTTCTTCTACTTCATGACGCAAGTAACGATAACTAACTAATAAAAATACAGCAATATAAGCACATAAACCAAACCAGAAAATATAATTACCTAATTGTTGTTCTCCAAATGTTGGTGCTGTAACACTAGCTACAACAATTCCTACATATGTTACAAAGTAGGTTGGATATACATGGTGTAATTTTAATTCAGCTATTAGTTTATAAGTAAAGTATACTATGACTATACAATGCATAATAACACCTATAAACCATAACGTTTTACTAATCATGTAAATGTTTGGTATAAATGTTAAACCATTTAAGTAAACAGCAAGTTGCATAAATGCCATATAAATAGTTGCACTTACACTAACAATGATTGGATTTTTAAAATCTTCTCGTACTTGTTTAAAACAAAATATAAATTTCATTAATACTAAAATGATTATTGCTCCAGCAATACATCCACATGCTGTTCGTAGATAAGTTGAATAATCATTTAATAAGTTTCCTAGTACCGTAAACCCTAAAGCAACACCAGCCATTGGAATCGGCACTCCACTTAAGAATTTTCTCATAAATCTCCTTGTCTTTTAATCACTGCTAAGAACTCAGGATAAGACTTATCAATGACCTCTATATTATCAATATCAACATTAACTTTGGTTGAAAATAATATTTCCATCAATGCAATCCGATGATCATTATAACTACTAACACTACAAGCTTTTAAATTATTATTTGGAGTAATCACTAAACTATCATTTTTATATTTTAAATTAAGTCCTAATTTTTCACCCACATTAATTATCGCTTCTAGGCGATTAGATTCTTTATATTTCAATCTATCTATTCCAACCAATGTCGTTGGCTTATCAAAATAATTGCACACAAATACTAATGTCGGTACTAAATCCGGACAATTGTTACAATCTATAACTTGCGGTTGATTTTTTAGTATATCTACTAAACAATGATCTGGTTGTAATGTTTCAATATTTTCTTTATATTTAATATTACAACCAACAAAATTAAGAGCTCTTAAGTAGCTAAGACTACTTTCATCTACCTCATTATCAATCTCTATGTTTTGCTTATATTCTTGATTACCTTTTATATAGATAATATTATTTTCAACTATAATGTTGATGCCAAATGTTTTTAATACATTAATCGTCATTAATATATAATTATAAGAAACTTTATCTTTAATCACGATTTTTGTATCAAATCCAAGAAGTGGTAAAACAAATAATAAACCACTTATACATTGAGAGGATTTATTATCCTCAATTATGTACTCATCTAATACATAACCACCTTTTATTATACCATTTTTACCCTCTATTTTGCCATCAAATATTTGCTCATAAATATCTAGCGGTCTAGTCATTAATACTTCTTCCCCACTATATTTAATTTCACCAAATAGATAAATAATTACTGGTATACTAAAACGCAATGTAGTACCTGATTGATTGAAATCAAATTGATTATTAATCAATTTAACTTCTCTACTATCAACAACAATCTGATTATCATTATAAGTAATTTTACAATTACAATTTTTAAGAACTTCTATTGTAGTTTTAACATCATCACTAAAAGATACATTATTAATTGTTGTAACTGATTTTGACAAAAGTGCACAAAACAAAATACGATGCATTATCGACTTTGAATAATTACAATCAATACTTATATTATTTAAGTCTAGTTTCATCTACTTCTCCTAAACTTTTTAGTTTGATAAAATTAATCTGACCATCATTCTTTTTATCTTTTAATAAGTATTTATCTAAATCAATATCTTCTTCTAAGTCGATAGGTAAATCGTATTTTTTACACACTTCTTTAAGTAGAGGATCACTACATTTTAAATTCATTCCAATACTTATTGCTTCACCATGTGTATATTTTTTAAAATCATAATAGCTTTCTATTGCATGACCATATGTATGACCAAAGTTTAGAGCTTGACGTAAACCTTTATCATACACATCTTTACTTATAAAATGATTTTTTATCTCTAAACTTCTTTTAATAATATAGTTAATATCTACTTCATCATTTAGTAAGTAATCAAGTAATGTTTTATCATAAATACAACCATACTTGATTACTTCTGCCATACCAGAATTAAATTCTCTAATAGGTAGTGTATCTAAAAAATTTTGATCTATTACTACACACTCAGGTTGATAAAAACTACCTATGTAGTTTTTATAACCTTTATAGTTTATTGCAGTTTTTCCACCAACACACGCATCAACCATAGCAAGTAGTGTTGTTGGAATATAAACTACCCTAATACCTCGCATAAATGTAGCACAACTATAACCAACAATGTCAAGTAAACATCCACCACCAATAGCAATAATTGTTGTACTTTTACGATTAACATTATTTTCTAAATAATAATCATACAATTTATTAACTGTATCTAAATTTTTATTATCTTCACTTACGTTAATATCAAAAGAAGTAACATTAAGATTAATGTTACTATCTTTAATAATAAGACAATTATCATCTAATTGTCTTATTACATCATCAATTATATTTTCCTTAATATATACATTATATTGATTTAAAATATTAACTATTTCCATAGCATCCTTATTCTGCTGTTAAACCACTTTCTTCTAATTTATCATTAAATGGTTCCATTAATTTATTGATAAATGGTTTTAGGATTAGACCAATAAGTAGTGCTAATATTATATAAGCTACTAATATAACAATATCTTTAATTAAGATTGAACTAACAACTCCACCTATTGCTTCACGTCCCATACTAATTGCATATGTAAATGGTAAGAATGGATGAATTGCTTTAAAGAAAGGTCCCATTAATTCAACAGGATAAGTACCACCACTTGCAGCTACTTGTAACACTAATAAAATAATTGATAACACTTTACCAATATTTCCAAACACTGATACAAGAGTATAAACTATTATTGCAAAACATATAGCAGTAAAGACCATTGAAGCTACAAATAATATTGGATTAGAACAATAAATTTGTAATATAGCTAAATCCCCGATTGACGCGATTAGTGATTGCAATATTGCTATTGTTAAAAACAATAGTAATTTTGCAAAGTAATTAACCTTAGCACTATATTTTTTCCCTGCATCTACTTTTAACATACTAACAAGTAATGTCATCCCTACCCATAGACATAATACAGTATAAAATGGAGTCATCGCTGTTCCATAATTACTCATATTAAATATAGATTGTTCATTTAAAACAATTGGGTGAGCTAAAAAGTTTGCACGTTCTTCTACATTATGTGTAATTAAAGTAATTAATTGAGTTAACATCCCAGAATCTTTTGTATCATCTGCTTTTTGAACAACATCGCCAATAAAAGATTCAATTTCTGGTAAGTGTTGTTTTACAAAACCAACAACATCACCACCTTGATTGGCAATAGTTATCCCTTGATTTAAAATATTTTCGATTTCTGGTAATTTATTTTGAGTTGATTTTATTATTCCTAAACTACCACTAGCTGTATTAAATGCTTGATTTAAAATATTATTAATTTGAGGTTGAATAGTAGTAATATAAGTATTTTTAATACTAATCGCTGTTGAATTAACACTACTAGATAAATTAACGATATTATCTAACACACTAGTATCTGGAGTATAACCATTATTTAGTGCTGTTAGAGCATCATTTAAACTAGTTTTTAACGAATTTAGTGAAGCTACATAGCCATTTAAACTATTAATAATATCAGTTAATTGTTGATTTGGAGCAATATTATTAATTGCAGTTAAAAAAGTTATTAAGCTATTATTTAGATTAATTAAATTATCTACTTTTGTAATTAGATTACTAATTAGTTCAGGTGCTTGTTCGCTTGCAGAATTAATCGCATTAATTACATTTTGAGCATCTGTTTGCACATCAGATGCAATCGAAGCAATAATTTCTAAATCTTGAGTTATAGTTGGTGATATATTATCAATTTGCGATTGTGCTGTAGTAATAAATTGATCAATTGATTCTACTAGTTTATTTGCACTACTTAAAGTAGAAGAAATATTTGGTAAATCTTGTTTTATTTCTTCTAACAACACTTTAATCTCTGATGCTTCAACATCAGCTGTATTTACCAAAGTATTTAATTGACCAAATTTAGATTGTAAACCTTTTACTTGTTCTAGTACTCCATCTAAAACAGGAAGGGAATCTTCTAAATTTATTCCTAAATCTTTGGCAACAGTAAATAATTTTTCAGTAATTGTACCAACTATTAAACTGCTTACATTTTGTTCAATTGTTTGTGCTCCCTTTATAGTTATTTTAGGAGCAATGGCATTAATCTTCTCATTAACTTTATAATCAATTTCTCCTTGTTTTACATCATTTGTGGTTATTGATAATATATTTTCACTAAAATCTTTGGGAATGGTTACCATCGCAAAGATTTTTTCATTCTCTAACTCTTCATTAGCTTGTTGTTCATCTAAAAACTGCCATCCTAGTGTCTTGTTAGTTTTTAGTTGAGCTACAATTTGGTCTCCTAAATTTATTTCTTCACCATTAAGGGTAGAACCTTCATCTTGATTTACTACTGCTACTTTAATATTTGATGTTGCACTAGGATCATAAGGATCCCAACATGCTTTAATGTTAAACCAAGCATATAGGCTTGGCAAAATACATAAAGCAACTACTACTAAGATTGCTGCCCAGTTTTTACAAATTGTTTTAATATCTTGTTTATATAACTCTATAACTGTTTTCATCATTACTCCATTAACTAATTAATTGTTTTTAAACTATCAATTATATCCATAAATCCTTCTATTGTTACTTGTTGATCTTTATCACTTAAAGCTTCATCTGGATTTGGATGAACTTCAATTATAAGTCCATCTGCTCCGACTGCTTTAGCTGCTCTTGATAAAGCTAATACATAATCTCTATTTCCACTTGCATGTGATGGATCAATTACAACCGGATAATCGCATTTATCTTTCAGTACACAAACAGCACTAATATCTAGTGTAAAACGGGTAGAGTTTTCAAATGTTCTTATCCCTCTTTCACATAAAATGATTTTGTCATTTCCTGCTTTTTTAATATAATCTGCACTTGCTAGTAATTCATCAATTGTATTTCCAAAACCTCTTTTAAGTAGTATTGGTTTATTTAATTTTGCAGCTGCAACTAAAAGAGAATAGTTTTGCATATTTCTTGCACCAATTTGAATTACATCAACATCTTTAAACAAATCAATATTTCTTACATCCATTAATTCTGTTACAATTGGCATATTATATTTTTGTTTTTTATCAACAAGTATATCTATTCCTTTATCTTTTAAACCTTGAAACGACTCTGGATTAGTTCTAGGTTTAAAAGCACCACCACGAATAGCTACTACTTCTTTTACCTTTGATAAGCTATTAAACACTTCTTCCATTTGTGTTTCACTCTCAACACTACATGGACCCGCTATTATAAAAAAATCTTTACACATATAATTTCATCGCTTCCCTTGCAGCTTTTTGTTCTGCACTTTTTTTACTACTTCCTTCACCCTTACCTATTTGGATATCATCAACACAAACAACACTTCTAAATAATCCTTCATCTACTTGCTTAGTTTTATATTCTATTTTAATAGTACCGTTTTTTTGTAATATTTCTTGTAAGTTAGTTTTATAATCTTGATTATCTTCATTAGAGATTAATTCTTTTTCTCTACTAAGTAATGTTTTTTTTATAAAATTACTAGCTACTTCATAACCTTGATCTAAATAAATACTAGCTACCATACTTTCATACATATCTGCAACATATGCTGCTTTTTCATGATTTAATCCTTTAACCGAATCACCAACAATAATGTATTTAGTTAACCCTTCTTCTTCCATAATTTTAGTTAAGGAAATCTCATTAACTAGTTTAGAACGATACTTACTCATTTCCCCTTCACGTAAGTGTAGGTTTCGATATAAATAATCAGTAACTACCATTTGTAATACTGAATCTCCTAAGAACTCTAAACGTTCATAGTTTTTATCTACATTACAAATAAAACTAGTATGAGTAAATGCTCTAACTATTAATTCTTTATCTTCAAAGAAAATATTATAACGCTTTTCTAATTCTTTAAAATTATATTGATTATATAGTTGTTTATAACTCATAACTACGCATCTTTTCAATTAACTGATTATCTACTAAATTTTTAGTTTCTACTAAAGCATTATAATAGTTCTCTTCTTTAGCACTACCATGGACTTTAACAATTAATCCATTAATACCAAGTACAGGCGCACAAGCAATTTTATGAGGATTTAATTCTTCTTTAAATTCTTTTAAAGATTTATTTAAAAGTAGGGCTGAAATTTTACCTTTTAAATTCTTTAACATCATTTTTTTTAGTTTTGTTTTAAACATATCAAAAGTACCTTCTAATGTTTTTAAAACAATGTTTCCAACAAAACCTTCCATAACAATAATATCTGCTTCTGAATCAAGTAAGTTATAACCTTCAACATTACCTGTAAAGTTTAAATCACTTTCTTCTTTTAACAATTGATATGCTTGTTTATAAACTTCATCACCTTTAGTTTCTTCCGCTCCAATGTTTAGTAATTTAATGTTAGGGTTAGTAATTCCAAACATTACATTAGTATATACTTTAGCTAATTTAGCATTACTTACAATGTGTTCTGGTTTAGCATCAACTGTAGCACCTACATCTAAATACATACGCATTTTTCCTGTATGCTCATTTGGTAAAAAAATAGGAAATGCTGGTCTTGCTACATTTTTTAGCCGTTTTACTTTAAGTACTCCCGCACTAACAATTGCTCCTGTACTACCACTAGATAAGAATGCATCAACTGCATTTTCTTTAACCAACTCAGCACCTACTACAATCGCAGAGTCCTTTTTAGTTCTAATACTCATTGCTGGATCATCACAAATATCAATACGCTCACTAACTTCACGATAAACCACATTATTTGGTAATGTTGTTGGTTTATCTTCACTAAAACCTAAAATAGTTAACTCGATATCTTGATAATCTTTAGCAAAACGAAGACTTGCATCTAGTGCATCTTTAGGACAATTATCTCCACCTGTTATATCAATTGCTATTCTCATTTTTTCTCCTTTTAATTATTACTATTAATACAATTCCAGCAATTAACATACTAAATGATGTTAATTGAGCTATTTTAATTCCACCTAAATATAAGGCATCTGTTCTTAGTATTTCAATTAAACTTCTAATAAATCCATACCAAATTAAGTAAAATGCTGTTACCATTCCTGTTGGCATACTTATTTTTCTAATTAATGTATAAATAATGATAAAACCAAGTAAGTTCCATACACTTTCATATAAGAATGTTGGATGATAATATATTCCTCCAATATTCATTCCTTCGACTATAAAGTTAGGTAAATGAAGCGTATTTGTTAAAAACTCATAACTTGTTTGTGGTCCATGAGCCTCTTGGTTCATAAAATTTCCCCAACGACCAATTACTTGACCTAACATTAAACATGGTGTTGCTATATCTGTAATTTTTAAAAATGGTATTTTATATTTTTTTGAAAAATATAAAATCGTACATAACCCACCAACCATAGCTCCATGTATTGCTAATCCTCCTTCACGAAGATTAATTATGTTAATGGGATTAGAAAAATAATAATCTAAATTAGAAGAAAATAACACATACCAAGTTCTTGCTCCAATAAAGGCAAAAATAATAAGATAAAAAATCATATTATCAAACACATTTTCATCTAAATTGTTTTTCTTCCACCATCTTCTTGCTAAATCAATACCTACTAATATAGCTATTGCCATAATAATAGCATAATAATATATTTCAATTCCAAAAATATTAATTGTATTATCCATTACTTTGTTCCTTTAATTTAGATGACAATTCATCTTTAAATACTTTTGCCGAATCAAAATTATGAATTGTCTTAAGGTTGAAGTTAGCTACTGCAGTTTCAACTAAATTAGCTAAGTTACGACCAGGCGACATCGGAATTACAATCTTAGGAATTTTATGTCCTTCTATTTCTTCATATAAAATGTTTAAACCGATTCGTTCTTCATTACCTTCATAAGGTTTAATCTCGATAATTAAATGAACATCAATTTTTTCAAGCACACGAGTAACTCCATATAATTTTGTTACATCAATAATTCCTAGTCCACGAATTTCTAGACGGTTTTTTAGTATATCAGGAGCTGAAGCAATGATGTGATCATCATCAATAAATTTCATAATAACACTATCATCAGCTACTAAAAAGTGACCTCTATTAATTAACTCCAGTGCTAACTCACTCTTACCAGCTCCACTTTTACCTGTAATTATAATTCCAGTACCATGAACACTTAAACAAACTCCGTGAATTTGTTTCCAAGGAGCTAGTCTTTCTTCTAAGTACACAAAGACTTGTGCTTGTACTTTAGAAGTTACTTCACTTGTTCTAACAACAGGTATTCCATTATTATTTGCTAAATTAATAAATTCATCACTTACTTTTAAGTCACGACAAATAATAATAATTGGAATATCAGAATTTAAAAATCTAGTTACGTGTTCATGATTATAACCAATACTTTCTAAATACTTAACTTCTTGTTTTCCTATTAATTGAATACGATAACTAGGGAAAAAGTCAGTATATCCTGTAAGTTCAATCCCTGGCCTTGATAATTCTGGAACTGTGATTTCTTTTTCTAAATCAGCATCAGGAGTTAATAATTCAAACTCATTAAATACCTCTAAAAATTCTTTGATCGTTAATTTCATAACTACCCTTTCATTATTTCTTTTATTTTTGGAATCATATAAGTATCAATATCACCAGCCCCCAGTACTGCTATAATATGATTTTTGTCTACCTTTTTAATATCTTCTACATCTAAGATAACATTCCCCCCCATATCTTGTAATTCTTTAATCATTACTTCTTTACCAACACTAGCACTTTGTTCTCTAATACTACCAAAGATATCATCTATATAAACATAATCTGCTAATGATAAAGACTCGCAAAACTCATGAGCAAATGTATTTACGCGGCTATAAGTATGAGCTTGAAATAATACAGTCACACTATAATTTGGATACTTTTGTCTAATTCCTTGAATTGTTAATTTGATACTTGTTGGATGATGAGCATAATCATCAATTAAGTAAACATTATTATCTTCATCAAGTGTTGTTATATTAAAGCGACGAGAAACTCCACTAAACTGACCTAAGTTATTAATAACAGTATTAATATCCATACCTTTAACTAAACCAATTGTAATACTGGCTAGTGCATTATACAACATATGCTCACCAAAGATAGCTAAATTAAATTGTCCTAAATCTTGATTATTATAAATAATATTAAATGTTGCTCCACTAGCATCTAAATTAATATTATCCATAAATACATTAACATCTCTATTTTTCATTCCAAAAGTAATTATATCTTCATGCTTTATTTTTAAACAATTATTATCATCCCCATTAACAATTACTTGTTTACTTTGATTAGCAAACATCTGATATGAATTAATAACATCTTCTACATCTTTAAAGAAATCAGGATGATCCATTTCAATATTAGTAATTAAACATAAATGAGGATGATAGTTTAAAAATGTATTTTTATATTCACAAGCTTCGAATAAAAAATATTTAGGATTACTTCCAGCTCTACCAGTTCCATCACCAATCAAAGTTATTGTTTCTTCACTTGGTAGAATTGAATTAGTCATCCCCGTCGTTGTTGTTTTACCATTTGTTCCACAAATAGCTATTGAGTTATACTCACAAGCTAGTTTGTTGACAAACTCATAATAACGACAAGTATTAAGTCCTAATTCTTTTGCCCTAACTACTTCTTCATTACTATCATCAAAAGCATTACCAATAATTACACAATCAATACTATCATCTAAGTTATTAGGATTAAATCCAAAAAACTCAATTCCTGCATCAATTAATTTTTTATCTGTAAAATAAGTATTAGTAACATCACTACCAACAACTTCATTACCTAGTTGTTTTAAAATAGTAGCAAGTGCACTCATTCCACTTCCTTTAATTCCAATTAAATAATATTTCATACTCTTTCCTAAAATACTGGTTTTCCAACTAAACTTTGATCATCGCTTAAAAAGATTCCGTTTTTTTCATCACTTTTACCCAACTCATTTAAAGAACACATCATTCCAATTGATTCTACTTTAAGTAATTTTGAAGGAACAATACTCATCCCATTTGGCATTACTGCACCAATTTGAGCAACAATCCCCACTTTATTTGCTTCGACATTTTTAGCACCACAAACAATTTGTTTTTCTACCTTATCTTTTACTTTACAAATATGTAAGTGATCACTTTCTGGATGATCTTCTACACTTTGAATTAATCCATACACAAATGGTGCTTCTTCATTTTTAAATGGTACTAAACGCGGATCATCAATTTGATTTAAATCCGTTAACCCCGCTTCTAAACCACTAATAAAAATGTTTGATCCAACAATTTTATTTTCTTCATCAAAGAAATAAACATCACCATTATCTACTTGCTTCTTTACTACC
>X31_Chicken__coassemble_18_pt1 | contig 13299 bp, 15 predicted proteins | sample X31_Chicken__metabat2_low_PE_001 | metagenome-assembled genome bin X31_Chicken | reverse complement strand
AATCTTACCTTTAAATGTTTGTCCAACAAAGTTTTTTATATATAATGTTTTCTTTAAATCAATAATACTTCTTTCACTAGTTTGAGCATTTATCTCTTTATTAGTAATATAATCACAAGTATTACTTAATTTTGAAACACTTTGGGCATCAACATCATAGTTATGATAAACTAAATATTGTTTTAATAATCGATGAACCATTAAATCAGCATAACGTCTAATTGGTGAAGTAAAGTGAGTATAATTAGTAATTGCAAGTCCATAATGACCAATATTATGTACACTATACTTAGCCTTAGGCATACTTCTAATTAATAAACGATCAATAATTGCTAGTGATGATTCATCATGAATTTGATTAATGATTTGAGCATAGAAATTACTATATTCAAAACTTTTATTATTATATTTAATTCCTAAATTAGTTAATTGTAATTTAATATTATCCATTTGTTCTACATCAGGATGATCATGAATACGATAAACAAATGGTAGTTCCATTTCACTAATGATAGTAGCAACACTTTCGTTTGCTGCTATCATCATTTCTTCAATCAACTTCTCACCATTTTCTCGTTCAATTGGTTTAATATCAATAATATTTTGTTTTTCATCAATAACAAAATATACTTCTTGATCTTCAAAGTTAAATGAACCATTATTTGTTCTTTTGATAAATAATATTTCTCTTAATTCATCTAATAAATCAATCATGTTTTTAAACGGAGCTAGATCTTGATTTAAAGTATCACGATGGATATAATCATTTACTTCTTGATATGTACAACGTTTTTTTGAATTAATAATTGACGGATATACATATTTTTCAACAATCTCTCCTTCTTTATCAATCTTCATTTCACATGTCATTGTATAACGATCAACATTTGGATTTAATGAACATAATTCATTAGATAATTTAACAGGTAACATAGGAATTACTTGATCTAAAAAGTAAACACTATTACCACGACTCATCGCTTGTTTATCAACTATACTTCCAGCTTTAACAAAGTTATCAACATCAGCAATACTTACAAAAAGATGGTAATACTCTCCTTCTTTTTGTAAGTATACAGCATCATCTAAGTCTTTAGAATGCGTTCCATCGATTGTAATAAAATCTAAATTACGTAAATCTTTTCGTTCTAATTTTTGATAATCTTGATTATCAAGTGTGTTTACCGCATCTAGTACTTCTTGATCAAAATCAATATCTACTGAATTAACTGCTAATATTTCGTTAATTTGTTCATCAAAGTTTTTATTAACTTTAATAGTATCAATAAAATTCAGATAAAAAGTATTATGGTTAAAATCTGCTAACTTAGCTTTAAATAATGTATTTACCGGTAACAAGATTTTATTTAGTAATTCAAAATTATAATCATAATTTTGATTTACACTAACAATCTTGTTATCTTCTTTTACTTTAAATACTAAATTTTCAACTTCTCTTTTTGCTGAACCAATAATTACAACTTCATCTTTATTTTCTTTTGCATTAAAACGTTTAAATCCAATTACTACATCACCATTAAAATAGTTTTTAGCATCTTTAATATAAAAGTCACCGACACTAGAAATAATAAAAGCAAATTTTACTTTTACTTCTAAATGTCCAACTACTAATTCTTGTTTTTTTATTTTTTTAATTCCATTTGGAGTTTGATCAATTATTTTATTACTACTAAGTATAGCAATAATGTCCTTAACATTTTGATCTTCAAAATCTAAGGATTTAAAATTATTCTCATTAATTAAATTTATGATCTTATCATAATCCATAATAACTCCATTAAAAGAAAAAAGACAACCGAGGTTGTCTTATCTATTACTTTTAGAATGCTCCACCGATTCCCATTCCATAAAGTAATGCACAAGTAAATAATAAAATTATACCAATGATTGTAAAACGGTAAAGAAATAGGTTAAAACCACGTTTTTTCATTTTTTCTACACCGCTTACATCACCAATCAAACCTGTTTTTTGTGATGGTTGGTAAGCAATAGCAATAATTAAGACTGCACCAATTATTACACTTATAATTTTTAAAATTAATTCTAAATTCATACGTCCTCCGTTACTTTATTATAGCATAAAACTATCCTTGATTGAAAATATATCCTAATAATCTAATATTTTCAACAATGCTATTTACACTATTTTCAATCTCTTCATTAGTAAGAACTTCTTCTTGTTTAAAGCTTAATTCAAAACTATAACTCATTTGTCCAGGTGCTAAATTATCACCTTGATAAATACTTACTAATCTAAAGTCAGCTAAATAATTAATATTATTAAATACTCTAATAATATCATCATATTTATCACTATCCTTAGCAATTAATGTAATTTGACGTTTAATTAACGGTAAATTACTAATTACTTGATATGTTTTAGTTGTATTTATATGTTGTTGTAATTTTGATAAATTAATTTCAACAACATAAACATCTTGTTTAATTTTTTTGTAGTAGTTAGGGTGTTTTAAACCAATCAATCCTAGTTTTTCTCCATCAACACTAATACTAGCACTTGCATAATGGTTAAATCCTTGTACTTTTATAGGTTCAAAACTGGCACTAATACCTAGGTTATTAAATAATGTTAAAAGTATATTTTTTATATCATTAAAACTATAACTTTCAACTTTTCCATCAATATCTGCAGTTTTAACCCCACCCAAAGTAATAGTTAATAATTGTTCTTCACAAATGTTATTTTCTTGGTTATAATAAATATTACCGATTTCAAAGTAATTAACACTATTTGCTTGACGGTCAAAATTGTATTGACAAACTTTAAGTAAACTTGGGATTAAACTAATACGATAAAATTCATGTTCTTTACTTAGTGGGGAAGCTAAATTTATCGCACTAAAGTTATGTGGGTTAAACTCATTAATATCTTTATCACTTACTAGTGAGTAAGTAATAATTTCATTAAGACCACTACTTACTAATAAATTAGCAATTTTATTATTTAATACTTCAGTACTATGATCTAACATATTAGGTGCTACTAGAGTTTCTACGTTATTTATAGTTTTAACTTTTTCAACACCAAATACTCTTATTACTTCTTCAACTAAGTCATTATCATGTTCAATATCAAAACGCCAACTAGGAACAATGTATCCACCATTGTTTGCTACAAACCCTAGGTTTGTTAAAATTTCATTTTGAATTTTTATTGGAATATCTATCCCTAATACTCTTTTAACAATATTAGGATTGTAATTCATAAATTGAGGTTGTGATTCATTTACTACATAATGAAGTAAACTAAATTCTGTATTAGTAGATTGTAATGTATCAATTAACATGCCAATAAAGTAGTTAAGCGCTTTATAATCTATTCCTTTTTCACTTCTAATTGTATTTTCGTTTTTAATACGCAATGTTTTATTAATTTTTCTAATTGTTTGCGGATTAAGTGTTGTTGCTTCAATTAAGATATTAGTACTGTCTTTACTAACTCCATATCCATCAACTGCAGTAATTGCCGGAATACCAATAATTTTGTTTCCACTTACAACTACTTCACTACCACTTGCTAGTGTTAACTCTTTATCTTCTACTTTAATCGTAGTATCTTGATTAATTGTAGTAATCGATAAAGCATTAATATCTAATTTAGAAGCATCATATACATTAAATGTTTGACCAGTAATTAAACGTAAATAATTTAAATAATCACTAATATAATCAGAAGTAGCAATATGGTGTTTAGCTAATATAACTTTTAACCAAGTTGGTGTATAATGATTATTAAAGTTATTTAATAATATCATACTACTATTAATCCCTTGATTAACACTAACATGATTAACATAATTATTAATTGGATATAAATTTAATTGTAATCTTTCTTTAAACTTAGCACATAAATCTCTACCAATTCCATAATAACTTAAACAATCACCACGGTTAGCAGTTAAGCTAACGTCATAAACACTATCATTTAATCCAAATAAATTAATTGGATCATCACCAACATTTGCTTCGTAATCTTGAATAATATGAATATGATCTAACCCTTCTGGATTAACATAACTTTCTTCCATTCCTAATTCAGATAAAGCACAAAGCATCCCTTGAGATTCAACTCCTCTAATTGTTGTTGGTTTAATTTCAATATGTGGTAATTTAGCACCTACTAAGGCAACAATTACTAATTTATTTATTGCGACATTGCTAGCACCACAAACAATTTGTAATTGTTGGTTTCCAACATCTACACTACAAACATGTAAGTGATCACTATCCGGGTGTTTTTTTACATCAACAATTCTACCAACCACTAAGTTAGTTAAATTAGTTATCGTTGTCTCTTCAACTTCATGTCCTAAATTAAACAATTTATCTTCTATATCAGGTATTTCATTAACCTTACTTGTCATATTAGCAAGCATATTTTTTGTATAATACATAATTCACCTCTTAAAATTGATCAAGGAATCGATAATCATTTGTGTATAATTGACGAATATCATCAATTTGATATTTTAATAAACAAATACGTTCAACACCAATACCAAAGGCATATCCACTAAATTTATTAGTATCAATTCCTGCTACTTCTAATACTGATTTATCTAAAATACCAGCACCTAAAATTTCAATCCATCCTGTTTGTTTACAAAAACCACAACCTTCACCTAAACATTTAGAACAAGTTACATCTACTTCAAAACTAGGCTCTGTAAATGGGAAGTATGATGGTCTTAATCGTACTTGCAATTTATCATTATTAAAAATATATTTTGCAAATTGTTCAAGCAATGATTTTAAATCTTGCATATTTGCATGATGTCCTAAAGAATTATCAACTACCGCAAATCCTTCTAATTGCATAAATTGATGTGAGTGTGTTGCATCATCATCATCACGACGATAAACTTTACCCGAACAAATAAACTTCATTTCTTGATTAGCAAATTTCTCCATTAATCTAGATTCTGTATTTGTTGTATGTGTTCTTAATAATAATTCATCATTAATATAGAATGTATCTTGCATATTTCTAGCTGGATGATCTTCTGCTAAGTTAAGAGCACTAAAGTTATAATAATCAGTTTCAATCTCACTACCACTAGTTAATTCAAACCCTTTAGAGATAAAGAAGTTTTCAATATCTCTTTTAGTTTGTAATAAAATGTTAACACTACCACTAGTAGTAGGATTAAACTCTAAAGAAACATCTACTTGTTTTTTAATTAATTTTTCTTCTAGTTCTTGATTTAAGAACACTTCATTTTTCTCATTAAACAAAGTATATAATTCTTGTTTTAAATCATTAACTTCTTTACCATATGCTTTTTTATCTTCTACTTCATTAATGTTATTCATTAATGAAGTAACAATTCCTTTTTTAGAAAAATATTTGTTTTTTAATGCTTCTAATTGTTTCTTATCATTGACTTGATTTAACTCTTGTATAAATTCTTGTTTAATTGTATCCATAATTATCCTTTTAATAAATTGTATATAATTATTCCTGTTGCTACACTAACATTTAGTGATTCAAATTCAGTTTCAATTTTGTAATTAGTATGAACAAGTTCTTTAACTTCTTCTTTTATCCCTACTTGTTCATTACCTATTACTAAATTAAATTCACTTACTTCTTTTTGTGTATTATGTTCTTCATCTAAGAAGGTAGTAATAATAGGGAATTCACTTTTATTTAAATAAGTAATTAAATCTTGTTTAATGATATTTAAATAAAAGATACTTCCAGCGCTAGCAACAATGACTTTATGTGAATTAATATCAACACAACCTGGTGTAATAACTACATCTTTTATTCCAAAACTAAAAGCTGAACGAAGAATACTTCCCATATTTCCAGGATCTTTGATTTCATCAAGAACTAATACTTGTTTAGTGCTTAATGGTTTTGCTTCTTTTGTTTTAATTATCGCAACGTAAGCTAATTGATGATGTGGATGAAGTTTTATAAGAACTTCATCACTAACAAGTAAGTTAGGTATGTCACTACTTACTTGTTTGTTAGTAATTAAACAAACTAAGTTATTAGTTTTAATTGCTTCATCTATTACTTTATCATTATAGATTAAAGTCATATTATATTTATCAATATATTTCCTTTTAGTTAATTTAGCTATTTCTTTAATTTTAGGATTCGTTAGTGATGTTATCATTAACTATCTCCTCTTTTACATTTAATCTAAGTCCATTTAGCCAAAAATCAATATATTGACTATCATTAATATCTAAACCGATAACTAACCATGCTCTACCTTCTTCATTACTACTAAACTCAAGTGTTTGTGTGTAATCATTAATTCCAGGTAATACAAATTGTCGAGCTTGAATTTTAGTTATATCAATGTTTGAGATAATTTGATTTGTATTTTGACTGCTTGGTGATTGTAAAACTTCTTGATCTACTACATCTAATAATAATTCTTGTTGTTTATCATTATTCGAATAAAAGTTAAATTCTAAATCAAGAATATAATTACTATTAGCATTTAAACCTGTAATTGGAAAAACAAAATACCCATAATTATCTTCACCAGGTTTAATATTTTGGTAATTATAATGTAGACTACTAGCTGAGATAAAATTACGACGTTCTTTTTTAGGGGCTTGAATTTGTTTAACTGCTTCTTCATCATTAAAAGTAGCATCAAACACAAATTGTTGATTTAACATCATTTGATTAACACTAACAATTTTCTCACTAGCAAACAAAAATAAACTACTAATTGTAATAATAAATAAACTAGAAATTACTATAAAGATATCTCGTTTCTTTTGTTTTAAAAAATTCATAACAATCCTTTAATATTAAAAAACAAGGAGAACCTTGTTTTTTAATATTACACTTCTTGATTTTGTATTTTTGTAAGTAATGTAATTACACTATCTGGTTGATTTCCAGCACCCACTCCACTAGCAACCATTTCTCCATCTTTTACATAATACATAGTTGGAGTGTACTTAACATAAACATCATTAGTTACTGGAGCAGGAAGTGTTACGTTTTCGTTTTCTGGATTACTAAATGGAGCACTACTCCAAGTATCTATTTTAATATCATAAACATATACTGGCATCATTTTAGTCTTTGCAAATTCTAATAAATATGGATCTACAACTTCACAGTTATGACAACCGTTTTGTGTGAAGTATACAACATACTCACTATCATCATGAATCATAGTATCTGTAATAGTTACATCACTAGATGAAATTAACTCTTTATGAGTCTCATTAATTGCTTCATTATTAGTTTGATTAGTTTGAGTTTGGTTTGAACTAGATCCAAAACATCCAGAAACACCAACAACCACTAAACATAAACTTAATATTGTTAATACTTTTTTCATAATCTCTCCTATTTAATTTTTTTAATTTTTACTTTCTTAACACCACTTGGTGCTTCAATAGTTACTTCATCCCCAACACTTGCTCCTAGTAAAGCACGAGCTACAGGTGTATTTGTTGAAATGCTAGGTTCATTTGCATCTAAAGGATCAGCACCAACCCCAACAATTTTATAAGTGTGTTTTTTCTTAGTTTTTAATTCTTCATAAGTTACAACAGTACCAAGCACTACAGTATCAGAATCAACAACCTCGCTAATTAATTGTGCATTATTAATAATTGCATCTAATTCTTTAATTTTAGCTTCAACAAATGATTGTTCTTCACGAGCTGCATCATATTCACTGTTTTCACTAAGGTCCCCAAAACTTTTAGCTTCACGAATACGTTCAACTACTTCAGGTCTTTTAGTATGTACGTAGTATTGATACTCCTCTTTTAATTTATCTAACTGTTCTTGGGTTAAAAAAATTTCATCATTCATGCTTACTCCTTAATAAATACATCTATTTGATTTTTCAATACATTTAGTGCTATCTCATTAATTCCATGAGGAATAATGACATCAGCATATTTTTTGGTTGGTTCAATAAATTGTTCAGCCATGGGCTTTACACATTCTAAATATTGTTTTATAATTGAATCCAAATCACGTCCACGTTCATTCATATCTCGTGTAATACGTCTAATAATACACTCATCACTATCCGTATCAACATAAATTTTTACATCTAACAAATTACGTAATTTTTCTTCTAATAAAACAAATATTCCTTCAATAATAATTACTTTTGTTGGAGTAACAATTTCATACTCTTTACTTCTAGTATGTGTAACATAATCATAAATAGGTTTATTAATTGATTTTCCTTTAATTAATAAAGCTAAATCATTACTAAGTAAATCCCAATCAAAAGCATCAGGATGATCATAATTAGTTAATGTTCTTTGAACAACATCAAGATGGTCTTGACTTTTATAATAATCATCTAATCTAATAATAGTTATATCATTATTATAACTATTAACTAATTCTTGAGCTAATGTAGTTTTTCCACTACCACTTTTTCCTGCTATTCCTATCACTAAAGGTTTCATAATTTCCTTATTTTTATACAAGTATATTATATCAAAAATTAATATTAATTACCAATATTTTATTTTTTAAACCCTTTATAAGTGGTAATTTTTAAATTCATTCTTAACATATTAAAAATTATTAACATATAAAAATAAATTAATATATAATATATATGGAAGTAGCCAAATATCACCTCCTTTCTTGTAATGTATGTTACATTGGCTACTTTCATTAAAATAAAGTATAAAAGAGACCTTTTGGTCTCTTATTTTATTAATATAATCTTGATATTGTAGATTATTTGGTTTGTTTTATAAAAAAGAAGCTTACGCTTCTTTTTTAGGTTGTTTATTTCTAATAGTTGTTGCTGTAAGGAAACTAAAGTAACTAATTCCAATGAATGCCATAATCACAATTAATGATGCGATTGTTCCAATAGCGCTTCTTACTTGTGTAAAAATTAATGCACCTACAGCAAAACCAAGAGCGAAGATCATTTGGTTAATACCTAAGATCTTAGAATATTCTTTTTGTCCAAATAAGTATCCTGTCATGTAACCTGGAAGTAACATGTAAGTAAATACACTTAATCCATAAAATACTGAGAATCCAAACGCAATGTGCATTTCAATTGCATTTGCTAATAGTAAACTAAGTGCTGCTCCTAGAGCTAATACTCCCCCAACTAAAATAGTAGGTATTTGTTTAATTTTATCAAATAAAATACCACCAATTAAGTTTCCACCAATTGAACATAAACTAAATAAAGACGCTACTTGTAAACGAATACTAGATCCTAAACCACCATTTAACTCATTAACGATTGTTGCATATTGAGTTGATAATGCTGATACATAGAATCCTAAAAAAATTAATCCAATTACAAAGAATTTAAAAATAGGTGTTTTCATTGCTTCATCCATAGTGTAACCAGATTGTATAGTTTCACCATTTTCACTAGTAGTTGTTGATGAAGCATGAATTTCTTTATATTCTTCTTCTGTTGGTTTTCTAATAATAAATAAACAAATTGCAATACCGATTACTAAACCAATACACCCTAAAAATGTAATAATTTTATTTATGTTATCTGGTGATGGTTCCATGAAACTTTTAAGTGCCATTGTAATAAATACATTACCTGCACTAGCTCCCATGAATGCAAATCCCATGTATTTACCTTTTTCTTCTTCGGTAAACCATTGAGATAGTAAACTTGGAATCCCCATTGCACTAATTAACGAGTTACCTACGTTAAAGATTGCAGCAGCTACATAACACCAAGCAAGCATTGCTTGAGTAGGTAAACCTGCTGGGATTAAACCTAAAGACATAAATCCACCAGCAGATAATACTACTCCTAGTAAAATTCCCATCTTATAACCAATTTTGTTATATATTGTCGGTATAATTGGTGCAGCAAATGCTGGTACAATTATACCAATTGTATAAATTAGGACAAATCCTTGCTGAATGTTATAATGCGCTGTAATATCTGGTTGTAATACAGGCACTAAGTTCGCAGCCATGGTAAATACAAAGAATTGAATTAAAAACATTCCGACTACCATTAACACGGCTCTTTGACTATTTTTTTTCATCTAAAATCACTCCTATACATCAGTATTATTTTACCATTTTTATTTTATTTGGTTGTGTAAATCGATTTTTTTAATACTTTTATCATTAAAAAATAAGAAACCTATTCTGGTTTCTTACTATTTTTTCTTATGATTAATGATGATACTAATAAAGAAAATTGAATATTTAATAAAAGCAAATAATAAAAATAGGGCAGTAATAAATAATAAACCATTTGCTAAATTTTCATTAGTGTTTGGGAATAATACTAAAAATAATGCAGATAAATAAAATACTACAGTAGCTATCTTACCCCAAAATCTAGCCCCTTCAACAATTTTAGATCTTTTAATACTCCATAAAGCTAATATCCCTGATATTACTTCTTTTACAATAAATAACATCAACACACTAACTGCAAATTTAAAATTATAAGCAAGTACCACAAGTAGTGATAATTGTAATAGCTTATCTGCTACAGGATCAATTATTTTACCCCAGTCAGTAATTAGATTAAATTTACGGGCAATAAAACCATCTAAAAAGTCACTTAATTCCATAATAATTAAGGTAATAATTGCACCCTCATAATTATCAACAATTATGTAATTGTACACAAAAAATGGAATTAAGATTATACGCAAATAACATAATAAATTTGGTAATGAAAAAAAATCACTTGCTTTCATCTTCTCTCTTCCTAATTTAAAATAGTATTACTTACTTCTAAGTAAGTAATACTATATATGGATTATTTCTTTTTCTTAACTTGATCAAATTTAAAGATTTCTGTTGTTGTATCTTCCCCAAGTAAAGCTTTAAGTTCTAATTCTAACTCTTCTTTTTCAGGATTAATACTTACTACTTTAAGTTCTTGATCATTGTATAAATCATGTCCATCAACGATAACACTATCTCCAGGGTTTAAATCCACTGCAATTTTTTGTGTTTCCATTTTCATGTGCATAATTTCATCATCATCCATTGGCATTGGACGTTCTTTCATACTAGCAATTCCGGCATATCCTGTAACGTATTGAATACCACGAACAAAGAAAATTGTTTCATTAGTATCTTCCATATTTACAAAAATATAACCAGGGTAAAGTAATCGTTCTTTTTTCTTTAACACATTACGAACAAAGCTATATTCTTGAACAGTTGGTAAATAAATTTCACCAATTAAGTTACCCATATTTTCTTTTTCGATTTGTGTTTTAAGACTATCAATTACTTTTTGTTCATATCCATTGAATGTACGAACTCCAAACCATTTTTTTTCCATTAATGCTCCTACTTATTTTATGAATATAAGAAACTAAATCCTAAATTTAACGCTCCATCCACAATTCCTAAGATGATTGTTAAAACAAAAATAACAATAATACAAACACTAAAGTATTTAAATACTTTACCAGTTTGTGGCCAAGTTATTTTACAAATTGCATCAATCCAAGGATTACGCTTTTTTGCTTCCTTATTTTTCGCCATAATTCTCCTATTTGTTCTCTTTATGTAATGTATGTTTTTTACAATTTTTACAATATTTCTTGACACTTAATCGTTTCTCTACTGAACTTTTATTAACACTATAATTACTTTGTAAACATTCACTACATACTAAAATAATTTTACTTTTCATAATAATTACCTTTATATTGTATCATTTTTGACCAAACTTTTAGATATTTCTAAGCGTTTTTTCATATGATAACGAATTTTTCTAATTTCACTTAAAATAATTTTTTCACTACAACCATAAATTTTAGAAATAGCGGGAACTTTATATCCTTCTAGATAAGCTATATAAAATTGAGCAGTTTGTGGAAAACGATCATATAAATAATCATATATCTTCTTAGTATTCATATCACTTAAATACTTATCTTCCACATCAACATTATCACTAAGATATTCTTTTATTTCTAAACCTTGCGAAGTAGTTTGTTCCATATATATTGGATTTTTAATCTCTCGTTTTTTTGCTCCTTCTTTACGTAAAGTTTTTAAGAAGAAATTTCTCATACAAGAAAATAGATATGTTGAAAAACCTGTCTCATTTTCTTGTTCTTGATATTTAGTTAACCAAACAGGTATTTTCATCAGTATCATTTGTACATAATCAACCTCATCAAACTGACAAGTTTTTGAATAATACTTTCTTACAATATGATAAGCCATTGGCTTAGCTGTTGTTATTAACTCTTCAACCACATTGGTTGGATCATAAACATATTGACCTTCTAATTGATCAATACGTTTATATTGTTCTTTTTTAATTTTTGTTTCTAAATTATCATTTTCTACAAAATACATAATTAAGATAAAGAACTCATGTATTTTTCATAACAGATTATACTAACAGCGCTACTAACATTTAAACTATTAATATGACCACCCATTGGAATATTAATACTATAGTCACATAGTTTTTTCATCATCTTAGTAACTCCCTTATCTTCACCACCAACAACCACTACTAGTGGTAGTTGATAATCATTACTCTTAGTTGTTTGTTCACCAACCATATCTAGAGCAGCTATAAAATATCCACTAGCTTTTAATTTATCAATTGCTTGAGATAAATTATTAACTCGACAAATATCAACATGATTAATAGCTCCAGTTGAAATTTTACTTACAGTTGCATTAACTGGAGCACTGCGACGTTTATTAATGATAATACCATTAATATTAAAAGCATCAACAATACGCATAATCGCCCCTAAGTTATTAACATCTTGTACTTCATCTAACATTAGAATCATTGGATATTTAACATCTTTATTTTTCTTAATTAAATCACTTAACTCCAGATAATCAATTGGGGAAGTAATACAAACCACACCTTGATGATTAGCATGATTACTAATCTTATCTAAATAAGTTTTATCAACAAAGACAGTTGGGATATTCTTACTTTTAGCCAAGCTTAAAAGTTCTTTATCTTTCCTTTCTTTATTTAAAAAAAGTTTGTTAACTGTCTTAGATGAAATGGTTTGTATCACTGCATTTCTCCCAGCAATTTCTTCTCCATCTCTACACATATACTTCCTTCTCTTGTGTCTTTAATTTCATAACCTAAGTTGTTAATTTGACTTCTTACTTCATCTGCTTTTTGATAATCTTTTTCTTGTTTATATTTATTTCTAAGTTCTAATAATTCAAGGACTTCACTAGGAATTTCTTTTACTTCTTCTTTATTAAAACTTAAACCAAGTAAATATATTATTGTATTAAAGATAACTTGATTATCAATCTCATCACTCTTAATT
>X31_Chicken__coassemble_17_pt1 | contig 13693 bp, 14 predicted proteins | sample X31_Chicken__metabat2_low_PE_001 | metagenome-assembled genome bin X31_Chicken | reverse complement strand
TATTTACATATTGCTACATTAAATACAGTAGGTTTAAGTGATAAGGTGTCATATTACATTACTAAAGTAGGTAGTAGAGTAAATAATTTATATGCTTTATGTTTATCTCCGTTTGGTGACTATATTGAAATTGAACATCAAAATGCTATTAATCCAATTTATCGTAATAATAGTAAAGCATTATCATTTTTATTTATTGGATCAACTTCATTTATTATTAGTTATGTAATATTATCAACACTTCTAAGTGTAAATCAAAGTTTTGGAATTATACTTGCTACTAGTTTTATGGTAATTACGATTGTTTTATATAACTTAGTTAAAATTCTTTTAAATAAAAATGAAACAAAAGTAGATTATGTTGAAAAAAACATAACTGGGGTTGGATTTGTTAAGATGCGATTTTTATTATCCGTTATTTTCTTTATAACTGTGTTTATAACATTATTTATGTTTATCCTAGGTTATTATCTATTACAAGGTTTAGCACTAGGATTATTATGTTCTTTAGTATTTTCTGTAATTTATGTTGATTCGCATCTATTTAATTCTAATCAATTAGATGAACGTAACTTATTTAATAACTTAACTGAACAAATTTATAAATGGATTAAATTATTTCTTTTAGTATTTGTATTAATTACCTTTATTACATTATCAATCCAAGTATATACAATTAACTGGCAAGTAACATATTCAGATTTAATATATTACTTTTTAATAGTAATTGCAATATGTTTAATTGTAAGTTATGTAAGTGATAATTATATTTATGTACCTGCTATTGCAATACCATTAATAGTTCCAATCTTAAACTTAGTAAGTAGTAATGAATGTTTAATTGTTGTAGCTTGTTTACTTGCAAGTCTACAAGTTATATATTATATTAGAAATATTAAGTTTAGTAAAAAACATTTATCTAATGTTATTACGCCAATTTTATTAGCTCTTATTAGTGTAGTAGTAATTATTTTATTTTACTTGACTCATAACTTAATTGTTTGTTATGTAACGATTTTAGTAAGTGTTATTATTTTAAATTTAGTAAATAAATTTAGAAAACAACGTGGTTAGTTTAGATCTACATGGTAGAAATCGTTACGAAGCAGAAGTATTATTAGATAGTTTTCTTAAAGAAAGTTATTGTAATAAAGAATATTTTGTTTGTATTATTCATGGACATGGAGAGGGAATAATAACTAAGTTAGTTAGAGAAAAACTTAGTGAAAGTGAATATGTAAAAAGTTATGAGTTTGCTCCACCTCAATATGGAGGAAGTGGAGCAACAATAGTTTATATTAATAGTGAGTTATAATGAAAGTATTATTATTTTTTAATTTTTTAGTATTAACAATCAATAATTTTATTCATCCAATTAGTCCAGAATTATTAGAAATGAAACAAGCACCATTATATTTAAATGGAATACTTTATTCCATGATGGCACTTGCTTCATTTCTATTTTCTCCATTATGGGGTAAATTAATGACTAAGCGTGGGATAAAATTATTTTTAGTAATCGGACCGGTAACTTATGCAATCGTGCAATGGGGTTTTTATTTATTTGATAGTCCAATCTTAATTGGTTTATCTAGATTCTTAGCAGGAGTTACATCTTCAATGTTTATCGTTGGTGTATCTAGTTATGTTTCTTTATATTCTCCGGCAAGTAAACGAGGTAAGTATTTTGGTTTAATTACAGCAACCACGTCTCTTGGGGCAATTTTTGGTCAGTTCTTATCTGGAGAAATGGCTAAATATAGTTTAGAATTACCTTTTATTGTTTTATTAATAGCAGCAACAGTAATTGCCATATTAATTATTTTCTTTATAAAAGATGATGACAAACAAGAAGAAGGTAAAGAAAAACAATCAATTAAGAATATCTTTAATATTCTTAAGCAATCAAAACAAATAAAACTGTTAGCTATATTTGTTTTGATTACTTTTAGTGCTAATATTTATAATTCTAATATTGGATTATTTGTTCAAAGTTATTATGATCTAGCACCAAATGAAGTAGCTAGAGTAACAATGATTGGTAATACTATTATTTTATTAGTTAATTTATTTTGTTTAAATTACTTACAAAATAAATGTAAGTTTAATACTGTAATTACGACAATGATTGTTATTGGTTTAATTAGTTGTGGTGGAATAATACTTAGTTTAGATTCAAAACTATTTATTGTCTTTATTTCTTTATTTGTGTTAAGTTATGCTGCTTATCGTCCAATTATGCAAGCAGAGTTTTTAGTTAATAATAAGTTATCTGCACCAATGTTAATGGGATTTTTAAACAGTATCAATTCACTTGCTATGATTAGTGGGGGATTAATATCAGGAATAGCGTATAGTATTAATCCTGTGTTAATGTTTTACATTATTTTACTATTACTAGCTAGTGCCTTAGTTCTTATGAAAGTGAAACGATGAGATTTAAACACTTAGTAGATTTAATTACCCCTTTTTTAAAAGAACATAACATTAACCTAGGATATCAAAGAAAAGGATGTAAGAAACAAGGACATTATAAGGAGTATTATCAAGATAATAAAGTTATCAAAAAAGAAATATTAATAGAGCAAGATGAAAATGATGCTGGAAAAGTTTATGTATTAATTCATGAGTTAACTCATGTAATTAATAATCATTTACATGATAAAACGTTAACTAAACCACAAAAAGAAGTAGTAGCAGATCAAGTAGCTAAGCATTTTATTAATAAGTGGGAACTTATTAATGATATAAAAACTTCTAATATATATAAAGAGCAAGATTTATTAGCTTATTCACAAAAGTGGTTAAATAATCGACAGTTTAGTGATAAGAAGTCTGAAATTATTAATAAACAAATAGAATATAGTATTTATATAATTAATCAATTAGTGGAGTAATATGTATCAATTACAAGACAAAGGAATTAATGAAATCGAAATAAAGAAATCTAAGTTTATTACTTATGGATTTGTAATAAAAGATAGTAATAAAATTAAAGAGATTATTGATGATATAAGAATACAACACCCAGAAGCAAGACATGTGTGTAGTGCATTTAAAATTGGGGATAATAACGGATATGATGATGATGGAGAACCGAGTAAAACTGCTGGTTTTCCCATGCTTGAAGTAATAAGACTTAAAGAAGTAGATAATATATTAGTAGTATGTGTACGCTATTTTGGTGGTATTAAACTAGGTAGTGGTGGTTTGATTAGAGCGTATGCTAATAGTTGTAGTGAATTAATTAATAAGATTGGAATTGCTGGTTTAATTAGTGCTTATAATTTAGAAATTAGAGCACATATTCGTTTTACAGATAAGATTAGACATTTAATTTCTTGTTACCATACTAATATTATTAGTGAAAGGATAACTAATGAGTATTATGTTAATGTCGAGATAGTTAGTGAAAAGAGTGAAGAATTTAGAGCCCAACTCATTAATTTAGATCATGAAATCCAAATTAATGAGTTGGGAAAAACGACAATAATTGATAAATTATAGATAGTTAGTTTTAAGTTAAAAAGGTGAGGTTAAAACCTAAATTTGTTATAATATATTATATGAATAAGGAGAGTAATGGAAGTATTTTGGAAGCTATTTACATCGTTTCTTGATATCTTTATCGTATCAATATTAGTTTATGTATTAATACGTGTATTATCAAGAACGAAGCAAAATATCTATATTCTATTAGGATTATTAGGTTATGGTGCTTTATTCGTTTTTGCTAAAGTACTTAATTTAGAATTACTTTCTTTTATTTTGTCACAAGTATATACTTGGGGAATAATTATAGTAGTTGTTTTATTTCAAAATGAAATTAGAAGTTCAATTGAAAAGATTGGTAGCATAGGTTCACTATTTTCTTCTAACAATGCTAATTTAAGTAACGACTATATTGACGATTTTGCTAAAACAATGATGCATTTAGGAAGTCAAAAGACAGGAGCGTTAGTTGCATTTGAATTAGATGTAAGTTTAACACAATATAAAAAGAATGCAATTAATTTAGATGCTAATTACTCACGTTATGTCTTAGAAAGTATTTTCTTAAAAAATTCACCACTTCATGATGGTGCGGTAATTATTAAGGATGGAAAAATTGAATGTGCTAGTGCCTACTTTCCAATTGCTGTAGATTTAAACTTAGCACAAAAATTTGGTACACGTCACCGTGCAGGAGTAACGTTATCACGAGAAAGTGATGCAATAGTTGTTATTGTTAGTGAGGAAAGTGGAGATGTAAGTATTGCATATGGTGGAGAACTATATGATAATATTGATCAAGAATTTTTAACAATGTTTATTAAAGAAAAGGTAGAGGGTTAATATGTTAGATAAATTAAGTAAAATACTACAAAATAATACAGTTTTAAAGATTTTAGCGTTTTTAATATCATTTGTATTATTTTTAATCATAACACAAACAGGTTCACCATTTTGGCAAGATATTTTCCAAGAAACACAAGTAATTAGTGATGTTAGTGTAACGACACAATATGATAAAGATAAATATTATATTTCAGGTTTACCTGATAAAATGCCAATTACAATTAAAGGTAGTGAGAATCAATTGATTGCAGCTAAAAATCAAGCTAATGCGATGAATGTAGTAATAGATTTAAATGGTTATGAACCAGGGCAATACCAAATTAGTAGTAGTGATATGAATTTTGATGTACCGGCAGGGGTTAAAGCTACTAGTGTAATTAGTGAATATGAAATTACTATCCAAAAACGTGGTAGTCAAAGTTTTCCATTAGAATTAACTTATGCTGATACGCAATTAAAAGATGGGTTTATGTTTGATAATCCTAAATTAGCAAACTCATACATTAACATTGTTGGTGGTACTGAAACGTTATCAACAATTGCTAATGTTCAAGCAATTGTTGATCTAAACGGTTTAGATACAACTAAAGCTAGTGGTAGTGCTAATTTAAATGCTGAAATTAAAGCATATGATGTAAAAGGAAATATTGTTGAAGATATCGAAATGGAAAAATCAACAGTAGGTGTAGAAATTAATTATAATTCTGAAACTAAAGAAGTACCAATTAGTTACCAATTTAGTGGTCAAGGTGATGAATATGTAGCATCAATTTGTCCAAGTGGAGAAACTTGTGATGCCAATACACAATCAACGCTAAAAATCTTTGGTGATGAAGAAAAAGTAAAAGAAGTAACTGATGTTGGTACGATTAAATATAACATTGATTTATCAAAAGTAAATCAAGATACTGGTAAAGTTCCAGGTGTAGCAATCTTACCTAAAGGGGTATTTATTGTTGGTGGAAATAGTCGTGAATTTGATGTTAAATTAGAACCTGGTGTAAGTAAAACAGTAGATGTTAATATTTCAACACAAGGACTTGATTCTAAATTTAGTATTAAAGCAGTAGATAAAAATAGTGTTAGTGTTCCTGTTGAGGTAACTGGTGCTAGTAGTGTAATTAATAGTTTAACTCCTGAAGATATTGTTGCTCGTATTGATTTAAGTGAAGTAACAGAACCAGGAGAATATGAAGTACCAATTACGATTCAAACTTCAAAACCAATTAACTATACACAAAAAACACAAGTAATTAAAATTACAATCGTGGAGCAATAAGATGAAATACTTTGGAACAGATGGTATTCGTGGTGAATACAATAAGTTTTTAACTCCGAATTTGGTTAAGCTAGCTACTTTAGGGCTAGCTTATAATCTTAATGAGGGAGATAAAGTAATAGTTGGTAGAGATCCTAGAATAAGTAGTGATGCAATCTTTGATGTAGTAAGTCAAGCTCTAACTACATCAGGAATCAAAGTAATTGATTTAGGAGTAATACCTACTCCAGTTGTATCACTAATGATTAAGGAATTAAGTGCCAATGCTGGAATCATGATTTCAGCAAGTCATAATCCCTTTAGTGATAATGGGATTAAGTTCTTTGATCAAAGTGGTGTTAAAATTTCTGATGAGCTAGAAGCTAGCATTGAAGAATATATTGATAATCCAGTTGACTTTAGTAGAAAACCTGAAGTAGTTGAATATGTAGATCCAACTAATAGCTATTTAGAAATGGTTAAAAGAATTCTACATAAAGCAGAAGGAATTAAGGTAGCTTTGGATTGTGCTAATGGGGCTAGTTATCAATTAGCAAAAGCGGTATTTGGTCAACTAGGTGCCCAAGTACATGTTATTGGAGATAAACCAGATGGGTATAATATCAATGATAATGTTGGAGCACTACATCCTAATAACTTGTCTAAATTTGTAGTAGAAAATGAATGTGATTGTGGCTTTTGTTATGATGGTGATGCTGATCGTATTATTGCTATTGATAATGAAGGTAACATCTTAACAGGAGATCATATAATGTATCTTTTAGCTAAGCACTTAAAAGAAAAAGATAGTCTTAATAAAGATACATTAGTAGCTACAGTAATGAGTAATATTGGTCTTATTTCCTCACTTAAAGAGTTAGGGATTAAAACAGTATGTACTAGTGTTGGTGATAGATATGTTATCCAAGAGATGCAAGAACATGATTATAATCTAGGTGGAGAACAATCAGGACACTTAATCTTAAGCGATTATGTAACTACTGGTGATGGGATTTTAACTAGTGTTGTATTATTATCAATTATTAAGGATAATCATAAGATTTTAAATGAAACATTTAAAAATCTTCCGATTTATCCACAAAAATTAGTTAATGTTGAAGTAAGTGATAAAAATGCTATTATGCAAGATAGTAAGTTGCAAGCAAAAATAGCTAAAACTAACGAAGAATTGGATACTTCTGGACGTGTTTTAATCCGTCCTAGTGGTACTGAAGAGTTAGTTCGTATTATGGTTGAAGCAAGAGATGAAAACCTAATGTGTCAAATTGTGGATGATTTTTACAACATAATTTTAAAATTATCAACACAATAATTTAAAAAGTATTATAATGATAAAGCAAAGGAGAAATAATATGTTTGGTTTTGGAAAGAAAAATAAAAAAGTAGAGGAATTTTTAATTCCAGTATCAGGAACTATTGTTAACTTAGAAAACGTTAATGATCCTGTATTTTCTCAAAAATTAATGGGAGATGGGTTTGGTATTGAACCTACAGATAACAATATTTATGCACCAATTTCTGGTGAAATTGTATCTTTAATGCCACACGCTATTGGGATTAAAGCTGATGATGGATTAGAAGTATTAATCCACGTTGGATTAGAAACAGTAGGATTAAACGGTGAAGGATTTAGTGGTACTAAACAACAAGGTGATCGTGTTGAAGCTGGAGAATTAGTAATTACTGCTGATTTTGATGCAATTAAAGATAAAGTACCTGCAATTACTACATTAGTTATTTTCACTAACCCAGGTGATCATACATTTAGTATTAATAAAACTGAAGTTAATGCCAAAGATACTGATGCAGTTAGTATCTAATGAATTATAGTAGTAATGAAATAATAGCTAGATATCATCGTAATTGTGAGATTATTAAAAATAATTATCAAGCACACCTAAAAGTATATGAATTAGGAATTATCTCTAAAGTTGAAGAAGACTTCAAAGAAAATAAAATAGATAATATTGATAAATATTTTGATAATCTTAGCAAACAATATGAATTGTTTGTTAACCAAATTAACGATGATATCAATTATGCTATTGAAGAAGAAACAAACAACTTTACAAAAGCATTTAGTTCATTTTTATTATTAAATCAGGTAGAAGATAATACCTTCACTACTAATAGTGAAATGGTAAATATTTTAAAAAGAATTTATTCTAAAAAAGTAGATAATACTATTAAAATAGGCACTCCGAGTACCTATAACTTAGTTAATAATCAAAGTGAACTAGAAGATATAGACATCGATGCTGAAATTCTAGAACTAATTAACGAGATCGAAGGAAAATTATAAACCATGAAAATAGCTTACTTTTCGTTAACAGGTAATAACGTTAAGTTTTTAAAAAAGACTAATATTGATCATAGTGAATTGGTTTGTATTAAACCGGATTTAAATTTGAAGATGGAAGAAGATTTCATCTTACTTACTTCAACGATAGGTATTGGTCAAATACCAGAAATTGTTGTTGATTTTTTAAATTATGAAGATAATCATAAACATCTAAAAGGTGTAGTAGGAAGTGGTAATAAAAATTGGGGTATTAGATATTGTTTAGCTGCCAAAAATATAGCTAAAATGTATAATGTAGAAAATATTTTTAATTTTGAATTAGCAGGAAATCAACATGATGTTAAGAAATTTTTAGAGATATATAAGCAATTAAAGGAGAATCATTAATAAATACATTGAATATAATAACCAAATTAAACAACGTGATGAAGATGGATTTTATAATTTAGAAGCAGATAAAGAAGCACTTAGTTGTTATTTATCAACTATTAAATCTAAAAGTAAACATTTTGTTTCTAATCAAGAAAAATTTCAATGGTTAATTGATAATAACTACTATATTGATTTCTTTAATGAAGAAGGTTGGAATTATAATCCACAAGAAGTATATCAATTACAAGAAGATTTATATAACTATGGTTTTGAATTTCAATCTTTTATGGCAGCTAATAAGTTTTATGAAGGATATGCACTACAAACATTAGATCGTAAAAGTTATTTAGAAAACTATGAAGATCGTATTTTAGCTTGTTCATTGTTCTTAGCTCGTGGAGATATTAATTATGCACGTGATTTAGCATTTTGTATGATTAAACAAGAATATCAACCAGCAACACCTACATTCTTAAATTCAGGTAAAAAACATGCAGGTGAATTAATTTCTTGTTTCTTAATGCAAATTGATGATTCTCTAAACTCAATTAACTACACATTATCAACAGCAATGCAATTATCAAAAATTGGTGGAGGTGTTGCAATTGATTTAACACGTTTACGTGGACGTGGAGAAGAAATTAAAGGTAATGCTGGAGTAGGGCGTGGAGTATTACCGGTAATGAAATTACTAGAAGATGCATTTAACTATGTTGATCAATTAGGACAAAGACCTGGAGCTGGTGCTGCTTACTTAAATATATTCCATAGTGATGTATTAGACTTTTTAGATACTAAAAAAATTAATGCAGATGAAAAAAACCGTATTCAAACATTATCGATTGGTTTAAATGTTCCAGATAAATTTATGGAATTAGCAAAAGCTAATGCTGATATGCATTTATTCTATCCATATACTGTATATAAAAAATATGGTAAATATTTAGATGAAATTGATATGAATGAAATGTATGATACATTAGTAGAAGATCCTGATGTTAAGAGTAAAGTAATTAAAGCTCGTGATTTATTACAAACAATAGCTATTACACAATTTGAAAGTGGATACCCGTATTTAATGTTTATTGATAATGCTAATAATCAACATGCATTAAGTGATATTGGTCAAATTAAAATGTCTAATTTATGTACTGAGATTTTCCAATTACAAACAGTTAGTGATATTACTGATTATGGTAGTGCTGATAACATTGGTTATGATGTTGTGTGTAATTTAGGTAGTTTAAATATTGTTAACTTAATGGAAAATAAAGATGTTGAAAATGCAATTGATATAGCAATGAATGCCCTAACTAGTGTTAGTGATATGAGTGATATTGACAATGCACCTGGAATGATGCGTGCAAACAATGACTTCCATGCTGTTGGTTTAGGGGTAATGAATTTACATGGTTATTTAACTAAAAATCAAATTGCTTATGAATCAGATGTAGCTAAAGAATTTGTTAATATATTATTTGCCATGATTAATTATTATTCAATTAAGAGTAGTATTAAAATTGCTCGTAAGAAAAATGAAACATTTAGAAATTTTGGTTTAAGTGATTATTATACAGGGAAATATTTTGAAAAATATATTAATGTAGAAGCAGATAAGTTCTTACCTAAATCAGATAAAGTTAAAGCCTTATTTGAAGGAATAGACTTACCTACTATTGAAGATTGGAAAAAATTAAGAGATGATGCTCGTACTTATGGGATGTATCATGCTTATCGTTTAGCTATTGCACCAACACAATCAATTAGTTATGTACAAAATGCAACAGCTAGTATTCAACCAATTGTTGATGTGGTAGAAACTAGAATGTATGGTAATAGTGTAACTTATTATCCAATGCCATTTATTAGTCGTGAAAACTTATTATTTTATAAATCGGCATACTTTATGAATCAAGAAAAAATTATTGATTTAGTAGCAGAAGCTCAACAACATGTTGACCAAGGGATAAGTACAGTATTATATGTAACTAGTGATGCTAGTACTAAAGATTTAGTACGTTTATATTATTATGCTTGGAAAAAAGGTTTAAAATCAATCTATTATGTTCGTACTAAGAATTTAACACTAGAAGAGTGTGAAACTTGTAGTGTGTAGGAGAATTATGATTAAAAAAGCAGTTAACTGGAATGATAAAGAAAATGAAAAGTATAAAATCTTTTGGGACCAAAATGTTCGTCAATTTTGGGTAGATGAAGAAATACCAGTAAGTGATGATAAAAGTGACTGGGTTAATGGTGAATTAAATGATGATGAAAAAGATACCTATGAAAAAGTATTAGCAGGTTTAACTCTACTTGATACTGAACAAGGTGGAGTAGGGATGCCTAATATTGTTTTAAATGTTGATAACTTACATGTAAAAGCAATCTTTTCATTTATGGGGATGATGGAACAAATGCATGCTAAAAGTTATTCAACTATCTTTTCTACTTTATCTAGTACAAATCGTATTAATGAATTATTTAAATGGGTAGAAGATAATGAATTATTACAAAGAAAAGTAAGTATTATTGAAAGTTATTATGAAAATATTACTGATGATAAATCATTATTTAAAGCGTTGTGTGCTTCTACATTACTAGAAACTTTCTTATTTTATTCTGGATTCTATTACCCATTATGGTGGGCAGGACATGGTAAATTAATAAAATCAGGAGAAATTATATCTTTAATTGTTCGTGATGAATCAGTACATGGTGTGTTTACTGGAGTTATTGCTCAAGAGTTATATGAAACATTTGAACCAGAAGTAAAAGAACAATTAAAAGAAGATTTATATCGTGTTATGTTAGAACTTCATGCCATTGAAGTAGATTATACTAAAGAATTATATGCTAAATTAAAATTAGATCAAGATGTGATGACTTATGTAGAATATAATGCTGATAAAGCGTTAATGAATTTAGGTTTTGAACCATACTTTAACATTAAAGAAGAAGATGTTAATGCCATTGTTATTAATGGTATTAATACAGAAACTAAAAACCATGATTTCTTCTCAACAAAAGGTAATGGATATATTAAAACATTACATGTAGAAGAATTAACAGATGATATTTTTGATTAAAGGTTAGTATGAAAACATTACTATTATTAGGTTTTGGTGCCAGTAACCAAAGTGTATATAATTATCTATCAAATCATCATAAACAAGATGTGTTAATGATGGTTGTTGATGATAATTTAGATCAAGAAAAACAAGACCAATTAACCAGTGAGGGAATTGGTTGTTTTTCGGGTTCACAATTCCTGGCTAGTGATGTTAGACCTGATTGTATTATTAAAAGTCCAGGAATTAATTTTGAACATCCAATATTAAGAAAATTTGAAGATATACCAACCATTAATGATATTGAATTAACATACCAAATCATTAATGGAAGTAATACTAAAATTATAGGTATTACTGGTACTAATGGTAAAACTTCAACAAGTATGTTATTAAATAATACATTACAAAAAGCAGGATATAATAGTTTTGTTTGTGGTAATGTTGGAATACTACCTTTAGATATAATAGATAATAACGATAATATTGATTTTCTAGTGATGGAATTAAGTAGCTTTCAATTAGCAAGTATTAAAGATTTTGCTTGTAATATTGCAATTATCTTAAATATTAGTCCTGATCATTTAGATTATCACCATACATTTGGAGATTATGTAAATGCTAAAATGAATATCTTAAAAAATCTAGATAATATGGAATTAATAGTTAGTGGTAGTAGTCATCTACCTACTAACTTTCCTGTTGTATATATAAAAGAAGAAATGGATAATTATAATAATAGTATTTCACCACTTAATGTTGCTATTATTAGAAGTGTGTTAGAATACTTAAATATTGATCAAAAAGTATTAACTACGATGTTAGAAAATAAAGAGTTTATTTTAGAACATCGTAATGAATATGTAGATAATATTGATGGTGTTACTTATATTAATGATTCTAAAGCAACAAACGTTGGGGCAACGATTAATGCTTTAGAACAATATGAAAATGTATACTTAATTGTTGGTGGAAGTAATAAAGATGAAGATATGCATCCATTAGGTGGATTTTTAGATAATGTAAAACAAGTAGTAGCTTATGGTGAAAATAAATTAGACTTTGAATTTATCCCAGGAATTATTATTGTAAATACATTAAAAGAAGCTATTAAAGTTTGTCATAAACTAGCTAGTGTAGGTGATATAGTATTACTATCACCAGCATCAGCTAGTTTAGATCAATTTAAAAATTATCAACACCGTGGTGATAAATTTAAACAAATTGTTAAGGAATTAAAAGAGGATTAGCATGAGAGTAATTATTGCAGCTGGAGGAACAGGAGGTCATATCTATCCTGCCCTAAGTTTAGCTAACGAATTAACTAACCAGGGATATATTGTTAAATTTATTTCATCTAATAATCAAGTAGCTCATGAAATATTAGATGAAACAAATTTAGATGTAACCTTTATGGATTTAAAAGGGTTTAGTCGTCAAAAGAGTTTTAAAGCTATTATTGACAACTTTAAAACTCTTTATAAACTTAGTAAAGTAATGGTTAAAACTAATAAAATAATAAAAGAGTTTAAACCTGATTGTTGTATTGGGTTTGGAAGTTATATCACTTATCCGGTAATTAAATTAGCTAAGAAAAAAGGAATTAAAACAATTATTCATGAACAAAATAGTTATCCTGGACTAGTTAATCGTAAATTAGCTAATCAAGTTAATTATGTAGCATATACGTATAAAGCTAGTTTAGAATATTTTAATCAAGTTGATAAAGATAAATTAATTTATACTTCTAATCCTCGTATTAGTGGACTTACACCTAAACCTAATGGAGAAGGAATCTTAATTTTAGGAGGAAGTTTAGGTGCTGATTTTTTAAATAATCTAGCATTTGAATTAGCAGATCTAACTGATGAAAAAATTACACTTGTAAGTGGAAGTAGAAATAAACTAACAAGTAATAAAGAAAACCTAGAAATAAAAGAATTTATATCTAATATGTTAGAATCAATAGCTAATGCTAGAGTAGTAATTACTCGCGCAGGAGCAACAACATTACTAGAATGTTGTGCTCTTGGTAAAAATACCATAGCTATTCCTTCACCAAATGTAGTTTGTGACCATCAAACTAAAAATGCAGAGGAATTATCTAATAAAAACTTAATTAGATATATTAGTGAAAATGATGCTAGTGCTAAAAATGTAATAGAATTAATTAATAAAGATGTTAATTTAGATGAATCTAACAATATTAATGCTAATGAAAAAATAATTAAATTAATCAACAACTAATTGTTGTTGATTTTTTAGATTTAATGCATATATATATGCTATAATTTGTTTGTATAGATATGTTGAAAAATAAATCTATACATA
>X31_Chicken__coassemble_15_pt1 | contig 14838 bp, 15 predicted proteins | sample X31_Chicken__metabat2_low_PE_001 | metagenome-assembled genome bin X31_Chicken | reverse complement strand
ATTCCATATACTCTTAGTGCTATTTTATTGATATCTTGATGTTTAATATTTTTTAGAGCTAAATTTAAATAAGTATTATTTTGATAATAATCAAGTAATGCCTTAAAAACTAACTGTCGCATTGGTTGCCATATAAATTAATAATACTAATGTTGAAATAATAATTTGCGCTCCACTAAAAAAGTAATCAATATTAACTTCACTAATTCCCATTTTTTCAAAATGGTGGTGAAGAGGTGCCATTTTAAGTAAACGTTTACCTTCACCATATTTTTTCTTAGTATATCTAAAGTAAGTTACTTGCAATATTACACTAAACATTTCTATAATATAGATACCACCAAGTAATAATCCTAACCATCCTAATCTAAAGTAGATACAGTTAAACATAAAGAAAGCACCAATTACTAAGCTTCCTGTATCTCCCATAAAGATTTTAGCTGGATACTTATTATAAAATAAGAATACACATAAACATAATAAGAATAAACTTAAAATAATAATAAATAATGTATTAGAAGTTAAAATACTAATAAATAAGAATGGAAAGAAACTTGCTAAACTTACAAATCCTAATAATCCATCTAATCCATCAGTTAAGTTAGTTGCATTAGTAAGTCCCATCATAACTAATGGAATTAAGATTAAACAAATATATAACATTGTTCCATTATATCCACAAGTAATATAGAACCAATAATCTAGAATTAAAGCAATAATAAATTGAATTAATAATTTTTGTTTACTACTAAGTCCTGATTGGTTGTCTTTTTTATTTATTTTGTTATTATCATCAATAAGTCCCATAAAAAATGTAAGACCTAAAATAACAAATAAGAATAAATAAGTTTGTTCTTGAGTAAGAATAAACATAATACCAATAATAATTAGAAGTGGAATGACAAAAATCTTTCCTCCTTTAGTAGGAGTACCAGATTTTTTGGCATGCCACTTAGGACCATCATTATAAATAGGTTGTCCTGATTTTGATTTTGTTATTAAATGTTTAGCATAAAAGATACTACCAATAAATAGAATTACAGCACAAATAATAAAAATAATTATATTATTCATATAAACCTACCATTTTAAGTCCATTAATAATTCCATTATCACTACTATTAGTAGAAACAAATTCACTGGCTTGTTTAACAGCTTCTATACCATTACCCATACATACACTGTGATCTACATTTTTCATCATTTCTAAATCATTAACTCCATCACCAAAGCCATAAGTAATACACTCTTCATTAATGTGTTTTTTTACAATATCAATCCCTTTAGCTTTGTTTTCAACCCCTGGTAAGATTTCATATAAATCATCTTCCCAACGATAGTATGTATAATCTTTTTGTAAGATTTCAAGTAACTCTTCTGTTTTAGCACCATTACCGTTAATCCAGAATTGATAAATGTCTTTATTATCAGGACTAACATTAGTTGCTAAATTATTAAAGTTATATCCTTCTAATAATTTTTGGGTGTCATCAGCACTTTTAGTATCGGGAATACATAAGTTTTCTCTAGTTTCAAATCCCCAATTAACTCCATAATCTTCTAATAATTTAATAACTTCTTGTTTTTGCTCATTATTAAAAGTATGCATATATAATATTTCATCATTAAAACATACTTCTTGTCCATTAGAACAAATATAATTATGTGTTCCAATAGTTTCAATTATATCTTTAGCTTGATGATAACATCTACCAGTACAGATAAATACATAAACTCCATCATTCATAATTTTTTTAACAGCATCAACTACATGAGTTGGAATTTCTGTTGCATTTTCAGGTATTAGCGTACCATCAATATCAAAAAAAACTAGTTTTTTCATAAAACTCCCATCTAATTATATTTTAGCATAATTTAGCTATCTTTAGTTAGACAAAATCAGCCATAAATCATACTAAAAACTAATGTATTACTCTCATATATTTATGCTATACTATATATAGCAATGGGAGTTTTATGATCGATTTAACTAAGATTAAAGATAAAGAGTTCTTTGAGATTAAAATGTTATCAATAGGAGGACTTGGAGCTTATACTGTAGGACAAATGTTAGGGCAAGAAATTGCCAAATTTGTTGATATTAAAACTAGTGTATTTGCTTCTTATTCATCTGAAAAGAAAGGTGCTCCTGTTAATGTATTTTTACGTTTTGTTAAACAAGATACACCAATTAGAAATTATGCAGCAGTTAAAAATCCAGATTTTTTAATTGCCTTTAAAGAAGAATTATTAAAAGATAGTAATAATTTAGTAGGTTTAAAAGAAGATGGTATATTATTAGTTAATACTAAATTAAGTATTGATGAACTATATGAAAAATATAATATTTGTTGTAAGAATGTATTTATTATTGATGCAGAAAGTATAGCTCATAAATATAATGTTAAAACTAATAATGTTATTTTTGGTGCTATTCATAAAGTTTTATCATTTTTAGATCGATATATTACTAAAGATACTATTGAAGAGAAATTAAGCTTTAGATATCCACATTTAGTAGAAGGAAATATTAATGCTTTTTTTGAAGGATTTGATCAATGTAGTTATCATGAAGTAACTGCTCAATCCTTTAATCAAAAAACGCATAAAGTACTTGGAATTGAAGATCAAATTCCAGGTGGTTTAATTTTAGGAGCTAACTCCTTTAAAAAAGATAGTAGTATTAGTCGTGAAGGATTTATTCCAGAATTTAATAAAGATTTATGTATTAATTGTACACGTTGTGACTTTACTTGTCCTGATGATTGTTTTGTGTGGGAAGAAGTAGAAGGAAGACGCGGAAGAATGGAGATGCAACTACAAGGTATTGATTATCAATATTGTAAAGGTTGTATGCGTTGTGTTGAAGTATGTCCTACTCAAGCACTTACTAAAGTAGTTGATGATAAACAACATGTTGGTGTTAAAAAAGGTTATGAATTAATGGAGGATTAATGAAAGAACAAGTTAGTGTTTTTAAATCAGGAAATGAATTAGCAGCTCAAGCTGCGATTGATTGTAATTATGATGTGATGGGATATTATCCAATATCACCATCAACAGAAATTGCTCAATTAATTGATATCCAAAAAAGTAATGGTAAAACTAATATCCATCTAATTCCAGCAGATGGAGAACACTCTAGTGCTGGTATATGTTATGGGGCTGCTCTTACAGGTGCTAGAGTATTTAATGCAACTAGTGCTAATGGACTTAGTTATATGTTAGAACAATTACCAGTATTTAGTGGTAGTATGACTCCAATGGTCATGGATTTAGTAACAAGAACTGTATCTGGACCTTTAAATATTCATTGTGAACATACAGATTTATATTCTACTATTAGTTTAGGTTGGATTTTAATGTGTGCTTCTACTCCACAAAGTGTATATGATTTTAATATTATGGGACTTAAACTTGCTGAAAAAATAAGTATGCCATTAATGGTAAGTTATGATGGATATATTACTTCTCACCAAAAACATGATACTTTTGTTTTTGGTGATAGTAATGATGTTAGAAACTTTTTAGGAAAAAAAGAACATCCAGAAAATAAATATATAGATAACAACAAACGACCACTAACAATTGGGGCTCATATGTTACCTGAACACAAGTTTAATAATAGTGTACTTGTTAATCAAGCATTAGAAAATTGTTTAGATGAATTTGTAAGTATAGCAAATGAATATGAACAACTAACAGGTCGTAAATATGATGTAATTGAAACTTATAATGTTGAGGGTGCAACAGAATCAATAATAGGTATTAATTCTGTTGCTGAACTAACAAAAGATGCAATTGATCAAGTAGATAGTAAAGTAGGTTTAATTAAACCCAACTTCTTAAGACCGTTTCCTACTAAAGCAATTACAGAAGTTCTTAAAAATAATCCAAGTATTAAAACGATTAAAGTATTAGATCGAGCTGATAATCCAGGTTATGATTATGGATTATTAGCAATGCATATTAATGATATAGTAGCTAGTAATAAATTAGATATTGAAGTTAAAAGTATCATCTTTGGTTTAGGTGGAAAAGAAATCTTTATCGAGGACTTAGTTGATATTATTAATAATAACGAGTTTAGTAATACTAAAACTTATTATGGAATTACTCACTCACAAGGGGAAGTTAGTAATATTATTAAAAATAACTATGAATATAAACCTGAAGAGTTTAAAGTAGGTGGATTTGACTATAACTTTAATGAAGAAACAAATAGTTTAGAAGTAAAAACTCCACCACTTAGAAATTTAATGAAAAAACCAAAACGAATAACTTCAGGACACAGTGCTTGTCCTGGTTGTGGTATTTTTCCAGGTGTAGAAACATTCTTAAAAGGAATTGAAGGAGATGTAGTAGTTCTTAATCAAACTGGTTGTGCTTATGTAGTTAGTGCTAACTACCCTAACTCATCACATAAAGGACACTACATTCATAACTTATTCCAAAATGGTGCTTCCACTCTATCTGGAATGGTTGATGCTATCTTTAAATTAAAAGATGATGGTGAAATTAACTTTAGTGACGATACAACATTTGTGATGTTATCTGGAGATGGTGGTTTTGATATTGGTATGGGTGCTGCCATTGGTACAGCTTTACGTAACCATAACTTAATCATGCTTGAGTATGATAATGAAGGTTATATGAATACTGGAGCACAATTAAGTTATGCAACACCATTAGGACACCGTACTAGTACCTCAAATGTTGGTAGTAAGATTAAAGGTAAAACCTTTAATCATAAAGATACAGTTCAAATTATGGCAGGTACTAATATGCCATACTTATTTACCGGAGTTGATGCTTTTCCACAAGATTTAGTTAAAAAAGCTGCTAAAGCACAATGGTATGCTAAAAATGTGGGGACTGTATATGGTAAGATTTTAATTACCTGTCCACTTAACTGGAAAAGTAAAGAAGAAGAGGGTTCTACTATTTTAGAAAAAGCAGTAAACTGTAACTTCTTCCCATTATATGAAATTGAAAATGGGAAAACTAGACTTACTTATGATCCAAATGAATTAGGAAAAAATATCGAAGTAGAAGAATGGCTTAGTATGATGTATAAATCTAAACATATGTTAGAGCCAGAAAATAAAGAATTATTACAAGAGTTTAAGGATGTAGTAGATGATCGCTTTAAACGCCTTAAAGCTAAAAACGATCATCCATTCCTATAGGAGATAAATGCTAGATACAATAATTATAGGGGCTGGACCAATTGGTATTTATAGTGCTTTTTATCTAAAGTCCAAGGGACTTAAGATAAAAGTATTAGAAGCAACAAGTAGTCCAGGTGGACAACTTAATTTATATCTAGAAAAAGATATTAAAAATATTCCAGGTAGAAAAGTTATTAAAGCAAAGGATTTTTTAATTGATTTATTAGAACAATTAGAAGATGAAGATATAATTCAAACTAATTGTAGTGTTACTTCAATTAGTAAAGAAGATAATATCTTCATCGTTACTGATAAAGATAATAATACTTATGAATCTAAAGCAATTATACTTGCTACTGGTAATGGAGAATTACAACCTAGAAAATTAGGTTTAGATGATGAGGATAGCTTTAATAATATTTTATACACAGTAGATGATGCAAGTATATTAGAAAACAAGAATGTTGCTATCTTTGGAGGAGGTGATAGTGCCATTGATTGGGCACTACATCTAGTAGATAGTGTTAATGAGTTATATGTAGTACATCGTCGTAATGAGTTTAGAGCACATCAAAGTAGTGTAGATGAGTTAAAAACAACAAAGGCTAAGTTTTTAACTCCATATACACTAACAGGTTGTGAACATAACAATGGTTGTGTTACTCATCTATCATTAGTTAATAAAGATACTAAAGAAGAAAATATTATTCATATTGATTATGTAATTTGTAGTTATGGATTTGTAACACAAAAAGAACAGATTAGTATTAATAATCTTGATACTACCAACAATAAGTTAGTAGTAGATAGAAAACAAGCTACTAATGTAGATGGTATTTTTGCCATTGGTGATGCTTGTTTTTATGAAAATAAAAACTATAACTTACTTACAGGACTAGGTGAAGCTAGTGTTGTTGCTAATAATGTAATAAGTTATTTAGATGATGTAGATGGAGGTAGTGATGAATCGGGAAGAACAATTACAAACTATTAAAGAAGTACTTGATGCGATAGCCCCATATGTACAAGCAGATGGTGGAGATATCGAGTTTGTAGATTTAACTCCAGAAGGAGTTGTCCAAATTCGATTACTTGGTGCTTGTGTTGGGTGTGGGCTTGCTGATGTAACAGTATATCAAGGGATAGAACAAGCCTTACTTGATGAAGTAGAAGGGATAAAAGGAGTAGAATTACTTCAAGATAACTGGTTTATTTAAAAACCGATATATTTATTTGTATTTTAGATATATTTTTTGTTATAATAACAATGTATTAATAAATAATTTTTAAGGAGATAGCTATGGGAGTAAAAATAGCAATTAATGGTTTTGGACGTATTGGACGTCTAGCATTTAGAAAAATGTTTGATATGCCAGAATTTGATATCGTGGCAATCAACGACTTAACTGATGCAGCAAATCTTGCATACTTATTAAAATATGATTCTGCACAAGGTAACTACAAAACTGATAGTATTTCAGCTACTGAAAACGGTATTGTAGTAGATGGAAAAGAAATCAGAATTTATTCTGAAAGAAATCCTGAAGATTTACCTTGGGGAGATTTAGATGTTGATGTAGTAGTTGAATCTACTGGATTCTTCACAAGTAAAGAAAAAGCAAGTGCACACATTAAAGCAGGAGCTAAAAAAGTTGTAATTTCAGCACCAGCTGGTGATGATGTTAAAACTGTAGTTTATGGTGTTAACCACGACATCTTAGATGGTAGTGAAACTGTAATTTGTGGAGCTAGTTGTACAACTAACTGTTTAGCACCAATGGCTAAAGCGTTAAATGATACTTTTGGAATTAAACAAGGTTTCATGACTACAATTCACGCTTACACTAACGATCAATCAACTTTAGATGCACCACACAAAGACGTACGTCGTGGTCGTGCAGCAGCAGCTAACATCGTTCCTAACTCAACAGGAGCTGCTAAAGCAATCGGTTTAGTAATTCCTGAGTTAAACGGTAAGTTAGATGGTGGAGCTCAACGTGTTCCAGTAATTACAGGAAGTTTAACTGAGTTAACTTGTGTGCTTGATAAAAATACAACTGTAGATGAAATTAATGCTGCGATGAAAGCTGCTAGTACTGAATCATTTGGATACAACACTGATCCAATCGTTTCTAGCGATATCGTTGGAATGAGTTATGGTTCTTTATTTGATGCAACTCAAACAAAAGTTATGGAAGTTAACGGACAACAATTAGTTAAAGTTGTAAGTTGGTATGATAACGAAATGTCTTATGTTAGTCAGTTAGTAAGAACTATTCGTTTATTTGCTTCTATGATTAAATAATTTAATCAATATTATTAGTCTAGACTTATTGTCTAGACTTTTTTAATATTATATTATTTGGATAGGAGAAATGTTGCAACTCCCTCCAAAAGTTGTCCCAAAATTAATGGAAGAATTACAAACTCTCTTCTTACGGAGACTTTATTATTTTAAAATTAATTATAAGTAAACTTGTTTAATGAATATAGGATAAATTTTGTAAATTGGAGATTGAATATATTACTAATAATGGTATAATAATATATATGAGTATTGATAACAAAGAAATTAGAAAAAAATTTAAAATTTATGAAAAACATCCAGAATTGGTGTATTTTGATTCTGCTGCAACATCATTAACACCTAGTTGTGTTGTTGATACAATTAGTAACTATTATAATTACGAGAGATCTACAGTAAATCGAGGTGAATCTAAGTTAGTTAACTATAATAATCAACGCTATGAACAAACAAGAGAAAAAGTAGCTAAACTACTTAATTGTGATAGTGAAGAAGTTATCTTTTCTAAATCAACAACAAGTATTATGAATCATTTAGCTACTAATATAATTAATAGTCTAAATGATGGTGATGAAATCATCACCACTGATTTAGAACATCACTCTTCATTACTTCCTTTTAGAGAAAAATGTAAGGATAAAAATATTAACTTTAAAATAGTTAATAGCATTGATAATAAAATAGATTTAGATTATTTATTTTCTCAAGTAAGTAGTAATACTAAAGTTGTTGTAATTCATCATGTTTCTAATGTAATTGGTGATAGTATTGATTTAAATAAATTAGGTAAATATTGTAAAGAACATAATATTATTAGTGTTGTTGATGGAGCTCAAGGAATATTGCACAAAAAAGTTGATGTCAAAGATTCAGGTATTGACTTTTATGTGTTTTCAGCTCATAAAATCTTTGGACCAACAGGACTAGGAGTTATGTATGGTAACAAAGAAATAATCAAAGATTATTACTTTGATTATGGTGGAGATATGGCAGTTAGTGTTGATAGTAATGGATTTGTACCAAAACCATTACCACATCGATTAGAAGGTGGTACTCCTAATATTGCCGAGGTATTAGGTTTTAATACAACACTTGACTTTATAAATAACTTAGGAATAGATAATATCTTTAACTATAGTTTAGATATTAGAAATTATTGTTTAGATCAATTAAAAGAAATAAAAGAAGTAGAAATCTATAATAGTGATATTAAAACTAGTACTATTATTTTTAATATTAAAGGAGTAGCAGTACATGATGCCCTAGCAGTGTTTGCTAAACACGATATTTCTCTTCGTGGTGGACAAATGTGTAATGCTCTTAGTTTAGAAGCTATAAATCAACAAGCAGTACTTAGAGCTAGTTTTAATATTTATAACAACTATGAAGATGTTGATAAATTTATTAAGTGTGTTCATCTAATTATTAATGATCCACTTGCTTGGATGTAGGAGGTATTTATTATGAATAATGAATTAGATAAAATGATGATAATGGATCATTATAAATTTCCTCATAATAAAGTAGATAGTCATCTTGAAGGATATCTAAAACTAGAAGGATACAATCCTTCTTGTGGAGATAAAGTAAATATCTATATTAAAGAAGAGAATGGTAAACTAGATATTAAATGGAATGGTGATGGTTGTAGTATTTGTTGTGCTTCAACTTCAATCATGACTGATGAGCTTCATGATTTAACAAAAGATGAAGCTTGTGAAAAAATTAATAATTATAAATTATTAATTACCGGTCATGATTGTGATAGTTCTAAGTTTGAAGAAGCACTAGCACTATCAGGTTTAGAGCAATTTCCATCACGATTTAAATGTGGGTATCTAGCATGGGATACAGTTGATCAATTTGTTAGTGATAAAAATTAGAAATAATATATATTGTGCAGTTTGAAGTTTGAAAGTTAAATGTTAATTATAAATGTGCTATAATTTAATTGTTAATGTTTGAAGAGGACTTTTAAGATCAAGACTCTTAGTCTATGATTACTAAAATAGTCTTCTTTTTCTTTTTTCACATGTCCATTCCGGTAAAATATATTTTTACATGTTATACCTAAATGGACATAATCGCGTTGACTATACACTATGACAATATCACATTTACACGACAAAATAACCTATTAATTGAGTAAAAAATAATGTATATTTGTTATAATGTAAATGATTGATTATGAAAAGATTTTTACTATTTTTATGGGGATTAATAATTCTTTCTGGATGTAGTACTGATAGTAATATTAATATGGGAGGAAGTAGTTCAGTACACCCACTTGCTGATGTAATTAAAAATGATTATTGTGCCGAGTATCCAGGAAAAACAATTAGTTATGATGGTCCAGGATCTTCAAAAGGGATTGAAGGAATAAAAACAGGAATTTATCAATTTGGTTTCCTTTCACGAAATGTAAAAGATTCTGAAGTTGATGAAAATATGGTTGTTAAAAATATCGCTTATGATGGAATAGCAATAATTGTTAATCTAGAGAATCCTGTTAGTGAATTATCGATGCAACAAATAAAAGATATATATGAAGGAAAAATAACTAATTGGAAAGAAGTTGGTGGAAATGATGAAGTGATATCGTTAATTGCTCGTGACAATGCTAGTGGTACTCGTAGTGCTTTTGATGAAATTGTCGGAATTGAAAATGTAACACAATCAGCACTATTATATGATTCAAATGGTGCTGTATCACAAGCAGTACAACAAAACAAAAGTAGTATTGGATATATTTCTTTTGATACTTATTTACGTAATAGTAGTTTAGTTAAAGCAATTAATGTTGATGGTTTTGCTCCAAATGAAGAAAATGTTGCAAACAATAATTATCAACTATATCGACCATTTGTCATGGTTTATTATCCTGATAAACTTAGCACTAACAGTAAAGAGTTCTTGTCATGGTTAGAGCAAAATGAAGATAGATTAGTACAAGAGGCTGGTTTTATTCCAGTAGGAGATAATAATGAATCAACAACAGCGTGATAGATTCTTTAAATATTTTTTTGCAACTTTTGCTTGGTTTGCAATTATAATATTATTAATAATTACATTTTTTATTTTTAGTGAGGGAATTAAACCTTTTTTACCTAATAATGAATTAGGGACAATTAATTTCTTTGATTTTATTACTGGGATGGAATGGAATCCTGATAAAGATAAATTTGGAATAGGATATATGATTATAGCAACTATTTATGCAACTATTGGAGCATTAATAATTGCTGTACCTTTATCTATTCTTTCAGCAATGGCAATTGTAGAATTGTTATCTAAACGAGTTAGAAATTTTGTAATCGGGATTGTTGAATTACTTTCAGGAATTCCCTCAATTATTTATGGTATATTTGGTTTAGGAGTAATTGTTCCGTTAATTAGTAAGATACCTTTTAACCATTTTCCGCAAGGTAATTCATTACTAGCAAGTAGTATTGTCTTAGCAATTATGATAATACCTACAATTACTGCTGTATCAATTTCTAGTTTACAAGCTGTACCAACAAAATATAAAGAGGCTTCACTTGGTCTTGGAGCAACCAAGATGCAAACATTAATTAAGATAATTTTACCAGCAGCTAGAAGTGGAATACTTGCAGGAATAGTATTAGGTATTGGTCGAGCAATTGGTGAAACAATGGCAGTTGTATTAGTAGCTGGTAATGTTAGTGGTGGAATGATTGATTCAATCTTTGCACCAATTAGACCACTTACAGCAAATATTGCTGTAGATATGAGTTATGCAACAGGGCTTCACCAACAAGTTTTATTTTCAACAGCACTAGTGTTATTTGTGTTTGTATTTATATTAAATTTAATTTTAATAAGAATTTTAAAGAAAGGTAAATAGATGAAACGAGCTAAAGATAATATACTTAAAAGTGTTATGTATGGTTCGGTACTAACAACTATTTTAATCTTACTAGTTATTATCTTCTTTGTTGTTAGTAATGGGATTGGGAAAATCAATATTGATTTTTTAACACAAAACAACGAAAATAATAGTTACTATGTAACTTTTAAGCAAGGTGAGAGTTATCCATTTAATTATTCAATTATTGAGGATAATCATCAGAAGAAAGTTGTAATTAATCAAGTTGATAATGTTAAAGTAGTAAATAACAATGGAGATAAGTTAGCATTAGAATCAGGTGTAATTATTGATAGTATTGACAAAGTTAATTTTAAAGAAAAAAGTAATGAAGAAATAACAAGTGCTATTAATAATCTAAACCAGCCTAATCAAGATTATTATGTTAAGATTACTTATCCCCAATCAGGGATTAGACAACTAATCTTAACAACCTTATTAGCAGTTATAGTCTCATTAATTTTTGCTATACCTTTAGGTTTGTTTGCAGCTATTTATTTACATGAATATAAGATTAGTAAAAGATTAAATACCTTGATTCACTTTGCAATTGATTCATTATCAGGAATTCCATCAATTGTGTTTGGATTGTTTGGTTTTATTTTCTTTTGTATTACTTTAAGATTAGGAATTAGTGTTTTATCCGCTGTACTAACTGTTTCAATTATGCTTCTTCCAACCGTAATAAAAACAATAGAAGAAGCGCTAATGGCGGTTCCAAATGATATTAGGGAAGCTAGTTATGGTTTAGGTGCTTCTAAATCACAAACTATATTTAAAATAGTAATTCCTCAAGCATTACCAGGGATATTATTAGCAATTATTTTATCAATTGGTCGAGTAATTGGTGAGAGTGCAATCTTTATATTTACTGCAGGAACGACAGTAAATAATCCAACATTATTTGGACAAAGTGCAACCCTTACAGTTAATGCTTATGAAATAGTAAGAGAATATAGTGATATTCAAACTGCTTGTGCAATCGGGATAGTAATTTTAATGATTGTACTAGTTTTAAATTTAATAACAAAATTTATATCAAATCGATATAATTAGGAGAATTGTGACTAAAGATATTATTAAGGTTAAAGATTTGAATTTATATTATGGACAAAAACATGCTTTAAAAAACATCAATTTAGATATTAAAGAAAACCAAGTTACGGCATTAATTGGTCCATCAGGATGTGGTAAATCTACTTTCTTAAGAACTATTAATCGAATGAATGATTTAATAGATACTTGTAGAATTTCAGGAACTATTCTTTATGATGGTAATGATATTTATGCTAAAGGTGTAGATGTTAATGATTTACGTTTAAAAATTGGTATGGTATTTCAAAAACCAAATCCATTTAATAAATCAATTTATGAAAACATTGTTTATGGTCCTAAATGTCATGGAATTAAAGATAAAAAGAAATTAGATGAAATTGTTGAAACTTCGTTAAAAGAAGCAGCACTGTGGGATGAAGTAAAAGATCGTTTACATGAATCAGCTCTAGGTTTATCAGGAGGGCAACAACAACGTTTATGTATTGCTCGTGCAATTGCGATGCAACCTGATGTTATCTTAATGGATGAGCCAACATCAGCACTAGATCCAATTGCAACAGCAAAAATTGAAGAGTTAATGGAACAACTTAAAAAAAGATTTACGGTAGTAATTGTTACACACTCGATGCAACAAGCTGCACGTATTAGTGATCAAACTGTATTCTTTTTAAATGGTGAGTTAATTGAGGCAGGAAGTACAGAACAAATATTTTCTAACCCACAAAAACAAGAAACAGAAGATTATATCACTGGTCGTTTTGGATAAAAAGGAGGAATAATGGCAAGAGGTTTAGAATTAGGAAGACGTAAAGAAAAGCGTCTTAAAACATTAATTAATAAAGTAGATGCGATGTTTGATAATAACATCAAAATGGTAGGTTTAGTACAAGAATTACTAAAAACTAATAATAATGAGTTAGCATTAAAAATTATTGATTTAGAAGAAATTAGTGATCAATTACAACAAGAGATTGTAATTGATGTAAATACAATTATTATTACAGAGCAACCTAAAGCAGGAGACTTACGTTTAGTTTTATCTATCTTAATAATTTCTAATGAATTAGAAATTATTAGTGATTATTATAAGAAGTTTGCTAAGAAAATGTTAAAAACAGAATTATCTGAAAGAAAACATCAAGAATTAGTATCTTCTTTAGTTGCAACATCATATTCTGATTTAAATGAAACTAAAGAAGCGTTTGATAAGTTAAGTCATGACTTAGCAAGTTCAATTGCTCGTCGTAGTGAAGAAGTAGATGAAATCATTACTACATTTACTAATGATATTAATAATTTATTAGTAGAAGCTGGAAGTTATGATGAAGTTAAATCATTAACAAGAATTTTATCGATGTCTAAAAACTTAGAAAGAACATTTGCCCACTTACTAGTTATTTGTGAACAAATTTCTTATATTGCTAATGGGCAGGTATTTCATTATGCTTAATACAAATATTTTAGAAAGAATAATGGAGATTGGTGAAAATAAAACTCAGGTTTTATTTTCAACCAATGGTCAACTAATTAAAACGGGTAATGTTAATGCTAATGTTTGTATAGATCAATTAATCATTTTAGTATCAATGTCATTAATGTATAAAGATGCTAATATAGAAGATTTAACTAACTTAGCAACTAAACCTAATGATATTATTGAATTAGTAAATAGTGTTAATGGATATAGTCCTAATGGTAAGTTTCATCGATTAATGAATTTAGTATCTGAATTAGTAGGACGTGAAGTTAGTGTTAATCCAGATATGTATTATATGTATCAACAACAATATACTAAGTCAGATGAAAAAATTAATGCTTATCTTAGAAGTATGAGTATTAATGTTAGTGTTGAAGAGTTATTAATTCTTGTTAGTAAAATTTTAACAGATAAAGCTTATTTAGATCAAGAACATGTAAACATGTTCTTATCTAAATTAGGTACTAAAGTAAGTATTGAAGATAAAGATTATTATTTATACAAACAAGCTAATGGGTTTAGTATTTTATTTAATGATCAAGATGATTATTGTCTTATCTATCAACCTCTAGTTAGTTGTGATGGAAGTTTATTAAAAGCAGATGAAGAAGTAATAAATATTATTTTAAATCAAGGGTAAAGCCCTTGTTTTTTATAATTTAATATTTATAAAAATTCCACACTTATTATAAGTGCGGAATTTTTGTTGAAAAATATTGAAATTAATGGTATAATATAAATGAAAGGGAAGAAGGGGAGGAACTATGAATACAGAAAAAATGACAAACAAATTGCAAGAGTTATTATCTAAAGCAATTGAATTATGTATGAGTAATAGTAATCCAGAGTTAACGATTAATCATTGTCTAAAAGTTATTATTAATGATAGTGATTTTAATAGTTTTATTAAACATTATAATATTAATAAAGAAAATGTAAATGA
>X31_Chicken__coassemble_14_pt1 | contig 14957 bp, 15 predicted proteins | sample X31_Chicken__metabat2_low_PE_001 | metagenome-assembled genome bin X31_Chicken | reverse complement strand
CTGTTAAAGATATTGATGTTAATGGAAAAAAAGTAATTGTACGTGTTGACCTTAACGTACCAATTAAAGATGGAATTATTACAGATGATAACCGTATTGTTCAAGCATTACCGACAATTAATTACTTAATTGACAATAATGCTAAAATTATTTTATGTTCTCATTTAGGGAAAGTTAAAACAGAAGAAGATAAAGCCTCTAAATCTTTAGCACCTGTTGCTAAAAGACTAAGTGAGTTATTAAACAAAGATGTAACTTTCGTTAACCAAACTCGTGGTGAAGAGTTAGAAAGTGCTATTAACAACTTAAACGAAGGTGATGTTTTAATGTTTGAAAACACTCGTTTTGAAGATGTTGATGGTAAAAAAGAAAGTGGTTGTGATGAAGAGTTAGGTAAATACTGGGCTAGTTTAAGTGATGGTGTTTGTGTAATTGATGCTTTTGGTACAGCTCACCGTAAACACGCTTCTAACGTTGGTATTGCAACTAATTGTAATGATGCTGTTAGTGGTTTCTTAATTGAAAAAGAAATTGAATTCTTATCAAATGCTGTAAATGATCCAAAACATCCGTTTGTAGCTATTATTGGTGGAAGTAAAGTAAGTGATAAAATTGGTGTAATTAAACAATTACTTAAAAAAGCAGATCAAATTTTAATTGGTGGTGGAATGATGTTTACATTCCTTAAAGCACAAGGATATAATATTGGTACTTCTATTTGCGAAGATGATAAATTAGATTTAGCTAAAGAAATTTTAGCTGAAGCTACTGGTAAGATTATCTTACCAGTAGATGTTAAAATTAATAACGCTTTTGCTAACGAAGGTGACATTAAAGATGTAGATATTGATGCTATCCCTGAAGGATACATGGGACTTGATATTGGACCTAAATCAATTGAATTATTTGCTAAATACATTAGTGAAGCTAAAACTGTAGTATGGAATGGACCTATGGGTGTATTTGAAATGGAAAACTTCGCTAATGGTACTAAACAAGTATGTGAAGCTATTAAAGACAACCAAGATTGTATTTCAATCATTGGTGGTGGTGATAGTGCTAGTGCTGCTATTAACTTAGGTTACCAAGATAAATTCTCGCACATCTCTACTGGTGGGGGAGCTAGTTTAGAATTCTTAGAAGGTAAAGAATTACCAGGAATTAGTTGTTTAGATAATAAATAATTAATAAGGGTATTATTGAAACTAAAGTTTCAATAATTCCTTTTTAATATAAATAAAAATATTTAAGGAGATATATGAGTATTCCTACTCCACATATTCAAGTAAGTGATAAAGATAAAATTGCAAAAACTGTAATTATGCCAGGAGATCCACTTCGTGCTAAATATATTGCAGAAAAGTATTTAGAAGATTATGAATTAGTTAATGAAGTAAGAAATATGTTAGCTTATACAGGTTATTATAATGGAAAAAAAGTAACAGTTATGGGTTCTGGTATGGGAATGCCAAGTATAGGTATTTATTCATATGAATTATATGCTTTTTATGATGTAGAACGTATTATTCGCGTTGGTAGTGCTGGTGCTTATACAGATAGTGTTAATCTTTATGATTTAGTTATAGCAGAGTCTAGTTATTCAGAATCAACATATGCTAAATTATCTGCTAACATTGATGGTAATGTATTAAGTGGTAGTGAAGATGTAAATAAAGAGTTAAAACAAAGTGCTGACAACTTAGGATATGATTATACATATGCACCAATCCATTCTAGTGATGTTTTTTATGGTTGTGAAGAGAATCTCCACACACGTTTATATAATGAATATGGTTGTGTGTGTGTAGAGATGGAAAGTTTTGCTTTATTTGCTAATGCTAAACGTTTAGGTAAAGAAGCGGGTTGTATTTTAACTATTTCTGATTCACTAGTAACTCATGAAGCTACTAGTAGTCAAGAGCGACAAAACGGATTTAATAAAATGATGGAAGTAGCTCTTGGTACAATTAAATAGTTATTTAAAGATTACCAAAAGGTAATCTTTTTTAATACATAAAATATAGTATAATAAATATGAAAATCATGAGTCGAGGTTAATATGAAAAAATCTTTATGGTTACTTAGTATATCCATACTAATTTGCAATATAATTCTTTTTACAGGAATATATGTGTCACCAACTGTTTTATATGATGGAAGTGTTGGAGATATCATATCTATGTTAGTTTTATTTTTTAGTTTGTTTGCTAAACCAGGCGGTTTAGCAATGTTGTTTTGTCTATCAATATATTCATTTATACTAAAAGATAGGTTGTTTGGTATTAGTTATCTAATTTTTAATCTAATTTGTATATTTATTATATTGGAGGTTAATTAATGAGAAAAGTTAAAATAGTAATTAATCTTCTATCTATTTCTTTAATTTTATTTGCTGTCTTTGTAGGTGGGATGAAATATAATGCTAATGTTATATCAAACGAAGCAATTAGTAAATGCCAAAACACAATTAAAGAAAGTAATAATCTGGGTTTAGTAATAAGAGATAATAGTGGATCCTATTTAGTTTTTGATTATGCTAAAAAAGAAGTTAGATTAGGAAAAGATGTTTATACTAAGATTATAGAAATAAATGAAAATTATATAGTAACACAAAAAGGAAGTGTTAGTAGAAACATAGAACCAATTAATTTAATGAATAATCAAAAACTAAAAGTTAGAAGTTTAGATGGAAATAAAAATTATTACACACTAGACTATGAAATTAGTGGCTTAGAAGAATATAATAACTTAGTATGCGAAGAAGTATCGAAGATAATTAATGAAGAAGAATTTAAATATTCTAAGTTTAACGAAAATAGTTTTTATATAACAGTACAAGATAATCAATCATTGTGTTTTGGTATACCAAATATTTTTATTATTTCTGATATAACTAATAATGAGTTTGTAGAAAATCAATTACTATGTTTTCCAGGATATTGCTCCTAGAAAATACAGGTTAACTAAAAAAGTTAACCTATACTTGACAAACTAAATATTTGTTGTTATAATAAAGTATAAAATATTTAGGGAGTATCAATGGTAAAGATTCGTTTAAAAAGAATGGGATCTAAGAAAAACGCTTTCTACCGTATTGTTGTAATGGATGTTAGAACAAAACGTGATGGTAAAGCTATTGCAGAATTAGGATACTATGATGCAGTTAAGGATCCAGCAGTTATAAAAATTGATGAAGAGTTAACTCTTGAATGGTTAAATAAAGGGGCACAACCTACAGATACAGCTAGAAGTATCTTATCTAAACACGGTATTATGAAAAAATTCCACGACGAAAAGTTTTCTAAATAAGGAGTAAATAATGGGTGAAGTTATTACATTAGTTTGTAGTGAATGTAAAAATGAAAACTACATTACTCGTAAAAATAAAAAAACACATACTGAACGTTTAGAATTAAAAAAATTTTGTCCAAAATGTAACCAATCTACTCTTCACAAAGAGAAGAAAAAATAAGAGTAGCTAATACTCTTATTTTTTATTAAGAGGCATTATGAATATTAGTTTATCATTATTTAAAAATTTAATTAGAGCGGTACGTACTTCAGAAGAACTAAATAATATTATTAAATATTCTGAATATGGAGAAACGTATTTAACGCATATGCTACATAATGAAGTGTTTTACTTGCGTAAGTTAAGTAATAATGAATATAAAAAACGTCATTTATATGAAGAAATAATTACAAACCATCAAATTGAGGAATTTGATGTTTTTAAAACAGCTATATCTAAATTAAACCATATGAGTTTTAATGAATTATTTGTCCAAAAAGTACAAACAGGGATGTATAACTATGTTATACCTGATATTTCAAGTTATAAAACTGTTAATTTAGATTATTTAATTAATGCGGGGATGTTATTTCAAAATACATATTGTAATTATAAAATGCCTCAAGCTAAATTATTATATGCTGAAGTATTTAGTAATGCTTTTTTAGCAAGTAATAGTTCTAATAATAAATTTACTACGTTAATAAGTCAAGCTATATTTTCTAATTATGATGAGTTTGTTAAGATGATAACAGATAAAAATAATTTTATTGATTTTTATCTACAACTAGTTATAGCTCAAAATAAGAAGAATTTAGAAAGAATCAAAAACACTGAAGAATTAATGAATAAAAACAAAGAAGTTTTAAGCCGTTATGATAAAAAGATATCAGACTATATTTATAAACATAGCATGTTTAGTATTTCTGATTTTGTCAAAGAAGTTGAGATTAGTTATAATACAGGGAAAAAATATTTAAGAGAATTAGTAGAGTTAGAAATTTTAAAATCAGTAAAAGTGGGTAAACACAATGCATTTATTTATCAAGAATTATATCATGTGTGGAATCACTAATGCTTAGTGTAAGTAACTTAAGTGTTGTGTATCCTACTAAAACTTTGTTTAAAGATGTAAATTTAAAATTTCTACCAGATAACTGTTATGGTGTTATTGGTGCTAATGGTGCAGGTAAATCAACTTTACTTCAAATCTTAAGTGGGGATTTAGAACCAACAAGTGGAGAGGTAATTAAAGGAAAAAACGATCGTATTTCTGTACTTAAACAAGACCACTTTGCTTATGATGATGTTGCAATTAAAGATGTAGTGTTGATGGGATACCAAAAATTATATCAAGTAATTAAAGATCGTGAAGTATTATATGCTAAAGAAGAATTTAGTGAAGAAGATGGTTATCTTTCTGCTAAACTAGAAGAAGAGTTTGCTAACCTTAATGGTTGGGAAGCAGAAAGTGAAGCGTTAAAACTTCTACACGGTTTAGGTGTTAGTTATGATGATCCTAATCAATTATTAAAAGAACTACCAGCAAATGATAAAGTAAAAGTGTTGTTGGCTCAAGCGTTATTTGGTAATCCAGATATCCTAATTCTAGATGAGCCAACCAACCACTTAGACTTTCATGCTAAACAATGGTTAGAAAACTTCTTAATTAATTTTGATCAAACAACGATAGTTGTAAGTCATGATCGTCACTTTTTAAATCATGTTTGTACTAATATTATTGATATTGATTATGAAGATGCTAAGATGTATGTTGGTAACTATGACTTTTGGCGTGAAAGTAGTGAGTTAGCACGCCAAATGCAAAAAGATGCTAATGCTAAAAAAGAAGATCAAATTAAACAATTAGAAGCCTTTGTTGCTCGATTTAGTGCTAATGCATCTAAATCAAAACAAGCAACAAGTAGAAAAAGACAATTAGAAAAAATTACACTAGATGATATTAAACCAAGTAATCGTCGTTATCCATATCTAGCTTTAGAAATAAATCGTGATTTAGGTAAAGATGTATTTAATGTAGAACACGTATCTAAAATTATAGATGATGATACTAAAATAGAAGATGTTAGTTTTAGTATTAATGGTGAAGATAAAGTAGTTATCCTAGGTGATGATGAACGTTGTGTTTCTGCAATGTTAGAAATGTTAGCTGGAGAATTAACTCCAGATAGTGGAGAAATTAAACCTGGGATTACAGTTGAATCTACCTTCTTTCCAAAAGACTTTACGCCATTTTTTAAAGAAGGTGATGTTAACTTGGTTAACTGGTTAGCTAACTATAGTGCTGATGATCAAGGTGAAGCATTCTTACGTGGATTTTTAGGTAAGATGTTATTTTCTGGAGAAGAACCACTTAAAAAAGTAAAAAACTTAAGTGGTGGAGAGAAAATGCGCATGATGTTTTCTCGTTTAATGTTAATGAATGCTAATACAATTATTTTAGATCAACCAACCAACCATCTTGATTTAGAAAGTATTCAATCAGTTAACGAAGCATTAACTAAATTCCCAGGAAGTGTTATCTTTACAAGTCATGACTTTAGTTTTATTGAAACTATTGCTAATAAAATTATTGTCTTATTACCAAAAGGATGTTATGTTTATACTGGTAACTTCACTGAATTCTTAAATGATGAAAAAGTTCAAAATGAAATTAAGCAAGCATATGAACAAGAATAAAAGACAACTAAGTTGTCTTTTATTTGTAAATACACATAACTGATATTAAATAAGGTAAATAAAATTGGTATAATATAGATAATGAAAGGTAAAGGTTATGTATAAAGCTCCCAGAGGTACATTTGATATATATGGTCAAGAACATTTACTACGTGATGAAGTAGTAAATGTAATGTTTGATGTAGTTAAAATGTATGGTTTTAGTCCAATTACTACACCTATCTTTGAAGAAAGCGAATTATTTATTCGTTCTGTTGGTGATAGTAGTGATATTGTTAATAAAGAAATTTATGAATTTAGTGATAAAAAAGGACGAAGTTTAGCACTACGTCCTGAATTAACTGCACCAATCATGCGTAGTTATATTGAAAATAAAATGTATGCTCAAGATCCAATTAAGAAGCTTTGTTACTATGGACCTTCTTTTAGATATGAACGACCCCAAGCGGGGAGATATCGTCAATTTTATCAATTTGGAGTAGAAAGTATGGGGATTAAAAACCCAATCTATGATGCTCAGATGATAATAATGGCACTACATATATTAGAACAACTAGGTATTAATAATTTTAGTTTACATATTAATACATTAGGTAGTAATCAAGATCGAGCTAATTACAATAAAGCGCTAAAAGAATATTTTAGTAATCATGTTGATAATTTATGTGAAGATTGTAAACATCGACTAGATACTAATCCATTGCGTATTTTAGATTGTAAAATTGATGGAGATAGTGATATTATTAAAAATGCACCCAAACTACAAGATTATTTATCAGAAGATAGTTTAAGTTATTACCAAACTATCAAACAAACGCTTGATAGTTTAGAAATAACTTTTGTTGAAGATGAAAAATTAGTTCGTGGTTTAGATTATTATAATGATATAGTGTTTGAAATTATTAGTGATAGTGATGATGCTAAAAATACTTTAGTTGGTGGAGGTAGATATGATAATCTATGTAGCCAATTAGGTGGAGATAATATTTCAAGTATCGGTTTTGCTATCGGTGTAGAACGTATTATAAATACATTAAAAGCACAAAACGAAAATATATTAGAAAACTATAATCAAGATATCGATGTATACTTTTCTACATCAAATGATGAAGAACGTATACAAGCTCTACGTATTATGAATCAATTACGTGATGGTTTAGTATGCGAATGTAATTATGTAGATAAATCGTACAAAGCTAATTTAAAACAAGCATTAAAACATAACGCTATATTTTTAATTAGCTTTGAAGATGATAGTGCTATTATTAGAAATTTAGAAACTAAAGAAGAAGAAAAAATGAGTGAAAGGGATTTATTAAATTATTTTAACAAATTAAGGTAACAAAAATGAAACAGTCAAATATATATATACCAACTTTAAAAGAAGTAACAAATCAAGCTAGTTGTAAGTCACATATACTAGGTTTAAAAGCTGGTTTAATTCATCAAACGGCAGCAGGTATTTATTCTTATTTACCACTAGCTACTAAAATGTTAACTAACATTGAAACAATTATTAGAGAAGAATTAGAAAAGATTGGAGCTAATGAAGTAGTTTTACCTTTATTAGAACCAGCAGAATTATGGGAAAAAACTGGTAGATGGCAAGGATATGGATCAGAGTTATTTAGAGTAACAGATCGTAAAGATACTAGTTTTGCTCTAGCTCCAACTCATGAAGAAGTTATTACAGATTTAGTTAAAAACTATTTAGTAACATATAAAAAATATCCAGTTAATTTATTTCAAATTGGTACTAAGATGCGTGATGAAGCGCGTCCACGATTTGGATTATTACGTGGTCGTGAGTTTGTAATGATGGATGGATATTCTTTCCATACAACATTAGAAGATCTTGACAAAACTTATCAAGACTACTACCAAGCTTATTGTAATATCTTTGAACGTATAGGACTAGATTACCGTGTTGTTCAAGCAGATAATGGTAAGATTGGTGGAACTAGCTCACATGAGTTTATGGTGTTAGCTGAAATTGGAGAAGATACTATTGCATATGTCGATAGTGATCCAATTGCATATAACGTTGAAATAGCTCCAGTATATACTAAAGAAGAAAATATTGATAGTAATTTATTTAATGAATTAACACTAACGGATACACCTAATACTACTAAATGTGAAGATGTAGTTGAGTTACTTGGTTTAGATATTAAACAAAGTATTAAGAGTGTTTGTGTTAAAGACGAAAATGGTGGAGTTGTAATCTTTTTAATTAGAGCTGATCGTACTTTAAACGAAATTAAGGCAAGTAAAGTAGCTAATTTAGAAGACTTCATTTTAGCAGATGAAGATGATTTGAATAAATACAATATCATTGAAGGATTTATTGGTCCAGTCGATTTAAATAGTGAAGTTAAAGTATATGCTGATAATGAAGTTAAATACATAATTAATGGAGTTGTTGGTGGTAACCAGAAAGACAAACACTACACTAACTTTAACATCACACGAGATGCTAAAGATGTAGAGTTTGCTGATTTACGTGAAGTAGAAGAAGGAGATTATCTAAGTGAAAGCTTAGGTCCAGTTAAATTTGCTCAAGGGATTGAAGTGGGACACATCTTTGCTTTAGGTGATAAATATACTAAAGATTTAGAAGTTAAATATTTAGATGAAAATCAAACACAACAGGTTCCAGTAATGGGATGTTATGGTATTGGTGTAAGTCGTTTAATTAGTGCTGTAATTGAACAAAATAATGATGAGTATGGTATTATTATGCCAAAAAGTATTGCACCATTTGATATTCATGTATTATGTTTAGATTATAATAAAGATGAAACACAAAAAGAATATGCCAACACTTTAGTAAAAGAATTAGAAGATAATGGTTATAAAGTATTACTTGATGATCGTGATGTAAATCCTGGTACTAAGTTTAGTGAAGCAGATCTTTTAGGTTTACCTATTAGACTAACAATTGGTAAAAAATTAAAAGATGGAATTGTTGAAGCTAAAGTTAGAAAAACAGGCGAAGTAATTGATGTTAATACTAGTGATGTTATCACTCGTATTAATGATCTTTATTAATAACTACTATCAGGATTAAATCCTGATAGTTTTAATTAAAAGGAAGTTTATGAAAAAGATATTTATATTAGTATTATTGTTAGCACCATTTATAAGTGGTTGTAGTGTAACAAAAGTAGAACCAAAAGATGAAGTAACGTTTACGGTTTCAAATGACGATTTATTTCGTATTGAATTAGTTGTTGGTGAACAAATAACACCAGGAAAAATATCTATTACAGTTGATGATTTAGCTCGAGAAGAAGAAGAGAGGCTTTGGGTTGGTAATGCACCGGTTGATGAGTTATTATATAGAGTTATTGTAACTGAAGGTGGAGTAAATTCATTGTCTGCTGATAGTGTAGACTACGATAAGGATTTTCAACCAATAACAGATTTCACGAAGTATGATTATAGCAATCAAATAGAAGCATTCTCCAGATTAAAAGTTGGAGAAACTGATGAAACAAATATTGATGTAAAAGATGGCGATTATTTTGAAATTACAGATACTCCTCTACAAGGTGGTTGTGGTAGAATAAAATATTTTGATCCTAAAAAAAACTTTGCAACAGTAACTGTTAAGAGTGATGGTAGTGGTGAATACGATGATTCTTGGAAGGTAGAAAACGAAAATCTAGAAGATGAAATTACTGTAGATCAAAACTACACTGTTTTTCAATCAGGTGATAGTATGGTTGGTCATTATGAGGGGTATGTTCCAGAAACTGAGTTCCCTGAAATCAAAATAGGTGAAAATTTTAAAGGTGGATACTTAAAAGTAACTTGCAATTCAGCAACTGATGATATGTGTAGTATAATTGAATATGTAACGACAACTCCAGAAACTAAGGATAGAACGTATACATATAATAGAATTAGACCTAATCCAAGTACAAGAATCAAGGTTGGAGAATCAGTTGTAATTCCTTATTTGCTAACAAGTGGAAATACAGTTACTATTGAACCGTCAAGCTTCCTACTTGATAAAGAATTTAAACAAAATATAACACTACAAATTGTTGATAAATATTAAAATTAAATAATTATGAAAGAAATAATTAAATATTCATTCTGGGGAACACTTGCTGCTATAGTTAATATTGTTGTATTTAATATAATTAATCTATACAATGATAATGTAGTATTTGATAACTTAGTAGCTTGGTTTGTAAGTGTTGTATTTTGTTATATTACAAATGCATTGTTTGTATTTGAAAATGAGAAAATGTCATTAAAACAATTTAATGAATTTGCTCTGAGTAGAATATCAACATTCATTGTTGAAACAATGGTTCTATTTATCTTTATTAGAAAGTTAATGATAAAACCATTTTATAGTAAAGTTATAACTAATATCGTAATCGGGGTTTTGAATTACATTATAACTAAAGTTTTGTTCATTAAAACAAATAAATAAAAAGAAAAGACTAAACTTGATTGTTTAGTCTTTATTTATTTTAAACTGGTGGAGGGGGAGGGATTCGAACCCCCGAACCCGAAGGAACAGATTTACAGTCTGCCGCGTTTGGCCAGCTTCGCTACCCCTCCAGAAAGAAATAAAATATTAAATTGGTTGCGGGAGGAGGATTTGAACCTCCGACCTTCGGGTTATGAGCCCGACGAGCTACCAGGCTGCTCTATCCCGCGATATAAATGGTGCCGGCTAAAGGATTTGAACCCTCGACCCTCTGATTACAAGTCAGATGCTCTACCAACTGAGCTAAGCCGGCATAATGGTGGAGTATAACGGGCTCGAACCGCTGACCCCCTCCTTGTAAGGGAGGTGCTCTCCCAACTGAGCTAATACTCCATATTATTTGGAGCGGGTGATGGGAATCGAACCCACGTCATCAGCTTGGAAGGCTGAGGTAATAGCCATTATACGACACCCGCATAAATTTTTTTGAAAATGGTGACCTGTACGGGATTTGAACCCGTGCATGCATGCGTGAAAGGCATGTGTGTTAACCGCTTCACCAACAGGCCATAAATTTTAATGGCGCCTGAAACAGGACTCGAACCTGTGACCTAACGGTTAACAGCCGTTTGCTCTACCAACTGAGCTATTCAGGCATCATTAATAATACCTTCTTATTATAGCATAAATTATATTAATATGTTGTTTTTTTGACAAATACAATAATAAATGATATAATAAATATGAAAAGCCAAAGACAGTAGGTGTTTAAATCCTACCGAGGTACACTATTTTATTGTACACTGCATGGCTTTTTGTCATGCTTTTTTTGGTAAAAGATTGAAAGGAGGCTAATATGAGTCAAGAAGCTATCTTAAGAAAACAACAAGAAGTGAGTGAAATAGTTGAGAAAATTAATAACTCAGTTGCTACAGTTGTAGTAGAATATGCTGGATTAACAGTAGAAGAAATTAAAGATCTACGTTCTCAATTAAGAGCTGAAGGTGTTGAATTAAAAGTAATTAAAAACAACATTTCTTCTCGTGCTTTTAAAGAAGCTAACTTCGAAGAAATGCAAGATTACTTAAAAGGTCCTTGTGCTGTTGCTTTTAGTGCTGATGATGTTACAGCTGCTGCTCGTGTTTTATACAACTTTAGTAAAGAACACGAAGTGTTAAAATTAAAAGCTGGAACTATGGAAGACAGTTTTGCTGATGAATCTCAAATTAAAGAGTTAGCATCACTTCCAAGCAGAGAAGGATTATTATCTATGTTACTTTCTGTGTTACAAGCTCCAATGCGTGGTCTTGCTCAAACTTTATCTCAAGTTGCTGAGCAAAAACCAGCTGCGGAAGCACCTAGTAGTGAAGAACCTGCATCTGAAGCAGCTGTAGAAGAAACTACAGAAGCTACTGAGGAAGTAAAAGAAGAAGAAACAACTACAGAAGAAAGTAGTGAAGAATAATAAATAAAAATATAAAGGAGTTAAAATGGATACAACTAAATTTATTGAAGAAATTAAAAAAATGTCAGTTTTAGAATTAAACGACTTAGTTAAAGCTATTGAAGAAGAATTTGGAGTTAGTGCTGCTGCACCTGTTGCAGTTGCTGGTGCTGCTGGCGATGCAGGAGATGGTGCTGCTGATGGTGGAAACAAAGATGTAGTATTAACATCTGCTGGTGATGCTAAATTAGGTGTTATTAAAGTAATTAGAGCAATTAACGCTGAATTAGGATTAAAAGAAGCTAAAGAATTAGCTGATAACGGTGGAGTTGTTAAAGCTGGTGTTCCTGCTGATGAAGCTAATGAATTAAAAGCTCAATTAGAAGAAGCTGGTGCAAGCGTAGAATTAAAATAATAGTTTATGAAGATACCTTTTGGTATCTTCTTTTTTATTAAATCGCCTTATTATAGAAGTTTTTATAGGTAAATAGGCTAAAAAATTAGTATAATAAAATTAAGAGTAATAAGGAGTTTTAATGGAGATTAATTCAATTATTTTGTGTGCAGGTAAAGGTACTAGAATGAAGAGTGAATCGCCTAAAGTAATTCAAAAGATTTTAGGTTATGAAATGGTAAATCATGTGTTAAATACACTTAATTTAGCTGGAATTAAGAATAACACATTAGTGGTAGGGTATAAAAAAGATGAAGTAATTGAAGCTATTGATGGATTTAAAATTAATTTTGTTGAACAAAAGCAACAATTAGGAACAGGTCATGCAATTAAAGTATGTAAACCATCTTTTAAAAATAAAAAAGGCTTAACTGTTGTTGTTTGTGGAGACACACCGTTAGTGCGTCCAGAAACATTTAAAAAGTTAGTTAAAAAACATCAACGCGATAAAAATGCGATGACGATTTTATCTGCTACTGTTGAAGATCCAACGGGATATGGTCGTGTTGTAAGAAATGATGTTAATAGTGTTGATGCTATTGTAGAAGAAAAAGATGCAAATGCAATTGAAAAACAAATTAAAGAAATAAATTCAGGTATTTATTGTTTTGATACTAAATTATTGTTTAAGTATATTGATAAAATAAAAAATAAAAATAAACAAAAAGAATATTATTTAACGGATTTAGTAGAGTTATTTAATAAAAATAATTTAAGAGTATCTGCTTATAATATTGATGATGTTAATGAGATTAAAGGTGTTAATGATTTAGTAGCATTAGATGAAGCTACTAAAATATTACAAAAAAGAATTAATACAGGGTTACAATTAAGTGGTGTTAAGATTGTCGATCAATCTTCAACATATATTGGTCCTAAGGTTAAGATTCAACCAGGAACAGTAATTGAACCAAATAATGTTATTTATGGTAATACTAAAATTGGTAAAGATAATAAGTTGAATCAAGGTAATACTATTATAGATAGTACTATTAATGATAATAATATTATAGGTCCTAATGCTCATATTCATACTAATAGTAAGATTGGAAGTAATTGTAAAGTAGGAAACTTTGTAGAAGTTAAAAATACTAAGATTCAAGATAACTCTAAAGCCGCACATCTTACTTATTTAGGAGATACTGAAATTGGTAAGAATGTAAATATCGGTTGTGGGGTAATTACTGCAAATTATGATGGGGTTAATAAACATAAAACAATCATTAGAGATAATTGTTTTATTGGAAGTAATGTAACATTAATAGCTCCAATTGAAATTAAAAAAGATTGTTTGATTGCAGCAGGATCTACAATTAGTTTAGATACTATACCTAAAGATAAATTAGTAATTGCTAGAAGTAGAGAAGTAATTAAAAACAGAAAAAGAAAATAGGGGATAATATGAATTCACAAAATAATAATGATAATTTACGTTTATTTGCACTAAATTCTAATAAAGAGTTAGCACAAAAAGTAGCAGATTGTTTAGGGGTTGAACTTTCTCGTAGTGAAGTTAAAAGATTTGCTGATGGGGAAATTCAAATTGATATTGAAGATAGTGTGCGTAATGATGTAGTGTTTGTTATCCAATCAACATCTAAACCAGTTAATGATAATATTATGGAATTATTAGTATTTATTGATGCACTAAAAAGAGCAAGTGCTAAAGAAATTAACGTTGTGATTCCATACTATGGATATTCACGTCAAGATCGTAAATCAAGAAGTCGTCAACCGATTTCAGCTAAACTAGTAGCAAATATGCTACAAGTAGCAGGAGCTGATCGTATTATCGCTCTTGATTTACACGCATCTCAAATTCAAGGTTTCTTTGATATTCCAACAGATCACTTAACATCACTGTTATCTATTAAAAAATATATTGAAAACAATATTGGTTTAAGTGATGATTTATTAGTAGTATCTCCAGATCATGGAGGAGTTAAACGTGCTCGTAATATTGGTAAATTAATTAATGCACCAATTGCAATTTTAGATAAACATCGTCCAAAACCAAATGAGGCTGAAATTACTGCTATCATTGGTGAAGTTAAAGATAAAACTTGTATTATTGTTGATGATATTGTTGATACAGCAGGAACTTTAACAGCAGGAGCGCAAGCATTAATTGATAATGGTGCTAAAGAAGTATATGCAATCTGTGTCCATGGTGTATTATCTGATCCTGCTATTGAAAGAATTAGTGCTTCACCAATAAAAAAATTAGCAATTACTGATACAATTCAGTTACCTAGTGAAAAACAAGTTGATTGTATTGATGTAATTAGTGTTGCTGAAATTTTAGCTGATGCAATTAAAAACGTATATAATGGTGAAAGTATTTCTCACCTGTTTGGAGGGAACTAGGATGAAACTAATCGTTGGGTTAGGAAATCCAGGAATTAAGTATGATAATACTCGCCATAATATTGGTTTTATGGTACTTGATCATTTTGCTAAGACTTATAATATCGATTTTAAATTAGATAGTAAGTTTAATGCTGAATTAGCTCAAAGTAATATTAATGGTGAGAAAGTATTATTATTAAAACCACATACATTTATGAATTTAAGTGGAGAGAGTGTTATTAAAGTAATAAATTATTATGGTATAGAT
>X31_Chicken__coassemble_9_pt1 | contig 18564 bp, 20 predicted proteins | sample X31_Chicken__metabat2_low_PE_001 | metagenome-assembled genome bin X31_Chicken | reverse complement strand
AGAATACAAAAACAATTATAGACATTGTGTCTAAAAAATCGTTACCCCTCCATAGTAGCAATATAAACAATACCGATAGCAAGTAGTATTCCACCTAAAAAATATAAAATTATCATTTTTTCTCCTTAATAATTCGTACCTCAATCTCATTTCTTCCAGCTATTATTTCTTGTCTTTCAATAACAGATTCATTGTAGGCTAATATATCTTCTTCATTTGGATCCCTCCAATTCTTCTGCTTGAATTTTTTAGCCCATAAATCATAATCTAATAATGTATTTTCGTCTTGTTTTCTTAACGAATTTGCAAAAATCTTAAATCCTGTACACAAATATGTTTTTTCATCATTTTCTAAATCTAATAGAAAAACATCAGAAGTAACAAGATTTAAAGCAAGATAATAACCTTCAATAGTTATCGCAAAAAGTAATACATTATCTCTAATTAAATTTTCAAATAAGGATTTTTCCCTACCTAAAGAGGTTTGAAAATCGCTAAAATATGTACCATATCCAGGATTTGTCTCACCCTCTGGTAAAAAACCGAAAAATTCCTCAATAGATTCAAATTCTTCAAATGGATTTTTGTTTAAATCTAAATAACCTCCATTACATTTTAAAATAAATTGACGATAATCCCATGGTAATTTTACAATTCTTTTTTTTTCAAAATCTGCCATTTCTTTTTCTAAATCAAAATCTAATTTATTGGGATAAATAAACATATTACTTCCTTCACGAATCTACTAAATTTTATTCATTTAACAATGTATCAATATCAGTTTCACAATCTTTTTCTAAATCATATAAACCAACCATAATTTGTTGTCCATCAAAGTCTTCATAATCAAACTGAATGCTTGTTCCATATTTACAATCAAACAATTCATACATTATTGGTACTGCTCTAAACGTATCAACAGCGTTACAATATCTCGCTGGTGTTGCATTACTCATGTCAAAAGCTGTTTGTCTATCCAAAATCATCCAGCCATTAGTTCCTTTGTGTCTTGGTTCATTACGATAAGCAACACAAGGTTCTTCTAACCCTGCTAAAACACTATCTGATATTAGAAACATACCATAATCATTATTATCTATTTGTATTGCCATACCACTCCTCTAATTTTGATTTTAGTTCTTTTTCTCCTTTTGATTCAAGAATACTAATTGTATTTACTCCATCCTCTGTTTCACGATATGGATTGTATCCATAATCGATCATCTTTTTTAATACAGACCAATAATCTGTATTCCAATATAATCCTAATACAGCAAAAAACAATGCATCTTTACCACTAAGAAGCTCATGATTAGGATCAATATTATTATCTAAAAAAACATCTAATACGAAATTTATGTCCTCAATGCTTATCTCTTCTTGCATTTTTCTTCTTGTTTCTTCATTATTTGCATTATACGTAAAGAAGAAGTACTCTAAGGCATTGAAGTTTTGTCTTGGTAATTCAAAGTTAACATCAACTTCTTTATTGTTGATCATTTCTTGTATTCTTGTTTTTCTAGATTCGTCTTTGCTAAATCCATTACAATCGCATAAACGAAAAAAATCTTTTTCTTTTTTTATATCCATCTTTCCCCTTATACTTTTCACCTTCTAATTTGTCCCTATTATCATTCCATTCAACTAATTGTTGTAGTACATCAAAATCAAGATAATTTCTATAATGAGCCCAAACAATTATGCTCCATCCAAGGTCTTTAATCTCTGTATTTATATCATACCCATACACAATCAATTTTCTGTATATTTCATAATCATCATAAACAATATGAAAATTAAGAATAGCATAGAATAAAGCGGTTCTTCCATCGTCCCAATAATTGTAATTAGGGTCTATTCCATTCTCTAACATTAAATCAATAAACCAATGGACATGTTTTAATATCATTTCTTCTCTTTCATAACATAATTCTCCAATACTTCTAATATAAGGGTATTGAAATGACGCAAAGAAATATTCTAAAGGGTTTAATCCTTGATATTCTCCAGATGGTTTACCTACATTAATGTCATATCCAGCCTTAATGTAATCCGTTATTACTTTTTGATGATATTTCATTTTTTCCTCATCATATACATATTGAGGCATACATTCTAGAGGATTTACTGATTCAAAAAAATTTTCAATAATTTCATCACTCGGTATCATAATCTAATTCCTTCAACTCCTCTCTTAAATCGTTCCATTTGTTTAGTTTATCAACATAACCAACAGGATTTTTCAGCATGTTTACCCATTCATTTATTGTTTGTTCCTTATCAGGAAGATATGTATTCATATCATATCCATATAAAATCATTTTTTTAATCGATTCATAATGGCACGGGTCCCAAGATAAATGCCAAGTAGCATAAAACAAGGCTCCTAATCCTCTCTCACTAAGATTAGGATCTATTCCTGCCAATATAAGATTATCAACAACAAATGATACTACGTTAGGAGGAATAAACATGGTTTCACCATTTTTTCTAGGAAGGTAATAAAAGTCAGAAAAAAATGCTTCTAGAGGATAATAACCTTTATCGGTATCCGTTCCTCTTACGTTCACATCAAAACCTTCATCGATGTAATTTAGTACAATAGCTTTATTTTCTTCGGGACAATTTGAGGTTAATAGTTCTGGATTTAGTGCATGAAAATAGCGACGCTCTCTAAGTTTTTTATAACTTTCAAATTGATTAATTCCCTTCATTTTTATGACTCCTGTTATCGTAGATAGACTGAAAAACAAAATTTTCTGGATCGTTATGTATTTCTTGTACTTGTTGCTTACTAATTAATCCTTTTTTATATAAAAGAAAAATTTTCTTGTACTCAAGATCCTTAACATGCCCTAAATCAACCTTACCTTTTCTATTTTCTCCTGGTTTCCAATCTATTCTTTTATTCTTACCATCACGTAAGTAACCATCATTATCAGGATTAGACAGTTCAAAAACTCTTTCTTCAAATTCTAACCCGTTCTTACTAGATTCTTGAGGCTCGAACCCTGAGAACCATCATAATTTAAGAGTAGAGAATTATTTTTTATTATAAACAATACTATACATTATAGCAATAACTGCTCCACCAATCATATTACCAATAATAACAATAATTACGTTATATATTGCATTTATATCTACAACTGGAGTTGTTATATGATGAAATAATTCATATAACCAAGTCATTTCAAATAATACAGTATTAGCAACTGAGTGTTCAAAACCTAAATATGCAAATATAAACACACCAAAAAACATTAATAAGAATTTAGTAATTCCATCCATATTTTTATTTTTATAGATAGCTACCATTGGTAAATTTATACATATTCCACAAAGAATTGCTCTAAACAAACAATCAATGTATTGTTGGTTTACAATATAGTTTTCTTTTGCTTCTACAGTTGTTACAATAGTTTCATACATTGAATCCATTACACTAGTTGGAGCAACAACTAAACCAAAGATAATTCCACCAAGTGCATTACCTATAAAACAAAATAACAATATTTTAAATAATGTCGACCAATTTATTCTCTTAAAGAATTTGGCTACACTTACCATCATCATATTAGATGTAAGTAATTCAGATTTTGTATAGTAAATAGTAATTAAACATAATGGGAAGAAAACACTAGCCATAAATTTTCCAAAATGATGAATATCAACACCATTAACTTCACTAAAATTTGTAGCTAAACAAAAATATGCTAAATACCCTAGAAAAATTATTAAACCTGAAACACAAGCTTTAATTAAATATCTAACAGGAGTATTTCTAACACTTTCTTCTTTTATTTCAACTCCATTATGTACTTCTTTAATTAATATTTCTTCACTAACATTACTCATAATTCTCCAATCCAACAATTATATTATAACAATTAATATTAATAAATGAAAAAATAATTTAACTATTAAATAAATCTTTTGGTTTTTCTATACCATATACTTCATCTCGATACTTACGATATAAACAAGTTGCAATAATCTCAACAATAAAAAATAAACAAATAGATACACCAAACACAGATAAAGAAATAACAGCTAACGTATCATTATCTTGAATTACTAAACAAAAAGTAAGTATTACTGATCCTATAAAAGAAATCGATATAAAAATATCTACCAAATTAACATTTCTAATATATGGTGCATATATACGAGCAATAAACAATAATATACCTAAACCAATAATAGCTACAAATAATAAAGTTATTATCAATACTCCATTGTATGTAGAAAGCATTAAATAAGCTATAAGCATCGCTGGTACAAACAATAACGTCGACATTGATGACTTATCAATTTTATTTCTAGGACTCTTTCTATATTTAATAAATTCATGATCATACCAAACAACCGCTATTAAGGATACTATAGAAAATAATATATAGCTATAATACCCTGTCTGAGTACATATTGAAAAACCTAACAAAATACCGAGAAAAGCAAATAAATGCATAAGAACAAATGAAAATCCAATAGTAAATCTTCCATTAGTTTTTGTTAGTTTATATTTATCAGTATAATCTATCGTTTTGTTTACATTTTCTTGTTTCTCTATCCACTTCTTTAAATAACTAATTAATTTATCATGATTAATCATTAATCCTCCAACAATTTATATCCCTCATAAATTAATTTGTTTGCTATGTTTTTATTACTAACTGAATCAAGTCCCATAAAACCAGGAGCAGAATTTACTTCACAAACAACATAACCATCTTTTGTTTCTAGTAAATCAATCCCTGCTATATCAACAGGTAATGTTTTCATTACTTGTTGACATAGCTTTAATAATTTATCATCAACACTAAACGGTGTTGCTTGTTGATAAATACTAAAGTTAGTTCTAAAGTCTTCTCCATCACTATGACGTTTCATTGCACCAACAACTTTATCTTTAAACATAATAACACGAATATCTTCACCAGGTTTATAGTCAACAAAGTCTTGTAATAAATAAAAATAGTCTTGAGCAATTAAATCAGAAAACTCCATCATCTGATTTAATTGCTCTTGATTATCTATTTTATAGATTCCTTTACCAATACTTCCTGAATTACTTTTATGAACTAATGGATACTCCATTAGTTTATTAATAGTATCTAACTTTATATTTTTTTCATTAATCATAGTTGGAATTACACTAATATTATGTTGTTGTAAAATTAAACTAGTTCTAAATTTATCTTTAAGTAATTGAGCGCAACTACCATTATTATAAACTTTATACACACAACTAATTGCATCAACGATACAACTTTCTTTATTTGTAATTCCACTACCTAATCGATTAAAGATAAAATCATAATCATTAAAGGTTTGGGAAAGATAATAAAGTTTAACCCCTTCATTTGTTACTTTAACACTAACATCTTCAATAAAGATAAAGTCTAAATTAATTCCAAGTTTACCTGCTTCTTTTCTAAAAGCAGTATTTTCATAACTATTTAAACGTTTACGTTTAATTATAATTCCTATTCTTTTCACTATTCTATTCCTCTTATTTCATCATTGTAATAAACTTTATCTATCTCTCCACCACCAAGACAAATATCACCATTATAAAATACACAAGCTTGCCCTGGAGTTACAGCTAATGTATCTTCATAGTAAAGTTCTAGAGTATTTTCATCAATCCATTTATAATCTATAACTTTACTATCACTACTTCTATATCTAAATTTAGCACTAGTAATTTTATCTTTATCATAACCAATATAATTAATATCTCTAACTATTGCTTTATTACTTTTTAACCAATATTGATCTTCCCTTTGTGAAACATATACTATATTTTCATCTAACTTTTTACCTACTACATACCATGGTAGAGGTTTAAATCTTTTATCACCACCAATATCTAAACCATGTCTTTGTCCAATAGTATAAAACATCATTCCTTTATGAGGTTTTACAACTAAGTTAGTATCTTTATCAACAAAGTTCCCTTGATGTTCTTTAATATAATTTTTAAGAAAGTCATTAAAGTTTCTTTCACCGATAAAACAAATACCGGTACTATCTTTTTTATTAGCAGTAACTAATCCTTGTTCTTGAGCTATTTTTCTAACTTCACTTTTTTGTAAGTGCCCAATTGGAAATAAACTTTTTTCCAATTGGGCAATACTTAATTGTTCTAAAAAATATGTTTGATCCTTATTAGCGTCCGCTCCTCTAAGCATTCTTATACTTCCATCTTCTTCAATAACTTTTTGAGCATAATGTCCCATCGCAATGTAGTCACAGTCAAAATGTTTGATCGCATAATCTAAAAATGCATCAAACTTAATATATTTATTACAAAATACATCGGGATTTGGAGTAAGACCCTTTTTATAATCATTTAAAAACTTAGTAAATACTTTATCCCAATATTCTTGAACAAAGTTAACACGATAAATTGGTATATCTAATTTCTCTGCCACTAATCTTGCATCTTCAAAATCTTCACTTGCTTGACACTGGTCTTTATCTAAATAGGGATCTGACTTATCATTATTTAGAGCACTATCCCAGTTTTGCATAAATACACCTATTACTTCATGACCTTGTTCTTTTAATAGATAAGCACTAACACTTGAATCTACTCCTCCACTAAGACCAACTACAACCTTAGCCATTATTCTCCTTTTTAAAACAATAATATCGCATTACTATGCGATATTATCAATTTCTAAACTTCTTTTAGAACCATCTACTTCCCAACTATACTTATACTTACTTGGAGTTTGTGTATAGTTATTGGGATAAATAATTTCTACTTTAACATTAGTAATCTTTTGATTATTTCTTAAAGCATTAATCCATTCTTGTTCTAAATTATATTTACTACCTTTACGATTTAAATAACTATTTTCTGGTGTTATATTATAAGCATTAGATACACCACCTAATGCATCAGCAATTATATGACCTTGATCATATTCTTTTTTTTCTGTACCACTAACATCAGCTTCATCTTCACATAATCTTCCATTATGATTTTCTTCAGCTTTTGTTTGTAGAATTAATTCTTTAGCACTTACATAAACAACTTGTTTATATTGATTAGTATAGGCATAATATTCACGTTTAATATTCTTAGTTTGATTACCAATATTAACTTTAACATTAGCTTTACGCTCACCACTAAGATTACAAGCTTCCACTTTAACCTGACGATTAGTATCAACTAAACATTGGTAATCGTTAGTAGCACAATTGCTACACCCACTAACAACTAATAATAGACCGACTATAACAACTGTTTTTTTCATAAATCAATTATAATAGTGTCTAATAATTTACTGGTGCTATAGAACTGTTATTCACTATACCAACTGCTTGTGCTCTTTGTTCTAAGATATTGTCGTTGTCATCACTAATTTCATATTTGTGCTCGACTACGTTATAAACAAATTTAATATCCAAAATTATTTTTACTAAACAATCTTCATTTTCTAATCTAACTTTTGCATCTTCAACACCATCAAGTGAAGCTCCCGTATGTGATATTGTACTTTCTTGTGTTTTATTAGTATTAATTACTACTTTGTTTACAAACCAAGAAAAAACAATAATTACTAACGCTAGCATTAAAAATAATTTCTCCATTTAACTCCTCTATGAGAAGATCCACGGATCTAAACTTTTAGAAGTTGTGACTATTTCATCATCTCTAAAATATATCCCTAGCTCATACTTAGCATTTTCTTCACTATCAGAAGTATGGATTAAATTAAGACGCATATCAGCAGAATAATCCCCTCTTATAGTTCCAGGTAATGCTTCTAAAGGATTAGTAGCTCCAGCCATATGTCTTACTAAAGCAATAGCATTAACCCCACTAATAGCTAAACAAACAACAGGACCACTAGTAATCGATTCTAATAAGTTTGAATAAAAGCTTTTACCTTCATGACACTTATAGTGAGCTTTAGCTTGTTCTTCACTTACATTAATCATTTTCATCGCACTAATTGTTAGTCCCTTATTTTCAAAACGAGAAATAATCTCACCAGCTAACCCTCTTTGTATAGCGTTAGGTTTTATCATCGCAAATGTAGTTTCCATAAATTTCCTTATTTGTTATTTTTTTTAAGTTCTTCTAAAATTTCTCTAAGTAATTTAGTTTCTTCACTTTCTTCATCATCTTCATCAACTTCTACATCAGCTCTACCTTTAATAATAAAGTTATAACCTTTCATAAAGAAGAAGGCAATTAACATCATTGCAAAGAAAGAAATAATTTGACTTACAAAATCACTTAATTGAAATTGAATATTAAAGATTGTTACAACACCTTCACTTGATTGTTGACCAAATAATCCTAAAATAGCATTTAAGATTGGTGTAACAATCGTATTAAAAAACGATGTACATAAATCTTTAACAGCAGTTGCAACTAAAAACCCGATTGCAACTGTAGAGAAATCAGTCTCTTGTACAAATTCTTTAAATTGCGAAATTAATTTTTTCATATATCCTCCTATAAAACACGTTTATAATAACTTCCAGTATTTGTTTTTATTGCGACCTCTTTATTATATAATATTTTATCTAACACCATATCTATTTCCTTAACTTTTTCGTCCGTAAAACTAATATAAAACTTATTAAATCCAAATTCTTGTAACTCTTCTAACTCATTATCAAGTAACATTGGTGTATTGGCATACATTCCAATCCGATTATTACCTTCATATAATAAAGGGAACTTACGATCTAATTTATCATGAAGGTAATAATCACCATTTCTACAAGCTCTACAACTACCACAAGTATTAGTCTTATTATGATTAATTGGACAATAATCCATAATCATAACTGGTATTCTTCCATATATACCTACAATACTATTAGTATTAGCCATGTTTTTTAACTGCTCATTATTTAGTTCAATTGAAAGATAGGTGTTATTAACACCTAGAGTTTGGAGAAATTGTTGACTAATACTATTAGTTGTATTAAATGTAAAGTTAGTAATTATATTTTTACCTAAATCTTTATAACGATATAAACTTCCAATCTCACCAACAACTAAATTGTTAAACTTACTAACTACTTCATCAATTTCTTCAAACTCTTCATCATAAACTACTCGTGATATTAACAGATAATCATTATCACGAGGCGTTATTTCTTTGGCTAAATCAATGTTGTTAATCACAACATTACCAGCAAAACGATTAACAACAGTTTCATACTGTTGTTTAGTTCTTACTTCAACAAAGAACTCTTTATCATTTTGTGGTAATGAGTTATTATTAACGTGTTTATTAGTAATAAGTTTTGATTCTCGGTGTTTTAATTTATTATTAACAATAGTTTGTAATATTAATTTTTTTAATCCTTTTATACTCTTATTTAAAATATTAATAGGTTCATTATAAATTAAATTAACATCTAAATCAAACATTGTGTTTTTAGTTTTACTAAGCATATCAATAATATGATTACTTGTAGTGTAATTTTGATCGTTAATTAAGTTAAGATCAAAATTAACTACTTTATCATCAACTACAAAGTATCGATTATCAATATCAACTAATACTTTTTGTTTAACTCTTTTATTAAATGTGTTAGTTAATTCTTCTACTTGGTTTACTAAGGTATTATCTACAGTACGATAAACTTTATTACCTACTTCTACATCTAGATTAGAATAAATAGTATAGGTATTATCATTATTATTAATACAAATATCTACTATTTGTCCTACTTCATCATTAGTTGTAATAAAACGTAAGTTATCTAATTTATTTATTACTTCTTTAGTACTTATTACTATTTCATTTTTATAATACTTATATTTCTTATCACTAACTGGATGTATATCAACTACTTCACCAACATAATAACCATTATTATTAGGTCGGTCTAAGTTAACTAACTTACCACCATTAACTCCACTAACTCGACCTGTAGTAAATTCACGATTATAAACTTTATGAGGATCAACTACTAACTTATTATGATCTCGTAAGTTAGTATAGTTCATTGTATTAACCATTACATATTCTGGTTGTTTTAATCTTCCTTCTATTTTAAAGGAATCAATTCCTACTTCTTGATATTCTTTAAATAAAGAAGTTGTATTTAAATCTTTTAAATTAAGAGGGTGTCCACTTCTAATACTCTTATTAGTTTTTTTATTAATTATTTCTTGTTCCATACGACAGTATTGAGAACATCGACCACGATTAGCACTTTTTTGATCAAGTAGGGTAGAATCAAAACAAAGTCCTGAGTAACTAACACATAATGCTCCATGTCCAAACACTTCTAATTCTACATCAGTATTTTCTCTAACATATTTAATTTTATCTAGATTCATTTCTCGAGGCAATACTACTCGATTAACACCTAAACCTTTAACTCCATTAATAGCTGATAAGTTATTAATATTCATCTGTGTAGAACAATGTATTTCTAAATCAGGATAATTGTTTTTAACAAGTTTGATTAATCCAATATCTTGAATTAATATTCCATCAGCACCATATAAATATATTTGATCAAGATAATAAAAGAAATCTTCTAATTCATCATTAAAGATTACAGTATTAAAAGTAATATATACTTTTACATCATACAAATTAGCATAATAAATAATATTTTTTAATTCTTCTAAATCAATTGAGGCATTAACTCTAGCTCCAAACTTAGGCGGAGCACAATAAATAGCATCTGCTCCAGATTGGATTGCAACTTTAGCACTATCATAATCTTTTACTGGTGATAAAATCTCCATCACGCTCCTTTCATAAAATATAGTGATAAAGTAAATACTTTATCACTTATATTTATTGTTAACGATTCATATATGGAACTAATACTTCAGGTATCTTGATTGTTCCATCAGCTTGTTGATAGTTTTCAAGTACTGCAGCAAGAATTCTTCCTGTAGCCATCCCACTACCATTTAACATGTGTGGATAATGAATGTTTCCTTCTTCATCTTTATATCTAATTTTAGCTCTACGTGCTTGGAAGTCACACACATTAGAACAACTAGAACATTCACGATATTTATCTTGAGATGGGAACCATACTTCTAAATCATAAGTAGCTGCAGCTCCAAATCCCATATCTCCACTACATAATCTTACAACACGATAAGGTAGTTTTAAACTTTGCAAAATATATTCAGCATCAGCAACCATGTTATCTAATTCTTTAAAACCATCTTCTTCTTTTGTATATTTAAATAACTCTACTTTACCAAATTGATGTACTCGAATAATACCTCTAGTATCTCTACCGGCACTTCCTGCTTCTTTTCTAAAACATTGTGTATAAGCACAATAGTTTAAGTTAAGATCATCTTCATTAATAATTTCATTACGATATAAATTAGCTAAACATACTTCTGCTGTTGGAATTAAATAAAAATCTTTTTTGTTTTCACTAAATTCATCTTCTTCATTATTAGTACGAGAAATTTTAAATAAATCATCAGCAAACTTAGGTAATTGTCCACTAGCATATAATGTATCTTCATTAACAATAACAGGCATACCAAATTCAGTATAACCACGTTTAGTATGAGAATCTAGCATAAAGTTAGTAATTGCTCGTTCTAATCGTGCTACAGTATCTTTAGTTATAACAAAACGAGATTTAGATAATTTAGTAGCACGTTTAAAATCAAACCCATCAAGGTTTTCTCCAACTTCTTCATGTGGTTTGATTTCAAAATCAAATGTTGGTTTTTCTCCCCATTCTTTAACACAAACATTATCGTTATCATCAACACCTACAGGTGTATCTTTAGCAGGAATATTAGGGATTTGTAACATTAAATCTTGATACTGATTAAATATTTCTTTTTCTTTGTTTTCATCAATGTTAGCTTTAGCATCTTCTATTGTTTTTAATAACTCACTAACATCTTTACCTTCTCTTTTATATTCTCCAATTAATTTGGAATTACTATTAACTACTTGTTTATTTTCTTCATTTGTTTGTTTTAAACTTAAATACTGATTATACAACTCAATTGCTTGATCAATTGTTTGTGTATAATCATTACCTCTTTTATTTAATTGGTTAATACAGTTATCTTTATCACTGATTAATCTTTTAATATCTAACATTTATCCTCGCTTTCTTAAAAAAAACTCTTTTATTATATTTTGACTTTCTTCATTAACATAAGAATAATCTATTAATTGATCATCGTCTTCAATATAACAATTAAAAGATTGTTTCTTACTACTTTCTTGTTTACTAGCAACATATACTTTTCTAATCCTTGATTGCTTTATAGCTCCATAACACATTAAACAAGGTTCTGTTGAAACATACATAATACAATCATCTAACTTCCAACTACCTAATTTATTACTTGCTTGATTAATTGCATTAATTTCTGCATGACCATGAATCAGATTATTCTTTTCACGATTATTTACCCCTTCTCCTATAATCTGATTATCTTTTATAATTAAACAAGCAATAGGTACTTCATCATTAATACTTGCTTCTTTTGCTAATTCATTAAGTCGATTAATATAATAATTCATATCTTATTATAACATTTTTAATATTAGTTATTTTGTTATAATATACTTAGTAGGAGTAATATGTATTTTATTAAGAAATTATTTAATAATCGACGTAATAAAATAGTAATGATAATAGGTCTATTATCAATATGTTCATTAATTACTATTTATGGTGTTACACCACAATTAGTAGGATATGGAGATAGTATCCCGATTAACTTTGTACTCAAACAAGGGATAGGGATAGTTGTAGGATTTTTTATTATCTTTCTATTTTCTAAATTCGATTTATGGAAAAGTGAAAAATATATTGATATTATTAATATTATATTAATAGTAATGTTAGTAATACTAGCTCTAGATCCACCTATTATTGGTGATATCTTTGTAAAAGAAATCAATGGTGCTAAAGGTTGGTTTAAAATACCATTTCTACCAACTATCCAACCAATTGAGTTCTTTAAAATAACAATGATATTTAAACTAGCAAGTATTGCTAATCGTGCTAATAATACCCATATGGATGATCAAGAACTAATTAAACAATTTTTAATCTTTGGAGCATTACCAATTTTATGTGTAATACTACAACCAGATTTAGGAGGAGCAATATTATTATTAGCACCATGGTTACTAATATCAATAATTTCCTTACAACATAATAAAAAAATTCAAAAATTAGTCAAATACACAAGTGTTATTGGAATAGTTGGACTTGTTATGATATCTTTTCCCTTCTTCCAAGAAATACTTGTAAAATTTACTCCACTAAAAGCTTACCAATTAGGTAGAATTGAAAGTTGGACAGATCCATTTAATACTAGTGGAGGTTATCAATTACAACAATCACTAATCTTAATGGGATCTGCTGGAATCAAAGGTTATGGTTTTGCAAACATTGACATTTTGATTCCAGAACCACATACAGACGTAATCTTTCCAGAATTCGTCGGTATGTTTGGTTGGATAGCTGGAATTGTTTTAATCTTATTATATATGTCATTATTATATTTAACACTAAAAATAGCAATAGTAGCTACAGAATACAGAGATAAATTATTAATTCTAGGTTTCTTTTCCTTACTACTAGTTCAAATTATAGAAAACATTGGAATGATGTTAGGAATAACTCCAATAACCGGAATTGTACTTCCATTTATGAGTTATGGTGTTAGTGCTTTAATTACTTACTTTATAATCTTTGCAATTATTTGTAATATATCACAAAAATATAAAAGTCTTGATTAGGAGATAATATGAAAAGAGAAGATTATATTTCATGGGATGAATACTTCATGGGTATAGCAAAACTTAGTGCCATGCGTAGTAAAGATCCTCATACCCAAGTTGGAGCTTGTATTGTTAATGAACAAAATAAAATAGTAGGAATAGGTTATAATGGTTTTCCAAGAGGAGTTAGTGATGATAACTTCCCTTGGGAAAAAACAACAGATTACAAAAATAGTAAATATGCTTATGTATGTCACGCTGAACTTAACGCTATTTTAAATAGTGGTTGTGACTTAAGTGGATGTAGTTTATATGTAACACTATTTCCTTGTAATGAATGTGCTAAAGCTATTATTCAATCAGGTATTACTACTATTTATTATTTAGAAGATAAAAACTTTGAATCAGATAGTGAATTAGCTAGTAAAAGAATGCTTGAAGCTGTAGGTATTAAACTTAAAAAAATAACAGTAAAAGAATTAACAATATAAACATTAGGATTTTCCTAATGTTTTATTTTTGTTATAATATTTATACTTTATTAAATAATATATTATAATATACAAGTGAAAGGATATCAATGGCTAAAGATATTAATGTAAAAGAATTTTTAGATTTAAGTGTAGAAGAAATATTTGCAGATAGATTCTCTCGTTATTCTAAATATATTATTCAAGATCGTGCTCTACCTGATGTACGTGATGGATTAAAACCTGTACAAAGAAGAATAATATTTTCGATGAATAAAGAAGGAAATACTTTTGAAAAACAATTTAGAAAGAGTGCTAAAACCGTAGGTAATGTTATTGGTAATTATCACCCACACGGTGATACTAGTGTGTATGAAGCTATGGTACGTATGTCTCAAGACTGGAAAAATAACCAACGTATTGTTATTATTCATGGTAATAATGGTAGTATTGATGGTGATAGTCCAGCAGCTATGCGTTATACAGAAGCTAAGTTAAGTGAATATGCAGCTTTAATGATTAAAGACATTAATGAAGAAACAGTAAATATGAGTCTTAACTTTGATGATACAGAATTAGAACCAGTAGTTCTTCCAACTATGGTTCCAAACTTACTTATTAATGGTGCTACAGGTATTTCAAGTGGTTATGCAACAAACATTCCACCTCATAATCCTGAAGAAGTTATTAAGGCTTGTATTTATGTAAATGAACATAAAAGAATTGATTTAGATAAGATCATGGAAATTGTACCAGGACCTGATTTTCCAACAGGCGCTACTATCCATGGTGTTAGTGGCATTAAAAAAGCATATGAAACAGGTAAAGGTTCAATTACCATTAGATCTAAATATAAAATCGATAAAAAGAAAATAACAATAACAGAAATTCCATTTGAAGTTAATAAAGCTGAATTACTAAAAAAAATAGATAAAATTAGATTTGATAAAAAAGTAGACGGAATTGATGAAGTATTAGATGAATCAGATAAAGATGGATTAGAAATTACTATTAAATTAAAATCAGATGCTAATGCTGATGCTATTATTAATTACTTATTTAAAAATACTGATTTACAAAAAGACTATAGTTTTAACATGATTGCAATTAATAAAAGAAAACCAGAACAATTAGGTATTATTTCTATTATCCAAGCATTCTTAGACCACCGTTTAGATGTAATTAAACGAAGAAGTGAATTTAGATTAAATAAAGCACAAAACAAATTACATATTTTAAATGGTTTAATGTTAGCTGTAGAAAACTTAGATGAAGTAATTAGAATTATTAGAAGTAGTGAAAATAAACAAACAAGTAAAGAAAATTTAATTTTAGCCTTTGACATTACCGAAGCTCAAGCTGAAGCAATTGTAATGATGCAATTATACCGTTTAAGCAATACTGACTTAAGTGAACTAGTAAATAATAAAAAAGAATTAGAAGAAACAATAAGTACTTTAGAAACTATTTTAAGTAGTGAAGAAAATATTAAAAAAGAAATATCAAAAGAATTAAAAGAAGTTTTAAAAACAATCAAAACACCAAGAAAAACAATTATTGAAGATAATGAAGCAGTAATTGAATTTAACCAAGAAGATTTAATTAAAGAAGAAGAATGTATTGTATCTATTACTAAGTTAGGTTATATTAAACGCAGTAGTTTAAGAAGTTATATTTCTTCCAATGGAATCATTAATTATCAAACAAACGATAATGGTTTAAAAATTATTAAAACAACAACTAAAGATAAATTAATCATCTTCTTATCTGATGGAACATACTCAATTATTCCAGTCCATGAATTAACTGATACTAAATATAAAGATAGTGGAGATCACATCTCTAATGTTGCTAAATTAAACGATGGAGTTAGTATTGTTAATGCCATAAGCATTAAATCATTTAATGATTATGATTATGTATATGGATTAACACACTTAGGATATTTATCAAAATTTAAATTTAGTGATTTAGAAGCTTCTAAATTAAAACAAAAAATCCAAATGCAAAAACTTAAAAAAGAAGACTTCTTAGTAGATGTATGTCTATCTAAAGAAAGTTTAGATTCACTTTTAAATAATAACTTATTTATTACAACTACTAAAAATAGATATCTTAATATTGATGCAAGTAGTATAGAAACAGCAAATTTAAAAACAGTAGGTAAAAAAGTTAGTAAATATAAAACAGAAGAAAACTCATTTAGTATTAACTACTTCAACAAAGACATTATCTTACTTAGTGAAGATAGTTGTTATGCTAAATTTAATCCAACAGCAATAGGTAAGTGTGAAAAATTACAAAACATATTTACCCCTCTTACAACAAGAAAACAAAACATTGTTTGTGTAAAAGAAATAAATACAAAAGAAATGTTATGGCTTCAAGATGGAGAACAAACATTACTTAATGTTGCTAAATTAGCTTACACAACACCAGAAGATAAATTAAAAACTATCGAAAAAGGAAAAACAAGCGTTAGTTTAGAAGATTATTATATTTAAAAATAGGAATCAAAAGATTCCTATTTTTTTATACTCTCTTAAATAATTTCTCTATTTCATATCTTGATATTTTATTAATAATAGGTCGACCATGAGGACAAGTAAAAGGATTATTACACTCATTTAATGTTTTAAGTAAATAATTGATAGCTTCTATTTCTAAATAGTGGTGTGCTTTAATACTACTTTTACACGCCATCATAATTGCAACATCTTCATAAAAATCAACAAATGATACATCTTTATCATTTACCATTAAATTAATTATTTGTCTAATATCACTGGTTAAATTAATACTCTTAACTTTGTAGAATTCATCTACTTCACTTATAGTTAACACATTAGTATTAATACTAGATTTAATTCCTAGTTGTTCTAAATTAACCTCACTATTATTTAAAACATTTAATTCTTCCATATTTAATTCAATTTCTAAAGGTATTAATAATTGTTGAAATGAGAAGTTTTTGTTTTTAAATAAATCTAAAAACTTCTCATAATTTATTCTTTCTTGGGCAGCATGCTGATCAAGTAAGAACAAACCTTCTTCATTTTCAAACATTAAGTATGTTTGGTATAAACTTCCAATATATCTAAATACTGGTAGTTTCCATTCAACATTACTTTCTTCTTCTACTTTAGCATCACTAAAACTAAGTGTTGCTTGCACTTGTGGTTCGTTAACACTAAAGTAATTATTGTTTTCTTCAATTTGTTCTTCTACATTTACATCTAATGAATAACTTGGAACAAAATTAAGTTTAACTAATTGATTATGTATTGCTTCACTAATACTACTAGTAATTTGATCAATAAATGATAATTTAATTTGTTGTTTAGTTGGATGAATATTAACATCAACTAAACTAGGATCTATTTCTAAATCAATAAAAGTTATTGGATATTCATTAGTATGTAAATAACCTTTATATCCTTCGATAATAGCTTCTTCTAATCTTATGTTTTTAACTATACGATTATTAACACTAATAACTATATCTTTTTTACTTGCTCTAGATATTAACGGATGAGTTAAATAAATTTTAATAGTAAAATCTGGATTACTAATTTCTACTAAACTAGTTTCTTTTGCAATATTTTGGTTATACACTTTTGCTATGTTATTTATAACATTACCTCGACCATCAGATTGAAAGATAACTTTATCATTATTAGTTAATGCAAATCTAATATTTGGATAAATTAAACTAATACGTTTAATAAAATTACTAATTAAATTTAATTCATAACTCGGTGTTGATAGATGTTTAAATCGAACCGGAGTGTTATAAAATAAATCATCAACTTTAATTGTCGTTCCTTTATTTCCACTACAAGCATCAATAGAATTAGTGCTGTTATCATATTTATATGTGTTGATTCCATCAACACTAGTAATAATACTTACTTTACTAACAGCACTAATACTAGCTAGTGCTTCACCTCTAAAACCTAGTGATTCAATGTTAAAAAGATCTGCATCGTTAGTAATCTTACTTGTTGCATGTCTTTTTAACATTAATGGTATATCTAATTTTTCTACACCATCACCATTATCAATTACTTCTATTGATTTAATTCCACTATCAATTAAGTTAATAGTTATATTATTACTATTAGCATCAATACTATTTTCAACTAGTTCTTTTACAATTGATACAGGTTTTTCTACTACTTCTCCTGCTGCTATCTTATTAGATAGACTTTCAGGCATTACTTTAATATTATTCATTATCTTCCTTAATTATACTTTTACTTCCAATAATAAAAGAAAAAATCATTAACATTACAAACATCATATTAATATAAATATTATTATATCCAACAAATAAAGATATAGAAAAATAAAAACTAGGT
>X31_Chicken__coassemble_8_pt1 | contig 20203 bp, 12 predicted proteins | sample X31_Chicken__metabat2_low_PE_001 | metagenome-assembled genome bin X31_Chicken | reverse complement strand
CTATAGAACCTGTTAGTGAAGTATTTGTTAAAACAGGTATTGTTCAAGTACAAAATATATAATATTACTTATTTAATAAAAAATTACTACTAAAAATAGCAAAATAGCTTTTAAAGATTAAGTGTATAATCATTTAATATGGTAAAATAGTTATAGTGATAACAAAGTTATTAAGGAGCATAATGGAAAGAACTACAGAACAAGAGCAAGTAAGATTAGAAAAACTAGAAAAATTAAAAGAATTAGGGGTAAACCCGTATCCTAATACTATTGTTGCAAACAATAGTATTAGTCAAATTGAACAAGATTTTGATCAATTTAGTAAAGAAGAATTAGAAGCGAAAAAAATAACAGTAAGTGTTACTGGACGTATTATGTCACGTCGTGATATGGGTAAAGCTGCTTTTGTTACAATTAAAGATAATATTGATACTATTCAAGCATATGTAGCTCGTGATAATTTAACTGATTTAGAAAACGAAGTATTTGCCTTATTAGATTTGGGTGACTTTATCTTTGTTGAAGGTGAAGTAATGAAAACTAAAGTAGGAGCTTTAGCGATTAGAGCTAAAAAACTAAACATTATTACTAAATCTTTAACACAATTACCAGAGAAATTTCATGGTTTAACAGATGTTGAAGAAAGATATCGTAAACGTTATATTGATCTAGTAGTAAATGATGAAAGTAAACAAACGTTTATCAATCGTAGTAAAATCATTGCTACTATTCGTGATTATTTAAATAATCATGGTTATTTAGAAGTAGAAACTCCAACACTTCAAACTGTAGCAGGTGGAGCTGCTGCTAAACCATTTATTACTCACCATAATACACTAGATATGGATATGTATATGCGTATTGCTCCGGAGTTATATTTAAAACGTTTAATTGTTGGTGGATTTGATAAAGTATATGAATTAGGTAAACAATTTAGAAATGAAGGAATTAGTATTAAACATAATCCGGAGTTTACTAGTATTGAGATTTATACTACATATCAAGAAATGCATGGTGTAATGCAATTATGTGAAGATTTAATTAAAGAAGCTTGTAGTAAAATTCATCCTGATATGAAATTTGTGTATGAAGATGTTGAATATGATTTAAATAACTTTAGAAAAGTACATATGTGTGATTTAATTAAAGAAGTAGTAGGTGTAGACTTCTTTAATGTAACAGATGTAGAAGAAGCTAAAAAAATAGCTAAAGAAAATAATATAGAATTACAACCACACCACTATGATTTAGGTCATATTATTAATGAGTTCTTTGAGCAACGTTGTGAAGAAACATTAATTCAACCAACGTTTGTTTATGGGCATCCAAAAGAAATTTCACCACTTGCGCGTATTGATGAAAAAGATCCACGTTTTACACAACGTTTTGAGTTATTTATCGGTGGTAGAGAATATGCTAATGGATTTAGTGAGTTAAATGATCCAATTGATCAATTAGAAAGATTTAAAGCTCAAGTTAAAGAAAAAGAATTAGGTAATGATGAAGCTACAGATATCGATTATGATTTCGTTAACGCTCTAGCTATTGGAATGCCACCAACAGGTGGACTTGGAATTGGAATTGACAGATTAGTAATGTTACTTACTAATAGTAGTAGTATTCGTGATGTAATTCTATTCCCAACAATGAGAAATAAAAAGTAATGTTTTTATCAAAAAACAAAGAGTTGTAATTAAAACAACTCTTTGTTTGCAAAATTATTATGGGGAAGAAAAAGGTAAGAAACAGGACAATGTGTTTGGTGTTAAAATAGAGGTAAGGAAAAAGGATGAAAAAAAGTGTAAATTGTATAAGAAGTTTAGCAATAGATATGATTAATAATGCAAAATCCGGACATCCAGGAATTGCAATGGGAGCAAGTCCGATGTTATATTCATTATTTAAAAATCATATGAATATAACATCAAATCACCCAGATTGGATTAACCGTGATCGTTTTATTTTAAGTGCTGGTCATGGTAGTAGTATGTTATATGCTCTTAACCATTTACTAGGGTTTGATGTAAATATGGATGATTTAAAATCATTTAGACAAATTGGAGCCAAAACAGTAGGACATCCGGAATTAGGTAAATGTGGTGCTGAAGTAACAACAGGACCTCTAGGACAAGGAATTGCAATGGGTGTTGGTATGGCTTTAGCTTCTAAACGTTTAGCTAGTAAGTTTAATATTGATGGAATCAATATTTTTGATAACTATACATACGTATTATGTGGTGATGGTGATTTAATGGAAGGGATAAGTTATGAAGCTTGTTCTTTTGCTGGTAAAAACCAATTAGATAAATTAATTGTTTTATATGATTCAAATGATATCTCACTTGATGGTGATGTAAATCTTAGTTTTAATGAAAACATTAAACTAAGATTTACATCACAAGGTTGGAACTACCTTCGTTATGAAGATGGAGAAGATGTAGGACAAATTAGTGAACTAATCACACAAGCTAAAGCTAGTGATAAGCCAACAATTATTGAAATTAAAACGATTATTGGACATGGATGTTTAGATCAAGGTACTAATAAAGTACATGGTGCTCCACTAAGTCTTGAGAACTTAGCTAAAGCTAAAGAATATTATCAGACAACTGGCGAGTTTAGTGTAGAAGATGATGTTTATGATGACTTTAGAGAAATTGTTGATCGTGGAGATAACGCATACAACAATTGGTTAGAAGAAGTTAACAAATTAAAAGCTAAAGATGAAAATTTATACAATTTACTAACTAAGATGATTGATAACAAAACTAATGAAATTAGTATTGAATCAATCAAGCAAAATATAGCAACAAGAGTTGCGGGAAACATTTGCTTAGAAAACATTTCTAAACAAGATGAATTAATGATTACAGGTAGCGCAGATTTAAGTAGTAGTAATCAAACTAATGTATTAGATAATAGTAAAAACATTTACTATGGAGTAAGAGAATTTGCCATGGGTGCAATAGCAAATGGATATTATCTGTTTGCTCATAACAATGTATTTGTTTCTACTTTCCTAGTATTTAGTGATTATCTAAAACCTGCAATGCGTTTATCTAGTTTAATGGGATTACCAATTAATTATGTATTTACACATGATAGTGTGTATGTAGGAGAAGATGGACCTACACACCAACCAGTTGAACAATTGGCAATGTTTAGAAGTATGCCTAATGTAAATGTATTTAGACCTTGTGATGATCATGAAACAATGGCAGTATATAAAATAGCTTATGAGCAAACTAATACTCCTAATGTAATATGTTTAACTAGACAACCAGTTAACCATATTACAAGTGATGATGTTAATGAAGTATATAGTAATGTAGCAAAAGGTGGATATGTTATTTATCAACCACAAACTTTTACTAAAACTATTATTGCTACAGGTAGTGAAGTATCTTTAGCAATTGAAATTGCTAAGGAATTAGGAAATATTAGAGTAGTTAGTATGCCATGTATTGAGTTATTTTTTAACCAAGATAAAGATTATATTAACTCAATTATTGGTGATAAAGAAAATAACTATGTAATAGAGTTTGCTTCAACTTATGGTTGGGATCGATTTGTAAATAACCATGATCATATTATTGGTGTTGATCGTTTTGGTGCTAGTGGACCTGCAAGTGATGTTATTAAATATCTTGGTTTAGATAAAGCAAGTATCATGGAGAAAATTAATGAGTAAAAAAGTAGTATTATTTGGTGGTGGTACGGGACTTAGTAATGTCTTATCTGAACTTAAAAAGTTTGATATAGACATTAGTGCGGTAGTAACCACTGCTGATAATGGAGGAAGTACTGGAAAGATTAGAAATTTCTATGATATTCCAGCTCCAGGAGATTTACGACGATGTGCATTAGCGCTTAGTGATGATCAAAGTTTGACTGATGCGATGAATTATCGTTTTGATAAAAATATCAATAATCATACAGTAGGAAACTTAGTACTTGCAGCTTTTACTGATATTTATGGATCAATGAAAATAGCTTGTGAAGAATATTGTAAGATGTTAGGAGTAAAACAAACTGTTTTACCAATAAGTGATGATTCTTTAAAGTTATGTGCCAAAATGGAGAGTGGTACTATTATTCATGGTGAACAACAAATTTCGACTTATCCAGAAAAAATAGTGGAACTATTTTATGAGGATAATCCACAAATTTTAAGCGAAGTAATTGATGAAGTTAATAGTGCTGATGTAATTATCTTTAGTTGTGGTTCATTATATACATCAATTATTCCTAATTTATTATTTGAAGATTTAATTAAGGCTTTAGATAATTTTGATGGAAAAATTATCTATTTATGTAACCTAATGACCCAACGTGGTGAGACAGAAAAATATAAGGTAAGTGATCATATTAATGCAATTAATCGTCATCTAAACCACCATGGTGTTGATGTAGTTATTGCCAACAATAACTATGATGTAGATAAAAACATTATTAGTAATTATGTTAAAGAAAAAGCAAATTTAGTAATAATTGATGAAGATAAAATTGATGCTAAAATACTTAGTGATGATTTATTAATTATTGATGAAGATGATCATATTCGTCACAATATTAATAAAGTAGTAGATTTAATTAGTAAAGAAATATAAGAAGGGGAGATATGGCAAGAGTCATTTTAAAAGAAAACGTAGATAGTGCTCTTAAACGTGGAGTACAAGCAGTAATAGATCAAGACTTTCAAAAAGGGATTGATTTATTAGAATTTTATTTTGAAAATATGCAAGGTAAAGAAGTTCCTTTAGAACCATTATCGTATTTAATGCTAGCATACTTTTCTACAGATCAATTTGATAAAGCAAATGAGATTGCAGTCCAGCTTGAAAAAATGCCAGGGTTACCTAATGAGGTGAAAGAATTAATTCGAACAATTATCGAACAAAGAAGAGCAATAGATGATACTGTTAAAAAAGTAGATGAAACATTTGGAAAAATAAATGAGTTTGTTGAAGAAAAAATAGAAGAAATTAATCAATTAAAACAGCAAGTAACACAAAAAGGTAGAGACATCATAAAAGATAAATTACCATGGGATTGGGGTAAATTAGCTGAAGTTTATAATTATGACCCAACAATAAAATTAATAGCGGATTTTGTTAATAATTTAGTTGATTTTAATGAAGTTAATCCGGTATTAGTTGAAGCAATGAAAACTAGTAGAAATAATTTAGACCCATTATTAACTTTTGGACAAACAAAACAAGTAGAAATTAAGGATTTAATTAAAGTTGCTGAAAGTTATGTTAATATTGTTTCAGAAAAAACAAATCTTTTATTTATTAACCCAGGAGCGTTTAAAATTTTAGGACTTAATCCTGCATTACAACAAGTAGCATTTGTACCTAGTGCAATTGCTGGATTATATTGTCATAACTTATATGATATATCTCAAAATTATGATTTTACATTCATGTATGGAGATTTAGAAATTAATCCAGAGGTATATAATAACATGATGGAATGTACTGATTTAGTGCTTGATACTATTTTTGAAAAGCTTGATTTATCTAAAGGATGGAAAGATGTAATTGCGATGATGGCTACAGGTAATGCCTTAGCATCACTATTAAAATATCCAGATAATACATCAATTTTAATGCGTAAAGAATATACGCTAGCTATTATAGCTCATCTTATTAAAGAAAAATTAAATTTAAGCGAAGAACAAGTAAGTTCATTAACTACAATTAAAGAAGAAGAGATAAAAGATGATTTATCTTTCTTAAAAGTAATATTTAATCCAATTATGGATAATGTAATAGCATATGATAAGGATAACAATGGAAATAGTTAGTATTATTGGACCAATTGGTTCAGGTAAATCTACATTTGTAGAACATTTAAAAGCATACAATGTTTTTAATTATTATTACCATGAAGATGTAGAGGGTAATACTTGGTTAAAAGCAGAACCAACTCCTGAAAATCAAATTAAATGTCAGGAATATATTGTTGAACATAAGAAAAATTTTTATAAACAATTTGCTAATCAAAATCTAGATGATGTTATTGTTTTAGAAGATGCAAGTTTTTATCAAGATTTATTTTATGTTTATTTAAATATATATCAAAAACATGATGAAGAATTTAATCGTTTAGTTGAAGAATATATCGACTTAATTAAAAAGATTTATCATCGAGCTGATAAACATAAAGTAATCTTTATTGATTTAGACCCAAATCAAAATGTGATTAATGTTCAAAACCGTGGACGTGATTTTGAACAATCACTAAATTATGATTTCTTTAAAAATCAAAAAGAAGTACTTTATGAAATTCTAAATCGTTTTAAAGGTGATTTTGAATTAATTATCTATAAACCAGATCCTTCAATGTTTGAAGATAATGGAATTAGTTTAGAAGAAAAATATCATCAAGTGTACAAAGATTTAGGTATTATTTAATACCTAAATTAATGCTTTATAAGGAGTATTATGAAGAAGAAAAACGAAATTATTATTAAAGGTGCAAGAGAAAACAATTTAAAAGATATCGATATTAATATACCAAAAGATAAGTTAGTAGTAATTACAGGACCTAGTGGTAGTGGTAAATCAACACTTGCGTTTGATACGATTTATGCTGAAGGACAAAGACGTTATATTGAAAGTCTTAGTAGCTATGCTCGTCAGTTTTTAGGTGGTAGTGAAAAACCAGATGTTGATAGTATTGAAGGACTTAGTCCTTCAATCTCAATTGATCAAAAAACTGGTTCTAATAATCCACGTTCAACTGTTGGTACAATAACTGAGATTACAGATTACTTACGTTTATTATATGCTCGTATAGGTACTCCATTTTGTCCTCAACATAATGTAGAAATTTCTTCTAAAAGTCCTGATAGTATTAAAAAAGAAATTTTAGAAAACTATCAAGGTGAAAAAATTGAAATTTTAGCCCCATTAGTTTATCAAGAAAAAGGTCGACATGAAAAAACATTAGAAAAACTATTAATTGATGGTTATATTCGCGTATACATTGATGGTAAGTTATATGATTTATCAGAAGAAATTGAAGATATAAAATTAGAGAAAAATAAAAAGCACACAATTATGCCAGTAATTGATCGTTTTAAATTAAAAAATAGTGATACTAATAAGTTATTACATGCAATTGAACAAGCACTTAAATTAGGTGATGGACAATTAGTTATTAAAAATGGGGATAAAGAACAATTAATATCAAGTAATTATTCGTGTCCGTATTGTGATTTTACCGTACCTAAATTAGAACCAAGATTATTTTCATTTAATGCTCCAATGGGAGCTTGTAGTTATTGTCATGGTTTAGGTAGTTTAAAAGAACCAGATATTAACTTGATTGTTCCTAATCAAGATTTATCATTAAATGAAGAATGTATTTGTGCTCATGGATTTGGTAATACTACGTATTACTTTAAGTTACTTACTTCAGTATGTGATGCATTTGGTATTGATATGGATAAACCATTTAAAGAATTAAGTAAAAAAGAAGTAGATATTATTATGTATGGTAGTGATGAAGATATTCATTTAGCTACTGACTTTGGTACAATGACTTTTGATCGATACTTTAAATGGGAAGGAGTTTGTAATAATATTAAACGTCGTTTTATGGAAACTAAATCTGAACGTGCTCGAAGAAGTTTAGAAAGTTTAATGAGTGAAACAGATTGTCCTAAATGTCATGGTTCTCGTTTAAATGAAACAGCGCTTTCAATTAAAATTGGAGGACTTAACATTAATGAAGTTAGTAAGTTATCAATTAAAGAAGGTTATGAGTTTTTTAATAACTTAAAACTTACTAAAGAACAAGAAAAGATTGGTAAGTTAGTGTTTAATGAAATTAAATCACGTTATGAGTTTTTAATTAATGTTGGTTTAGATTATTTAGATTTAGCACGTAGTGCTACTACCTTATCAGGTGGAGAAGCACAACGTATTAGATTAGCAACACAAATTGGATCTAAACTAACAGGAGTATTATATGTACTTGATGAACCATCAATTGGTTTACACCAACGTGATAATGATCGTTTAATCTCAACACTTAAATCAATGCGTGATTTAGGAAATACATTAATCGTTGTTGAGCATGATGAAGATACAATGAAAGAAGCTGACTGGTTAATTGATGTTGGTCCTGGTAGTGGTGTTTATGGTGGTGAGATAGTAGCTCAAGGTACACCTAAACAAGTAGCTAAAGTATCTAAATCAATTACCGGTCAATATTTAAGTGGTAAGAAAAAAATAGAATTACCTGAAAGTAGAAGAAAACAAGATAATGGATTTATTGAAATAACTCATGCCCAAGAAAATAATTTAAAAGATTTAAAAGTTAAAATACCTAAAAATAATATGGTATGTATAACTGGAGTTAGTGGTAGTGGTAAATCAACTTTAATTAATACTGTTTTATATAAACATTTATATAACCACTTTAACAAAGATACAAGAGTTAGTGTTAATCCTAAAACCAAAGTTAAAAATATTGATGACTTTAAAAAGGTTATTCAAATTGATCAAAAACCAATTGGTAGAACACCACGAAGTAACCCAGCTACTTATATTGGAGTATTTGATGATATTAGAGCATTATTTGCATCACTTCCAGAAAGTCAAGCACGTGGATACCAAGTAGGACGTTTTAGTTTTAATGTTCGTGGCGGTCGTTGTGAAGAGTGTGAAGGTGAAGGTATTAAGAAAATTGAAATGAACTTCTTACCTGATGTTTACATTACATGTGAAGCATGTAATGGTAAACGTTATAATGAAGATGTATTAGAAGTTAAATATAATGGTAAGAATATTTCTGAAGTTCTTGATATGGAAATAAGTGAAGCTTTAGAGTTCTTTAAAAATATTCCCAATATTAGAAGAAAGTTACAAACATTAGAAGAAGTAGGTCTAGGTTATTTAAAAGTTGGTACTCCAGCAACAGTATTATCTGGTGGAGAAGCACAACGCGTTAAATTAGCTAAAGAACTTACTAAAGTAACCACAGGTCACACATTATATATTCTTGATGAACCAACAACAGGGCTTCATGCGTGTGATATAGATCGATTAATTAAAGTATTACAACGTTTAGTTGATAATGGTAATACGATGATTATTATTGAACATAATTTAGATTTAATTAAGGTAAGTGATTATATTATCGATTTAGGTCCAGAAGGAGGAGATAGAGGTGGTGAGATTGTTGCTTGTGGTACACCTGAAGAGGTAGTTAAAAATAAAAAAAGTTATACAGCTAAATATTTAAAACCATTATTAGAAAAATAGAAGGAAGTTATGCAAAAGAATAATATATTTGAAACGATGAAGATGCCTAAGTTAATTCTACAAATGGCAATACCTTCAATTATAGCAATGTTAGTTATTGTATTATATAACATGGCGGATACATTCTTTATTGGTCAAACTAATAATAGTGCAATGTTAGCAGCAGTTAGTGTTGCAACCCCTGTGTTTATGATCCTAGTAACATTAGGTTCATTAATTGGGATTGGTGGTAGTGCTTGTATTTCACAAGCATTAGGAAGAAAAGATTATGACCAAGTTAAAAAGATAAGTAGTTTTTGTGCGTGGATTGCAATTATTGTTGGAACAATCTATGCAATAGTTGTAAATATTTATTTAGAACCAATTTGTTCAATGTTAGGAGCAAGTCCAGAAACTTTAGACTATGCTAAAGAATATGTATCAATTATAGGGCTATCTGCACCTGTTACTATCTTTTCTGGAGTTAATGCTAATTTAATTCGAAGTGAAGGTAGTAGTAAAGAAAGTATGTTTGGTAATATTATTGGTACTTTCTTAAATATTATTTTAGATCCAATTTTAATTCTTAGTATGAATATGGGGGTAAAAGGAGCAGCTATAGCTACTTTAATTAGTAATGCAGTAGCTTCTTTATATTACTGTAGTTATTATTTCTGGAAAAAAGATACTAAGATTAGTATTAGTCCTAAATACTTTAGTATAAATCCAACTATTATTAAAATGGTGGTATTAATTGGACTTCCAGCAGCAATCACTAACTTGCTAGGAAGTGTGTCAATTGTATTTGTTAATAAAATATTATACAGTTATGGAGATGCTTCAATTGCTGCGATGGGAGTTAGTATTAAGTTGTTATTACTAACTAGCTTACTTCAAGTAGGGCTTAGTAATGGAGTTTTACCAATTATGTCTTATTGTCGTGGAGCTAAGTTAAAAGAAAGATTTATTGGTTGTTTAAAATGGAGTGTAATTTATAGTGTTAGTTTAGGTAGTGTGCTTGGATTATTCATGTTTATATTTAGATACCAATTACTTTCTGCCTTTACAACAGATACACAAATTTATCAGTTAGCAGAAACGATGACAGGAATTTTATTAATGTCAGCCCCTGTAATTGGATTATACACAATTAGTATTGCTTCACTACAATCAATGAATAATCCTCGCAGTGCTTTATTTGTATCCATCTTACGTCAAGGATTATATTTTATACCGTTGCTTTATATCTTACAACCAATGTTAGGGGAAATGGGAATTATCCTAGCCCAACCAATTAGTGACTTTTTATCGGTAATTACAGCTTTAATATTAGTAAGATATATTCTTAAGAAAAAGGAGATGTGGTAATATGACGAGTCTTAATAAGAACTTTACTACAATAGGTTTAATTAAGTTCTCAATATCAAGTATGCTGATGATGGTGTTTTTAGCATCATATACAGCAGTAGATGGAATGTTTATCTCTAACTTTGGAGAAGATAATGCGATGGCAGCTTTAAATATTGTTATGCCAGTAATTAGTGCAATTCTAGCTTTATCATTTATGTTTTCTACAGGTATTAATAGTATAATTTCAAAATACATGGGAGAAGGAAAACAAGATAAAGCTAATAGTATGTTATCAACGATATATATTATTGCTACTATCGTAGGAATAATTATATCACTTATATGTTTTATCTTTCAAGATCAAATTCTCCATTTAATTGGTGCTAATGATTTATTATTGCCAATAGCAAAAAGATATTTTACCGTTATAATATTTTTTATTCCATTTTTATTCTTACAAGATTTTGGACAAGTATTTTTTATAACTGCTTCTCGTCCTAGTTTTGCTTTCCTATTTACAGTAATCGGAGGAGTAATTAATGCTATCCTAGATTACGTATTTTTAGTAAAAATGAATATGGGAATAAGTGGAGCAGCCCTTGCTACAGGAATTGGTTATTTATTTCCATCTTTAGCTAGTATTATCTATTTCTTAATTAGAAGAGAAAATAATATTTGTTTTGGAAAACCTGAATTTGATTGGAAAAATCTATTTTGTGGATTCTATAATGGTAGTAGTGAATTTATTGCTAATATCTCACAAGCAGTAACAGTAGTATTTACTAACTTTATTATCTTATCACTAGCTGGTGAAGTTGGAGTTAATGCTATGGGAGTAGTTGTTCAAATCCAATTCTTATTAGTATCACTATTTATTGGTTATAGTATTGGGGTATTACCAATTATAAGTTATAAATATGGAGAACAGAACCAAGAACAATTACTAAGTGTAATTAAAAAATCTGTTAAAATAGTTATAAGTGTATCAGCAATTATGGTATTTGGTGCCTTAATCTTTAAAAATCAAATTATTGGTTCTTATCTAGATAGTAGTAGTGAAGAATTTTTAATTGCTACTAATGGATTTAGTATTTATGCATGGGGATTTCTAGCAATGGGATTTAACTTCTTTGCCTCAATGATGTTTACAGGTATTAGTGATGCAAAAAGTTCAATTACTATTGCGATACTTAGAACATTTGTGTTCTTAGGAATGTTTATGTTTATTTTACCTAAGATGTTTGGTTTAACAGGAGTATTTTTAGCAGTACCATTTGCTGAAACATTAACATTATTAGTTTCTATATTCTTGATGAAAAAGAAATTGACTAATATAAAATTTGGAGGTAAAGTTCATGGCTAAGAAAAAGAAAAAACAATCATTATTAAATCGAATTATTAGTTGGATATTAATAATTATCATTATTATATCTTCTGGATTATTAGCAAAAGAATTATATGTGATGTATCAACAATGGAAATTAAAAAATGAACTTAATCAACTTGTTGTGCAAGATGATTTAATTAATCCTAATTGGGAAGAGTTAAAGAAAATAAATGAAGATATTGTTGCTTGGATTGCTATACCTAATACACCAATCAATTATCCTATCCTACAAGGAGATGATAATGATTATTACTTATACCATACAGCAACAGGTGAAAGTAATAAGTTTGGTTCAATCTTTATGGATTATCGAGCTAATCCTGATTTTAGTGACTATAACACGCTAGTATATGGACATAATGTAGCAGGAAATAAAGGAATGTTTTCAAGACTTACTAAATATTGTGATCCACAATTCTTTAATGAAAATCCAAACTTTTATATCTTAACACCTAATGGTAATTTTGAAGCACAAGTACTAAGTGTTAATAAACTACTTGATGGAGACAATGTTTATACTACACAGTTTTACAATGAACAACAAGTTGTTGATTTAGTAGATAGTATTCGTTCTACTGCAGTACTTAGTAGTCAAGTACCATTTAACCTAGGTGATAAGATGGTAACACTATCAACATGTGATTTAGCTTATGGATTAAATTCACCTAATCGTATTACGGTATCAGCTAAATTAGTACCATATGAAGGTGAAGTTAGAGTTAATTTAGAATAATGGAATGGAGTGAATGTGAAAAAATTATTAAAACAAATTATGGTAGTAGTAATGTTATTACCACTACCAGTACTCACTGGTATATCAGCTAAAGCTGATGAAGTACTAACTCAAAATGAAGTTGTAGTAAATCAAGAAAGTGAAAGTAGTAGTGAAACTACTACTAGTGAAGAGAGTGAAACTAATGAAGAAGATTCATTAGTTACAGATGAAGATAAACAACTTCCTTTAGTTGAAGAAAATGAGGAAGTTCAAAGTCAAGAAGAAGTTAATAATTTTGAAGTAGTGTATCAAGATTATCAACAAACTTCTAGAGATACGTATACACAAAATACAGATGAGATGAGCAATGCTCATAGTGAAGGTAAAAATAATGCCGGTAATCAAGAATTAAGAATTAATACTAATGGTAGAAGTGCTACATTAAATGAAGAAGGTATAGAAATTATTAATGGTAAAATAGTTAAAAGTGAACCTACAGTCTTTTCTACTTTAGGGGGAAGTAATACATTAGTTCCATTTTATAAATCAGTTGAAGATTGTATTAATCGTGAAAATCAAATTCCAATTAGTGGGGCTGCTTATGATGGTTTATATTTAGAAACTATTGTTAAAGATGGAAGTTATATCGCTAAAGTAGTGATTGGTGGATTAGAAGGATATGTTGATGTTAATAACATTCAAATTATTCCAAGTGAGTTAGTTAAAGCTAGAAGTTATTATGTAAATGAAAATGGGACATGGAACTTATATGAAGCTAATGATCCTTTAACTAGTAGTGAATATAGTGTATTTAATTTAGGAACTGCTCCTAGTTGGGCTGTTGCTAATCAAAAATATGTAGCAGGTGTTGATAATACTTATCAAAACCTTGCTACAGGTGAAGTTAGAAGTAACTTTGATTATTTTCAAAATCTTCCAATGCGTGCAACTACTGAATATACAGCTCAACAGTTTCAATCTTTTTTAAGAGCTAAAGGTAAAACAAATTCTCAATATTACAATGGTACTGCAGGTTTTATTGATGGTGGTAACAAAAAAGGGGTAAATCCATTATTATTATTTGCAATGGCAAATCATGAAAGTGCTTATGGTACTTCAACGTTTGCTCGTAGATGTAATAACTTCTTTGGACGTGGAGCATTTGATGCCGATCCTGATAAAGCGTGTCAAATCGTAGGATTTAACACTGCTTATGATGGAGCTGCAGCTCAAGCTTACTTTCTTAGTGGAGAATGGGCTGATGCTCTAGATTACCGTTATTATGGTTCTCACCCAGGAAATAAAATTAGTGGTATGAATGTATACTATGCTTCTGACCCTAACTGGGGGATTAAAGTAGCTAATCACATGCGTGATATTGATAATTATTTAGGTGGTAGAGATAACAATAAATTCTCAATAGGATTAGTCCAACCAACTCAAATTTATGTAGAAAATTCCCTTCAAAGTAATCGTCCAATTACGGATATGGATGGAAATATAAAACCTTATCGCCAACAAGCTATTAATGGTGGTGCAATTCCAACAATTATAACAGGCAAAAGTTATAGTTCTTATCAAATTCAATTAGATACTCCAGCAAATAATGGTAATACGCAAACAATGGCGTATTATGCAGCTAAAAGAGGAAGTTTCCCTAATTATGAAGGTCCTAGCAATACAAGAGTAACAGTACCAACAGGTGCTTGTAGCTTTGTTGTTGAATATGGAGACCATAAGAAACAACAAGGATATATTACAACAGGTAGTGTAACTATTTTAAATCACTCTAACTATGTAATGCCGGGTAGTAAAAAAGCAAGTTTAAACGATCTTGATGGTGTTATTGCTTATGAATCAAGAGATAGTAATGGTACTTGGTTAGGAGCAGTAGATAATGCTGTAGTTAGTGGGGAAGAAAATTACAATAGTCCTTTAACAGGATTTAGATTAAAAAGTAATATAGGTAATAGTATTAAATATCGAGTACATTTGTCTAATGAAGGTTGGCAAGATCAAAAATCTAATAGTCAAGTAGCTGGAAGTGATAGAGGTAATGCGATAGAAGCTATTCAAATTGATTTAGAAGATAATATTTCAGATAAATATGAATTATTCTATAAAGTATATGTAAAAGATGAAGGATGGCTAGGTTGGGCTTGGAATGGACAAATAGCAGGAAGTATAGGTTATAGTAAACCGATTTATGCCATTAAAGTACAATTATGTAAAAAAGGTACAAGTCCAGGAAGAGCAGGAGATAGTTATATTTCAAACGATTTCTTATATCAAACACACTATGCTGGAGTTGGATGGTCAGCACCTTTAAGTGTTGATGGAACTCAAATTCCTTCACCAAAAGGATTAAGATTAGAAGCAATTAGAATCTTTAAACCTTCAACTGTATCAGGAGATATTTTATCTCAAGCTCACATTGAAGGTAAAGGATGGGTTAATAGCGTAGGTAATGGTGAAATAATTGGTACTGTAGGTAAATCACTAAGACTAGAAGCTATGCGTATGAAGCTTACAGGCCAATTAGATAAAACATTTAACTTATATTATAAAACTAACGTAGAAGATGCAGGTTGGGGTGCTTATAACTCAGATTTTAATACAGCAGGAAGTACAGGTGTAAGTAAAGCTATTTTAGGTACTGCAATTTCAGTACAAGGAACTAATAGTAGTGTTAGTGGAGTTTATAATGCTCCTGCATTTGGAGAAATGCTTAGTGTAAATTCTCATCAACAAAATATTGGTTGGAAAAAATCAACTGATTTACAACAAGCAGGAGAAACAGGAAGATCATTACAACTTGAAGCAATCGAGTTAAAAACTAAAATTAATGGATTAGGAATTAGTTATCAATCGCATGTACAAAATATTGGTTGGCAAAACCCAGTAAGTAATGGCCAAATGTCAGGTACTACAGGAAGAGGTCTTAGAATAGAAGGTATTAAGATTAATTTAACTGGATCTCAAGCTAGATACTATGATGTAGTTTATAGAACACATATTCAAAATGTTGGATGGCAAAATTGGGTTTCTAATGGTCAAATGTCAGGTACACAAGGTAAAAGTTTACGTGTTGAATCTATTGAAATTAAGATTGTTCCTAAAACTTCTCAAGTTGTAATAACAAAAAGAGAAGAGGAATAAACAAGTATTGTTTTAAATGTTTGAAAGTGGTATAATAGAAGTGAATAGGAGTTACAATGAAAAAACCAGTAGTTTTATGTATATTAGATGGTATGGGTATGCGTGAAGAAACATATGGTAACGCAGTTGCTCAAGCAAATAAACCTAACTTTGATATGTTATGGAATAAATATCCACACATGTTATTACATGCTGATGGAGAAAATGTTGGATTACCAACAGGACAAATGGGTAATTCAGAAGTAGGACACCTAAATATTGGTGCAGGACGTATTGTTTATCAATCACTTGCTTTACTTAATAAAGCAATTGATGAAGAAACATTCTATGATAATGAAGTAATGAAAAAAGCAATGAACAATGCTAAAGATCATAACTTACATATTTTAGGATTGTTATCTGATGGTGGAGTTCATGCGCACATTAAACATATTATTGCTTTACTTGAAATGGCTAAACGTAATAATGTAAAAAACGTATTTGTTCATGTTATTACTGATGGTCGTGATGTAGGACCACAAACATGTTTAACTTACATCCACGAATTACAAGAAGCAATTAACGAAATTGGTGTAGGTGAAATTGCAACAATTAGTGGACGTTATTATGCAATGGATCGTGATAAACGTTGGGACCGTGTAGAATTAGCATATAATGCTATTGTATGTGCAGAAGGTAATGAATTTGAAGATGCTGATGCTTATATTAATTCTCAATACCAAGAAGGTATCTATGATGAATTTATCGTACCAGCTGTTAACAAAAATGTTAAACAAAAAATTATGGATAATGATAGTGTAATCTTTGCAAACTTTAGACCAGATCGTGCAATTCAATTATCAGGAGTGTTAACTAATCCAAATTATGATCCAAAACCTGAAAGTCCAATCTTTAAACCCAGTTATCGTCCAACTAACTTAACATTTGTACAAATGATGAAATTTAGTGATGATGTAATTGGAGATATTGCCTTTAGTTTAGAAAAAATAGTAAACTCTTTAGGTGAAGTATTAGCTAATAATAACTTAACTCAAGTACGTATTGCTGAAACAGAAAAATATCCACACGTTACATTCTTCTTTGATGGAGGGGTTGAAAAAGAACTACCTGGATGTAAACGTATTTTAATTGATTCACCAAAAGTTGCAACATATGACTTACAACCAGAAATGAGTGCCCCACAAGTATGTGAAGCATTAGTTAAAGAATTAAAAGAAAATACACCTGATTGTGTTATCTTAAACTTTGCTAACCCTGATATGGTTGGTCATTCTGGAATGTTAGAACCAACTATTAAAGCAATTGAAACAGTTGATACATGTTTAGGTGAAATTTATCAAACTGTTGAATCACTTGGTGGATGTATGTTAATTACAGCAGACCACGGTAATAGTGATAAAGTATTAAATGAAGATGGAAGTCCAAATACTGCTCATACTACAGCTCTAGTACCATTTATTTTAACTGATGATACTAAAGAATTAGTTGAAGATGGTAAATTATGTGATCTAGCACCAACTATTTTAGATGAATTAGGAGTTAGTCAACCTAGTGAAATGACTGGTAGAAGTTTAATTAAACATTAATTTAATAAATTAGGTCTAAAATTAATTTAGACCTAATTGTTATAAGAAGGAGAGAGATGATTAAATTAAATACAGAATATGTTAAAGATTTTATTACAGATACTGAAATAAGTAATATGCAACCAGTAGTAAATACATTAAATGATATGATAAATAACAAAACAGGTGCAGGTAATGATTTCTTAGGATGGTTAGATTTAGCAAGTACAATGGATGCTAGTTTAATTAATGATATTAATAATGCTGCTAAAAAAATAAGAGAACAAAGTGATGTATTATTAGTAATTGGAATTGGTGGTAGTTATTTAGGGGCACGTGCAGTTATAGAGTTATTAACTAATCCATTTAATAAAAATGGTTTAGAGGTTATATTTATTGGTCAAAATATGTCAGCAACATATTTAAACCAAGTAGCAGATTATATTAAAGATAAAGATTATTCAATTAATGTTATTTCTAAATCAGGAACTACATTAGAACCAGCTCTATCTTTTAGACACTTTAAAGATTTATTAGTAGAAAAATATGGAGAAGAAGCTAATGAACGTATTTATGCAACCACTGATAAAGCTAAGGGAGCACTAAAACCACAAGCTGATGCTAATAATTGGGTAAGTTTTGTCGTACCTGATGATGTTGGAGGAAGATTCTCTGTACTAACTCCAGTAGGATTATTACCAATTGCTGCTGCTGGAATTGATATTCAAACATTAATTAATGGAGCAATTAAAGGTGAAGAATTATATGCTAATGTAAACATTAATGAAAATGATGCTTATAAATATGCTGTAATTCGTCAGCAATTATACAAAAAAGGATATACAACAGAAATGTTAGTTGGTTATGAACCAAGTTTAGCTATGTTTATTGAATGGTGGAAACAATTATTTGCTGAAAGTGAAGGTAAAGATAATCAAGGGATTTTCCCAGTTGCTGGAATCTTTTCAACAGACTTACACTCAGTAGGACAATACATTCAATCTGGGCGTCGCGATTTAATGGAAACAATTATTGATGTTAAAAATCCAGAAAGTGATATTACAATCAAAGAAGATGCAAAAAATTTAGATCAATTAAATTATTTAACAGGTAAAACGATAAATTTTGCTAATAATTGTGCATTTAGAGCAACAGCCGAAGCTCACGTTGATGGAGGTGTTCCTAACATGATCATTGAAATCGATCAGTTAGATGAAGAAAACCTAGGTCAGCTAATCTATTTCTTTGAAAAAGCGGTTGCAATGAGTGGATACTTAGCAGGAATTAATCCATTTGATCAACCAGGAGTTGAAAACTACAAAAAACGTATGTTTAAATTATTAGGTAAACCTGAGTAATAAAAAAACCTCATTGTATAAATAATGAGGTTTTTTGTGCAAAATTTGTTAATATTATAGTTATTTTATCCTATATAATTATATTATGTTACAATTTATTTGAAAGAACAAATAAAGGAGAAAAATGAAAAGAAAATTTATGATTAGCTTATTTGCAATTATGTTATTATTACCAATAACATTTAATGCAAGTGAAAAAAACACAATTACATTACCAGGAATGGATAATGCGATAGGAACCAATGACGACATCATCGTTAATGGTGAAAATTTTATTGAGTCAAAAAGTGGAGACGTAGAAACAAAAACTGGTGGAACTGCAGGAATTCCTGGAATGACAGAAGACGTAATTGTATTTCCAAATGGTTCAACACTAAAACCAAACGGAACAATAATTACACCGAGTGGTAATATGGTACATATTCGCCCTCGAGGTGGAATAATTTTACCTGGAACAGATAAAGAATTATATTTAAAAAATGAATATACATCAGTTCCAAACTCTGCTGATAATATTGTTGCTGTTCCTAGTAATACTGGACCAATTAGTGTTAATGGTGATGGTAGTATTACTATGCCAGAAGATCAAAGTACACGAGTTTTTGCAGAATACAACGAACATGGAAATTATCAAGTACAATTATCAAATGGAATCCATATTACTAATGATGGTGTTGCAACTACAATGGATAAAAAGCAAGCTAGAATTTTAGCACCAGAAGGTGAAATTAGTATGGAAATTTTTGGTGCAGATAATACAATCGATACTATCGATGATGTAATTATCGGTAATACTAGTTCAGTAGTTAATGAACCAACAATAATTATGGACTTTAATGGTAACAATATTGGTGTTAAAGAAGTAAATAATATTTATGTTAATTACAAAGATGCAAAATCAATGCTTATACAAAATACTAAAAATCCATTAAATGTAGTAGTTGATAATGAGGCAGTTATTAACAACAATAATAATTTTGTAAAATTAAACCAAGACTATACATTAACATTGCCAGGTTTTGATGGAGTGTTAAACACGGAAGATGATAGCAGTGTTATTGAAGTAGTAGGTGATTTAACTTTTACAGATGAGTTTAAAATTCAATCTTTAAATGTTAAATCAAAAAAAGCAATTAGTGCAGTTGTTGAAACAATATATGAATGTAATTTATCATTATATGATGATATAAACAGTTATGCAATGCTAGATTCAACAGCATATAATGCAGGAGAAAAACAAGATCCAAGAAGTTATTGTAATGTTACAATAACTGATGTACCAGAAAATACTCCACCTGCAAATAATGTTGAATTACCACAAGAAAATAAAAATGTGGGAACAGGAATAAGTGTTGGGGTGTGGTCATTAATGGTAATTTTATTAGTAGCTACAATAATGTTCTTTCTAA
>X31_Chicken__coassemble_5_pt1 | contig 24006 bp, 38 predicted proteins | sample X31_Chicken__metabat2_low_PE_001 | metagenome-assembled genome bin X31_Chicken | reverse complement strand
GTTTCTAAATAAAAATGGTGGATTTTCTCACATACTTATTTATTTTATCATATTATCATACATAGATAAATCATTAATTTTTAAATCAACCTTATATTAATCTTTTAAATACATCAACACTATCTAATTGTTCCCAATTAAATTCACTATTACCAAAGTGACCATAACTAGCTGTTTTAAAATATTGTGGTTTAGTTAAATCTAGTTTTTCAATAATTCCTTTTGGTGATAAATCAAAATTATCCATGATTGCTTTAATAATTCCTTTTTCATCTACCTTATTAGTATTAAAGCAATCAATACTAATACTCATTGGTTTAGTAATACCAATTACATAACTAAGTTGAATTTGACAGCGATCACAAATTCCACTAGCTACGATATTTTTAGCTAAATATCGTGCCATATAAGCAGCACTACGGTCTACTTTAGTATAGTCTTTACCACTAAAAGCACCACCACCGTGTGCTGCACTACCACCATAAGTATCAACGATTATTTTTCTACCAGTAAGACCTGCATCACCAATACTTCCACCGATAACAAATTTACCTGTTGGGTTGATATGATATTCAGTGTTATCATCTAGTAATTCATTAGGAATTACTGGCATGATAACTTCTTTAATAATATCTTCTTTTAATTGTTGTTGATCAACACCTTCATTATGTTGGGTTGATACAACAACACTAGATATTCTTTTAACATGTTTATCTTTATCATATTCAATTGTAACTTGAGTTTTACCATCTGGTTGTAGATAATCAAGAATACCTTCTTTTCTAACCTCTGCTAAACGTTTAGCTAACTTATGAGCATAATAGATAGCAAAAGGCATATAATCAGGTGTTTCATTAGTAGCATAACCAAACATAATCCCTTGATCACCTGCTCCAATCTCACCATTTTTTTGATCAACACCTTGGTTAATATCTGGACTTTGTGTTGATATTAACACTTCTACATTATAACTTTGATAACTAACACCAGTAGTTTCATCAACTAAACCAATATTTTTAATTACTTCTCTAGCTACTTGTTCATAATCGATATTAGCACAAGTAGTTATTTCACCACCAATAATAATATTTTTATTAGTAATGAAGGTCTCACAAGCAACTCTAGCTTGTGGGTCTTTTGCTAAAATGGCATCAAGAATTGCATCACTAATTTGATCTGCCATTTTATCTGGATGACCTTCAGTTACACTCTCAGATGTAAATAAGTCTAATATATCCATATATTCCTTTCTTATAGTCCATCATCTTCATTTCTATCTTTAAATATTAATTTTAATTTAATACCTTCCAAGTTAAGGGCACGTTTAAAGCAGTTTTCTAAATAACGTTTATAACTAAAATGCACTAACTTCTTGTTATTAACAAAGATTAAAATCTTTGGTGGTTTTGAACTAATTTGTGTTGCATAATAAAATCTAACCGGTTGACCTTTATGCGAAGGTGCAACCTTAGCACTAACAGCATCATTTAAAACATTATTAATAATACTAGTACTAAATTCAGAACTATATTTAGTATATAACTCATTAATAGTAGGAATTATATTCTTAATTCCTTTTTTATCTTTAGCTGAAATAAATAATATCTTAGCATCATCAATAAATGGCATTTTACTTCTAATTAAATCCATAAACTCTTTTTGTGTATTTGTTTCTTTTTTAATTAAATCCCATTTATTAACAACTACAATAATTGGTTTTAATAAATCAAGAGCATAACCTAAAACACGCTTATCTTGTTCTATTAAACCTTCCTGGGCATCAATTAGCCATAAAACTATATCACTTTTTTCTATTGCTTTAAGTGAACGTAATACTGAGTATTTTTCTACATTTTCATATACTCTTCCTCTTCGTCTTATTCCTGCAGTATCTACTATTTCATATTTTTGGTTATCTACTTCAAATTGAGCATCAATCGCATCACGTGTAGTACCATCTACTTCACTTACAATACTTCGCTCTTCATTAATTAGGACGTTAAATAAACTACTTTTACCAACATTAGGACGTCCAATTAATGAAAAACGAATTATATCATCTTCTATTTCACCAGTATTTTCTGGAATTAGCGGATATACTTCATCAAGTACATCATAAATCCCACTACCATGTACTGCACTAACAGGTACTACACTTTCAAAACCTAATTGATAAAATTCATAAATATTATCAATTAGGTTTTGATTATCTACTTTATTAGCAACAACAATTACTTTCTTATTTTTTGAACGAAGAATTTTTGCTATCTCTTCTTCTTCACGGGTAATACCAGTTGTTGCATCAACAACAAATAAAATTACATCACTTTCATCCATAGCAATTAATGCTTGAATCTTAATTTCTTCGTTAAACGTAGCATCTTCGATGGTAATTCCACCTGTATCTATAACTTTAAACGTTTTATCTAAATATGATGCATCAGCATAAAGACGATCGCGAGTAACTCCTGCTACATCCTCGACAATCGCCTTTTTAGATTGTGTAATACGATTAAATATTGTCGACTTACCTACATTTGGTCGGCCCACTATAGATACACAAAATGACATCTTACTTCCTTATACTAAACTTATTATTTTATTTACTACTTCTTCTAAACTTAAATCACTACTATCAATTAAAATTGCATCGTCTGCTTGTTTAAGTGGTGATATTTCACGATTCATATCATTTTCATCGCGTTGTTTAATACTTGCTTTGATTTGATCTAAATCACTATCTATTCCTAAACGTTTGTTTTGTTCAAAACGACGTTTAGCTCTAGTATCTACTGATGCTGTTAGATAAAACTTATTTTTACAGTTAGGAAAAACTACAGTTCCTAAGTCTCGTCCATCAACAATAAAATCATTGTTTTCAACAATACTACGTTGTAGTTCAATCATTTTTTCTCTAACTGTTTTAGAATTAGCAATACTCCCAATATTACTATTAATCTCATTACTACGAATGAATTTTTCTACATCTTCATTATTTAATAGTAATTTATTATTAGTATAACTTATATTGATTTCATCAATATGATTAATAATGCTTGCTTCATCTAAACTTAAATTATTTTTTAGAAAGTAGTATGTAATCATGCGATACATACTACCTGTATCTAAATAATTTATGTTCAATTTATCTGCTATAATTTTACTTACACTACTTTTACCACTTCCTGCAGGTCCATCAATTACTATTAACATTTTTCCTCTTATCTATTAAAAAATAAATATGCTGCAGCTACTGCACATACTATAATTAATACAATTAAAAAATAATCAAATGGAGCTAATTTTTTACGATTATTAACTTCCTCTTCTTTTAATTGTTGTATATCGTTTTTTTCTAATTCATCTTTAAATTCGTTTAATTCTAATGTTGATAAATCTTGACTAACATCAATAGTTTGTGTATTATTTCCAGTTGTTAATTGTTCAATAATATCAACAGTATTATTTCCTTCTACTTCTGGAGTTTCAACTACTTGCGTAACTTCATTACTCACTTGGTTTTCTAAAATTAACTCCATAGTATCTTGAACAACATTATCATCTTTAGAGGTTTGAGTAACGAATTCTTCATCATCTTTAATATCTTCTTCATCGATACTAAAAGTAGCTGGAGAAATAATTGTATTAGTTAATTCAACTTCTTCTATTTCTTCTTCATCAATAAATGTTTCTTCTGGTCTTTTGTTTTTAAACTCTTCTGATAGTTCTTTAGTTCGTTCTTCTAACATTAAAATTGCTTGATCTAACTCATCTTCTGGTACTCTTTTAACTTCTTCTATTTCAGCAAATAACTCTTTATCAGATTCTCTAAATTCATTTAGAGTTTTATCTCCTAAATGAGTTAAATGTTCATCATACTCTTTAATTAGTTGTGATTCATCAACAGCTAAATTAAGTTCACTTTGGTGTTCAATCTTAATATCATCAAGTGGACCTGCAAGTAAGTCACTTGTAAGTTCTGGTTGAACATCAGTCATATAATCATTAAGAATATCAGCTAATTCATTAGTATCATAATCACTTGTAAAAGTTTCAGCATCGATTTCATCAATTAATTTATATAAATCATTATCAATAGCTTTTTCAACTTCTTTAATTTTATCTTGATTATTCATCCCACTCCTCAATTAGTTCTATTTCTGCTCCTATTTCTAAAAGCTTATTTATTAAATTATCATATCCTCTTAGGATGTGATCAATTTTAAACACTCTAGTTTCACCACTAGCAATTAATCCCGCTAAAACTAAGCTAGCTCCAGCTCTTAAATCTGTACTTTCTACATCAAAGCCTACTAATGGAGTTTTACCACTAACCGTAATTTTTGATTGTGATTCTTTACAATTTACATCAATACTAGCTCCCATGGCTTTTAAGTATTCACATTGTTTAAATCTCTCTGGATAAATAGTTTCAATAATTTCACTCTCACCCTTAACTTGCGTAGTTAAGGTAACAAAGATTTGTTGTAAATCAGTGGGGAAACTAGGAAAAACACCAGTTTTAATATTAACTGGTTTAAGACTATCTAAATCAGTCTTACCAATGTTAATACTATCGTCATTAATTTGTAAATTAAATCCCATATTAAGTAATTTAGAAGTTAATGCTTCTAAGTGTTCAGGAATAATATTTTCGATTTTTAGATTGTCACTAAGTAATGCTCCAATCATTAAATAACTACCTGCTTCGATACGATCAGGAATTACTTGGTGTTGCGTACCACTTAACTTCTCTACACCAGTAATTCTAATCTCATCAGTACCAGCACCTTTAATGTTAGCACCCATGTTATTTAATAGCGTTGCTAAATCAACAATTTCTGGTTCACAAGCTGCATTTTCAATCTTAGTTTCACCTTCTGCTAATGTTGCTGCTAAAATTAAATTCATTGTTGCTCCAACACTAGGGAAGTCTAAGAATATATCTGCACCTTTTAAACCATCAGGACAAGTAATTTGCATTACTGTTCTATCCCCTTGATCTTCTTGTACTATTTTACAACCTAGCTTCTCTAATCCCATGATGTGTAAATCAATTGGTCTAGGACCTAAGTTACATCCACCTGGAAGATATAAACTACATTTTTTAAATCGAGCAACAAATGCTCCCATAAAATAATAAGATGCTCTAAATTTAGTTATCTCATCAATTAATAAATCTTTATAATCCAAGTTAGCACAATCAATTGTAACAGTATTATTTTGTAAATTAGGTGTTGAGATAACATTAGCATTTAAATATTTTAATATATCAATTAAAATATTTACATCCTGAATGTTAGGTACATCTTCTAATTGTACTACTTCATTTGTCATTGTTGATGCTATAAGTAGTGACAATACACTATTTTTAGCTCCACTAATCCGAACCTTTCCACTAAGTGGACGCTGACCTTTTATTTTAAAATGTCTTTCCATTATTTCCTTTCATTATAAATATTATAACTATTATCTAAACTAGTTAATACTTCATGTCCTTCTTTAGTTACTAATACATCTTGTTCTATTCTAATTCCACCAAGACCTTCAACATATAACCCTGGTTCTATAGTTATAATCATTCCAGGTTCTAATAAAATGTCGCATGCTTGATTAAGGTATGGACTTTCATGAACTTCCATCCCTAACCCATGTCCTGTTGCATGAATAAAGTATTGTTCAACATCATGTTTTTTAAAGAATTCACGACCAATAGCATCAATCTCTCTACACTCTACTCCTGGTTTAATATGACTAATTTGTAATTCCATACATTCACGCACTAAATCATGCATCCGTACTAACTCTAGATTACTAGGTTCTCCAACAAAAAATGTTCTTGTTATATCTGAACAATAACCATTTTTAATACAACCAAAATCTATAGTTAAGATATCTCCTTCATTAATAATACGATCAGAGAATGATGCATGTGGTTTTGCACTATTTTCCCCACTAGCAATGATTGAATCAAAAGAATAATCATCAGCACCATTTAAAAGTTGTAAACTTTCTAATTGTGCTCTTACTTGTCTCTCGCTCATTCCCGGTTTAATAAAATCAAGAATCTGAACAAAACTTTTTTCACTAACTTTAATAGATTCTTTAATAAGTTCTACTTCATTATCAGTTTTACACATACGCATTGGTGTGATAAAACTATTCATTGCTTTAAACGTTACTTGGGGATGATTATTTTCTAAGTTGGTTAATTCTTCAACACTAATAGTATTATCAACACCAACTACTTTAACATCATTAAACAACTCATTAAAAATTTCTTTATACCCCTTACCTTGTTTAACAATATAAGTCTTAATATCATCTGAAATTTCTACTTTAATTTGTGTTTTATATCTTCCATCAGTAACAAAGTAAATCCCATCTTTTTTAATAATTACTTGACAACTAGAACCACTAAAGTTAGTTAAATATCTTTTATCAAACTCGTTATGTAAAATAAAACAATCTACTTGATTTGTTTCTAATAATTTAAAACAATCCATGTTTTTTCACCTTAACTAACTTAGATTCAAATAAATCTAGATTAGATTCCTCCCCTACTACTAGTATTTTATCTCCTACTAAAACCTCTGTACTCCCATCTGGAACAATTACATTATCTTTACGTTTAATTGCAATAATGTTAATATTAAAGTTTTTACGTAAATTAATTTTATCAATGCTACGACTAACTACGTTTGTCATTTCATCAGTGACTATTACTGTATCTGCTCTTACACCATCACCGAATTCAAAACAATCTAAATCAAAATTACGACTTAAACGTTTAGCAACTTTTCTACCCATATCCATTTCTGGCATTACTACTTCACTTACACCTATACGTTTTAAGATTTTTTTGTGTTCATCTGTACTTGCTTTAGCAATAATGTTTCGCACTCCACATTCAATCAAAGTTAAACATGTAAGAAAACTAGCAGTCATTGCATCTTGACCAATACCTACAATTACGCGATCAAAACGATTAATATCAATCTCTTTAATAGCTTTTGGATCACTTGCATCTAAACGAAGCACGTTATCTAAAATTTCTGCTGCTTGATCACATGTTTGTTGATCAATATCAATTGCTACAACATCATGACCAGCTTGTTGTAGATTATAAGCAAGTGATAATCCAAAACGTCCTAATCCAATTACAGCATATTCCATAATTACTCCCCATCTACTTTCTTAATTAATTTAACTTTAATCCGTTTTTTCTCATCAATTTCAGTAATCTCTACTACGATTTCTTGATTTAAACTAAGCTCATCTTCAACTTTATCAATACGTTTATCACTAATTAATGAAATATGTAATAACGCTTCTTGATCTTCAAATTTAACAAAAGCTCCATATTTTTCAATTCTAGTTACTTTAGCTAAATATTGTTCTCCTACTTTATACTCTTTAACAATCTTTTCAATCATTAAATATGCTAAATCTATTTTCTCTTGATCTACTCCATAGATAAATACTTGTCCATCTTCTTCAATATCAATCTTAACATCAGTAGCATCAATAATCTTATTGATTGTTTCTCCACCTTTACCAATAACATCTTTAATTTTTTCTACTGGGATTGTTAATGATTTAGTTTTTGGAGCATAAACTGATAGATTTTCTCGTGGTTTATCAATAATCGTATTCATATGCTCAATAATTTCTAAACGAGCAACACGAGCTTGTTCTAAAGCCTGGGTTAGGATATCTTTATTAATTCCATCAATCTTAATATCCATTTGAATACTACAAATACCTTTAGTTGTTCCTGCTACTTTAAAGTCCATATCACCTAAGTGATCTTCTAAACCTTGGATATCTGTTAAGATTGTAAATCCTGCTTCATCCTTTATAAGTCCCATCGCAATTCCGGCAACATGTTCTTTAATTGGAACTCCGGCGGCCATTAAAGCTAAACTTCCAGCACAAATTGTTGCTTGCGAACTAGAACCGTTACTTTCTAGAATTTCACTAACCACACGAATAGTATAGGGAAACTTACTGCGATCAGGTACTACTTGTTCTAGAGCCATTTCACCTAAATGCCCATGACCAATTTCTCTTCTTCCAGGAGCTCCCATTCTTCCCGTTTCTCCAACAGAATATGGAGGAAAGTTATAATGAAGCATAAATGGTTTTTCTGTATATGGTTCTAAACCATCAAATGTTTGCTCATCGCTTTTAACACCTAGTGTAACAGTTGCTAAACTTTGTGTTTCACCACGAGTAAATAAACTTGAACCATGTGTTCTTGGAAGTAAATCAATTTCACTACTTAGTGGTCTGATTTCAGTAGTTGTTCTTCCATCAACACGATATTTATCATCGATAATTAATCTTCTAAAGACATCTTTTTGTATTTCACAAAATGCAGTATTAACTAACTTAGCATATTCGTTTTCATCAACCTCATAGCTATCCATCATACTTTCATATGTGCTACTAATTTTTTCTTTCACTTCATCTAGCGCTTGATTTCGCACTTGCTTTTCTTTATTTTGTAAAGCATCTCTAATTGCTTGACTAAAGTTATTTCTAACTTCATTAGTAATGTAGACTAGACTTTCTTTTGGTGTATAAACAAATTCTTGTTTCTCTACATTTTGTGATGCAATCACCTCTTCTTGCCAAGCAATTATTCTTTTAATTTCTTCATGACCAAACATTAAAGCTTCAATCATAGTTTTTTCATCTAATTCTTCACTTTGTGATTCAACCATAGTTATTGCTTCTTTTGTCCCAGCCATTTTTAATTCCAATTTACTCTCTTCTTTTTGTGATTGTGTTGGATTGATAATAAATTGATTATCAATCATTCCAACACAAACACCAGCAACTGGCGTTGTAAATGGAATAGTTGGAGCTAAATTAAGTGCTAAACTAGCACCTGTAATGGCTAAGATATCTGGTTCGTAGTTTTCATCATAACTCATAACACTACAAACTACTTGCACTTCATCAACATAACCTTCAGGAAATAACGGACGAATTGGACGATCAATTAAACGAGCAGACAATGTTGCTTGGGTACTTGGTCGTGATTCACGACGTTGGTAGTTTCCTGGAATTTTTCCACTAGCATATAATTTTTCTTCAAAATTAATTACTAATGGGAAAAAATCCACATCATCTTTAGCTTCTTTACTTACCACAGTAACTAAAACATGTGTGTCATTATAATTAATCATTAAAGCGCTATCTGCTTGCTTTGCAAACTTATTTAATACTACCCCAATTTCACCATTACCCACTTTTAAATTATGTGTTTCCAATTTAACTCCTACTTAAATATAACAAAACAAATAATCAAAATGATTATTTGTTTATTCTGTAACTAATTCTAAAACTGCCATCTCAGCGTTGTCTCCACGACGAGTTCCAGTTTTAATAATTCTTGTGTATCCACCATTACGTTCTTTGTATTGTGGAACTAAATCATCAAATAATACAGCAAACACAGAACGACCTGTTGCTTCATATTTATCTGTTTGTTCATTAAACTCTTGTTCACGAACTGGTTGTAATCTTCCTTGTACGTAGTGTTTACGGTTAGGACGATCACAATTATTTTTTGCTAAAGTAATTGTTTTTTCAGCATACTTACGTACTTCTTTAGCTTTCTGTACAGTAGTTTCAATTCTACCATTCATAAATAACTCAGTAGTTAAGTTTCTAAGCATCGCTTTACGGTGATCAGAAGTACGACCTAATTTACGGTAACCTTTAGACTTAAACATCTATCCCCCTTATTTTAATACATATCCTAATTCTTGTAGTTGTTTTTGAATCTCATCTACAGTTTTTGCCCCAATGTTATCAATGGCTGCAATTTCTTTTTTAGTACGTTTACATAAATCTTCAATTGTATTGATTCCTGCATTTTTTAAACCATTGTATGCACGATTTGAAATATCTAATGTTTCAATTGCATTTAATTCATCTTCTTCTTCAACAATATCATTGTTGCTTGCATTCATTGCATCAATAAATACACGAGATTTTTCAATTGAATCTTCAATATTTTCAAGTAAGCACATATGCTCTTTCATAATGTGAGCTGAATATGATAATGCTTCTTCTGGTGTAATTGTTCCATTTGTTTCTATATCAATAATTAGACGGTCATAATTAGTAATATCTCCAACACGAGTATCTTCAACACGGTAAGAGAATACTTTAACCGGTGTATAAATACTATCTACATAAATAATGTTAGCACGTTTATCTTTACCACGGTTTTCGTTAGCTAATTTATAACCAATCCCTTTACGAGCAGTAAGTTCCATATAAAAAGGTTCATCTTTAGCTAATGTAGCAATTTTTAAATCTTTATTAATAATTTCTACACCTGCAGGACATACAATGTCACTTGCTAATAATTCTCCTTTTTTATTCCCTTCAAGAACTAAAGTAAAATCTTCATTTTGTTGATCAATTTTAACTTTTAATTCTTTTACTGCTAAAACTACACTAGTAATATCTTCTACTATAGTGTCTAACACATCAAATTCATGACTTACACCTTTAATTTGAATTTTAGTGATAGCACCACCTGGAAGTGTTGATAAAGCAATACGACGTAATGCATTACCTACTGTAATCCCAAAACCATTTTCTAGCGGACGAATTTCAAAACTTTGTTTATAGCTTGCTTCATCCCCTTCAATTAATCTAGTCACTGTTGGGTATGCTAGATCAAAATCATAAGTATAGTTCATTTTTATCCTCCATATTATTTGAATTTACCTTTTGGTGGACGACATCCATTGTGTGGAATTGGCGTTTTATTTAAGATTGAAGTAACTTCAATTCCTGCACCTTTAATAGTCTTGATAGTAGTATCACGACCTGGACCTGAACCTTTTGTTTCAACACGAACTTTTTTCATCCCCATTGCATTCATACTTTCAATAACTTTATTAGCTGCTTGTTGAGCGGCAAATGGTGTTGATTTTTTTCCACCTTTAAATCCAGCACATCCAGCACTTGACCAAGCTAGAGTATTACCATCTAAATCTGTAATATTAATAATTGTGTTATTCCAGTTTGAATGAATGTGACATACTCCACTTTCAACGTGTTTTTTTGCTTTTCTTTTAGTTTTTTTAACTGCCATAATACTCCTTTCTTAATTATTTTTTCTTATTAGCCATTGTTTTTCTCGGACCTTTTCTTGTACGAGAATTATTTTTCGTTTTTTGACCTCTTACTGGTAAACCACGACGGTGACGAATACCACGGTAACTTGCAATTTCCATTAAACGTTTAATGTTTAATTGAACTTCACGACGTAAATCACCTTCTACTTTTTCACCTTCCATGGCTTTACGGATATCGTTGATTTGTTCTTCACTTAAATCTTTAACACGAATATCTTCACTAACACCTGCTCTTTTTAAAATTTCTTGAGCTTTACTTTTACCAATTCCATAAATGTAAGTTAATGAAATAACTACACGTTTATCGCTTGGAATATCTATACCTGCTATACGAGCCATAAATATCTCTCCTCTCTAATTAACCTTGTCTTTGTTTGTGTTTAGGATTATCACAGATAACTCTAACCACACCTTTTCTTTTAATTACTTTACATTTTTCACAAATTGGTTTTACTGATGCTCTTACTTTCATCTTTCCTCCTATTTAAAACGGTATGTAATACGACCTTGTGTTAAGTCGTATGGACTTAATTCAACTAACACACGATCACCTGGAATGATTCGAATATAATTCTTTCTAATCTTTCCTGAAATATAAGCAATTATTTCAATACCATTATCAAGTTTTACACGAAACTTAGTGTTAGGTAAAACTTCTAATACCGTTGCTTCTGCTTCAATTCCTTCTTGCTTCATTAAGGATTTCCTCCTAATTATTTTGTTTTGTTAAGATTTCATAACCATCTTTAGTTACGACCACTGTGTGTTCAAAGTGGGCTGCTGGTTTATGATCAGCTGTTCTTGTTGTCCATCCATCGGCTTCAACATAAACATCATCACCACCTAGATTTAACATTGGCTCAATTGCTAGTGTCATTCCTGCTTTTAATATAGGACCACGACCCGGCTTACCATAATTTAGAATCTCTGGTTCTTCATGAAGTCGAGCTCCTACTCCATGACCAGCAAAATTTCTTACAATTCCTAAATTATATTTTTTTGCTACTTCTTCAATTGCATGAGATACATCAGATAGATGTACTCCTTCTCTTACTTGGCTAAGCCCTGCTTCTAGTGCTTCTTTAGTTCCTGTAAGTAAGCGATCGATATCTTGATCTTCAAACTCACCAACTTTATAAGTCCATGCACTATCACCAACATAACCATTGAATCGTGCCCCTATATCGACACTGATAATGTCGCCAACTTCTAGTGATGTATTATTAGGAAATCCATGCACCACCACATCATTGACACTACAACATGATGCTGCTGGAAATCCATTATAACCTTTAAACTCTGGTGTTGCCCCACGTGATAGAATGTGAGCTTCAACTAAGTCATTTACATCTTGACTACTCATCCCTGGTTTTAAATTAGTACGGATTAAATCATGGCATTCACCAACAATTAACCCAGCTTCTTTCATAATTTCGATTTCACGTGGAGATTTAACACTGATCATTTAACCTAACACCTCACAAATTTTTTTAAACACAGCTTGTGGATTATCACTCTCTAGTATTTCTAGTACATCTAAATTACCTTGAGTTTGATAATAGTCTAACATTGGTTTCATTTCTTTATTAGCAATGTCTAATCGATTACGCACTTTATCCGGTTGATCATCATCTCGTACCATTAATGGTGTTTGATCATCATCACAAACTCCTTCAGTTTTTGGAGCATTAAGTGTTTTATGATACGTTTTTTGACACGTTGGACAAAATAAACGCCCAGTTAAACGTTGTATAATCACTTTCTCATCTAAATCTAGATAAACCACATGATCGATTTGTTTGTTTATAGCATTTAGCATCTCGCTAAGTGCTTGTGCTTGAACTAACGTTCTAGGAAAACCATCTAATAAAAATCCATTATTATATTCACTTTTACTAATCTCTTCTTTTAGTAATCTAATCGTTAATTCATCTGGAACAAGTTCACCTTTATCCATATATGATTTTAACTCTAAACCTAATTCACTTCCACTAGCAATCTCTTGACGAAACAGATTTCCTGTTGATAAATGTTTAACTTGGTATTTATCAACAATAAAATCAGATTGAGTTCCTTTACCACTACCTGGAAGCCCCATAATAATTAAATTCATTATTCTCCTACAATAGCACGATATTTTTGTTTTTCACTACGGTTAAGTAATGATTGGTATACTTGGACAATAACCCCAACATTAATAATTAACCCTGTACCGATTAACGAAAGGTTAACATTAACTTGTAAGAATTGGTTAAGTACAACCGGAATTACTGCAATAATAAATAGAATAATTCCACCCCATAATGATGTACGTTTTAAAGTATTATTTAAATATTCAAATGTATCATCACCTGGTCTTGTATTTACAATGTAAGCTTGTTGATTAGCTAAATTTTTAGTCATTTCTTCTGGATTCATTTGAATTGAAGAATAAATCATTGTAAATCCAATAATTAAGAATCCATACATTACAATATAAGCAATTGAGAATCCAAGGTAATATGGACTATCACTAGTAGGGAAGTTCCCTGTAAGTGCTAGTAAAAATTGCTCAATTTGACCGTGTCCATTTCCATTAAAGAACGGAATATTGTTAAATGCATAACCTAATACAATACCAACAATAATTAAGAATGGTTGTACAAAGATTATCGGAATAACTCCCGCTGGGTTTAACTTAATTGGTAAATAACTGTTTTTCTTAACTGAAGTGTTTTGCCCTCTAACGTAGTTAATTGGAATTCTACGTTCAGCTAATGTATAGTAAATAATTACTATTACTAAAACAATAAATAAAATTAAGATTGCTCCCCATAAATAGATGTCATGTTGTAAATCAACATTTCCTTTAATAGTTGTCCACATCCCATTAAACCATCCTGCAGGATCACTCATAAAACTTGGAATACTACCTTCAGTAAAATAACTAGTAAACATTGAACGAATTGAAGTAATTTGCACTGGTACTTGTGATAAAATCCCAGCTGTAATGATTACTGATAAACCATTACCTACTCCTAATTCAGTAATACGATCAGCTAGCCATACAACAATTGCACAACCTGCTGTAAGTAAGATAGTTACTTCTAAATAACCTAACACACTAGGATCAGATACAATAGCATAACCACTTGAAATATAAGAACCAATTAAAATCCCTAATCCTTGCACAAATGCTAGAATGATTGTTAAGATTTTAGTCCATTTACTTCTTTTAGTTTCACCATCAACCCCTTGGTGTTTCCATTCACTCATTGCTGGCACTAAGTCTGATTCTAGTAATTGAATCATTACTGATGCCGAGATGTAAGGACTTACCCCTAAGGCAAATAATCCCATTTGCGATAAGCTACCCCCACCAAAAAAATCAAATAATGTTGATACTCCACTAGTAAGACTATCAATACTAGCCCCACTATAAATTGAATTATTAACTCCTGGTGTTACAATATTAGCACCAATACGGTAAATAAATAAAATAAATACTGTAAAGAAAATTGCATTACGCGTTACTTTGTTTGAAAAAATTTGTTTAGCACTTTTCATTATCTTCCTTCAAAAGATCCACCAGCATTTGTAATTTTATCAAGTGCACCTTGTGAACATTTATCAACTTTGACACTTAATTTTTTTGTTAATTCACCGTTTCCTAAAATTTTAATTCCATCTTTTACTTGTTTTACAACTTTAGTCTCAATTAATAATTCATTAGTAATTACATCACCATCATTGAAACGATTTAAATCACTAACATTAACAGTAGCGTATTCCTTTTTAAAAGGAGCGTTACTAAACCCACGTTTTGGTAAACGACGGTATAAAGGGTTTTGCCCCCCTTCAAATCCTAAACGGATTTTTCCTCCTGAACGAGATTTTTGACCATTTTCTCCACGTCCAGCAGTTTCTCCAGTTCCGCTACCAGGACCACGTCCAATACGTTTACGAGAAGAACGAGAACCTGGAGTTGCTTTTAATTCATGTAAATTCATAACTCCTCCTTCCTACTAAACTTCTTCAACACTCACTAAGTGAGATACTTTATTGATTTTTCCACGAGTTTGTGGATTATCAGGATGAATTTTACTTTGATTAGTTTTTGTTAAACCTAAAGATTTAACAACTTCTTTTTGGTCTTTACGTTTGTTAGCAAGACCACGAACTAACGTTACTTTAAGATTTGCCATGATTCCTCCAATCTTATAGTTGTTTAATATCAATATCACGTAAACGTGCAATTGATTCTTTTGTTTCTAAACGTTTTAATCCATCAAATGTTGCACGAATCATGTTAATTGGTGTATTAGAACCTAAAGATTTAGATACAACGTTTTTATATCCAGCCAATTCTAATACTTTACGCACCGGTCCTCCGGCAATAATCCCTGTACCTTCAGGAGCTGGTTTTAATAATACTTTTCCAGAATCATGTTTACCGATAATATCTTGTGGTAAAGTAGTACCTTCAAATTTAACACGAATTACATTTCTTTTAGCATTTTCAACTGCTTTTCTAATTGCATCTGGCACCTCTTTACTTTTAGCTGTACCATAACCAACTAGACCTTTTTTATCACCAACAACGGCAACAGCAGCAAAACGGAATGTACGCCCACCTTTAACTACTTTAACAACACGGTTAATCGTAACAACTACTTCTTCAAAGTCATCTTGTTTACGATTGTTAAAACGCTTATTATCTTTGTTGAATTTCTTAGCATCTTTTTTTACTTCTTTATTTTCAGCCATGTCTTCTTTCCTTTCTAAAACTCTAGCCCTGCATTACGACATGCATCAGCTAACGCTTTAATTTTTCCGTGGTATAAGTATCCACCACGATCAAATACTACTTCATTGATTCCAGCATCTTTTGCTTTTTTAGCAATTAATTCCCCAACTTTGCTACAAGTTTCAATATTATTATTAGTTAATTTTAATTCTTTACTACTAGCACTCGCTAAAGTTTGATGATTTACATCATCAATAAGTTGTACATAAATCCCTTTATTAGATCTAAATACATTTAATCTAGGTTTTTGACTAGTCCCGCTTATTTTTTTACGTAAACGGTCATGTCTTCTTTTTCTTTGAACATTACGACTATCTTGCACAACTACTCCTTACTATTTACCAGCACGTTTTCCTTCTTTACGACGGATGTGCTCTTCTTTATATTTAATTCCTTTACCTTTGTATGGTTCAGGTGGTCTTACTTTACGAATGTTAGCGGCAAATTCACCAACTAATTGTTTATCAATTCCATTAATAATTAAACTTGTATTACTTGGTGCTTCCGCACTAAGTCCTTCAGGTACTTCAATTTCTACAGGGTGTGAGTAACCAACATTTAAAGTAATTTTTTTACCACTTACTTGTACACGGTACCCTACCCCATTTAATTCTAATTCTTTACTAAATCCTTCACTAACACCAACTAACATATTTTTAATTAATGCTGTTGTTGTACCGTGAATTGATTTTGTAAATTTATTTTCATTACTTCTTGTAACTTTTACATTACCATCTTCTACAACTACACTTAAATCACTGTTTACCTTTAAATCTAAACTACCTTTACTACCTTTAACATTAACAACTTGATTATTAACATTAACTTCTACTCCACTAGGGATACTAAGTATTTGATTACCAATTCTTGACATAATTATTAATTACCAAACGTAGGCAATTACTTCACCCCCAATTTTGTTTTCACGAGCTTCTTTATCAGTCATTAATCCTTTTGATGTAGTTAAAATAGCTGTCCCTAATCCATTGTATACATAAGGAACTTTGTCACTTTCAACATAAATTCTTAACCCTGGTTTAGAAATACGTTTAATCCCGTTAATTACACGGCGATTTCCTTTGTATTTTAATTTAACTGTAATTGTTTTTTTGTTATTTTCTAATTCATTAACACTAAATCCACCAATAAAACCTTCACGTTCTAAGATCTTTAAGATTTCAATCTTGAATTTCGAAGCAGGAAATTCTAATGATTCGTGACGTTCTTTATTAGCATTACGAATACGTGTTAGCATATCTGCAATTGGATCTGTCATTGCCATAATTTATTCCTCCAATCTTACCAACTGGCTTTTTTAACACCAGGTAATTTTCCTTCATGAGCTAACTCACGAAAACAAATACGACAAATTCCGAATTTACGAATTACTGCGTGTGGACGACCACAACGATTACATCTAGTATATTCACGAACTTTAAATTTTTGTTTTCTTTGTTGTTTTGCTACCATTGATTTTTTTGCCATATTACTCTCCTCGCTTACTAAAAGGCATTCCTATTGCTTCTAATAGTTTTAAACCTTCTTCATTTGTTTTAGCACTAGTAACAATTGTGATATCCATCCCTAAAACTTTAGAAATTTTATCATAATCAATTTCACTAAAAATTGTTTGTTCACTAACACCTAATGTATAGTTTCCATGACCATCAAACGCTTTTGGATTAAGCCCTTGAAAATCACGTACACGAGGAAGGGCAATTGCGATTAATTTATCTAAAAAGTTATACATGTTTTTACCACGTAAAGTAACTTTACAACCAATTGCTTGACCTTCTCTTAATTTAAATCCAGCAATTGAATTCTTAGCTTTAGTAACAACAGGTTGTTGTCCTGAAATCATTTTTAACTCTTCAATAGCTTCATCTAAAATTTTAGAATTACCTGTTGCTTCTCCAAGTCCCATATTAATTACAACTTTCTTAATTTTTGGCACTTGCATACTTGAACTGTAACCAAAATCTTTCATTAATTCAGATTTTGCACTAGATTCATATTTTTCTTGAATAAAAGACATCTACCCTCCTTACTCTACTTCTTTATTAGTTTTAACTAATTTACGAACTTTTACTCGCTTATCTTTTTCTTCTTTAACTTCAAATTTTACACGACTAGCTTGTTTAGTTTTTTTATCATATAAATTAACGTTTGACGCATCAATTGGACGTTCAACCTCAATGATTGTTCCATCAAAACTCGCATTACTCTTTTGTGTTTTTTTAACAAGAGCAATTCCTTCAACAATAATTTTGTTGTTAGGAAGAATTTCTTTAACAGTCCCTGTTTTACCTTTATCTTTACCAGCGATAACGATTACTTCATCACCTTTTCTTAGATACATATTTCTCCTTATAAAACCTCTGGAGCTAGTGAAACAATACGGTTATAACCTTTATCTCTTAATTCACGAGCTACTGGTCCAAAAATACGTGTACCACGAGGTCCTTTATCATCTTTTACTATTACACAAGCATTTTCATCAAAGCTAATGTAGCTTCCATCTTTACGGTGAGTTTTACTTACAGTTCTAACAACTACAGCTTTAACCACATCACCTTTTTTAACAGCTGCTCCTGGAATAGCTTTCTTAACAGTTACTACGACTTGGTCACCAACACGTGCATATTTACGTTTAGAACCACCAAGTACTTTAATAGTTAACACTTCTTTAGCACCACTATTATCAGCAACTTTCATTCTAGTTTCTTGTTGTATCATGATTTCACCTACTTTCCTACTAGCTTATTGCTTTTTCAACCACTTTAACTAAACGACTACGTTTAGTAGCTGATAATGGTCTAGTTTCCATACATAAAACAATATCACCAACGCGTGCTTCGTTATTTTCATCATGAGCTTTGTATTTTTTAGATACTTTTACTTTTTTCTTATAAACTGGGTGTTCAACACTACGTTCTACTAAAACAGTAATAGTTTTATCCATTTTATCAGAGACCACTTTTCCAGTGAAAGTTCTACGACGATTTCTTTCCATAGACTATGCCTCCTTATTTTCTTTCTTTTTTTGATTTAAAGCTGTTTTTAAAATTGCAATATTTTTCTTAACACTTTTAATTCTTGCGGTATCTTCTAAATTACCTGTAGCAAGAGAAACTCTTAATTCTAATGATTCTTTTTTTAGTTCTTCAATTTTTTTGTTAATATCTTCAACACTTAAATTAAGAACATCTGCCATTTTTAATTTTTTCATTAACGATCACCTTCTTTTTTTATGATCTTACTTTTAACCGGTAATTTATGAGCAGCTAAACGAAGTGCTTCACGAGCTACCTCTTCACTAACACCAGCAATTTCAAACATTACTCTTCCTGGTTCTACTGGTGCTACCCACTCTTCTACATTACCTTTACCGCTACCCATACGTACCTCAAGAGGTTTTTTAGTAAGTGGACGAGAAGGGAATATTTTAATCCATACTTGTCCGTTACGTTTCATATAACGTGTCATTGCAATACGAGCAGCTTCGATTTGACGGTTTGTTACATATGCTTTAGTTGTAGCTTGAAGTCCGTATTCACCAAATACAACTTCAGTACCACGTTTAGCATGGTCTTTTAATTTAGGTCTAAATTCTTTTCTGTGTTTAGTTCTTTTTGGTACTAACATTATTTACTCTCCTTAGTAGGTAAAACCTCACCTTTATAGATCCAAACTTTTACACCTAAAAGACCATAAGTAGTTAGTGCTTCACCTAAAGCGTAATCAATATCAGCTCTAATGGTTTGAAGTGGTACATTACCTTCAGTATACCCTTCACTACGAGCCATTTCTACTCCACCTAAACGCCCAGAGATTTTAGTTTTAATCCCTTTAGCACCCGCTTTCATTACATTACGGATTGCTTTTTTTTGCGCAATACGGAAGTTAGCACGATTCTCTAATTGACGAGCAATCATATCTGCTACTACTTGAGCATCTAAATCAATATTTTCAACTTCTGTTACCTCAATATTAATTTTTGTTCCTTTATCAACAATACGAGAGATACGTTTTTCTAATTCTTTTACGTTTTCTCCGTTTTGTCCTAATACTACACCTGGACGAGCTGCAACAATATTAACTTTAATGTTTCCTTCGGTTCTTTCAATTTTAACTTTAGAAACGAATGCATCTCTTAATTCTTTGTGTAAATATTTACGAATTTTTTCATCTTGATCAACGAATTTCGCGTAATCTTTTTCAGCATACCATGTTGAATCCCAATCACGGATTACACCAACACGAAACCCATTAGGATTTACTTTTTGACCCATATTACGCCTCCTTTCTTTCACCTAATTCAATAGTGATGTGTGATGTTCTTTTATTAATTGCACTTGCACGACCTTGAGCACGAGGACGGATACGTTTTAATGTAGGTCCTTCGTTAGCAAATGCTTTAGTGATACATAAAGCATCTAGGTTAAATTCTGCTTTACCTTCATCGTTAAGATTTTGAGCATTTGCAAGAGCTGAATTAATTAATTTATAAACAATTTTACTAGCTTTTTTATCAGTATTATTAACAATATTGATTGCTTCAGCTACTGGTTTATTACGAATTAAATCTAGAACTAAACGAACTTTTCTAGGAGCAATTCTTTGCATTCTTGCAGTTGCTACCGGCTTATATTCTTTTGCAGTTTCTTTCTTAGCCATCTTTCCTCCTTAACTATTTTTTAGTTTTTTTATCTTCACCATGACCATGGTAAGTTCTTGTTGGAGCAAATTCTCCTAATTTGTGACCAACCATATCTTCTGTTACATAAACAGGTACGTGTTCTCTACCGTTATGCACACCAAATGTGTGTCCTACGAATTGAGGGAAAATAGTACTACGACGAGACCAAGTTTTAATTACTTCACCTGTTTTATCTCCCATCGCTTCTACTTTTTTCATTAAGTGGTCATCACAAAATGGTCCTTTTTTTAAACTACGAGCCATTACGTCCTCCTATCCACTATTTTTCATTTCTTCTACGAACAATGTATTTATTACTTTGTTTATTTTTCTTACGAGTTTTTAAACCTAAAGCTGGTTTACCCCAAGGAGTAAGTGGTGATTTACGACCAACTGGCGCTCTACCTTCTCCCCCTCCGTGTGGGTGATCATTAGGGTTCATTACAGATCCTCGAACTGTAGGTCTAATCCCCATGTGACGTTTACGTCCAGCTTTACCAATTTTAACAAGTTCGTGACTTTCGTTACCAACCTCACCGATTGTTGCACGACAAGTTGCTAAAATTTTTCTTACTTCTCCTGAAGTTAAACGAATTAATACGTATTTACCTTCTTTACCAAGTAATTGTGCACTACTACCAGCACTACGAACTAATTGTCCACCTTTTCCCGGTTTTAATTCAATATTATGAATTAATGTACCCATTGGAATATCACTTAGTGGCATCGCATTACCAGTTTTAATATCTTTATTACGACCTGATTCAATCACATCTCCTACTTTAATTCCTTTTGGAGCGATAATATATCTTTTCTCCCCATCAGCGTAGTTAATTAAAGCAATGTTAGCACTACGATTTGGATCATATTCAATCGTAGCAACTTTACCGATAATATCATCTTTATTACGTTTGAAGTCAATAATACGATATTTACGTTTGGCTCCACCTCCACGGTGACGCACTGTTATTTTACCTTGATTATTTCTACCAGCATTCTTTTTAAGATTTACTGTTAGTGGTTTATAAGGCTTATCAGTTGTTAACTCTTGTTTGTAATCTAATACAGACATGTTACGACGACCATTTGTCGTTGGTTTATATACTTTAACAGCCATAACCTTTCCTCCTATTTTTGTTTATCTATTATTCACCAAAGTTGATTGCTTCAATATCATTACTTTGTAATGTTAAGCTAACTCTAGCTTTTTTAAATCCTTTTTTATAACCAGAATAACGACCTACACGACGTGGACGTGGTTTTTGGTTAATAATTTTAACATCTTTTACTTCCACACCAAATAATTTTTCAACCGCTTGTTTAATTGTTGTTTTGTTTGATTCTTTACTTACTTCAAAATAGTAAACTTTGTTTTCTAAATCTAACATAGTTTTTTCTGTAATAATCGGTTTTTTGATAATGTTGTATGGGTCATTATCAAAACGAGCGTTACGATTATCTACACGTTTTTGACTAAAACTTCTACGACTAATACTTTTACTCATTATCCTAAAACCTCCTCAATTTTTTTAACAGCATCAACGCTTAAAACTAATTTATTAACATTCATAATGTCTAACACATTAATTTCATTTGTCTCTAATACTAACACGTTAGCAACATTGTTACTTGATCTTACTAAGTTTTCACTAAGTTCTGATCCAACGAATAATCCTTTACGTTCAACACCTAAAGCATTAACTACTTTCATAAAATCTTTTGTTTTTGGTTCTTTTACTTCTAGTTTGTCAACTACAACTAATTCGTTGTTTTGTAATTTTAAACTAAGAGCACTACGAAGAGCTAATCTACGCACTTTCTTATTCATTTTTAAAGTGTATTTTCTTGGAGTTGGTCCAAATACTACACCACCACCACGCCATTGCGGAGCTCTAATTGTACCTTGACGAGCACGACCAGTTCCTTTTTGACGCCATGGTTTACGACCACCACCACTTACAGCGCTACGGTTTTTAACACTGTGAGTCCCTTGACGCACATTAGCACGCTGTAGCATCACTGCATCAAATAACGCTTGTTCATTTGGTGTGATGGCAAATACACTATCATTTAAATCAATTGAATCTACTTTTTTACCATTTACATCTAATACATCAATTTTTGCCATACTGCCTCCTTATTATTCTTCATTTGTAGTAGTTTCTTCTACATATGAAATTAATTCTTTGTTTTGCGCTCTACCATTATCTTTGATTGCAGCTTTAATCGTTACAAAAGATTTTTTAGCACCAGGTACATTACCTTTAATAATTAAAGCATTACGTTTTGTATCTACTTTAATAATTTCTAAGTTTTGAGTAGTTACAGTTTTAGCACCCATGTGTCCTGGTAAGTTTTTACCTTTAAATACTTGTGGTGCTACCGCTCCCATTGAACCTGGACGTCTATGGTAACGTGAACCGTGACTCATTGGTCCTCTTGATTGATTGTGACGTTTAATCGCACCTTGGAATCCTTTACCTTTTGAAGTTCCTTGTACGTCAACAATTTCACCATCACTAAAGATATCTACTTTTAATTCTTGACCAAGTGTATAATTTCCGACTTCTTCTTCACTAACAACAAATTCACGATAAACACGTTTACCAGTATCTAAACCTGCTTTTTTAACATGTCCTAATTCTGGTTTGTTTGTATGTTTTTCTTTTTTATCTTCAACACCAATTTGAATAGCATTGTATCCATCTGTTTCTGTTGTTTTAATTTGTGTAATTACATTTGGTTCTATCTCAACGATTGTTACAGGAATAACAGTTCCATCAGTAGCAAACATTTGAGACATTCCGATTTTTCTTCCTACTAATCCTTTCATCATCGAACACCTCTTTTCTTTTTTCTATGTGTCATAATGTTTCTGTAATTTTCTACATCTTAACTTCAACAAGTACCCCAGCTGGGATAGCAATACGTCCTAAAACTTCTTGAATATCATTATTCATGTTTTCAATTTCAATTAGACGTTTGTGTGTTCTAATTTCAAATTGTTCACGAGAAGTTTTATATTTGTGCACTGCTCGAATAATTGTGTAAATGTTTTTATCAGTTGGTAATGGAATAGGTCCACTAATTTTTCCACCAGCACTTTGCACTTGTGAAACGATTTTTTCAACTGATGCATCTACTAACTTATGATCATAACCTTTAAGTTTGATTTTAACACTATTTGCCATCATACTCCTTTCATATTGTTTTATTTACATGGTGTCGGGTGTGTTAAAAACTTAACTCACCAATAGATAAAACACCAAATTTATTATATAACTTTTCATTTGCTTTGTCAATCTATTTCTTATTAATTTTTTGATTTTTTTGATAATTTTAAAAAATAATAG
>X31_Chicken__coassemble_2_pt1 | contig 33173 bp, 26 predicted proteins | sample X31_Chicken__metabat2_low_PE_001 | metagenome-assembled genome bin X31_Chicken | reverse complement strand
ATTAAATGTTTGTTGATCAATTCTTTGATTATAAACTTTATTTTCCATTTGTTGTGTTATTAAAATAGCAACATTAGGTAAAATATCTAGTTCAATTAATTTTTCTTCTAAATCATCAAAGAAATCTTCATTAAAGAATTCATGATCAACAAATAATGAGTTAAAAGAATGCATAAAGTTGTTATTAACAACTTTAAAATTAAATAACATTTCATCTTTAACTGCTTTAAATGTTTCTTTAAATTTTTTAAACATTTTTACCCCTCTTTAGTTAAATCAACACCATCTTTTAATGTTGTTTTAAACACTGAACTAATCCCTTTTTCTACCATGGTAATTCCAAATAAAGAATCACATGCTTCCATCGTACCTTGACGGTGAGTAATTACTAAGAATTGTGTTCTTTCACTAAATACTTTAATATAGTTAGCATAACGTTTTACATTTACTTCATCTAGAGCTGCTTCTACCTCATCTAGAATTGTAAATGGTATTTTCTTAATTCGTAAAATTGCAAACAATAGTGAAATAGCCGTAAGTGCTTTTTCACCCCCACTTAAAAGTGATATTGTTTGTAATTTTTTACCTGGTGGTTGAGCAACAATTTCTACCCCGGTATTTAATAAATCCTCAGGATTTGTTAATACAAGGTCTGCTTGACCTCCTCCAAATAATTCGGAGAAAATATATTTAAATTCTTCTCTTAATTTTTTGTAAGCATAATCAAACTGTTCAATAACAACTGTATCTAATTGATCCATAATTGTTGTTAATTTTTCCATTGCATGTAATAAATCTTCTTTTTGTGTACTTAGAAAATCATAACGTTCTTTGATTTCTTCATATTCATTAATTGCATCAGGATTAATTACTCCAAGTGATTTAATTCTACGTTTTGTAGTAGATACAATCTCTTTGTATTCTTCTACATTAATGTTTTTATCAGCTAATTGATAAGCACGTTCAAAGCTTAGCTGATATTCTTCACTAAGTGTAGTCATTAACGAATCTAATTCCATTTCCATCCGCGAAATTTTAATATTATTATCATTTTGTTGATTAGACAATAATTTTAATTCTTCATTATCATTTTTCATATTTAAAATGATTTCTTGACGTTCTTCATTATACTTATCTAACATGTTTTCTAACTCTAAACGTTTATTATGAAGTTCATTATAACGAGCACGATGCTCTTCTAATTCTTTATCAATTGATGCTACTTCACCCTCATCAATATCAACATCTAATTCTTTTAATTCAAAAGAGTCTACTCTGATTTGTTCTTCTAAATTTTTAGCTTCTTCATAGTAGTAATTAATTTGTAATCTAATTTCATGTAAACTTTCTTCTTTTACTTTTAATTTATTAATTAATTCTTCCAAACTACTATTTAATTTATCTAATTCATTAGTCAAATCTTCTTGTTTTTTAGCAACTAATAATGGGTTTACTTGTTTAAATTTACCCCCACTAATACTACCATTGTTAGCTAAAACATCACCATCTAATGTTACGATTTTTACACGTTGATTATATTTTTTAAATGCTTTTGTGGCATTATCTAAATTATCAAATACTACTGTAGTATTTAGTAGGTTTTTAAATACATCTTGATATTTAGATTCTACTTCTACTAAATTATAAGCTATATCAATATAACCATTTTCTTTACTTATATCATTAATTAAATTATCTTCTAAATTTCGATATTTTACATCTTTTAAACTCATAAAAGTAGCACGACCGAATTTATTATCACGAAGATATTTAATTGCTAACTTAATCTCCTCCATATCATCCATAATAATATCATTTAATCGTCCACTAATACATACATTAATTGCTTCAGCATATTTATAATCTACTTTAAATAAATCTCTTACTACTTTAGCTGTATTAAATTTATTAGTTTCAATTATCTTACTTACACTAAAACTGTAGTTGTTACGCTTAGATTGTTGTTCTAAATCACTTAATTCATTTTCAACATCATAACGACGATTACGTTTAGTTGTTATTTCTTGATTAAGATTATTTATTTCTTCTTCATATTTATTTAAATCATTTTTTCTTTCACTAACAAGTGATTGGTTCTTTTGTAATAATTCTTTGTTTTTAAAAATACTTTGTTTTAAATTATTAATTTTAAGTGCACTATCAGAACCATCTAACATTTTTTGACGTTCACTAATCATTTTAAAGTTAGCTTGTAAGTCATAAATATGTTCTTGAGTTTGAGTAATTTGGTTAGTAATTTCACTTATATTATTTTTAACTTTTAATTCATTATCCTGAATTTGTGCTAAAGTGGCATCAGCAATACTAATATCATTATTAGTTTTTACTATTTTTTGTGTGATTTCTTCATTAATTTTTTTATAAGCAACAAAGTCATCATTAATATCATAAATACGGTTAGCTAAATATGATACTTCATATTTTTCTAATTTCTCTTTTAATTCATTAAACTCTTTTGCTTTATCTCTTTGTTTTTCTAGTGGTCCTAAACGTTGATCCATTTCACCTAAAATTAAATCTACTTGTTTTAAGTTTTCATTAGTTCGATCTAATTTTCTAATAGCTGCTTCTTTACGTTTTTTATATTTTAATACTCCACTAATATCTTCAATTACTTGACGTCTAGCTTCGGGTTTAGATACAATAATTTCTTCAATTTTTCCTTGAGAAATAATAGAAAAACTATTTCTACCAATACCTGAATCCATAAATAAATCAACAATATCTTTCATACGACATTCTACATTGTTGATTAAATATTCACTATCTCCACTACGATATAAACGTCGAGTAACACTTACTTCATTATACTCTAAATCAACATGTTGATCTGAATTATCTAAAACTAGGGTCACTTCAGCAAAATTAGCTTTCTTTCTTGTTTGTGTACCACCAAAGATAACATCAACACTACTTTTACCACGTAAAGATTTGGAACTTTGTTCACCAAATACCCATCTAATAGCATCAATAATATTACTTTTACCACTACCATTTGGTCCAACAATACCAATAAAGTTATCATCAAACTTTATTGTAGTCTTGTTAGCAAATGATTTAAATCCATATAATCTTAACTCATTAATTCTCATAACATCCTTAATTACTTATTAGTTTCTAATATTTTTTCTACATATTTAAAATTATCAACACCATTAACTACCATAATTTTAAACGCATCTTTTATCACTTGTGGTGAATACCCTTCTTCTAACCATTCTTCTAATTGCTTTAATTCATGATCTAGTAAATTACGATCAATTATTTTTCTAACATTAATACCTACTTGTACTACATTTTCTTCATGTAAAAACTTCTCATCAACACTTCTTTCTAATCTTTGAAAGAATTCATCAATATCAAATACGATATCTCCATTTGACTTAGTTTGATAACTTAATACTTTATCTTTAATTAAATCTGAAATCTCATCACGAGACATTTGATTATTACTAATTAATTCAGATAAACTAATACTTTCTTTATTTAAAGCTATTAATTTAATAATACTTACTAATTGTTTTTCAGAAATATGTAAATTCTTATAGTTATCAATTAACATATTAGGAATTGTAATAACTCTATATTTACTCATTGCACTCATAATTGCTCCAAATCTTGTTTTACTGTGATTTTAATATTACTATATTCCCCTTCTATTAAATATGGTTGTATCCCCAATTTAACCATCATTCCAACTTCATCAGTATCTTCTAAATTATTGTTAAATCCTTGTAGTAATAAATCTTTTTTAAATATTTGTGGTGTTTGCATATTATATAATTTGTCTCGATCAAGTACTTGTGTTACAACATTATTTTCAACAACTCTAATAGAATCTATTACTTTAACTCCAACACAATAAGCTTGATGTTGATTTAATTTAACTTCATCAATACATCTTTTAATTAAATCATCACTAATATTACATCTAGCACCATCATGAATAAAAATCATTTCATTACTACAAACATTTACACCAGATTTAACACTATCTGCTCTAGTATCTCCACCATAAACAAATTTGATTTTATCATTAGTAAATATCTTTTTAAACATTGCTTCATCATCAGGATGAATTACTAAAACTACTTCATTAAATTCTTTATAATTTAGAAATTTATTAACTGTACGTTCAATAATAGTTTCATTATTTTTTAATAAATATAATAGTTTATTATAATTTAACTCCATTCTACTACCACGTCCAGCACATGGAATAACTACAGAATACATTGTGCTCCTAAATAATCTTTTAATTTATTTAAAGCAATAGCCCGATGTGATATTTTATTCTTTTCTTCACTAGTCATATCACTAACTAATTTATCATTAACAATAAATAATGGATCATAACCAAACCCTTCTTTAGTACCTAGTTTAGTATTAACTCTACCCTTTAATTCTCCCCTAAAGAATAAAGGTTCTCTATTAGGAATAACACAACAAATACAACAAACAAATTTAGCTTCGCGATTCTCTTCATTTTCTAATTCTTTTAATAATTTTAAATTATTATTATAATCTATATTTTCTTTTGCATTAGAAAAACGAGCAGAATAAACACCAGGAGCACCTCCTAGCACGTCAACACAAATTCCAGAATCGTCAGCAATAATTATATCATCAGGATATAATTTTGCTATCACTTGAGCTTTGATTAAGGAATTTTGTTCAAACGTTACCCCGTTTTCGATAATTTCTATATCAAGATTTAAATCCTGCAAGGATTTAATATCTTGATAATCTAAAATATCTTTTAATTCGTTGACTTTATGTTTGTTGTTTGTTGCTAAAATTATCATTTTACTCCTAATCTAACACATCTCCAATACTTAGTTCACTCTTACCGTTTAAATATGACTTAATATCCATTGGTTTTTTACCAGCAGGCTGTAATTTAGTAACTACAATATTACCTCCTTCACAACCTAAATAAATTCCTGATTTATCAACATTAGATATTGATCCAATAATACTACTATTATAATCTTTATAACATTCAATAATTTTATAACGATTATCATTTATCATAAAATAACATCCTGGATAATCTAATAAACTTCTAATTTTGTTATAAACTTCATCTACATTTATACTAAAATTAATATGTTCATCTTCTTTAGTTATCATTTTAGTGTATGTTACTTTATCTTCTTCTTGTTTAGTTCTTTTAATTTTATCATTTTCAAAATCAATAAATAACTGATCTAGTAATTTACAAGCTTTTGTATTAAGTTTTTCAAATAATGTAGTTGTTGTATCATTTTCTTCAATTTCCATTTGTTCTTGAATAAATACATCACCTGCATCCATTTTCTTAACCATTTCCATAATACTAATCCCTGTTGTTTTATCACCATTACTTATCGCACTTTGTACTGGGCTTGCACCACGGTATAAAGGTAATAATGAATAATGAACATTGACATTTAATCCCTTCGTATTATTTAATAATTCTTCTGGAATAATTTGCCCATAAGCAACAGTAAGCATTACATCATAATCAATATCTAATAGTTCTTGATAATCAGTTTTAATATTTGCTGGTTGATAAACATTAATGTTGTATTCATTGGCTATTGTTTTTACTACAGTAGGTGTTAGTTCTTTTTTTCGACCTTGAACTTTATCAGGTTGAGATACACAACCAACAATATTGTAATTATTTTCAAGTAAGTACCTTAAAATAAATCCACTATGTTGGTCAGTCCCCATAAAAAGAATTTTAGTATTCATATTATTTAACTACATAGTTAACTAATTTATTAACTACCACAATCTCTTTAACTATTTCTTTTCCATCAAGGAATTCACTAACACTTGCTTTTGCTAATTCATTTAAACTATCTTTATCTAAATCTCGTTCTACTTCTAATTTTTGTTTAATCTTACCATTAACTTGAACTACAATTTCAATTGTATTAGAAACCAATTTTGATTCATCAACTTTTGGCCAACTTAATTCATTAACACTAAACTCATTACCTAATACTTCTAAGTTTAATTCTTCACTTACATGGGGAATAAATGGATTAATTATAATTATAAAACGTTCTAATTGTGATTTAGTAATTTGTTTTTCTTTATAAACTTCATTTACAAAAATCATTAATTGACTAATTGCAGTATTAAACGATAAGTTGTTAATATCATCTTCTACTTTTTTAATTGTTTGATTCAACAATACTTCTAATGTTTCATTTTCTTTAACAATTTCTACATTATCAACCATACGCCAAACACGATCGATAAAACGTTTAGCTCCATCTAAACCATCTTCTGTCCAAGCAACACTAGCATCAAGTGGTCCCATAAACATTTCATATAAGCGAAGTGCATCAGCACCATGAGATGCTACTATATCATCTGGATTTACCACATTCCCCTTAGACTTAGACATTTTTTGATTATCTTCACCTAATATCATTCCTTGATTAAATAAACGCATAAATGGTTCATCAACAGGAATTACTCCAATATCATATAAGAATTTAAACCAAAAACGAGCATATAATAAGTGTAGTACAGCGTGTTCTGCTCCACCAATATATAAATCTACTGGTAACCACTCTTTAGCAATATCAAAGTCAACTAATTTTTCGGTGTTATTTGGATCTAGATAACGAATATAGTACCAACAACTACCAGCCCATTGAGGCATTGTATTTGTTTCTCTTATATATTTCTTACCATCAATTTCAACATTTAACCACTCTTTTGCATTAACTAACGGACTTTGTCCATCCTCTCCTGGTGTAAACTCATCTAGATGAGGTAACATTACTGGTAAATCTTTTTCATCGACTAAACGAATATTTCCTTCTTCATCATATAATACCGGAAATGGTTCTCCCCAATAGCGTTGACGAGAAAAAATCCAATCTCTTAATTTATAAGTAATTTCTTTTCTACCTTTATTTATTTGTTCTAATATTTCAATTACTTTTTGATTAGCTTGACTAGGAGTTAATCCATTAAGTTGTTCAGAATTAATTAACGGTTCATCATTAATAATTGCTTCTGATTCATCTCCTGGTTGAATTACTTTAAATGCTAAATTATATTTTTTAGCAAAATCATAATCACGTTGATCATGGCTAGGAGCACACATTACTGCTCCTGTACCAAAACTTGGTAATACATAATCACCTAAGTATACTGGTAATAATTCACCACTTAAAGGATGTTTTACATAACTTCCAGTAAAGAATCCTTCTTTATCTTTATTAAGTTCACTTCTTTCTAAATCAGATTTATTAGTTACTTTAGCAATGAATTCTTTAGCTTCTTCTTGATTTTGAACAACTAATTTATCAACTAATGGATGTTCACAAGAAATAACAATAGCACTAACTCCATAAATGGTGTATGGCATTGTAGTAAACACTTCAATGCTATCATTACTATTATCTATATCAAAGTTAATGATTGCCCCTTCACTTCTTCCAATCCAATTACGTTGCATATCTTTAAGTGATTGTGGCCAATCTAATTTATCTAAATCATCAATTAAACGATCAGCATATTTCGTGATTTTAAGTACCCATTGACGCATTGGTTTTTGTACTACTTGATGTCCTTTTTCACAACATCCATCATTAACCTCTTCATTAGCAAGTACTGCTTTACATTCAGGACAGAAGTTAACTGGAACATCTTTTACTTCAGCTAATCCATTTTCATATAACTTAATAAAAATCCATTGTGACCATTTATAGTATTCAGGATCTGTAGTATTAACTTCACGATCCCAATCATAACTAAATCCTAATGATTGGATTTGTTTTCTAAATGTATCAATGTTTTTATTAGTAAATTCTCCTGGATGGTTGTTAGTTTTAAGAGCATATTGTTCTGCAGGTAAACCAAAAGCATCCCATCCCATTGGATGAAGAACACTATAACCAGCTAATCGTTTATAACGAGAAACAATGTCAGTTGCGGTATAACCTTTAGGGTGACCAACATGTAGTCCACTACCAGATGGATAAGGAAACATATCAAGACAATAATATTTAGGTTTATCACTCTTAATATCAGTTTTAAAAGTCTTATTATTAACCCAATAATCTTGCCATTTTTTCTCTATTTTTCTAAAATCATATTCTTTCATCTAAACTCCATTGTAAAAACAACTATTTATAAAAATAGTTGTTTTTTAAAATTAAACTCCTAAAATATCAGAATTTTCTATTTCCTCTTCTTTATTTTTAATTACTCTATCTACGGTTTTATCATCTTCAAATCCAGTAGCAATTAAAGTAACCTCAACTTCTTTTGTTCCTTTATTATGGTAGTAAGGAGTAACAGTAACATTAATGTTTTTATACTCTTCAGGTGTGTAATTAAATAACTGTCTTATAATTCTATGAGGATCAGCTTGCATATTATCTCTAGTAGTACCCTCTGGATAACCGATAGATAAGATAATCGATTTTGCTCCCCTTACTGATACATCTAACATTTCTGATAAGACTGCTTTTTCGATTGCTTTAGCTAAATTAAACTTAATTTCGCGTGCTCTTATAGCACGTTCTCTATCGACAAACTCTCCAGATGCTTCTTTTCTATCTAAATCTGCATTAATAGCATCTTTGTTATCATCTGGTAGTTCTTTACCTGATGATTCTATAGATATAACTGCTAAACCAGCATTAGTTAACATCCCCTTAAGTTGGTTGTAACTAATATCTTTCCCATAAGTTGTTGAATTAGTTAATACACCAATAAAGGCTAAGATTGCTGTTTTAAGCACATTATCAGGTAATTCAAATGCATCTTCAACAAACACATCAGAATGATTATGAATTAAATTTTGATTTGAAATTACTAAACAAACATCACATGTTTCTTCTAATGCTTTAACTCCACCAATAGCTGAACGCATTCTATTAGTTCCTTCAAAAGTAAATGGTGTTGTAACAACAGCAATCGTTAATAACCCTTTTTCACGTGCATAGTTAGCAATTTCTGGAGCAGCACCTGTTCCTGTTCCACCACCCATACCAGCAGCAATAAATAAAATATCTGTATCATCTAAATGACCTTCAATTAATTGTCTACTTTCTCTAGCGGCTTCTGCTCCTACTGAAGGTAGAGCTCCAGCTCCTAATCCTTGAGTTAATTCTTCACCTAACTTAATTTTAAAATCTGCTTTTGAGTTTTTTAATGCTTGTGCATCTGTATTTAGTGCATAAGTTATAACTTTATCATCAATACCAATTGTTTTTAAGTGATCAACAGTGTTATTACCTCCACCTCCTACTCCAAAAACCTTCATTTTTACTACAGTATCAGAATTTGACATTATTTCTCCTTATCTTTTAATATTATACCAAAATTATTAATTTCTCATAGCTTTAACAACTAACATAGTTTAATGGATTTACACGTTGTCCATTTATTTTTACCTCAAAGTGTAGGTGTGGCCCGGTTGCTAGTCCACTAGCTCCCTCATAACCTATAATTTGACCTCTCTCTACTCTTTGTCCTACACTTACTAATGGGGCACTCATCATGTGTGCATATGTAGTTGACATACCATTACCATGATTAATAGTAACCGCGTTACCTCCACCATATCCATCCCAACCAGAAGCTGAAACTACTCCGTTATCAGCAGCATAGATTGGTGCTCCATACCAAGATTGGATATCTATTGCTAAGTGTCCTACTCCTGCAAGGTCAGCACCACCATAACCATTTGTGATTCGACAACCACTAGCAGGCCATCTTAGGTTTCCTGAACCAACACCTGCTACTTCTTTTGTACCAACTAAAGTAATTTCTGGACTACTTTCTTCGATTACTTCATAATCAATTGGTGAAGTAGCAACTTCCTTACCATTTACTACTTTAACTTGGTAAGTTACTTTTTGCACCCCATCTTTACCGGCTTGTTTAATTTTTTTCTCACCTGCACGAAGAGTATCAGAATACTCAGTCGCTTGTTGGTAAGGTAGTGCTTGATTTTCACTATATTGATAATAACTTACTACATCAACTACCGGACTAGGTTTATTTACAACAACTTCCATTCCATCATAAAACAAATCTGTTGTTTTAGTTTGATTATTAATTGCAAACTCATCTTTATTTAAATCATTTTGATTTAATACTTCTTCAATTGTTTGCCCATCTTCAATAGTTTGTGTTTTCTTATCTTGATTTTCATTATTAATTTGGAATTTAAAATCTTCTTCACTACTAATAACTTGATTTTCAGGAACTTTAGTTTGTTTAATTTCAATATTGTTTTCTATTTTAAATCCACTAAATACTCTTCCACCTACATCCACTGGATTTACTTTATTTGAGTTAATATAAGCATCATAACTTTCTTGGTTTGGAAATGCTTTTCTAACCAATTCTTTCATCGTGTTATCAAAGATATCACGATTATCTAAATAATAAGTATGATCATCGATTTTAACTGTATAACCATCAACTAATTTAACAGCACCATTAATGGTATCTTCTATACTTCCATCATCAGTAATAGTAGAAAATGTCTGATTATCTTCAATCCTAATACTTAAATCTGTTTGATTTTCAGCACTGTTAATCGCTTCTTTTTCTTCATTAGTTAATTCATTATTATTTCGCACTAATGATAATTCATCATTATTATAAATAAACGTTGTTGCTTGACTTTTAATTGTTCCTTTATTAGGAATACTAACTAATACTAATATAAAAATACATACAACTGAGGCAAAAAATAATCCTATTTTTTTCCAATTCATATTGAATTTAATATCTTGAATTTTATTACTATTATTTTCTTTTATCATAACATGTCCTTTTTCTTCATAATTTTATAGATTATAAATGTTAATAGTCCCATAAAAAACGTTAATATATACATAAATATTAATGAACTAGATACAAAATCTGGAAACTTAACATTCATTCCAAAGAAACTAGTAATTAACATTGGAATGTTAATTACAATTGTAATACTAGCAAGTATTTTCATTACAATATTCAAACTATTATTGTTGATTGATTCAAAAGCACCACGAATACTATTAATAATTCGACTATTTACCATCGCCATTTCTCCGGCTTGTTGGATTTCAATTATTGTATCTTCTAGTAAATCTTTATCATCATCATTGGTTGTTAAAAAGTTAGTTCTAAACAAACGCTTAACAACTACCTCATTACCATTTAGAGCTGTATTAAAATATACTAATGTTTTTTCCATATTAAGCAATTCCAATAAATATTCTTTACGTGTTTCTTTATATAATAAATTTTCAATTTGTTCTGTTCTAACATCAATCATTCTTAAAGCACGTAAGTATGATGATGCAATTTGATAAATAATACGCGTAACAAATCTAGTAGTATTTGAAATATCTAATTTTAAACGTGTATTATTAATAATACGATTAAATACTTCTAATTGACTTTGACAAACAGTAATTACAACATTATCCTTTACAATAATCCCTACTGGAATTGTTTCATAAACACTTTTATCGTATTTACTATTTTTCTTAATACTTGCATTGACAATAATTAAGATTTGATCTTCAAAATCATCAATACGTGATCTCTCTTCTAAGTCTAAAGAGGCAGCAATAGCTTCTGCCTCAATTCCTAGTTCAGTTACTAAATCTCTAACTTCTTCATTACTTGGATTAACAACGTTAATCCATACTGAATCATTAGAAGAAAAGTTATAGTCACTTTGACTAATTAAACCATCTTTACTAGTATAAACATCAACCATACTACCTCCTAACTACTTTTTAGATATTATAACCACCTTGAGCCATATTATCTTTTCCACCACCACGACCATTGTGTGGTTCAATTATTTGACTAAGTACTTCTTTAGCACTTACTTTACTTGTAATGTTATCGCTACATTTAACAATAACATTAACTTTATTATCTTCTTGACTTTGCAATACAATCACATCAGCATCTGTATCATTTAGTAAGTTATCAGCAATATTTCTTAAATCTTTACCATTAACGTCCTCTAATTTTGCACTAATGTAATTAATACCATCTTTAACTTCTACTTGTTGTCTTAATTCTTGAGAAATAGTACTAATTAAATTACTTGCTTGTTCTTTTAACTTAACACTAGCTTCTTTTACTTCTATATTTATTATATCATATTTATTAACTACTTCTTGACAATCAAAATCAGCTAACTTGGCAATATGAAGCAATTTTTGATAAGTAATATCAAGGTTATCAATCTTAACTTTTTTATTATTAGCTATTTTTTCTTTAATCTTAGCTACTTCTTCATCAAATTGGTTGACCAATTCTTGATAATATAGTTTAATATTATCTCCAGTAATCCCTTCAATACGACGAACACCAGATCCTATTCCTGATTCACTTAGAATACAAAAACACTTAATTTCTTTTGTATTATTAACGTGAGTACCACCACATAACTCAATACTATCTCCCATTTTAACAACACGAACTATATCTCCATATTTCTCACCAAATAGACTCATAGCTCCCATATTTTGAGCTTCTTTAATTGGCATCTCATTAATATCAACATCTAAAGATTGGTTAATCATATCATTAACAATTGTTTCAATTTCATTTAATTGATCAATTGTTAATGCTTCTAAGTTACTAAAGTCAAAACGCGTACGCTTATCATCTTGATAACTACCTGCTTGTTTAGCGTTTTGACCAAGCACTTGTTGTAGGACATAATGTAATAAGTGGGTAACTGAGTGATTTTTACAAATTGCATTACGATAATCAACATCTACACTTGCCCTAACCATATCACCTACACTAATTGGTGATTCAACCACTACTTCTAGTAAGTGTTGACCATTAGGTAATTTTATTACATCAACAACTTCATTGTTGTTAATAAATCCTCTATCACTTACTTGACCACCACTTTGGGCATAAAATGGGCAGTTATCTAAAATAACATGTGTAGTTCCTTGATCAATAGTATCTAAAGATTGATGTAAGTCAGTAATAAATACTACTTTAGATTCACATTCTAAATTAGTATATCCAACAAATTTAGAATCAACTGTTATTTCTTTTAAGAATGCATTTTGTGCATTCATTGCTTTATTATCTTTAATCGAACTACGTGCTCTTTCTTGTTGTGCTTTTAAATTATTTTCAAACTCCTTAATATCAACACTATAACCTTGTTCTTCTAATAATTCTGTTGTTAATTCAATTGGAAATCCATATGTATCATATAATTTAAACGCAACATCACCAGCTAAAATCTTAGAATCTAATTTTTCAATCTCTTGATTTAATAATTCTAATCCACTAGATAGAGTTTGTAGGAATCTAACCTCTTCTTGTTTAATTACTTTTTTAACATATTCTTGTTCAGCAAGTAAGTAATCATAAAATGGTTGTGATACATTAACAACAATATCAACTAACTTATATAGGAATGGTTCTTTTAAGTTTAAGTTAATATAACCATATTTGCTAGCACGACGTAAAATTCTTCTAATTACATATCCTCTACCTTCATTAGAAGGAATAACACCATCAGCAATTGCAAAGGTAAGTGCTCTAATATGGTCTGCTATTACTCTAAATGGCATTTTATTTTCTTCATAACTAAATCCAGATAATTTAACTACCTCTTCAATTATTCTCATAAAATTATCAGTTTCAAAGTTTGTATCTACTTCTTGTAAGATACAAGCCATACGTTCAAGACCCATACCGGTATCGATATTTTTTTGTGGTAATTCTTCATACTCACTAATTGGTACTATTCCTGGTTTACAATTGTATTGAGAAAACACTATATTCCAAATTTCAATTACACGATCATTTTCTAAATCTTGTTCTAATAATATATATGGATCTCTATCATCATATTTTTGACCACGATCATAGAAAATCTCTAAGTTTGGTCCTCCTGGACCTTCTCCAATTTCCCAAAAGTTTTCTTCTAATTTAACAATACGATTAATATCTACATTATGAGCAAGTAAAATGTTTAGTGATTCTTCATCTTGTGGATGAATTGTAAAATAAAAATCATTTAAATCAAAATCAAACCATTTTTCTTCAAATAAAATTTCAAACATCATATCAATAGCTTCTTGTTTAAAGTAATCTCCAATTGAGAAGTTACCTAACATTTCAAATAATGTATGGTGACGAGATGTTAACCCTACATTTTCAATATCATTCGTTCTTATCGATTTTTGCGAGTTAGCAATACGATTTTTTGGTGGTTGTTCACTTCCATCAAAATATTTTTTTAGTGTTGCAACTCCTGAGTTAATAAATAATAACGAATTGTCATTAACCGGAATTAATGATTTACTACTTTCAATATAATGTTCTTTTTCTTTAAAATAATCTAACCATAATTGTCTAACTTCATTAGTACTTAATCTTTTCATGATTCTCCTTCTAATAAATATGATGTTAAATTTGTTTGACGTTCATAACCATTTACTTTTAACCCTTCATTAAGAGCCATAATATTACCTAAAATAATTAATTTAGTTTTAGCACGAGTAATAGCTGTATAAATTAATTTTTTAGTTAACATACTTTTATTAACAATTGGAACTATTACTACTGGAAACTCACTTCCTTGGGATTTATGCACACTAATAGCATAAGCATGAGTAATTAAATATAATTCTTTGTAACTTAAAACTATCTTTTTATCTCTAATTGCAATCTCTATTGCTTCTTCTTTACCTTGAGCATTAGGATTAATTATTTTATTAACATAACCTATATCTCCATTGTAAATATCGTGTTCATAGTTATTTCTTAGCACCATAATTTTATCACCTTGATAAAATTCTTGATCACGATAAACAATCTTTTTCTCATTAACCGGTTCATGCAACATCTCATTAATTGTATCAATCCCTACTTCACCTTTATAACGGGTAAATAATACTTGAGTATCAAAAATATCAAAACCATGTGTCAAACTAGCATTAACTACTTTTTTAATATTACCTAAGATATTTTCAGTTACATTAATAATACTTACCTCTTCATCTTTAAACGGATGTATTTCTTGATCATTAATTATTTTTTCACTAAGTTTAGAAATACTACTACCCTTACCTTGACGATAAATTACATCCAGGTTAGTAATTGGAAATAATTTAGAATCAATAAAATCTCTTAATAAATTACCTGGTCCTACTGATTCTAACTGGTTAGGATCACCAATAATTATTAATTTAGCCGACTTTTTCATTGCCATTAATAATTTATGAAATAAGAAAGTATCAACCATTGAAAACTCATCAATAACAAAACATTGATGTGGTAATTCATTATCTTCATTATAACTAGGTTTTCCACCTGATTGTTTAATCCCTAACAAAGAATGAATTGTTTTAGCACTAAAATTACTACTTTCCATCATTTGATAACTAGCTCTACCTGTTGGAGCAACTAAAGCTATAGTTTCTGCTAACTTTTCTTTACTTAAATCCGGATATACTCGTTTTGTTAATATCTCAACAATAGCATTTAATATTGTTGTTTTACCTGTACCAGGACCTCCAGTAATAATTGATATATTACTATTAATTGCTTGTTTAATTGCTTGTTTTTGCGCTTTTGAAAAGATGATATCTTGTTTATGTTCAATCTTTTTAATATCAACATCAATATCAAGTGCCATAATGTTTTTAAAATATTTGTCTTTATACTTCAATTGACGAGCTATTTGTTGTTCAATAATTTTATATTCTTTTAATTGCACATCATCATCAAAGAAAGTTACTTCTCCATTACTAGCCATTTGCTCAAGAACTACTTCAATAATATTTTGTCCTACATTTCTTTTTTTTATTACATGATCAATTAAAGTTTGAATATTAACTAAAGTATCTCCATAACCAAATGATAAATCATAAAAACTAGCTTTAATTAAATTACTAACTCTTATATAACTTTCACTATCTGTATTAAATTTTAAATAAATGCTATCTAGGATTTTAAAATCAATTGTATTCTCATCCATCGGACGATATAATCGATAAGCATTTTCCTTTAAATACTCAATTGGTTCTTCTTTATTTTTAACATTTAAATATATTTTATTAATCATATATTCAGTTAAATTTAAATCAGCTAATAACTCAAATAAATCATTGTATAATTTATTAACTGACATCTTATCTATTATTTCTTCAATAACACGTTCACTTAACCCTTCTATTTCATGTAACACTTGAGGATTAGTTTTTAAAATAGCTAAACATTCATCACCTAGTGCATTATATATTTTATTTGCACTACTAAGACCTACTCCTCTAAAAATAGAAGACGAAAGATAAGTTACGATTGCATCTTTTTGACTAGGAAGAATTTCTTCAAAACTGCTGACTAAAAAGTAATCTCCGTATCGATCATCAGTTTCAATACGACCACTAAATTTATACTCACTGCCTTCAACTAACGTCATATTCCCTTTTACACTAATACGACCTAGTTGATCTTTAACTTGAGCGATTGTATAGTGATTATCTTCATTATAAAAGATTATCTTTTTAACAACACCTCGTAATTCTTCCATAACCTATCCTTCTATTATTTCTAAAGTCTTTTTGAATTCTTCTGGAACATCAGCACTAAATTCCATATATTCATTACTGCGTGGATGAACAAATCCAATTTTATAAGCGTGTAGAGCTTGACCTTTTGTATCTATGGTATCTTTAATTCCATATGTTGGGTCTCCTACGATTGGATAATTAATATAATCCATATGTACCCTAATTTGATGTGTACGCCCTGTTTGTAATTTACAACTAATTAACGTGTAATGATCATAACGTTTAATCACATCAAATAATGTTACCGCTTCTTTTGAGTTTTTAGCAGTTACTGCCATTTTCTTACGATCTTTAGGATCTCTTCCGATTGGGGCAATAATCTCTGCTTCATCCTCTTCAATTTCTCCATGCACAATTGCTAAATATTCTCGATATAATGTTTTATCTACTAATTGTTTAGCTAATGCTTCATGAGTAAAATTATTTTTACATACAACTAATAATCCTGATGTGTCTTTATCTATACGATGCACAATCCCTGGTCTAAACTCACCATTAATGTCACTTAAACTATTAGCATAAGCAATAAGTCCATTAACTAGTGTATTTTCATAATTACCTGGAGCAGGATGGACAACCATACCACTTGGTTTGTTAATAACTAATAAATCATCATCTTCATAAACAATATCTAAATCCATTTTTTGTGGTTTTAATTCTTGATTTAAAGCTACATGTGTATCAATTAATTCAATTTCATCATCAATTTGAAGCATATATTTATTCTTAACTACTTTACCATTTACTAGTATTTTTTCTTCACTGATAAGTTTTTGAATTGTTGAACGACTAAAATCAGTTTCACTAGCTAAATATTTATCTAGTCGTTCACTACGTTTAGCACTTAACATTTCCATCTTGCTCCTTATACGTAAATAATAAAATACACGCTCCAATAAAGATATAAATATCTGAAATATTACATACAAAGAAATTTATATCAATAAAATCAATTACAGAACCATAAAAGATACGATCAATTAAATTACTACCAGCACCAACTAGTATTAATATTAAAGCGATATTGGTTATTAGTTTATTAGACTTAATAAACCAATAACCAATACATAAGATAATAACAATTGGAATAATAATTGTAATAATATCTATATTAGAAAACATTCCAAAACTAATTCCAAAGTTTTGCGTATATCTAAGACAAAGTAAATCAGAAATTAAACACATATTAATTTCATAAGTTTTAGCTAAGTATTTACTTAATATATCTATTATCAATAATCCTATTCCTAATATGATAGGTATTTTTTTATTCATCTACCCTCTTCTTTTTTTTACATAACGTAAATATTTTTTTTCTTTTTTCTTAGCTTTTTTGTGTAGTACTTTAAGCACTAAGAAGATTACTAATAATACTAAAGTAATAGTTAACCATTTAAAATCAATTTTACTTCTTTTTTTAACTTCTTCTGGTTCAATAATACGAGAACTTAACACACTATTTGTAGTATCTACATCAAGTTCATAATTTCTTACACTACCATCATTATAAGTAATATTTACTTGATAAATATTTTCACCTTCAACTAGTGGTAGAGTATAGCGTTGATTACTAAACTCTAAGTTTTGTTTCTTACCACCTAAACTTGATGCACTAACCGATTTAATGTTTTCTTGATTTTCTAAATACATATCTACTGTATTTCCAGCTACACTAAATCGATCTTGTGTTGTTATTACAAAATCTTCCTTATTCTGGTCATAACCACAAATGTTTATGCTAAGTGGAAATACTTCTGTTTCTATTTCTCCGTTAGCTAAATATTCATTAACAATAACATTAACATTTTCAATATTAGATGGTAGAATAATTTGATATTCTTCACCCTTTATCGAATTAGCCGATAGAATTCTTGAAGTATTTGCATCAGTAATAATAATTTCTTTACTTGTAGTTGCATCTTCAAAAGTTAAATAATAATCTTGAAATGCACATACATCACCTGTAACTACAGGTTCTAATTGTTGTGTTACTAAACTAGTAGCATTATTTACACATGGTGTTAATAACACAACAACTAATAAAACAAATATCTTTTTCATTAGCACTCCCAATTGTTAACAATATCTAAACAATCTTGACATAATAAAACATCTTCCTCTTCAACTTTTTTACTGCTAACTTGATCTTGGTTAAACATTTTACGACAACGAGCACATTCACAACCTTCCATTCTTTCAACAAGTACGCTACCTGTTTCATACTCAGTTGCACCTTCTATATTTTTAGTAATTTCAAAACTAGAAACGATACATAAAGTTTGTAAATCATCTTTTAAGATATTAATAACATTTTCATATTCTGCTTTAGGTTGATATACAACTCGAGCTTTAAGCGAAGATCCGATAAGTTTTTCTTTTTTACCAGTTTGTGGATTATCAATTTCGATACGACGTTTTTCTTCTAACTCTTTATTTATATCATCTCTAATTGTTAAGAATTGATCAAATAGTTCAACAACACTTAAATTAGTTTCACTAATTTTAAAGTCTTTAAAGTTATCAAATGTTTTAAAATCTTCTAAAAATACAACTTTACCATTAAATTCTTTTTGGGCTTCATAAGCAGTATGAGGAATAATTGGAGCCATTAATTGAATTAATTGTTCTAAATGATAATATAATACTGTTTGAATTTGACGACGACGTTTATCATCTTTTCTACATACATAAATTATATCTTTAATAAAGTCTAAATAGAATCCACTTAAACTTCTTGTAATATAATTAATTACTTCATCAACAATATGAGTGAAATCATATTTATTGTATAAGTCAATAACTTTATTCGTTAATTCAGATAATTTAATCAACATATATTGATCAACTAACTCTAAATCATTAAAATCAATTAAATCTTCTTTATTAAAATCAGATACATTACCTAACATAAAACGAATTGTATTTCTATATTTACGATAAGTTTCACTAACTTGTGTTAATAAATCTTCTGTTAAGTTCACATCAGATTGATAATCAACACTAGCAACCCATAAACGAAGGATATCAGCACCACGTTGAGATGTAATATCAGAGGGTTCAATTGTATTCCCTAGACTCTTAGACATTTTGCTACCTTTTCCATCTAAGACAAATCCGTGTGATAATAATTGTTTATATGGAGCATGATTATTGATTGCCACTGATGTAATTAAACTAGAGTTAAACCAACCTCGGTATTGGTCACTTCCTTCTAAGTAAAGATCAGCTTGATCTTTATTATATAATTCTTTAATTACAGCTTGATGACTACTCCCTGAATCAAACCAAACATCCATAATATCCATTTCTTTAGTAAAGATATTGTTAGGACTGCCAGGAGTTTTATATCCTTCTGGTAATAAATCTTTTGCTTCCCAATCAAACCAAATATCACTTCCATGTTTACCAAATAACTCTGCTACATGTTCAATAACATTTTCATCTAAAATCGGTTCTTCATTTTCATCATAGAAGATTGGCAGTGGTACTCCCCATTTTCTTTGACGAGAAATACACCATTCATCACGATTATCTAACATGTTATATAATCTTGTTCTTCCCCATTCAGACATGAAACTAGTTTCATTAATAGCATTTAAGATTTCTTGTTTAATTGGTTTTAAAGTACAAAACCATTGTTTTGTTGCACGGTAAAACACTGGTTTTTTTGTACGCCAATCATGAGGATAACTATGTTTAATAAAAGATAATTTAACTAATTTACCAAGAGATTCTAATTTCTGTGTTATTGCTTTATTTGCATCATCATAAAACATACCCGCAAACTCACCAGCAGCATCATTCATATAACCTTTAGCATCAACAACACTTTCTACCTCTAAGTTATATAACTTACCTACGTTAAAGTCATCTTCACCGTGAGCCGGAGCTGTGTGTACACATCCAGTACCACTTTCAACAGTAACATGTTCTCCTAACATAACAGGATATTTTTCACCAGTAATTGGGTGAAGTACTAATTCATTTTCTAAATTTCTACCCATTAGTGTGCTTACAACTTCATATTCACCTAACTCAGTGTTATTAACAAAGTCTTCAACTAAATCACTAGCAATTAAATATTGTTTATTTTCTGCTTTAATAATACTATATTCAAAATCTGCACCAACACTAATCCCTTTATTAGCTGGAATTGTCCAAGGAGTTGTTGTCCAAATAACAATTTCAACTCCTTCATATTTAGGATTTTCAAAATCAAACCCTACATAAATTGCAGGTGATTTAACATCTTGGTATTCAATTTCGGCATCAGCTAAAGCACTTTGACTCGACCAAGACCAATAAACTGGTTTTAATCCTTGATAGATTAAATTACGTTTAACCATTTCTTTAAAAATCAAGATTTGATTTTTTTCATATTCAGGATATAATGTTAAATAACCTTCATTTTTATCTGCAAGTAACCCCACACTAAAGAATTGTTCTTTTTGCATTGCCACTTGTTCTTTGGCATAATTTGCACAAGCTTGACGAAGTGATAATGCATCAAAGTCTTCAGCATTCTTTTTTAATTGTTTTAACATTGCATTCTCAATTGGTAAACCATGAGTATCCCAACCAAATACAATTGGTGCATAAAAACCGTTCATATTTTTTGAACGAATGATAATATCTTTTAAGATTTTGTTAAGTACATGACCTGTATGAATATTCCCATTTGCATATGGTGGACCATCATGAAGAATAAACATTTCTTTACCTTTATTTTTCTTAAGCACTTCTTGGTAATAATTGTTTTCTTCCCACTCTTTTTGCCATTTTGGTTCATTAACAGGAAGTTGAGCCTTCATACTATAATCAGTTTTAGGCATATTTAATGTATCTTTGATTTTCATATTCCTCCATATTTTAATAATTAAACTCCTAATTGCTTAGGAGTTGTAATATAATTAGTCTAAACTTTCAGTAGAAGATGAAGAATCAATTAAGAAATTCTTCGGAGCACATACAATAATACGGTCTCCAATTTTTTGCATTTCTCCATCCATTGTATATACACTTCCTTTTAATGTTGATACTAACATTCTAGTTTCTTCATCACCAATTTTTGAGAAGTTAATAATACACATTTCCCCTTTTTTAAGTGCATCAATAATGATTGTTGAAATACTACTACTTACTGGTTCATAAACACGCACGATAGTTTTTTCAAAACTACTGCTTTCTTCTAAAGTAAAAGCATCACCTTCTAAATCACGATCATCACCCACTACTTCAATATCTGAAGTGTAGTCTTCAATGTGTTCTGTTTCATCTGCAAACATTCCTTTTAAATTAAAAGCCATAATTCCTCCTATTTATCCGACTACGAGAAGTCTGGATAATCCTCACTTGTTTTTTCTTCAGTACTAATTACTATATCTGAATCAAACCCTGAAATTGCCATTTCATCAAATATATCTTTTTTGCTTTCTTTTGTTCCAGAATTTGGTTTACTATCAGTAATTGGTTGTAAGTCTGATAAAATATCGCTTAAGAAATCATCTTCATCTTCTATATCATATGTAATTTCGTTACGTTCCATTCCACAAACAACTACTGTAACTTTAACCTTATCACCTAATGAATCATCATAACTCATCCCAAAGAATAAGTTTTCAAACTCTTCTTGTTTAACACATTTATAAATGATATCAGTTGCCTCTTGCATCGCTTTAATTGTTACACTTTGGTGGGCAATTGAAATTGCAAAAAGAATTGTTTTTGAAGAAGCTAGAGCATCTTTATTTAAGAAATTACTATCAAGAGCATCAGATACCGCATCAACGATATTATTTTCTCCTTCTCCCCAACCTACTGACATTACTGCTGGTCCTTGATCTTTAAACGCTGTTCTAATATCAGCAAAGTCTAAATTTACTTTTCCACCTTCTGTTGCTAATTCATAAATACCACGAATACCGTTAACTAATAAACGATCAATTTGTCCTTGTACTTCCTCAGGAGAAGCAGTTAATCCAAATGAAAACTCACGATCACTTTCAATTAAGATTGTTGAATCAACTGTATTATCAATTTCATTATAGTAGTTGTTTACATCTTCTTCATTAGCTTCAAATCTATTTGGAGCGACAACGAATGCTAGTGTTAAAATTCCTAAACTTTTAGCAAGACGTCCTACTTCAACCATTCCAACTTTACCTGTACCTCCTGCTAAACTACCTGTAACACATACCATGTGTACACCATCTAATTGTTCTCTAATTTGACGTTCAGCATGCATGAAAGATTCACGAACTTTCATAACATCATTACCACTACCATTACCGTGTAATAATTCAGCACCAACTAATATTTTTTCATTAGCATCACAATTTTCTAAACGACGTTCATCAGTATCAATTGAAATTAACTTAATATCATCTGTAATATCTTTATACATTCTGTTGATGGTATTACAACCACAACCACCAATACCGATAACTGCAATTCGTAAGTTACCAAAATCAGATGGTGGAGTGACTACTAAATCTTCTGAATCTATTTTAACTTCAATTTCATCCATGGTTGTATCTTCAACTAAAGTTACTTCTCCTACTTCTTGCGTAAATTTAGTTGTTTCAATTGTTGTAAAGTTCCCATCTAACATCACATCACTTGGTTGCTCAAAACTTTGATTCGCAATCTCTTCTAAATCAGCAGTGTTAATTTCATCATTACTTATGTAACTAATATCAAATGCAGTATCTTGTGTATTAAATCCATTATTCTCCACAATTACTGTATTTTCCATTTCTTGAGTTATTGATGGAGAAAAACTACTAACTTCAACACTTTGAGTATTATTTACATTATTTACAACTTCTTGTGTATTACTGACACTATTGTCTAAGTTTAGCGTATCAAATTGTTCATCAATACTTACTTCCTCTAAATCACCAGTAACATTATCGACCATGTTTAATGTTGATTCAGTTTGATTTAATTCATCATTGTTTAATTCTAAATCAAATTTATCTTCAACACTTGCTTCATCGATATCTTTAATTTCATCTTCAAATATATCAAACATTGTTTGTTTACTCATACTAATCCATCTCCCAATAACGATATGTTGTAATATAATGCATTAATAATGATGATAAGAACTCAACTTCATTTAAACAAGCAAGTTCATCTACATTACTAAATTCTGCTGTATTTAATAAATTTCTTACTTCAAAACGAGAACAATTAATTTCAGTATTTTCACTAATTACTGCTGCTACTTCACTTTCATCATATCCATTAATGATTAAGTAGAAGTTATCAACCATTAAATTATTAGCCTTTAATTCTTTTACAAAGTGATTAAAGTAATTAATCACCACATTTCTAAATACATTAGCCGCTTCATTAACACTAACTTCATCATTAATCATATAATCATGATCATATTTATTGACAATAAAATGTTTTTTAATAAAGTTAGTTGCTTCTAGACTTGCTTCTTTAGAATGTTTTTTTAATAATGTATCATATGTATTGTTAAACAAGTTTACTAATCCAATTTCTGTAACTACTGTTGATACTCGACCACCAACATTGATTGTAAACTTACAACTACGACGTCCAATTTCAATGATTCCACAATTTGCATCTAAGTTAATTGATTTTTTAAAGATATAGTCTGCTACATAAAATCCTTGAATTTTAAATCCTGATATCCCACCAATTTGATCAACTAAAGATTTAAATAATTCGTATAAACGTGAATCAATGTAGTTTAGAGCACCTTTAACTTCTAAACGTTGATGCACAACACTACCTAATACATGTTTTTGATTTCCACCATCAACTTTATACCCTTCAATTAAACATCCACCATACAGTTTGTTATTTCTAGCAACTGAACGATTTAAAGCTGTTTGATTAATTTCTGCTAAATCCTCACGTGTTAATTGTTGTTTTTTATCAAAGTTAAATGTAAATGATGCACTTTGTGTTTCATTATTTACAGAACCTGTTTGTTTATTATTAAGAACATCTAATAACACAAATACATTTTTATTTAAATGAGAAAATTTACTTTCAACTGTGTCAAAAGCATCTTGTAATTCTTTTCTTAGTACTTCATAATCTACTTGTTTTGACAAATCTTGTTTTGTAATAAAACGATCATAAACAATTAATGATTGTTCACGGAAAACAGAAAAAACTAATAGATGAAGTTCATAATTTATGTAGGCTAAAACAATATTATACTTCATTAGTCCTCTTTCCTTTTTATTATACTATATTTTTAGGAACTTTAGCACTTTTTTATTAAAGTCCTGATAATTGAATAAAAACGCAAAATGCCCTTGATTTGGAATAATCTCTAGTTCATTATCTTTAATAAGACTAGCAAACTTATATGCATCTTTAAGTGGTGTTGCATCATCTTCTGCTCCCCAGTAAAGTAATGTTTTAACATCAATGTTACTAATAAGTTCCACTAAGTCCTCATTTACAGTATTTACTAATACTTTTTTCATCATATCACTTGCATTACGGTAATCTTCACTACCACTATTTTTTAATAAATCTTGTCTAAATTGACAAAATAGAGGTGTTTTTGTTAATAATTTCATAAACTTATAATGATAAGCTGCTATTTTATTTCTTAACGTTTTTTTCGGTTTAATTCCTGCAGCTCCTGTTAGTACTAAACGATTAATTTTACCTGGATGATTAGTTTGATAAATGATACTAATTCTTCCCCCAAACGAGTGAGCAATTAAATCAAATTTATTAATTTCTAAATAATTCATTATTTGACTAAATTCTTCTTCATAATCATAAATAGTATATGGATACGTTGGCTCTTCACTCTTACCAAATCCGGATAAATCTAGAGCTATTACTCTTCGTTTATCGCCAATTGCATTAATTAGATGATCAAAACAATGATAATCTTGACCCCAACCATGTAACATTACTACTGGTATCTTATCTTCTACTTGATTATCATAGAAATTGATTTTATGATTATTAATATTAATTGTTTGTTCCATATGCTTTCCTTTGAATAAATTTATATAAACTTGTAATAAAATATAAAACTAGAACTATTAAAACAATAATTGCACTTCCTGAAATATTGTAATAAAAACTAATAATAATTCCACCAATAAAACTGATTAAACAAACAATTATACTATAAATAACCGTTTGTTTTAGACTACGAGAAATTAAGTTACTTACAAGTATTGGTAAACATAACATTGTAGCTACTAACATAACCCCAACTACTTTAATAGCTAAACTAATAATAATACTTATTAATACAATAGTTAAATACTTATAAAACGTTGGATTAATACCACGTAGATGTGATTGTTTTTGATCTAAAATACTAATTAGTATTTTACGATATAACATTGAAAGGAGTAATAAAACAATCACGCTACTAATAGTAATTAAAACAACATAATCACTTGTTATACCAACAATATTACCAAATAATAATGAGAAGATTGTTGAACTATAACCTCCAGATTGTGATAACAAAATCATCACTAGACATATCGAAACCGAATGAGTTATCATTAAACTAACTTCTTGGTAATCCTTAATCTTATCAATTAAGTATTGAATAAATATTGCTCCAATTATTGTCCAAATAATAATTACTATATCATTATTAATTGATAACGATAACGTTGTTGATAAAAACACAGCAAAACTAGCCCCCGCTAAACTCACTTGACCTAGCGTATCTGATAAAAAGATTATCTTACGCAGATAAACTATAATACCTACAACTGGCAACATAATACTAAGGACTAAACCAACTAGTATGGCATTTTGCATAAAACCATAACTAAAAATTTCACTAACAATATTGGCACTCATGTTCACTCACCACTTTTAATTCTTTTGTTTTCATATTATAGATTTTATTTACCTTACAACTTATCTCATCAATGTAGTGAGAAATTAAGATTAAGGTAATCCCTTGTTTATTAATTTCTGATAACACATTGTATAAGTTTTTTCTAACCTCAAAATCAAGACCCGTATTAGGTTCATCTAATATCAAGGTATCAATTCCACTTCTAAGAGTTTTGGCAATATTTACTAATTGACGTTGCCCTCCTGATAAATCATTAATTATTTTATCTAAGAACTTATCTAATCCTAAACTATTAGCTGCTTTATTTAACTCTTCTTTAGTTAAAAATATTTTTAAATATTCCTTAACTGTTATATTTATAGGTATAGGTTGGATTTGTAGTTGCGCTACATATCCAACCTTATTTTCTTTAATCGCTTTTTGCGGACTAAGTCCGTCATATAAAATGCTACCTTGATAATTAATATCATTTAATAATGCTTTTAAAAAAGTTGTTTTACCACTCCCATTAGGTCCAGTGATAACAATAAAATCACCTTGATTAATTTCTAAATTAACATTATTAAAAACTTCTTGTTGATTATAACTACAGGATAAATCTTTTATTTCTATCATTTATACTTCCTTAAATCCATTTAGTGTTTCCTCTAAGTCTTGGTATAACCCATCCATAGTGTCAATATCTAACCCTGTTGGGATTTCAACACTTTTAACTCCAGTTTGTTCTACAATTGAGTTGTTAATACTTGCATTTTCTCCAGGTGAGATAAAGATTGCTTTAATTTGTTGTTGATTAATTAAATCAACTAACTCTTTGATATGAGCACTACTTGGCTCATCATGTTCATCTCCACCATAAATACTTGCTGTATTTAATCCATAATCATCTTTTAAATAACGATAAGCATCATGATTAGTAATAATAGTTTTTTGGTCAATATTAACAAATTCTTGATACTGAGTATTATATTCTTCTAATTTAGCTAAAGCAGCATCATAATTATCTTGGTTAATACTAACACCTTTTACTTCTAATTCATTTTTTATACTTTCTGTTGCTGCAATATTTGCTTTAGGACTAAACCAAAAGTGTGGATCTTTTAAATCATCACTTTCATTATCATGATCTTCTTCTTTAGTGTGGTCATCTGTTTCTTTCTCATCATGATAATGAGTGTGTGCTTCACCTTGATATAAATCGTGTTCTTGAGTTTTAAATGGTTCTAGAGCTCCTAATTGAATTACCTCTAAATTACTTGTTTTATTAGCAATAATAGATTCGACAAATGGCTCAACACTTTCACTCACACAAATAAAGTATTTTGCATCATTTACTTTTTTGATATCACTAGCACTTGGATCAAAGTTGTGATAATTACTTCCTTTATCAAGTAATGTATCTACTTTTAATTCAGGAGCAATTTGTTTTACAATCGCTGCAAGAGGACCAATTGTTGTTACTACATCTACTTGTTCTTCACTTTTGTTATTCCCACATCCTGATAGTAATAAAACTAACATACACAAACTAATTTTTATCCATTTTTTCATAACTTTCCTTACAATAATAAAGAAAATAAAGAACTATTCTTTATTTTCTAAATCCATCATTTCTTTTATACTTACCTCTTGACCTATTATTTTAATTCGACCTTGGTGGTTAACATAGATATTTGTTGGTGTTCCATTTACTTTAAAGTGTTTTAAGAATGTATTATTCTCATCAACATAACTTGTAAATGGAAACTCTTGGTCTTTAATATATTGTTTTAATTGATTTACATTTGTTTTATCACTTTTAAATGATATAAATACCGGAATAACGATTGTTTCTTCATCAAGGTTAGGTATTATTTCTCGAAGTTCTTTTTGTTCTTCTTGACAATCCGTACACCAATCAGTTGTTAGATTAATATAAATATTCTTTTTACCTTGGACTAAATCATATAATTTAACAACTTGACCATCAACAGTATAAAGGTTAACATTTTCTAGTGTATCTCCCACTTCCCAACCAGGTCTTACTTCTGGAAGTGAACAACCCTGACTAGCAACACAAGCATCTGCATTATTACCCCAAAACTGTGTTGCTCTATTTACTTTATCATAATCATAATAAGTTATTGAAGCAACTACAATAATAATTAAAGATAAATACAAATACTTATGTTTCATAATCCTTTTCCTCCTATACTAGAGTAAAATTAATTTGTTGTTTTTCTTTGTTAGTAGAAATAATTTCTACATCAATTTCATCAAATAATTCTTTACTTTTAACATCTTTAATTTGATCAGCATCCAGTTCACGATAGTGTAATAATCCTTTGTGCCCTGAGTTTAATTTAATTAATAATCCATAGTCAAAGATTTTAACAATTTTACCACTAACTTTTTCCCCACTATGATCAGTTTCGTAAAAATCAGTATTAACTTGTGACTCAATTCCTGGAACATAACAAATTAATGTATCATCCATAATATTAACTACTTCTAATTCTAATGGTAAGTTAATAAAATCAGCTACGTTGTTTTTATTAACAAAACCACCATCTGTTAATTTAGAATATGGAATAAACACACGAACATTTTTATAACGAGATTCAATCCCACCATCATTAGCATTGTAATCAGTAATTGTTAATTTATCACCAACACTAAATTGTTTAATATCTTCTAAACGTTGTAATAGAGCCATTTCTTTACGAGAAATCTCTACATACATAGATCCATTTTTCTTGTTTTCTTTAATATCAATTACTTTAAAGTCATAAGTGTTACCAACATAATCATCTGGTGATAAAATTGGTGGACAATCAATACGATACTCTAAAATATTAATTAATGCCCCTTTATAATTAATTCTAAAAAAAGGTTCTTTGTAATCTACAACTTGACCTGTGATTACATCTCCTACAGATAATGAAGAAATTACATCTCCAAAGTGATTAACTGAATAATCAGTTGCTTTCACTTCTTCTTTTTTAACTACTGGACGTGCATATAAATCATCATCATGACGACGATAAATTTTAACTTCTACTTCTTCTCCAATAAATAATGGATCATTAACTTTATCTTTTTCAATTATAACACTTTGAGCATTATCAGCGATTTCTGCATTGTAGTGCGTTGGTTCAACACTAACTACACTTACAGTAACTACATCTCCAACACCTTTAACGTCTAATGAAACACCAAACATTTCTTCAAATTCAGCGTTTTCTTTAATTTCTTCTTGACTTTCTTTTTTAAGTGGTTCTTGAACTTCTTGTCTAACCGGTTCCTTAGTTTTTTCTTCTACTTTAACTTCTTCTTTTTTAACTTCGGGTTTTGTAGTTGATTCAACACTTGTTGTAGTTTCAACTGGTTTACTTTCCTTTTTAAAACCAAATAATTCTTTTAATTTTTCTAATAACATGTTATTCCTCTTTTCCTATATTGTTTTTATAAAAATGGTACGATTTGTTTTTTTCTTGATAATACTCCAGGTAATACCACTTTATTATCAACAATAGTTACATTAAATCTTTGGTTAAACTCATCATGATTTCCAATTACTAAACACATACTTTCAGCTTTAATAATATCTGTAATCATTAAAATGATTTGAGCCAAACCTTCTTCACTTAATTTAGCTTCTAGTACTTTAGTAATTTCTTCTTCACGACTAAGTACATCTTCTACACTTACTGTATTTACTTGAGCTACATTTACTTTACCATAACTTGTATCAAAAGTTTTAGCATCAATATTAATCAACTCACTAGCACTATAATCACTTAAATCCGTTCCCGCTTTTAGCATTTCCATTCCATAACGTTCAACTTCAACACCAGCAATATTAGCTAACTCTCTACATACTTCTTCATCTTCTTTAGTACAAGTTGGAGACTGAAATAATAATGAATCAGAAACGATCGCACTACATAATAATAATGCAATTGTTTTATCCAATTCAAAACCTTCTTGTTTCATCATTTTATAAATGATAGTCGCACTACAACCAAGTGGTTGTAAATTCATCATTAACGGTTGAGCTGTATGGAAGTTATCAACACGGTGGTGATCAATAACTTCTAAAATAGTAGCATTTTCAATATTTTCAACACTTTGAGAAAATTCATTATGATCAATCATAATCACTTCTTGACCATCTTCTATATTGGTAATTGTTCTAGGAACTTCAATTCCTAAATAATCAAAAACAAATTGTGTTTCTTTATTCAATTCACCTAATTTTACTGCTTCACACTCATAACCTTTTGCTTGTTTATACATAGCATAAGCAAGAGATGAACAGATTGTATCTGTATCAGGATTTTTATGTCCAAATATTAAAGTTTTACTCATTTAACCCCCGGTTTCTTTACTTTATTATAATAGCATTTTTTAAGTATTTTCTCAACAAAATAGTATTAAAAAAGCTCTCTTTTGAGAGCTAATTTATTTATTTTTTAATTATGTATTCCTTATAACCTTTTAGGGCAAAAATAGATAAAGCTGTTAAGTTTAATAAAATTAATACTAATAATAATAAGTCTACCGCTTCAAACACAATTGTTGCTCCAAATACTGCTAAACTTCCTGCTACTAAGATTAATACTAAGTAGATAGCAATATTTCTATTTTCGTTACCAGGGAATAATTTTCCTAAGTAATAGAATGAACCTAAAATTGTAGTTAATGCAGAAAATACAGTAAAGATACATAACACGATTGCTCCAAATGTTGGAACTACTTCATTAGCAGTTGTAAAAAACATTCCTAAACGCGCTGCTGCATCTGCTTCTGGTAAAGTAAATGTACCCATATCTACCCCTACAGATACAATGTAGCTCGTAACAAAGATTGATACAATTACAGTAATAGTTGTAGGAAATAAAGCAATCATCCCTGCTTCACGTGGTTTAGAATCGTTTTCTTGTACAGCCATTGCTAATGCTCCTAAACCTGTTTCTGCAGTTTGAATAACTTTTTGCGCCCCTAATACAATCCCTAATGGAATACCTACAGACATTGTAATTGGTTGACTCATCCCTTCAATTAAGTTACTAAAGAAGGTTGGAATGTGATCTCCTGTTTTAAATAGGAAAATTCCAAAGAAAATAAAATACAATGCTACCGCACTACCAATCATGAAAGTCATTGCATTCATAAATACTTCATGTTTTTTAGATAAAACTAAAGCAGCAACAATTAATAATACTGGAACAACGAATATTAAGAAACGTTGTACTGTATCAAAAGCTTCCATTCCTAAGAAATTTTGAGTTACATACATTCCTACCGAATCGATTCCACTAAATTGGAATCCACCAAATCCAAATACTGCCAATGTAACAAAACATACACCATATACAGTACTAGGAATTTTACCTAAATATTTTTGAATATATTGTCTTGGTTTTGATTGCATAACTTTAGCACATAAAGGTTCACAATAACTAATAGGTACTAAAATTAAAGCAACTAAAAATGCCCAACCTGCAATTGATTCAAAGTAAACAACAGCACTAGTTGCTGAACCTGCAGCAACATATTTATTAATCGCTCCTACTACTCCTACAATTGCTCCAGTCCCAATCATTGCACCTAATGCAATTGAGGCAGGACCAACAAAGTTTTTAAAGTTTAATTTTGATGGTTGCGAAATTAATTTTTTATTAAAGAATAAAGTTTTAATTACAAAGAATCCACCTAAAACTATAATTACCCAAATTAACCATGTCCAAATACTTTCAGAAAAAAATTCAAGACCATGTAATAATTTTTCATCTTGTAAAATACTTAAAAAATCCATCAATATCCTTTCATCTACTTATCAATATATCATAACGATTATAGCAAATTTTAATATACTCAATCAATTTAATTAATAGAATTACCTGTTTTAAAGTTCTTTTTTTAATATATCAACAATATTTTTAGGTACAATTTCTAACAATTCTTCATCACTAGCTTGTTTTATTTTTTCAATATCACCAAAAGTTTCAATCAACTTTTTCTTACGTTTGGGTCCAATTCCAGGTATTTGATCTAATTTACTTCCAACCATCATTTTAGTTTGACGTAAATGATGATAATCTATTGCATATCTATGTACTTCTTCTTGCATATTAAATAAGAAACGATAAAGGGCAGTATTCGTTTTTAAATTTAAACTCTGCCCGCTTTCATTTACTATTGCTTTAGTTTTATGTTTTTCATCTTTACTAAGACCAATAACTTTAATCTTTAAATTAAATGAATCTACTACTTCTTTTACTAATTTAACATGAGCATAACCACCATCTACTACAATTAAATTAGGAACATAATCATCTAGTTTTGATAACCTTCTAGTAAGAACTTCTCTCATCGCTTCATAATCATTACCATTATGATTAGTTTTTAGCTTGTATTTTCGGTATAACTTATTATTTTTCTTTCCATCTTGGTAGGTTATTCTTACTCCAACACCATTAACCCCTTGGGTGTGGGAAATATCATACATCTCGATATATTCTAAGTAATCTTCACTTAATTCTAATAACGATTCAAATCCTTTTGCTTTTTGGTTAAAGAATTTCTTAGTTGCTTTATCAACATTATTTTTATAATACTCATGGGCATTAATTAACATGAATTGATCAATTTGTTCACGTTCTTGTTTTTTTAATTTAACTTCATGGGTAATAAAAATATCATTAATAAAATTTAATAATTCTTCATTAGGACAATAC